>Ga0210040_10002896_pt1 | contig 23707 bp, 21 predicted proteins | sample CryGeyCG12114_NA_FD_185462 | JGI IMG/M metagenome (GOLD analysis project Ga0210040, IMG submission 185462) | Groundwater microbial communities from aquifer - Crystal Geyser CG19_WC_8/21/14_NA (SPAdes) (version 2) | ecosystem: Environmental > Aquatic > Deep subsurface > Groundwater | place: USA... | reverse complement strand
CCATCATCCGCTCCTGGCTCTCGCTCATGAGGATCTCCTCGGGGGAGAGCGACGGGTCGCGCAGCAGGACGGCGTCCAGCTCGACGGCCATGCCGCCGTCGCCGGCGCTCGCCAGCTCGCTCGTCGCGCACGACAGGCCCGCGCCGCCGAGGTCCTGGATGCCCTCGACGACCCCGGCGCGGAACAGCTCGAGGCAGCACTCGATGAGCACCTTCTCCGCGAAAGGGTCGCCCACCTGGACGCTGGGGCGCTTGGCCGGGCCTCCTGCGTCGAAGGTCTCCGAGGCGAGGACGGACACGCCGCCGATGCCGTCGCCTCCCGTGCGCGCGCCGAAGAGGACGACCTTGTTGCCGGCGCCGGTGGCGTTGGCCAGGTGCAGGTCCTCGTGCCGCATGACGCCGACGGCGAGCGCGTTGACGAGCGGGTTGCCCTGGTACACGGCGTCGAACACCGTCTCGCCGCCGATGTTGGGCAGGCCGAGGCAGTTGCCGTACCCGCCGACGCCGGCGACGACGCCGTGGACGACGCGCGCGGTGTCGGGGTGGTCGATCGCCCCGAAGCGCAGCTGGTCCATCACGGCGACCGGGCGGGCGCCCATCGCGAGGATGTCGCGCACGATGCCGCCGACGCCCGTGGCCGCGCCCTGGTGCGGCTCGACGAAGCTCGGGTGGTTGTGGCTCTCGACCTTGAAGGTGACCGCCCAGCCGGCGCCGATGTCGACGACGCCGGCGTTCTCCCCGATGCCCACCATGAGGTGCTCGCGCATGGCCTCGGTGGTCTTCTCGCCGAACTGGCGCAGGTGCACCTTGGAGGACTTGTAGGAGCAGTGCTCGCTCCACATCACCGAGTACATGGCGAGCTCGGCCGACGTCGGCCGGCGACCGAGGATCTCGCGGATGCGGCCGTACTCCTCCTCGCGCAGACCCAGCTCCCGCCACGGCTGGGCGACGTCGGGCGTCCTGGCCGCGCGCTCCACGGTGTCGAGGGCGCCACCGGGGCCGGACGGGGCCTGCAGGACGGTGTCGGGGGTGGGCTCGACCATGCGGGCAGGCTACCGAGCGGGGCGGGTGCTCCCGGCCCTCCCGGGCGCGGACGGGCGCAGGTCCGGGGCTCAGGTCCGGGGCTCAGGTCCGGGGCCGGGCGTGCCGACAGCCTGGGTGTGGAGGGCATCAGCGGGATCACCGCGCGCATGGCCGGCATCCAGTCCCAGCTCGACGCGCTGGCGGTGGGCGGCTCGGCGCGCGCGACCACGGCGACGACCTCGTCGACGTCGGACGCCTTCGCCGGCGCCCTGGCCGAGCAGCTCGGGGCGGGCTCGAGCGCGTCGCCGCTCGCCGCGGCCCTCGGCGGGACGAGCGGCTCAGCCACGAGCGGCGTCGCCAGCCTGCTCGCGGGCGCCACCACGACGACGGCCGGCGAGCCCGCCTTCACGACCACGACGACCTCGCTGTCCTCGGACGGCCTCGCCCAGCTGCTCGCGGCGCTCCCGGGCGCCCGAGCGGTCGCCTCGCCCGCGGCGTCCTCGGGCGCCGAGCCCGTCACCGCCGTCGACGCCGCGGCGGGCACGGGGGCAGCGACGTCCGTGGTCGGTCTCGACGCCAAGGGCGTGCCGCTGGCGCTCAAGGCCTACGGCAACGGGAAGGTGCCGCAGGACCAGCTCGTCGAGATCGGGGCAGCCGGCTCCGGGGAGCGGCTGTGGGGGCCCGCGGCGGCCGCCTTCGACCAGATGGCCGAGGCGGCGCGCGCCGACGGCGTCACCTTCGGCGTCAACGACAGCTACCGCTCCTACGAGGACCAGGTCTCGATGGCCGCGCGCAAGGGCCTGCGCAGCCAGGGCGGCCTCGCCGCGGCGCCGGGCACGAGCAGCCACGGCTGGGGCATGGCCGTCGACCTGCAGCTCGACGGCCGCGCCCAGGCGTGGATGCGCGAGAACGCCGGCTCCTACGGCTTCGCCGAGACCGTCTCCGGCGAGCCGTGGCACTGGGGCTTCCGGCCGAGCGCCGCCTGACCCGGGGGCGGCTGGACCCCACCGGGACCGCCGTCAGCCGCCCAGGTCCCGACGCCGGTCGGCGAGGACGGGCAGCGCTGCGCGCACCGCGTCGACGCCGCCCGTCTCGACGTCCACGACGCGGAGCTCCTCCCCCGCGCCGAGCCGGTGCAGCACCTCGCCCAGGGGGGACACGACGAGGCTGCGCCCGACGCCGGTGGGGGCGGACCCGACCGCCTGGCCCCCCCGCGCGCGGGGGTCGGCCTGCCCGACGGCCACGACGACCGACGTCGAGTCGAGCGCGCGCGCCCGGGCGAGCAGCTCCCACTGCTCCACCTTCCCGGGGCCGGCGCCCCAGGACGCCGGCACGACGACGACCTCGGCCCCCCTGTCGGCCAGGGCGGTGAAGAGGTCGGGGAAGCGGATGTCGTAGCAGGTGGCGAGCCCGACCCGGGTGCCGCCGACGTCGACCGTCACCACGGCGTCCCCGGCCTGCACCGAGTCGGACTCGGCGAAGCCGAGGGCGTCGAACAGGTGGAGCTTGTCGTAGGACGTCGTCCCGTCCGGCCCGGTGACCAGGAGCGTGTTCCGCACGCGCCCCGCCTCCCCGGGCGTGAACATCCCCACGACCGCGGTGACCCCCGACCGACGGGCCGCGGCCTCGACCCGTCGCGCCCAGGGGCCGTCGAGCGGCTCGGCCACCTCGGCCAGGGGGCGGCCGCCGAAGGCGCACATGGTGGCCTCGGGGAAGACGACGAGCTCGGCGCCCTCGGCCTGCGCGCGGACGATCCGCTCCTCCACGAGCTCGGCGTTGGCCCCGGGGTCATCGGTGCTGGTGATCTGGACGAGTGCTGCGCGCACGCGGGTCGCTCCTCCCTGTCCACGCCTCGGCTGAGACCTCCGGCGGCGCCCGGTCAGGACACGAGCTGGCGCAGCACCGACGAGAAGACGCGCAGGCCGTCGGTGCCCGCGGTGCCCGAGCGCGGGTCGGGGCCGTAGCCGGCCTCGACGGCGTGCTCGGGGTGCGGCATGAGGCCGACGACGTTGCCGGCCGCGTTCGTGACGCCGGCGATGTCGCGCGCGCTGCCGTTGGGGTTGCGCCCGCCCTCGGGGACGACGTAGCGCAGGGCCACGAGGCCCTCCCCCTCGAGCCGGTCGAGCGTCGCCTCGTCGGCCAGGTAGCCGCCCTCCCCGTTCTTCAGCGGGACGACGACCTCCTCGCCGGAGGCGTACTCGTGCGTCCAGGCCGTCGCGGCGTTCTCCACGCGCAGGCGCTGGTCGGTGCAGACGAAGGTGCGGTGGTCGTTGCGCACGAGCGCGCCCGGGAGCAGGTGCGCCTCGCACAGCACCTGGAAGCCGTTGCAGATGCCGAGCACCGGCAGGCCGCCGCGGGCGGCGTCGACGAGCGGCTCCATGACGGGGGCGAAGCGGGCGATGGCGCCGCAGCGCAGGTAGTCGCCGTAGGAGAACCCGCCCGGGAGGACGACCGCGTCGACGCCCCTCAGGTCGGCGTCCCCGTGCCACAGGCGGACGGGCTCGCCGCCGGCGAGGCGGACGGCGCGCGCGGCGTCCCCGTCGTCGAGCGAGCCGGGGAAGGTGACGACGCCGACGCGCCCCATCACGCGCTCCCGCCGGCGAGCGTCGTCGTGGCGGCGTCGGCCTCGACCGGCGCCACGCGCACGACGTCCTCGATGACGGGGTTGGACAGGAGCACCTCGGCCGCGCGGGCGGCGTCCTCGAGCACCTCGGCGGTGACCTCGCCGTCGACCTCGAGCTCGAAGCGCTTCCCCTGGCGGACGCCGGTGAAGCGCCCGAAGCCCAGCCGGGGCAGCGCCCCGGCGACCGCCTTGCCCTGGGGGTCCAGGATCTCGGGCTTCGGCATGACCTCGACGACGACGCGACCCATGCGCCAGACGGTACTCGGGCGGGGCTGGTGGGTCGGGACGGCCGCTCGCGGGCGGGCTCCCGCGCCGCGCGTCAGACGCCGGCCACGGGCCCGCCGCGCTCGTCGAGCAGGTCCCCGAGCACCGTCAGCTCGGCCTGCTGGCCGGCGGCCATGGCCGCCGCGAGGTGGCGCACCTGCGCGTCGTCGGCCTGCGCCGCGGCGACCTCGGCCATCTCCACCCCGGCGACGTGGTGGGTGATCATCAGCTGGAGGAAGATCCGCTCGGCCTCCACCCCGTCGGCGGCCTCGAGCGCCTCCATCTGGTCCGACGTCGCCATGCCCGGCATCTCGGCGACGGAGCCCAGCCCGTCGGACGGCACCGCCGTGTCGTGCCCCGCCATGTCGTGCCCCGCCATGGCGCCGCCCGCCACGTCCTGGCCGGCCATCCACCCCATCACCGGCTCGGTGCGCCCCTGGCCGAGGCCCCACTGCTCGAGCCAGCCGTACATCTGGCCGGCCTGCTGCTGCTGGGTGAGCTGGATGTCGCGGGCGACGGCGCGGACCACCTCGTCCTCGCTGCGGTCGAGCACCAGCGTGGACATCTCCACGGCCTGGCGGTGGTGCGCCTGCATGTCGAGGGAGAAGCCGGCGTCGACCGAGCCGGCCGCGGGGGCCTGCGACGCCGAGCCCCAGTGCAGGCCGAGCACGAGGCCCAGCACGAGCAGCAGGGCGGCACCGGCGGCGGCGCCGAGCGCGACGACCGCGCGCGTGAGGCGCCGCGACCGGGCGTCCGCCGCGAGCTCCTCCGCCGAGGGCCCCTCGGCGCCCGAGTGCGCGGCGTCCAGGTCGTCCCGGGCCCCGCCCGGCGCCCGTCCGGCGGCCCCGGGGGTCAGGAGACGCCCCCGGTGCAGGCGGCGCCCGGCTCGGGCGTCTGCTCCCCGTTGACGTACTGGGCGAGGAAGGGGGCGATGCGCTCGTCGGCGGCGTCCTCGACGGCGAGCTGCAGGCCCCAGGCGCTGAGCGTGATGGGGCTGTCCATGCCCTCGTACGGGCTGACGAGCGTGTAGTCGTACGGCTCGGCGGCCGTGACGAGCTCGTCCACCTGCTCCTGCGGCAGAGCGGGGTCGTAGGTGATCCACACGGCGCCGTGCTCCATGGAGTGGACGGCGTTCTCGTCGACCACCGGCTCGGTGTAGACGCCGCAGTTCCACCAGACGGCCTGGTGGTCGCCGCCCACGGGCGGGGTCTGCGCGTACTCCACGCTGCCCGTGACGTGGTCCCGGCCCAGGTCCTCGAAGGTCTGCACCCCGTCGATCGGCGCCTCCAGGGCCTCCTGCTCAGCCGCTCTCTCGTTGCGCGTGAGCACGAGGACGAGGACGACGCCGGCGACCAGCGCGGCGATGACCGTCGCGGTGATCCCGATGACGAGGCCGCGCTGGCGGCGCTCCTTGCGGCGCTGCTGCTCGCGCAGCGCGGCGGCGCGGGCGGCGCGCTCCTCGCGGGGGCTCGTCTGCTGGGCCACTCGGGCTCCTCCGGTCTCCTCGTGCGCGGCCCGGGCGGACCACGACCGGGGACTGCTCGGCGTCACCGTCCGCGCCGGACGGTGACCGCCATGGTGCCACCCGCCGGCGCCGGCCACCGCGGGCCGGGAGACGCGAGGTCGTGCACCCCCGCGCCCGGTGCCATCGTGGCGGGATGCGCATCACGCACCTCGGCCACTCGACGCTGCTGGTGGAGGCGGGGGGCGCCCGCGTCCTGCTCGACCCCGGCGCCCTGACACGCGGCTGGGAGGACCTGCGCGACCTGGACGCCGTCGTCGTGACGCACGCCCACGCCGACCACCTCGACCCGGCCGAGGGGCGCTTCGAGGCCCTGCGCGCGGCCAACCCCGCGGCGCGCGTCCTCGCCGAGCCGCAGACGGCCGCCGACGAGCGCTGGGGCGCCGAGGCCCTGGCCGCCGGCACGACGACGCAGGTCGCGGACCTGCCGCTGCGCGCGGTCGGCGGCGAGCACGCCGTCATCCACGAGGACATCCCGGTCGTCGGCAACGTGGGCGTCCTCCTCGGCGGCTCGGCGCACGGCGGCCGCGGCGGTGAGCCGCTCCTCTTCCACCCCGGCGACGCCTACGGCGAGGTCCCCGAGGGTGTCGAGGTCCTGGCGGCGCCCCTGACCGCGCCGTGGGCCGCGCTGAAGGAGACGGTGGCCTTCACCCGCGCGGTCGGCCCCCGGCTGGTCGTGCCGATCCACGACGCGATCGTCTCCGGCCCCGGCCGCGCCGTGTACCTGTCCCAGCTCGGCGCCCTCGGTCCGGAGGGCGCGAGGGTCCTCGACCTCGCCGGCGCCGGGGCGACCGAGGTCCCGGTCGCATGAGGGGGCTGCGCGACCACGCCGGCGCCGTCGACCACCCGGACGTCTGGCCGAGCTGGCGACCGGGCTGGCAGGACACCCGCGTCAGCCGGGTCGTCGGGCACGGCCCGCGCGCCTTCGCGCGCGCCCGCGCCGGGCTGCTGGGCTGGGACGTCCAGCGCCTCGCCGGCGTGCACGTCCCGCTCGCGACCCCCGACGCCGCGCTGGGCGTCCACGTGCGCCAGACCGTCGGCCCCGGCGGCCTGCTCGTCGCGCTGTGCCGCGTCAGCCGGCTCGTCGACGAGGACGGGCGCGCCGGCTTCACCTACGTCGCGCTCTCCCCGCACCCGGAGCAGGGCGAGGAGGACTTCGACCTCGAGCTCCGCGAGGACGGCGCCGTGGTCATGACCATCGCCTCGCGCTCGCGCCTGGTCTGGCCGCCCGCCCGCCTGGCGAGCCCCCTGGCCCGCGCCGTGCAGCGCCTCGCCGTCACGCGCTACCTGCGCGCGGGGCGGCTGCTCGCGAGGTGATGCCGGGCTTCCTGAGCCCGACATGGCCACACGTCGGGGTCCGCAGCGCCCCCCCCGAGCCCGACATGGCCACAGATCGGGTCGCCGCGCCCCCTGCGCCTGACATGGCCACAGATCGGGGTCCGCCGCGCACTACCACCCCGACATGGCCACAGATCGGGGTCCGCCGCGCACCACCACCCCGACATGGCCACAGATCGGGGTCCGCCGCGCACCACCACCCCGACATGGCCACAGATCGGGGTCCGCCGCGCCCCACCACCCCGACATGGCCACAGATCGGGGTCGCGGGGTGGGGCTCAGAGGCCGTAGGCCTCCAGGAGCCGCAGCCACACCTCGCTGATCGTGGGGTACGGGGGGACGGCGTGCCAGAGCCGCTCGAGGGGGACCTCACCGGCGACCGCGATCGCCGCGGACTGGCAGAGCTCGGCGACGTCCTGGCCGACGAACGTCGCGCCCACGACCACGGAGCGGCTCTCGTCGACGACCAGGCACGCCCACCCGGTGTACCCGTCGGCGTGCAGCGCGGAGCCCGCCACGGCGAGGTCGAGCTCGACGACGCGCACGTCGAGTCCCGCGTCCCGGGCCTGCCGCGAGGTCAGCCCGACCGAGGCGACCTCGGGGTCGGTGAAGACCACCTGCGTGACCGCCCGGTGCAGCGCGGTCGTCGCGTGCTTCGTCCAGGCCGCGGGCTCCTCGTCCGCCCCGCCGCGCGCCCGGGCGGCGACGACGTCGCCGACGGCGCGGGCGGCGTACTTGCCCATGTGGGTCAGGGGGGCGAGCCCGGTGACGTCACCGGCCGCGTACAGCCACTGGCCGTCCGCGCCGCGGACCTGCCCGGCGGCGTCGATGTCGAGCGCGTCCCCCGGCTCGAGGCCGACGGACTCGAGACCGAGGTCCCCCGTCTGCGGGCGCCGTCCCGTGGCCACGAGCAGCTCGTCGCCGACGAGGACGCGGCCGTCGTCGAGGGTGAGCCGCACCTCGCCCTCGGCGCCGTCGCGCTCCACGGACTTCGCGCGCGACCCGACGACGACCTCGACGCCCATCTCCCGCAGCGCGTCCCCGACCAGCTCGCCCGCGCGCGGCTCCATCGACGACAGGACGGCCGAGCCGGCCACGAGGGACACCTCCGAGCCCAGGCGGCGGTAGGCGGTGGCCAGCTCGCTGCCGACCACGCCGCCGCCCAGCACCAGCAGGCGCGGCGGGACCGAGCGCGAGGACGTGGCCTCGCGGCTCGACCAGTGCCGGACGCCGTCCAGGCCGTCGACGGGCGGGGTGACGGGCGTCGAGCCGGTGGCGACGACCACGGCGTGCCGCGCGACGAGCGTCGTCGTCCCGCCGCCGGAGGTCGTCACGACGACGCGGCGCTCGCCGTCCAGGCGCGCGCGGCCCCGCAGGAGCTGGAGCCCGGCGCCCTCGACCCACTGCACCTGGCTGGCGTCGTCCCAGTCGCTCGTGAAGGAGGTGCGGCGGGCGAGCACCGCCTCGACGTCCACCTCGCCCGTCACCGCCGCCTGCGCGCCGGGCACCCGGCGGGCCGCCTCCAGCGCGGCCGTCGGGCGCAGCAGCGCCTTGCTCGGCATGCAGGCCCAGTACGAGCACTCGCCGCCGACCAGCTCGTCCTCGACGACGACCACCTCGCCGAGCCCGCCGCGGTGGGCTCGGTCGGCGACGTTCTCCCCCGTCGACCCGCCCCCGATCACGACGACGTCGACCTCTCGCTCCTGCGCGCTGCCCGTCTCGCTCATGGGTCGACCCTGCCCCCTGCGCACCCGCCCGGCACCTCGTCCTCCCGAGCACGGGCGTGCGCGCCGACGTCCTGCCGGGCGTGCGCGCCGGTGTCAGTGCTGGGCGCGCAGGTGGTCGCGCAGCAGGTCGCCCCCGAAGTCGTCGCGCAGGGAGCGCCAGACGGTGTGCACGTGGTCGGCGCCGTGCTGGGTGTCGTCCAGCTCGAGCAGCAGGCTCGGCGCCCGGACGGCGTAGTAGTGGCCCCGGCCGCGGGCGAGCGACCCGAGCCACGTCAGCTCCACCCCGCCGAGGTCGTCGGCCACGACCTCCTCCCAGCAGGCGGCCGCGTACGCGGCGGGTGCCCGCTGCAGGTAGCGCTGCACGAGCAGCTCGAGCGACCGCTGCGCCGCCGGCGGCATGTCGCGGTGGGCGAGGCCGCGAGGCAGGACACCGGGGTCGGCCACGGGATCGGTGCCCGTCAGGACGTCGACCGGCGCCGTCCCGGACGGGCGCGCGACGGCGAGCCGGTCGGGGTCGAGCGCGGCCAGCACGTCGCGGGCGAGGTCCTCCTCGGGCCCGAGCAGCCGCCAGCCGGCGCGCGGCCCGCGCGGGACGACGGCGGGCTGGGCGCCGACGAAGTGCGGCGTCACGTGCACGCGCTCGTCCACGACGGCGACGTGGACGGCGAGGTGGTGCCCGCTCACCCGCCACCCCCAGGCCGCGTCCCCCGGCCGGCCCTCCACCCGCAGGGAGTAGGGGTCGGGGTCGGCCCGGCCCTCCAGCGACGGCGGGTCCAGCGGCGTCCCCGCCGCGGCGTGCTCGGCGGCGAGGCCCTGGCGGACGCGCTCGAGCTCGACGGCCCCCCGCACGACGCCGCTGCCGCCGCCGCGGTCGTCCCCCGCCGAGGCCAGCAGCACCTCCGCGAGCTCGCGCTGCGGCGCGTCCAGGTCGCCGAGGACGAGACCGGGGTGCCGGCCGTCCACGTAGGTCCACCGCCGGCGGCCGGGGTCGTCGAGCGGGCCCTCCAGCTGCGCGCGCTGGTCGACGTCCAGCGCGGCGAGCAGGGCGCGGGCCGCCTCGGCGGTGGCCGCGGCCGTGCGGGCGTCGGTCGGGGGGCCCGGGGGCGCGGGGGTCACCGGCCCACCGTCGCCCCGGTGGGCCGCACCGGCGACCCGGGCCGGCTGCCGCACGGCCCGGCACGGGACCCGGCCCCGGGCGTCAGCCCCAGCGGCGGCCGGTGAGGCGCTCGTAGGCCTCGACGTAGCGGCCGCGGGTGGCCTCGACGACCTCCTCGGGCAGCGGGGGCGGGGGCTCGTCGGAGCGGCGGTCCCAGCCGGAGGCGTCCGAGAGGAGCCAGTCGCGCACGAACTGCTTGTCGAAGCTGGGCTGCGCGCGGCCCGGCGACCACGACGCGGCGTCCCAGAAGCGGGAGGAGTCCGGCGTCAGCACCTCGTCGGCGAGGACGAGCGCCTCGGGAGCCTCGGGGGAGCCGACGTCGACCCCCGGCGGCAGCCCCAGCTCGATCTTGGTGTCGGCGAGCAGGACGCCGCGCTCGCGCGCCACCTCGTCGCCGACCGCGTACAGGCGCAGCGTGATGTCGCGCGCGCGCTCGGCGAGCTCGGGGCCCAGCACGTCGGCGATGACGGCGAAGCTGACGTTCTCGTCGTGGCCGATCTCGGCCTTCGTCGCCGGCGTGAACAGGGGCCGGTGCAGGCGCGAGCCGTCCTCCAGGCCGGCGGGCAGCTCGACGCCGCAGACGGCGCCGCTCGCGAGGTAGTCCGCGAGGCCCGAGCCCGTGAGGTAGCCGCGGGCCACGCACTCCACGGGGAGCATCGTCAGGCGCCGGCACCGGACGGCGCGGCCGGCCACGGCGGCGGGCACGCCCGTGGAGGCGTCCTCGGCTCCCGCCTCGGCGGACAGCACGTGGTCGGGCACGCCGAGGCCGGCGTCGGCGAGGCGCTCGAACCACCACAGGGACAGGGCGGTGAGCACGGCCCCCTTGTCGGGCACCGGCGTGGGCAGCACGGAGTCGAAGGCGCTGACCCGGTCGCTGGCCACGACGAGGAGGTCGCCCTCGCCGGGCGCGGCGCTCGCGGGCTCGTAGAGGTCGCGCACCTTGCCCGAGCGGACGTGCCGCCACCCCGGCAGCTCGGGTGCGGCGGGCAGCTGCGGCGCGGGCGTCCCGTCGGCGCTCACGCGCCCACCTCCTCGGCGAGGGCGGCGGGGGTCGCCGCGATGTCGGTGCGGTGCTGGCCGCCCTCGAGCTCGACCTCGGCCACCGCCGCGTAGGCGGTGGCGCGGGCGTCGGCGAGCGTGGCGCCCGTGCCGACGAGGGACAGGACGCGCCCGCCCGAGGCGACGAGGGCGCCGTCCGGGCCGGCGGAGGAGCCCGCGTGGAGAACCCGGGCGCCGGGGACGGCCGCGGCGGCCTCGAGCCCGGACAGCCGGGCGCCGGCGCGCGGGGCGGCCGGGTACCCGTCCGCCGCGAGGACGACGACGACCGCGGCGTCCGCGGACCACCGCAGGGGGTCCAGCTCGGCCAGCCGGCCGGTGGCGGCGGCGCGCAGCAGCCCGCCGAGCGGCGTGCGCAGCCGCGGCAGCACCACCTGCGTCTCGGGGTCGCCGAAGCGCGCGTTGAACTCCACGACCCGCAGCCCCCGCGAGGTCAGCGCGAGCCCGCAGTACAAGACGCCGGCGAAGGGGGTGCCGCGGCGGGCCATCTCGTCCACGACCGGCCGCGCGACGCGCTCGACCACCTCGTCGACGAGCCCCTCGGGCGCCCACGGCAGCGGCGAGTAGGCGCCCATCCCCCCGGTGTTCGGGCCCTCGTCGCCGTCGCGCAGGCGCTTGCTGTCCTGCGCCGGCGCGAGCGGGACGACGTCGCGCCCGTCGCAGAGCACGAGGAGGGAGACCTCCGGACCGTCGAGGAACTCCTCGACGACGACCGCCGTCGCACCCGCCCCCGGCCGGCCGTCGAGGCAGGAGCGCGCGTGGGCGAGCGCCTCCTCCCGGTCGCGCGTCACGACGACGCCCTTGCCCCCGGCGAGGCCGTCGTCCTTGACGACGTGGGGGGCGCCGAACGCGTCGAGCGCGGCGGCGACCTGCTCCGCGTCGGTGCAGACGCGCGCCATCGCCGTGGGCACGCCCGCCGAGGCCATCACCTCCTTGGCGAAGGACTTGCTGCCCTCCAGGCGGGCCGCGGCGGCCGACGGGCCGAAGCAGTCGACGCCGGCCGCGCGCACCGCGTCGGCGACCCCCGCGACGAGCGGCGCCTCCGGCCCGACCACGACGAGGTCCACGCCCCGCTCGAGGGCCAGCGCGGCGACCGCCGCTCCGTCCAGCGGGTCGAGCGGCACCACCTCGGCGACGTCGGCGACGCCCGGCCCGCCCGGTGCGACGAGGACGTCGGAGACGTCGTCGTCGGCGCCCAGGGCGTCGGCGAGGGCGTGCTCGCGAGCACCGGACCCGACCACGAGGACTCGCACGCGGGCGAGCGTAGGGGGTCCTCTGACCAGGAGGTCCCCGACGCCCGCGCACCCGCTCACCTGAGCGCGAGAAGGTCACATCCGAGTGACGGCCTTGACTCCCGGGGGTCGCGCCGGGTCTCATTCGCTGCACGCGGCGCCAGCGCCGCCCACAGCGACGCCGGCACGAGGGTGTGCCCTCCCGGCGAGACGACCACGGCCCCACACCCCCTCCGGAAGGACACGACCGCATGACCGCACGACGACGTGCCCCCCTCGCGCTCGCCGCTCTCACGACGGTCGCCCTCGCCAGCACGGCGTGCGGCGGCGCCGGCGGAGGCGGCGGTGGCGGTGGCGGTGGAGGCGGCGGCAGCACCGACGGCTCCGGCGAGAGCATCAACGTGATCATGGTGAACAACCCGCAGATGGAGGACCTCCAGCAGCTCACGGAGGACAACTTCACGCAGGACACCGGGATCCAGGTGAACTTCACCGTCCAGCCCGAGAACGACGTCCGCGCCCTGATCTCGCAGGACTTCGCGCAGCAGGCCGGCCAGTACGACGTCGCCACCATCAGCAACTACGAGGTGCCGTTCTACTCGACCAACGACTGGCTCGCCCCGCTGAGCGACTACGCCGAGCAGGACGCGGACTTCGACCAGGACGACATCCTCGCGCCGATCTCGGCCGGGCTGGTCGGCGAGGACGGCGAGATCTACGCCGAGCCGTTCTACGGCGAGTCCTCCTTCCTCATGTACCGCACCGACCTCTTCGACCAGGCCGGGCTCACCATGCCGGAGAACCCGACCTGGCAGGAGGTCGCCGACCTCGCCGCGCAGATCGACGACCCCAGCGGCACCCGCGGCATCTGCCTGCGAGGGCTGCCCGGCTGGGGCCAGGTCTTCGCGCCGCTGACGACCGTCGTCAACACCTTCGGCGGCACCTGGTTCGACGAGGACTGGAACGCCCAGGTGAACTCCCCCGAGTTCGTCGAGGCCACCCAGTTCTACGTCGACCTCGTCCAGCAGCACGGCGAGGCGGGCGCGGCCCAGGCCGGCTTCACCGAGTGCCTCAACGCCATGACCCAGGGCGGCACGGCCATGTGGTACGACGCCACGTCGGCCGCCGGCTCGCTCGAGGCCGACGACTCCCCCGTCGCCGGGAACATCGGCTACGCGCCGGCGCCCGTCGTCGAGACCGAGTCGTCGGGATGGATCTACAGCTGGGCGTGGGGCGTCCAGGCGGCCTCGGAGAAGCAGGACGCCGCGTGGGAGTTCATCTCCTGGGCCTCCAGCAAGGAGTACGAGGAGCTCGTCGGCGCGGAGCTCGGCTGGTCGCGCGTCCCCGCCGGCAAGCGCAGCTCGACGTACGAGAACCAGGACTACCTCGACGTGGCCGGCGCCTTCGCCGAGGCCACCGAGGCGGCCATCTCCTCGGCCACCCCGGACGACCCCGGGGTGCAGCCGCGGCCGGCGCCGGGCATCCAGTTCGTGGCCATCCCCGAGTTCGCGGACCTCGCCACCACGATCTCGCAGGGCATCAGCTCCAACATCGCCGGGCAGGGCTCGGTGCAGGAGACGCTCGACCAGGGCCAGGAGCAGGCCCAGGCCGTGGCGGACGCCTACAAGTGACCTCCGGGTCCTGACGGGACCGGCCCCGCCGCAGCTGCGGCGGGGCCGGTCCCGCGCCCCCCTGGCGGGCGCTCCCCCGGCGGTGCGCGCACCGAGGCCGCCCGCCGTCCACCGCCCCACCAGGCCCCGCATCCCCGGTCCCATCCGCAGGCCCCACCGCAGGCCCCACCGCAGGAGAGCCCATGAGCGTCAGCGAGACGACACCGCGGCAGCGGACCGTCCTGGCCGACCCGGCCCCGCAGGAGCAGCGCGCCGCGTCCCGCAAGTCCGGGTGGGTCCGCCGCGCCCCGCTGCTCCCGGCGCTGGTCTTCATCATCATCATGACGCAGCTGCCCTTCGCCGCGACCATCGTCATCTCGTTCATGAGGTGGAACGCGCTGCGCCCGGACGACCGCGGCTTCGCCGGCTTCGGCAACTACGCGCAGGTGTTCACCGACGCGAACCTCCGCTCGTCCGTCGTGACGACGGTGGTCCTCACCGTGGTCGTGGTCGGCGTCAGCCTCGTGCTGGGGCTGCTCGTCGCGCTGCTGCTCGACCGCACCTTCCTCGGCCGCGGGATCGTGCGGACGATGATGATCGCGCCCTTCCTCGTCGTCCCCGTGGCCGCCGCGCTGCTGTGGAAGCACGCGCTCCTCAACCCCAGCTACGGGCTCGTCAACGGCGTGCTCACCTGGGTGTGGGGCCTGTTCGGGAGCCAGAGCCCCCCGCAGGTGGCCTGGCTGACGCAGTTCCCGCTCGTCTCCATCGAGCTGGCGCTGGTCTGGCAGTGGACGCCGTTCATGATGCTGATCCTGCTGGCGGGCCTCCAGAGCCGACCGGCCGACGCCTTCGAGGCGGCCAAGATGGACGGTGCGAGCGCGTTCCAGGTCTTCCGGTACATCACGCTGCCGCACCTGCGCCGCTACATCGACCTCGGCGCCACGCTCGGGGCCATCTTCATCGTCCAGAACTTCGACGCCGTCTTCACGATGACGTCCGGGGCGCTCGGCACGGCGAACCTGCCCTACACGATCTACCAGACGTTCTTCGTGCGGCAGGACTACGGCCTCGCCGCCGCCCAGGGCGTCATCGTCGTCATCGGCACGATCGTCGTCGCGACCTTCGCCCTGCGCTCGGCCTCGTCGCTCCTGAAGGAGGACAGCTGATGGCTGCCACCGCACCCGCCACCACGGCCGCGGCGGCCGACGCCGCCCCGCCGCAGCAGTACCGCAAGCACTCCAGGCTGAACCGCCCGAACCCGCTCTGGGGCCTCCTCGCGTGGGCCGTGGGCCTGCTCTTCGCGAGCCCGGTGCTGTGGATGGTGCTGACGTCGCTGCACAGCGAGGTCGACGCCGCGACGAACCCGCCGTCCCTCCTGGCGCCGCTGACGCTCGACGGGTACCGCAGCTTCTTCGGCAACAGCAACGCCTGGCCCGCCCTGATCAACTCGGCGACGGCCTCGGTCGTCTCCACCCTGCTGGTGCTGGCCCTGTCCATCCCCGCCGCCTACGCGCTGTCCATCCGACCGGTGAAGAAGTGGTCGGACGTCCTCTTCTTCCTGCTGTCGACGCGCTTCCTGCCCATCGTGGCGGCCGTGCTCCCGCTGTACCTGTTCGCCGTCGCGACGGGCGCGCTCGACCAGATCGGCCTGCTCATCGCCCTCTACACGGCGATGAACCTGCCCATCGCGATCTGGATGATGCGCTCCTTCCTCGCCGAGGTGCCGGTGGAGATGCTCGAGGCGGCGCAGCTGGACGGCGCCGGCCTGATCCGGACGCTGCGCAGCGTCGTCGCCCCGGTGGCCATGCCCGGCATCGCCGCCACGGCGCTCATCTGCTTCATCTTCAGCTGGCAGGAGCTGCTCCTGGCGCGGTCGCTCACCGGCGTCGTCGCCGGGACGGCCCCGGTCTTCCTCACGAGCTTCGTGACGAGCCAGGGGCTGTTCCTCGCGCAGGTCTCCGCGGCCGCCACCGTCGTCTCGCTGCCCGTCCTGGTGGCCGGCTTCGCCGCCCAGGACAAGCTCGTGCAGGGCCTGTCGCTCGGTGCCGTGAAGTGACCGCCCCCACCACCCAGGAGGTCGCCCGGTGACCGCCAGCCCGTTGTCCGCCGAGACCCTGGACGCCCTCGGCGCGTCCCTGCCCGTGCCGACCTACGACCGCGGCGCCGTGCGCACCGGCGTCGTCCACTTCGGCGTCGGGGGCTTCCACCGCGCGCACCAGGCCATGTACCTCGACCGCCTCATGGAGGCCGGAGAGGCCCTCGAGTGGGGCATCTGCGGCGTCGGCGTCCTGCCGGGCGACGCCCGGATGGCCGAGATCATGGCGGCGCAGGACTGCCTCTACACGCTCGTGCTCAAGCACCCCGACGGCACCTACGAGCCGCGCGTCGTCGGCTCGATCACCGAGTACCTCTTCGCCCCGGCCGACCCCGAGGCCGTCCTCGAGAAGATGGCCGACCCCGCGGTCCGCGTCGTCTCCCTGACGGTGACCGAGGGCGGTTACCACGTGAACCCGGTGACCGGGGAGCTCGACACCCGCGACCCGAGGCTGCAGGCCGACCTCACCGGGGACGCCGCACCGCAGACGACGTTCGGCTTCATCGTCGAGGCCCTGCGACGCCGCCGCGATCGGGGCGTGCCCGCGTTCACGGTGATGTCCTGCGACAACATCCAGGGCAACGGCGACGTGGCGCACAAGATGATCACGGCCTACGCCCGGGCCCGCGAGGAGCGGACGGGCGGTGACCTCGCCGACTGGGTCCAGGCCGAGGTGCCCTTCCCGAACTCGATGGTCGACCGCATCACCCCGGTGACCACCGACGAGGACCGCGCCGCCGTCGCCGAGCGCTTCGGCGTCCAGGACGCCTGGCCCGTGGTCTGCGAGCCCTTCGTCCAGTGGGTGCTGGAGGACCGCTTCGGCGCGGGGCGCCCCCCGTACGAGCGCGTGGGCGTCCAGGTCGTCGACGACGTCCACCCCTACGAGCTCATGAAGCTGCGCCTGCTCAACGCCAGCCACCAGGCGCTGGGCTACCTGGGCTACCTGGCGGGCCACCGCTACGCCCACGAGGCGAGCCAGGACGACCTCTTCGCGCGCTTCCTGCTCGCCTACATGGACGACGAGGCGACGCCGACGCTCGAGCCGGTGCCGGGGGTGGACCTCGACGCCTACAAGCCGGGGCTCGTCGAGCGCTTCGCCAACCCCGAGGTGCGGGACACCCTGGCGCGCCTGTGCGCGGACAGCAGCAACCGCATCCCCACGTGGCTGCTGCCCGTCGTGCGCGAGAACCTCGCCGCCGGTCGGTCCGTGGCGCACGCCGCGCTCGTCGTCGCCGCGTGGGCGCGCTACGCCGAGGGCGTCGACGAGCAGGGCGAGCCGATCGAGGTGGTCGACGCCGGCGCCGGGCAGCGCACCGCGGCAGCGCGCGCCCAGCTCGAGGGCGACGACCTCGCCTTCCTGCGCGACCCCGACCTGTTCGGCGACCTGGCCGAGCAGGAGGCCTTCACGACGCCCTACCGGCAGGCGCTGGCCTCGCTGCACGAGCGGGGGGCTCGCGCCACGCTCGAGGAGCACCTGGCCCGCTCGTGAGGCGAGCGCTCCTCCGGGGACGGGCTCGCCGCCGCACCGGCGCGCAGCGGCCCGTCCCCGGCGGAGCGGCGGGTCCTGACTAGCCTCGTCCCGTGCGAGTCGTCGTGGCCGTGGACTCCTTCAAGGGCTCCCTGGGCACCCGGGAGGCCGGGGAGGCCGTCGCCGCCGGCGTGCGCGCCGCGGACCCGGCCGCCGAGGTCGTCGTCGTGCCGGTCGCCGACGGGGGTGAGGGGACCACCGCGTGCCTCGCGGACGCCTGGGGAGCCTCCCTGCGCCGTCGCACCACGACCGACGCCCTCGGCCGCCCGTGCACCGCGGAGTGGGCGCTGTCGCCCGACGGTGCCACCGCCGTCGTCGAGCTCGCCTCCGCCAGCGGCCTGCCCGGCGTCGCGGACATCCCGGCGCGCCCCCGCGAGGCGACGACGCGGGGCACCGGCGCGCTGCTCGTGGACGCGCTCGACGCGGGGGCGCAGGAGGTCGTGCTGTGCCTGGGCGGCAGCGCGACGACGGACGGCGGCGCGGGCCTGCTCACCGCGCTGGGCGGCCGCCTCCTCGACGACGCGGGGGACGACCTCCCCCCGGGCGGCGGCGCGCTGGCCCGCCTGGCGCGCGTCGACCTCGCCGGGCTCCACCCCCGCGCCCGCGCGGTGCGCTGGCGCCTGGCGTGCGACGTCACGAACCCCCTGCTCGGCCCGCGGGGGGCCGCCGCCGTCTACGGGCCGCAGAAGGGTTCGGGCCCCGCCGACGTCGCGGCGCTCGACGGCGCCCTGGCCCGGCTCGCGCAGGCGCTCCGGGAGGCCACGGGCGCGTCCGTCGCCGACCTGCCCGGCTGCGGCGCCGCGGGGGGCGCGCCGGCGTGCCTGGTGGCCGTGTGCGGGGCGCGGCTGGAGCCCGGGGCCCCGCTCGTCCTGGGGGAGGCCGGCCTGCCCCGGCTGCTCGCGCGCGGGGCGGACCTCGTGCTGACCGGCGAGGGCTCCTGCGACGGGCAGTCGCTGCAGGGCAAGGTGGTCGACGGCGTCGCCGCCGCCGTGCGCGCCGAGCCCGCCTGCGGCGCAGCGCCTGTCGTGGTGCTGGCCGGGCGCGTGGACGTGCCGCCCGCCGAGCTGGCCGCCGCCGGCGTCGACGCCGCCTTCAGCATCGCGCGCGGCGCCGCGCCACTGGCCGACCTCGAGCGCGACGCCGCCGAGCTGCTCGCCGACCTCGCCGAGCGCGTCACCCGGCTGGTCGGACGCTCGGCGCCGGCCGGGCGTCCGTCGAGGGCCTGAGGCGGGAGGCCGCCGTGCCGGCGCCCGGGGCCGGGCCCGCTCCCGGCGACGCCGAGCCGAGGGCGGCGCGGCTGTCCCGAGCCGTCGAGCGCGAGGGCGGCGCCTGCGTGTGGTGCCGGCGCCCGTTCGGCCCGCTCGTGCTGGCGACCACGGACCACCTCGTCCCCCGCGTCCGCGGCGGGCCGTCCTGGCTCGAGAACGAGGTGGCGGCCTGTCGCCGCTGCAACGGCCAGCGCGGCCACGCCGGCGCGGCCGACTGGGTCCGGGAGTGCCGGGGGCGCAGCTGGGAGCCCGACGTCGAGCACGTGCTCGTCGTCCTGCGGTCGCTGCTGGACGCCGCCCACCGCCGCGGCGGCCAGCGCCGCGCCCGCACCGCGGCCGACGGCCAGGTGCGCCGCCTCGAGCGCCTGCGCTGACGCGCGCCGGTGCCGGTGCCGGTGCCGGTGCCGGTGCCGGTGCCGGCAGCCCGATGCCTCGACCGCGCCCCGCCGCAGGCCCCTCCCCGCAGGCCGTCTCCCCCCGCCGACCCGGGCCCACCGGCTCTGGACACCTCCGCGGCCGGACGGTCTGATGTGCCCATGACGCTGCGCACGTCCCCCTGGCCCGCCGGCACGCCCTGCTGGGTCGACCTGTCCGTGAGCGACGTGCGCGCCTCCTGCGCCTTCTACGCCGCCGTCCTGGGCTGGGACGCCCCAGCGCCCGGGGAGGGGCCGGACGAGGAGGACGGCGGCTACGTGATCGCCACGGCGGACGGGGCCGCGGCGGCCGGCATCGGCCCGCGCTCCCGGCCGGACCAGCCGGGCGCCTGGACCCTGTACCTGGCCACCGACGACGTCGACACCACGGCCACGGCCGTGACCGAGCACGGCGGCGTCGTCCTCCTGCCCCCGGGCGACGTCGGCCCCCTCGGCCGGATGGCCGTGGCCGCCGACCCGACGGGCGCCGTCTTCGGCCTCTGGCAGGCCGGCACCCACCTCGGGTGCGGGGTGGTCAACGCGCCCGGCGGGCTGGTCTGGGAGGACCTGCGCTCCCCGGCCCCCGCCATCGCCCGGACGTTCTACGCCGGCGTCTTCGGCTACAGCACCGAGGGCGTGGACATGGCGCCCGAGGACTACACGACCTTCGCGCTGCCCGCCGGCGACCCCTTGGGCGGCATGGGCGGGATGATGGGCGAGGACTCCCCGCCGCACTGGCTCGTCTACTTCGGGGTGCGCGACGCCGACGCGGCCGCCTCGGCGGCCGAGCGCTCGGGAGGGCGCGTGCTCGCCCCCGCGGTCGACACCCCGTTCGGCCGGATGGTCGTGCTCGCCGACCCCGACGGAGCCGCGTTCACCGCGATGACCCTCGCCGACGGGGCGGACGCGGGCTGACCGACCCAGCCGCGCCGCGTCGTGGCGGAGCGCCCCACCACGACGAGGAGACGAGCGCCCCCGCTGGGGACGCGCGCGCCGGGCCGCCGTGGGTGACGCGTCGTCGTGGTGCCCCGAGGTGCCGCCGACCTCGCCGCGGTGGTCCCACCCTCCGGTGGGACCGGGCGCGGCCACCGGCCCCGCCACCCGACGGGCTGCGGAGCGCGGCCGTCCGTCAGCCGTCGCGCCAGTCCTCGGAGGTCATGTGCGAGCCGGCCATGGGGCCCATCTGCGTCATGCCGCCGTCCGCGACGAAGGACGCGCCCGTCACGTAGGAGGCCTCGTCGCTGCAGAGGAAGGCCACGACGGCAGCCATCTCGTCGGCGCTGCCCACCCGGCCGAGGGGCACCCCGGGCCGGGGCTCGCTCGCCGGGTCCACGTCCTCGGCGCCCGTGAGCGGCGTGGCGATCTCGCCGGGCCCCACGCTGTTCACCGTGATGCCGTGGCGGCCCAGCTCGATCGCCGCCGTCTTCACCAGTCCGCCCAGGCCGTGCTTGGCCGCGACGTAGTCCGACGCGCCGACCCGCGGCTGGTGCTCGTGGACGCTGGTCACGGCCACGATCCGCCCACCGGTGCCCGCGGCGACCATGCGGCGCGCGGCGCGCTGCATCCCGAGGAAGGCGCCGTCGAGGTTGACGCGCATGCGCGTGCGCCACTCCTCGTACGGCAGGTCGAGGAAGGGTCCGCCGCCCCCGCCCCCCGCGTTGCTGACGAAGGCCCGCAGCTCGCCGCCGAGCGCGTCCGCGAGCTCGTCGACGACGTCGACGGCGCCCGGCAGCTGCTCCAGGTCCAGGCGGCGGACCTCGGCGCGGCGGCCGGCGGCGCGGACCTCCTCCGCGGTGCCCAGAGCGCCCTGCTCGTCGGAGTGCCAGGTGATGCCGACGTCGAAGCCGGCCCGCGCGAGCGCGACGGCGCTCGCCTTGCCGATGCCGGAGTCCGAGGCGGTGACGATCGCTGTGCGGCTCATCCCCGGACGCTAGGCGCGACCGCCGCTGACCGCCCCCCGAGCACGGCTCCCGGCGTCCTCGGGAGCGGTCGTCGCCGCCGAGCCCCGGCCGGCGCCCTTCAGCGCGTACATGGCGGCGTCGGCCGAGCGGACCAGGCCAGGACCGTCGATGCCGTCCGCGACGTCCTGCGCGGAGGCGGTGCCGATCGTGGCGCTGACGACCAGGGAGCGTCCGGCGACGGACATCGGCACGGCCAGCGCCTCGCGCAGGCGCTCGGCGATGCCGTCCGCCTGCCCGGGGCCGGTCCCCTCGCACAGCACCGTGAACTCGTCCCCGCCCCAGCGCGCGGCGGTGTCTCCCGGCCGCAGGAGCCCCTGCACGCGGTGCGCGGCCTCCACGAGCACCAGGTCGCCGACGTGGTGGCCGTGGCTGTCGTTGACGGCCTTGAAGCCGTCCAGGTCCAGGAACAGCACCGTGGTGTCGTGGGCCCGCCGCGCGGCGCGCGCCAGCGCGTGCTGCAGCCGGTCGGCGAACAGCCCCCGGTTCGGCAGCCCCGTCAGCGCGTCGTGCAGGGCGCGGTGGGTCAGCTCGGCCTCCAGCGCGCGCTGCGCGGCGGCGTCCTCGACGTGCATGACCAGGTGGGCCGGCGAGCCCTCGCTGCCCTCCACCCGCGACGTCGTGACCGTGGCGGGCACGACGCCGCCGTCCGCGTGCACGAACCGCACGGCGATCTGGACCGTCCCCGCCCCCGCCCCCGACAGCGACCGGCAGGCGGCCTCGGCACGGGCGCGGTCCGCGACGTGGGTGACCCCGAACAGGTCGCCCCCGACCACCTGGTCGGCCGGGCGGCCCAGCAGGCGCTCCAGCGCGGTGTTGCACCGCGCGACCACCCCCCGGGTGTCCAGGACGGCCATCCCGATCGGCGCGTTGTCGAAGGCGCTGCGGAAGTACAGGTCCGGCGCGCCGCCGGCGCCGAGCGCGGGTGCGACGACGGCGACGGGCTCGTTCGGCGGCGCGACGGCGCCCCGGACGCCGGGGGCGCCCGGGTCGCCCGGGTCGCCCGTGACGAGCCGGCCCAGCAGCGCCGTGGCCGCGCGCAGGACCAGCTCGCGGTCGTAGGTCAGCACGTAGTCGAAGCGGCGCTCCTCGGCCGTTCCGCGGTCGTGCAGGTCCCGGGCCACCAGGGCGCCGGTGAAGTGGGGGCTGACCACGACCACGGCCCACTCGGGGCAGATCGGGTCCTGGGGGTCGAGGAGCCCGCCCCGCACCCCCTGGACCGGCTGGACCGGCATCCCCTTGCCCAGCACCGCGACCAGCGCGGCGCGGGCGGCCACCTGCTGGTAGCGCGCCGCCGTCCTCGGGCTGAAGAACCTGGCGTCCTCGATCGAGGACAGCAGCAGCGTCATGGGCCCGCACGCCAGCGCCTGCACCTCCAGGTGCTGGCTCATGGCCTGCAGCAGCGGCTTCGTCGACCGCTGGACCCCCTGGCCGACGGCCACGTCGTCGAAGACGCTGCCGCGCGCCGCCACCGACGGTCGCGGGCGGACGAGCACGACCGGGCGGTCCGGAGGGGGCGGGGCCTGCGCCAGGTCACCGGGGCGCCCGAACAGCCAGCCCTGCCCCAGGGTGGCTCCCATCGCCAGCGCGGTGCGCAGGTGCTCCTCGGTCTCGATGCCCTCGGCCAGCACGGTCGCGCCCGTCCGTTCGGCGTGCGCGCTCACCGCCGCGACGACCTGCGCGAGCGGGGCGTCGGGACGGCGCCGCAGCAGCCCGAGGTCGAGCTTGACGACGTCCGGCTCCAGCAGCGGCATCAGGGCCAGGGACAGCGGGTCCGCGCCGACGTCGTCCACGGCGACGCCCCAGCCCTGGCGGCGGACCCACGCCACGGTCCGCAGCAGCTCGGCGGGCCGCCACGCCAGCGACCGCTCCGTCAGCTCCACGACGACGCGCAGCTCCCGGCTCGCACGGGCGACCAGCTCCCGCAGGGACTGCGGCGCGCGGGTCACCACCTCGGGCTCCAGGTTGACGAAGACGGTCAGCGGGGGCGCGAGACGGGCCCGCAGCGCCCCCTCCAGCGCGGCCGCCCGGCACGCCCACTCCACCTCCGGCAGGCGCCCCTGCTCCCGGGCCGCGCGCAGCAGCGCCACCGGGGACTCGTGCTCGGAGCCGGCAGCCCCCCGGGCGAGCGCCTCGTACCCCACCACGGCCCGCGTGCCCAGCGCCACGACGGGCTGGTACACGGACCTGATGGCCGTTGTCTCGACCTGGGTCACCGACGTTCTCCTCACCACGGCCCGCGATCGACGCGGTGCTCGCTTTGCACCATAAGCCGCCCGATGCGCCCCGAGCAGGGCGAACGCGTCGCCGGGCCGGGTCAGAGGAGGTACTGGAAGACCTGGCTGCCGGGCTCGAGCCGCTCGACGTCGAGCCCGGAGGCCGCCATCCGCTGCACCAGCGGCGGCAGATCCCCCGGGCGCGCGACCTCGACGCCGATGAGGGCGGGCCCCGTCTCCCGGCTGTTGCGCTTGACGTACTCGAAGCGCGTGATGTCGTCCTCCGGCCCCAGCACCTCGTCGAGGAAGCGCCGCAGCGCACCGGGTTCCTGGGCGAGCTGGACGAGGAAGTAGTGCTTGAGGCCCTCGTGCACCAGGGAGCGCTCGAGCACCTCGCCGTAGCGGCTGACGTCGTTGTTGCCCCCGGACAGGACGCACACCACGTCCTGCCCCGGCTCGACGGAGACGACCGACCCGAGGGCCGCGCTCGCCAGCGCCCCGGCGGGCTCGGCGATGACGCCGTCCACCTGGTACAGCCGGAGCATCTCGGTGCAGACGCGGCCCTCGGCAACGGCGACGAGCTCGGCGCCGCTGGCGCGCACGAGCGGCAGCGTCACGGCCCCGGCGGTGCGCACCGCCGCCCCGTCCACGAAGGTCTCGACGTCGACCAGCGGCACCG
>Ga0210040_10002895_pt1 | contig 23711 bp, 22 predicted proteins | sample CryGeyCG12114_NA_FD_185462 | JGI IMG/M metagenome (GOLD analysis project Ga0210040, IMG submission 185462) | Groundwater microbial communities from aquifer - Crystal Geyser CG19_WC_8/21/14_NA (SPAdes) (version 2) | ecosystem: Environmental > Aquatic > Deep subsurface > Groundwater | place: USA... | reverse complement strand
GTATAGTCATTTTACTGCAAAAAGTCAGTAAAATGACTATAAATTACTTTTGGCTGAAGGTTTGCCTCATGCTCTTCAGATTCCACCTTGCGATGGACACCATGCAACTGTTGGCTACTGCACCGACTGGGTAAACTGCACAGGAGGAATTTTAACCCTCTGTATAACTAAACTACGGGGCACGCACATTTTCAAAATACTTCAAGTATTTTGAAAGATTGAAAACTCATAGTTTTCAGTATCTGCAAGATTGAAAATCTTGTAGATTTTCAGTATTCAAAATCCTTTTGGATTTTAAAATAACCGTTTAACCTTTGAATTCCTTTAAAATTTTTAATTTGCAACAACTTGCAACAACTCTATTCATAATGAAGCATATAAAGCATATATCCTTAACACCTCTGCAACACTCCACGCCTGTGCAATACATCCTCCTGGTTTATGGGGATTTTCAAACTCCGTTTGATAATCTCCGGACGAAGTGAGGTGATAATCTCCGTCAAAAATTTCGGGAATCATATTAAATTTTTCAGCATATTCTAGCAACGGATTTAAAAATTTTAATGCGTTATCCTTACTTTCCCTGCTGTAATTATTTATCTTTAAATATGCCTCTATAAAAACCCCAATCAAAAACGGCCATACGGTTCCGTTGTGATATGCCTTATCTCTGTTTTCTTCATTTCCTTCATAAATTCCTCTGTAATTTTCGGACTTTTTACTTAATGTTCTCAAGCCGTAAGGAGTATATAATTCCCCAAAAACCACATTAAAAATTTTTCTTGCCCTTTCATCATTGTCATTATCAATAACATTAAAAGGCAAACCTATTGCAAAAATCTGGTTTGGTCTTATGGAATCATCGGGCTTATTATTCAGAATTACATCGTAAAGACACCCCTTTTTTTCATTCCAGAAAATTTCAAAATTTTTCTTTACATTTTCCAAAATTTCTTCATAATCAAAATTTTTGTTAAGCAAATATGAGAAAAATTTTAATATATTTAAAGCATTATACCATAACGCATTTATTTCAACTGCTTTTCCTTCCCGCTTTGTCCATTTTGTATCCATCCATGTTGTCTGGGCGTTTGAAACAATCAGGCAGTCATTATCCATTTTACAGGCAGAATTTCCCCTAATATAAGATTCAGCAATTTCGCACAATTTCTGATGGATTTCTTCAATAAATTTTATGTCTTTTGTGTCCGTGTAGTAATGATATACTGCATTAAGGAACCAAAGTGATGCATCACTTGAATTATACGGGCATTCAAAAGGATATCTAACAGGAATAAAATTTAGAATTAATCCATTCTGCATAAAATTTAACCACCCCTTTATCAGACCTTTTGCGACATCAAATCTTCCTGTTGCCAGGCATAATCCAGGAATTGAAATCATTGTGTCTCTGCCCCATTCATCAAACCAGTGATAACCGGCAATTATTCCATAACTATTAGAATGTTTAATTATAAATTTATCCGCCAGTGTTGAAAGTTCCTGAAAAATCCGGGACCTTTTACTGGTTAAATTTTTTAAATTTTCTATACGCAAAATTTCCACCTGCTTATATTTTTCATAACTTATTGATTTTGTTTCATTGAAACTTGCTACCATGGTTGTTTCTCCTTTATCTCCAAAGAAAGAGCCCGGACAATACAGGTCCTCAAACGGGTCATAGCCCCTCTCCCATTCTTTTTGGTAAAACACATTCCTGAGTATGTATTCATTCTTCAAAAACTCTGTGTCAGAACTTATTCTTACTTTTATTTTACCGTGCGAAACAATAATGCCTTTTTGAGCTGCGGATACTTCACAGGTAAAGTCCTTTACAACAGAAATATGTAAATTTTTGTGATAGTCCCTCATATTTAGCAAAGGATTTATGGAAAATTTTATATCCTTCTCATTGTCATCCTTGTTTTTTATTTTGTAATGAACAATAACTGTGTTAAATCCGTGAGGCATTAAAATTTCTTTTTCAATCCCAACATCTTCAACTTCGTAATAAAATTTCGGAAAAATACGATGGGAATATTTAAAATTTTTAAGAAATTTAAATCCCCGCGGAAAAAATATGTCTCTTTTGTTTGGGTCATAGTCCTCTTTATAATGATGGTTGCCAAGTTCATAAATTTTTCCGTTAATTTCTATACGCTCGTCAATGCCAGAAAGAATAACATAATTATTTTTATCGTAATCGGCAACAACAAACAATCCGTGATATTTTCGTGTGTTTAAATTTAAAATTGTTGATGAAGCGTAGCCGTCAAGTCCGTTTGTAATTAAATATTCCGGAAAATACATTTTTTGTACAGTGTTTTCCATAATGATAAATTTAACCCGAACACAGAATAAATACTGATAAAGAATGTCTAATAAAGAATGTTCATAACTTTACAAAGAATCACATCGCCTCTGCAACGATTCTCTCTATTTCCTCCTTACTTATCTCCTTCTTCATTATGCTCAATAGCCGTTTGTTTTCATAAGTCAGTTCAGCAATATGCCTGATTTCACTTTGAGCAGCAAAATCACATAGTTGTTTTGTATTATATTTTTCATAAATTTCATCAGTCCGCTTTATAATGTCAATATTCAGAATTTTGCCCAGTTTTTTAAATTTCTCATCGCCCTTATAAAATTTCAGATAACCCCGCAAAAACAGGGCATTTGCCAGTCCGTGCGAAATTTCCTTTTCAGCCCCGACTACATGACTTAAGGCATGAATTAAATTTGTCCTTATATTTGTTATAGCGATCCCGCCCAAAACAGAACAAACAAGCATCTTTTTCCTTCCTGAAATTTTATTCTCCATTGCTGCGTCAATTCCGTCAAAGAAAAATTTCATTCCATTTACGCAATTCAAATCGGTTAACGGATGAGAGACCTTTGAAAGGTATGCTTCAATGTTATGGCAGAAGGCATCAATTGAAGTGTAAAAAGTTAATTCTGCGGGCTGATTCATCACCAGATTTTCATCAATGAGCGCATAATCCGGAACAATAAAATCAGAAACAACGGTTTGCTTTAAGCCCTGAAATTTTAAGACAGCATATTTTGTCACTTCGCTCCCGCTGCCGTGCGTTGTCGGAATCGCAATAAGGGTTTTTATCCTGCCTTTGACTTTGTCCATTCCAATCAAGCCCTCAACCTTTCTGTCTTTATCCATGACGCTTAAAATTTTTGCCGCATCCAGCACGCTTCCGCCGCCGATAGCAAGCACATAGTCAAAATTTAAGTCCCTGATTTTGTCAAAGTATTTGTAAATGTCATCAACACATGGTTCAGGAGAAATTTTTAAATGATATAAATTTAAGCCATTAAATTTAAAGTTCGCACTTCTTCGGGTGCATAATAATCCGTTTCCTTTTATTTTTAAATTTAAATTTAAATCAGAAATTTCCTCTTCAGCCCTTCCGAATATTATTTTTGTTTTTACAGAAAACATTTTTAGGTAATTTAGGGGCATTTTTGATTTCTTTTTTGTCCTATTTTCAGTCCATTTATCCTGCTAAAATGAATATCTCTTCTTTGCCTTTCAGAAAATCAATAATCCAATCCGTATCAATAAGATAAGATATCATAGTTTAACAACTCCTCTGTTGGAAATTTTTCTGTTTTTATATATTTTCCTCTTTAATGCATTTGTGTCTACATCTTTCCATGAACCCGCGGCGGAAAAGAAAGAGGACTTCTTTTCTTTTGTTTTATTTAAAAAAATGACTATTGCTTCTGCATTATTTTTAACATTCACTTCTTCAAATGGTTTTATTATTCCGTTTACTTATGTTCCTTTAACCACCAGTACATCCATTTTTACTATGTATTTAATTTAACATAACTTATTTCAACCTTGCTGAAATATCTGAACAAGGCAGGTGAAAAAAATACATTCCTTATTTATTTGTCTCCACAGCAGCACCTGCATCACTTATTTTCGTTTCCTTTGCCTTCTTTGTATCTTCAATTACAATTATTTTCTCTCCGGGAAGTTTTGCGAGCATACGTTCTGCCGCCTGTTTTGCAACCTCCAGATTTTCCGGATGTACAAAAATACTCGCAAGCTTTTGTCCTTTATAAACCTTTGCCGCCCTTCCGACTGCCTTTCCAAACGACTGCCTCATACCCTGCTGCACTCTGTCTGCTCCTGCACCGCTTGCCTGTGCGTTTTCTCTCATTACATGATGAGGATAAGGTCTTATCAGCAACGAAAAATTTTCCTTTATATTTTTTAAAAGAAATTTCTGGGCCACAATTCTGGCTGATTCCAGAGCATTATGCCTGACCATCATTCTGTCTTTATAGATTACAGAAATTTCCTTCTCATAAAGTTCCGGCTTGCCATAAGTAAAGTGCAAAATTTTATTTCCCGGAATTCCCGTAATGTATGAATTACTTGGCGTTCTACTTACTCTCGTAAATGTTGGACTATCCCACCTGTAGCAATGTGCTGGTCTTATATCTCCCATCTTGAATTTCTAAATTTTAAATTTTTAATAATTATTTTTAAATTTAATCTGCTTAATAATTATTTTTTGCTAAAAATAAATAAAAGAAAACATTAACAAAAACATTAACAAAAACATTAACAAAAACAGAAATATTCACGCCTCTGTTCATGCGTTTGTTTTTATTTGTAAGTGGTTCGTAATTGATTCTGGTAATTGTTTTTTGGGACAAAATACCTTAATAAATTTACTTATAAAATTTTTAAATGCTGAAAATAGGAATATTTGCATTACAGGGAGATGTCAGCGAACATACGAAAATGCTGCATAATGTGGGAAAAGAATCTGGAAAAGACATCAAAGTTGCTGAATTGCGGAATTTTGAAATTTTTGACTGCGACGCATTAATTATTCCTGGCGGAGAAAGCACAGCAATGAGAAAATTAACACACGATGAAGATGGAAATAAATTTTTAAATTTTCTGAAGAAAATATCAGGAGAAGGTATTCCTGTAATGGGAATCTGTGCAGGGCTGATTCTGCTCGCGAAGAATGTAAACAACAAATTTTATGATGGATTGCTTGACATTGATGTAAAGAGGAATGGTTACGGAAGACAGCGGGAAAGTTTTGAGGCAGATATTGTTTTAAATCTGGGCAAAATAACAGAGAAATTCCATGCAATATTTATAAGGGCGCCTGTAATTGAGAAGGTGAATAGGGGAGAAATTCTGGCGAACTTTGAAGGAAAGGCGGTTGCGGTTAAAGACAAAAATGTGATAGGGCTTACATTTCATCCCGAATTAACAAATTACAGAAAAATTTATAAATATTTTTTAAATTTAATTTAATACTAATTTATAGTGAATTTATCTACATTTTACACTAAATTTAGTATTTATTAATTTGCTTGAATGGTGTAAAAAATTAGCAAATCGACTATAAGACTTATGCATAATTTCATTTCTAATAACCGTGATAAATAAAGAAACGAAAAACTAAAAAAAATGTTATCTGTGACAAAAATAGAAAAACATGATTTTATAGAATTATCAAAGGATATTATTCCTTTGATTTTGCAGGGAGATGTAATAGAATCACTTCAAAAGATTCCGGATAATTCGGTTTCAGTAGTTGTTACTTTTCCACCATATTGGAATTTGAGAGATTATGAATGTAATCGGTCAAGGAAAAGTTTTAGGGAAATCTTTTAGATTTGTGTATAAAAATAATCCTGTTTTTGAAACAATATCTGGGAAACCTTGGTGAGTAAAGAAAATATTTTTGGATTTTGGTTTAAAAGAAGAAAATATTATTGGTTTTAAATTGAAATAATAAGCCCACCATCATAAACACTCATGCGCAAAATATTATTCCCAAATTTTCAACATGTTTCCGTACTTTTATAATACAAAAAACATAAACAAATTTTATGATATTGAAATTTAAATAAAATTTGTAACTATTCAAAGGGTATTTTCAAAATGTTCCGAACATTTTGTAAATCTCTGAACGATAGTGAGGTGATTTTCAAAACGCAAAGTTTTGAAAATATACTGAAAATCTTTGAGATTTTCAATCTTTAAAAAATCTGTGGGATTTTTTAAATACTAAAACCTTCGGTTTCAATCTTTAAAAAATCTTGGGATTTTTTAAATACTGAAAACTGCAAATTTTCAATCTTTAAAAATCTACAATATTTTAAAATACTAAAAATCTACAAGATTTTCAATCTTTAAAAATTTACAGAATTTTTAAATGAGAGCGAAGCGAAATTATTTTAAAATCCAAAAGGATTTTAAAATCTCCGAGCAACAGCGAGGTGATTTTCAAATTCGCAGAGAATTTGAAAAGACACGAACGAAGTGAGCGTATTTTCAAATGAAATTTTGAAATACTGAAACCTTTGGTTTCAATCTTTAAAAAATCTCTGAGATTTTTGAAATACTGAAACCCTTTGGATTTTCAATCTTATTTTAAATTTCGCTATAAATTTTAAATCTCAGAACGAAGTGAGTGTAAAAACCAGAAATTTCAAAACAAGACAATGACTTTGAGAATATTAAAAACACGAATGCCTTTAAAGAATTCATAATATTCATAATATTTACAATGGCACAATATTCATAATATTTACAATGGAAAAATTTCATAAATTTGATTTGGATTTAGATGAAAAGCAAAAATATATTGATGAGGGCTGGATAGAAACAAAATTAACATTTGCAGCAAAAGATAAAACCGGATCAGGGGAATTCTTTGCCCTTGCGGTTGAAAATTTTGAAACAAAAAAGACAAAACCCGTTCAGATTTCATTCCACGAGATTCAGCAAACTCCGTTTGTCGGTGCAATAATCATAGACACATTAATTTACGACATTGAAGAATTAATACGGCTTGTCTTAAATCTCGCCCCTGTTGCAGTTGAAATAAAAAAAGAAACCGTTGAATTGAGTTTGGTTACCTTAAATCAGATTTTTCTTGACATAAGTGACATTGTTAAGACATTTGAACATCTCTCAAAAATGGAAATTTATTCAAAGGATACAAATATTGAAAGCAGGGAAATTTATGCAAATGTTATACTTGAATTTCACAATGAAAATAAGGAATCGGTTGAAAAATCACTTAACGATGCAATAAACAGCATAAAAACAACCGCTTATGTTATTTCAGAAAACAGGGATGAAATTTTGGAAGAATATGAAGAAGCAGATAGTAATGGAAAATGCAAATGTGTGGAAAATACAGAATATACAAATGAGACAGAAACAGGAGCAGAAAAAAAGAAATTTTATTTCGGAAATGTTAAAATGGAGTTAAAGGCAAATCTTTTCACATTTGTTGATATGATAACACAGTTTAAACCCGTATCAATAGAAGCTGGCGCTCCCCACAGCATAACTATGAGCAAGGATGAAATTTATACATTAATCGGAAAACTTCTATTAATTACCCAGAAGCATACGGAAAGGATTATTCAGTCAAAGAAACATGCAGATGAGTCGTAATTTTCTTCCATCTCAACAAAGATATTTAAATTTAAATTTTGAGCTTTAAATTTTTCCTTTAAACGATTTGCTATATATTCTACAACATATTCTGCTGTTGTTGATTGTATTGGCAGAAAAACAACATCTTCATCAGCAATTTTGTATGTCTTTTCCTTAATTCTGATTTCACCTGCTTTATTTTTGCTATCCGCAGACAATTCTGACAGCATAACTTTATGGTCAAATTCGTTGCAGATTTCATCAAGTGCATTTTTTGCTTTGTCCAAATCAATGACCATTCCTTTCTTATTCAGATTGCCATAAAGCCGTGCATTAACTTTAAAGTTATGCCCATGCATAAACTCGCTCTCCAAAAAATGTGCAGCGGAAAATTTTGTGGAAATTTCAGTACAATACATTTTATTGCAGTCAGAAAAATTTAAAATAAAAGGCAAACTTATGGAAAACCAGACAAAGTAAATAAAAAATAATAAAAATAAAAAATTTCTGTCTTCAGAGAATACTTATATAATTCTTACTGAAGTACGCTGCTCAACTTTGCAATAATGTCGTCTACAATATTCTGGTCTGCAGGGAAACCTAAACCTTCCTTGTATTTCTTGCTTCCGTCGGGTGTAAAATATCCCTTTGAGATACTTACAAATTCGTTTTCGTTCTCTCTTCCTCTAACTTTCTTCCTTGCAATTTCCAAAAACTTGTTGTTTCCATAATTCACTGCATCGGTCTTAATCACTTCATACTCTACCCTTTCTCTCCCCTCATACCTTCTGTCATCCCTTCTCTCATACGCCATTTTATTTTCTTGTTTTTTGTATTTTGTGTTTTATTATATTTAATTATGAATGGATATAAATATTATAGTCATTTTGACATCTTTTGAGAATATTGTTTTTATCTGTGTTTATTATTCAAATCATAATATGCAATATTGATGTTCAAAATAAATAATTAAAAGTTGAAAAATTCACTATAATAATAAAAATTACTAAAAATTACTAAAAATTAACTAAAATTTAGTCATTTGTTATCCTTTTGGGATGTACATAAATATTAAATTTATTGCCCCTGGCAAAGCCAATTAATGTTACATTCGTATTTTCCGCAACTTTGATTGCAGAATATGTTACAGCAGTTCTTGTTACAGCAACCGGAATTCCAAGCCGTGAAATTTTTGCAATGATGTCCGCTGGCAATCTTCCTGATGTAAAAAGAATGCTGTCTGCAAAATTTATGTTGTTGATTATTCCATATCCGAAAACTTTATCCGCTGCAACATGTCTGCTTATGTCCTCAATGGCAATAAATTCATCCAAATTTTCTCCGAACATTAAGCCTGCTATATGCATTCCGCCTGTCTTTTTCCATATTTCCGCTTTTTCATGCATTTTTTTCATGCCAGCAATAATTTTTTCAGGTGTTACTGATAAGTCCGACGAAACAACAATGTCCTGAACAGTCACATCATAGTTCTCTTTTCCTTTTATTATTTTTCGTGGTCTTAATCTGCCCATACAGTCAGAGGAAAAATACAATGCGACTTTTTGGCTGAAATCTGTATCATCCGTGTAAATTTTTACATTGTTATTTTCTGTTAAAATTTTCTTTATCGCATCTTTCTCAAGGATTCCTTCCCCGACGCACAATCCGATTGCCAGTTCCTCTTCGTATCCCGGAGAACAGGATAAGTCAGCAATAAATTTATTGTTAATGTCCAATTTTAAATTTTTTTCAACTACAACATCATCCATAATGGTTGTAAAATTTTTACCTTCAACCCTGATAATTTTAAATTTTTCATACATTTTGCTTTTTCAGGCATTTTAAAGACACAAGATTCAAAACATTTCCTGTTTTTTCCTTTCAATGAAATTAACTGCATTCTTAATAATTTCTTTGCCATATATCAAATTAAATTTCTCAAGAACTTTAAGTGCTTTCTTTAAATATTTAAGCGCATTATCCAAATCCCCTTTATTCAAATAGATAAGCCCGATATTTCCCAAATCTGATGCTTCACACTGCTTATAACCAATTTCTCTGTCAATTTTTAAAGCATCCTGATGATATTTAAGCGCATTATCCAAATCCCCTTTATTCAAATAGATAAGCCCAATATTTCCCAAAGCTAATGTTTCACCCTGCTTATAACCAATTTCTCTGTCAATTTTTAAAGCATCCTGATGATATTTAAGCGCATTATCCAAATCCCCTTTATCCGAATAGATAAGCCCGATATTTCCCAAAGCTGCTGCTTTTCCCTCTAATGCGGTTTTTTTGCCGACTTTTTCAGTTACCCTGAGAGATGCATTATAATTTTCTAGTGCTTTGTCATTTTGGCTTAACGAATAATATGCGTTGCCCAAATTTAAAAGAATTGACATTTTTTCCGTTGGGGAAATTATACATATCCGCAAAATATTTTCAAATTCTTTTATCGCATCTTCGTATTTATCATTCCTGCATAACAAAAGTGCTTTGAGATAATGTTCTTTTAATTCCTTATCATCTGATTTTGGAATGCCGTCAACCCAATATGTTGCTTTGCTGCTGCGGTTCAAATTTCCTTCAGAAAGACGAATATGAAGAGCAATATCTTCACCGAAATACTCTTTATCCAGAATTCTTTTTATTACATCATCAGCAAGTTCACATTTGTCTTTAAATTTAAAATATTGCTTTTCGTTTAATCCCATATTTTTTAAAAAATCCTTCGTATAATCTGCGCTAACATCAACATCATTTTTTAAATATGGCCTTACATTTTTTATTTTTTTCTCATCTCCAGCCCATTGTATCTCTTCTTTAACTGCTTCGGATGTAAGTGTTCCGTGAGTAATTATTAAGAATATTTCCTCGGCATCCTTGAGAGCTTGATACCCCACTTCTTTTTCATCATCTCTTATGAGAATATCTTTTTCATCATCTCTTATGAGAATATCTTTTTCAGCCACAAAACAATTTATCTCACACCTATTCCAAAGAGCAGTTTTAAGATGTTCGGCTAACTTACCTCCAGTATGTGTTTCATATATACTAAATGCTTCAAATTTTTTACTCATTTTTTGGAAATTTTTACATATAAATTTTGTAATCTCTGAACAGTTAAAAATTTTGTTTTAAAAATTTTGTTTTTCTATTAAAATTTCATCTCCTTTTTTAATAATTCCTCCTTTTATGACCTTTGTAAATATTCCTTCTGTTGACATTATACATTTTCCAACCTTTTTGAAAATTTCGCATTTGTCATGGCAGGTCTTTCCAATTTGTGTAACTTCAAGGACAACATCGCTGATTTTTATCCTTGTTCCTGTTGGTAATGTGGGTAAATTTATTCCTTTCGTTGTGATGTTTTCGGCAAAGTCCCCTGCATTTACATTTAATCCCCATTTTCTTGTCTTTTCAATGCTTTCAACCGCAAGCAAACTTACCTGTCTATGCCATTTCCCGGCGTGAGAGTCACTGTTAATTCCGAAATTTTTAGTAACTTCTGCAAATTCAATCGGTTCTTTTTTTGTGCCTTTTGCTTTGCTTACATTTACTGAAATCACATTGCCCTCACCCATTTTAAAAATTAATTCGGAATTAATTATGAAATACAATGTTTATAAAAGTATTTGTTAATTTAAAAGTATTCTTAATTTAAATTAAAGTAACTATTCAGAGGGTATTTTTAAAATGAAATTTTGAAATACTGAAACCTTTGGTTTCAATCTTATTTTAAATTTTGTTAGATATATAGGATTTATGTCTTTGTATAAATCAATTTATATCAAGAGAGTTGCATAAGAAATATTAAAAAATATCCTGGTTTGGTGCGGAAATTTCAACAGAGTTCTGACGCTATAACGCTATATTGTTTAAAGTACCATCATTTTATTTATTTCCACATCACTAACTCCATATTTTTTGCCAACCAGCAACACCCTCATATTTCTGACATCAAACCACATTTTTCTTAAATATGTAACAACATACTCCAATGATATCGGATTTTGTATAACTGCCCCTGAAGCACATGCACTTTCTATCCATAGTTCAAACATATCCAAACTTTTTGTTTTTTTAAATTCTTCAAAGACCTGCGTAAATAATTCTTCATAAGGCGTTCCGGTTAAAATTCCGAGTATTGCATCTATATTCTCCTTACTTATCTGAGCGGCATTAAGTGCATTTAGAATTTCAAAATTTAAATACTCGCCCTGACTGGTTTTCTTTATAAAATTATCTGCATCAACACCTAAAAGTTTCATCCTTATAATCGCCTTTAAATTTAAAACATCAACCTTTTTTTTCACAAATTTTTCAATTACTTTTACTTTTTCCGTATCTTTTGCCCATTTCCTTATTAAATTTATATCCATGCTATTTTCAATATCAAACAAATTTTCGCCCTCTATTTCAAATCCCAGAGCCCTTATCTTGTCTATTGCACTTTTAAATTCTGTATTCGCTATTTCTTTTAAAATTTCTTCCTTTATGTTTCCCTCTATGCACTCTGCAAGTATTTCGTCTGTGCTCTTTTGCTGGCCACTGATGCTTTTGGACTTTAATGCCCTTAAAATCCGTTTTAAATTTCCAATATCAAATTCATCAAGCAAAATCGTTTTACTGCTGGTTCTAACATCCATCGGAAGTGTGTCAATTACAGCATTGCAAACATCAAAGTAATGGCTTACAACTGCTTTTTCTATTTCTTCCAGATTTTCAGCTCCGCCTCTGCCAATGGCATTTTTTATATGTATTTCATAAGGCGTTGCCATAAGTATGGTAATTGCCGCTTCCAGGTTTACAGCTCCAACAAGTCTTGTGTATGTTTCATTGTCCAGGTGCTGCGGCATTGCAGAAACCATCCCGTAAGAGTATGCATAAGTTGCCGCATCTAATAGCCCTATCATTTTGTTTTTGTTAAATTTTTATTAATTTTGATTTAAATTTTTAAATTTTAATAAATTACAAATTAATTAAGAATCATAAATTTAATTATAAATTATGTAAATTGGGAATGAAAAATATTAAAAGAGCAGTTATACAAAATATTAATTCAATTCCGATAAATGCCATGGTTAAATTTTTCTCTGAAATTCCTTTTGACAAGTACATAATCCATTGTGCGAAACCAACTGGTTTTTCATTTAAAGGATATAATTTTCCATTAATATATTTTCCTTGCCAGTTTTTTGTTGGTAATTTATTTATCAATTTTATAAAAAATTCAATTATAAACGGGAGCATAACAATTACTCCATAACTTTCAAAATTTCCGATTATTACTGCTGTTGCAATTACTGCACCTATTGTTAAATTTCCAACATCTCCTGGAAAAACCTTTGCAGGAAACCAATTGTATTTTAAGAATCCCAATAATGCTCCTGCAAGAGATATTAAAAGAATAAAGGCAATAAGACCTTCAGGCGTTCCAACTAATAATGCAATAATTGCCAAAGATAAACTCATAATTATTCCCATTCCTGCTTCCATACCGTTAAACCCGGCGAGCATATTTGTCATATTGCTGCAGGCCGTTATAGCAATTGGAACTAAAATTAGAGCGTACAAAATTCCGAAATTAGTTTCTCCGATAAACGGAATATTTAGGACCGGACTGCCGACACTTGCTATTGCAACCAAAGGAAGAGACGCAAAAATCGGAACCACTGCTTTTACAGAATGCCTTAAATCAAACAAGTCATCAAGTATTCCGATGATTGCAATTACAAGAATTGTAGATAGTGATGCAAAAATTAAAGTTAAATTTTTTCCATCAATTATATCTATTAAATTTAAAGGCATTCCAAATATTTCATTAACATAAGTGATAATTCCTGTAAAAATTAAAATACTCCCACATAACCCCATTACAATTGCAATTCCCCCCATTTCTGCAACCTCCTGTTTATCTGGCTTATTTATATCTTTTCCTGTTATTCCTATTGCCTTTAATTTTCTTATGAGTTTTGGCAGGGTAAGATAAGGAATCAAGAATGAGGCCACAAAAGATATAATTCCAAGGATTAAGGGAGTATATTCCATTATATAAAACAAATTTTTATTTTTGATTTCATAAAAATTCAGAATAAAAATTAATTATAAATATACTGACTAAAAAATATAAAAAAGAAAAAGAAAAAACCAAAAATTCAAAAAATTATGTTCTTTATGCACTGCTTAAGCACTTATCAGCATAAAGGCAATAACGAATCCCATAATAACTGATAGGTCCGGAATTGCAGTATATACTATGTTGTTGACTTTTGTTGCAGGCGATCTTGCACTTGAACCAATACCCGCTGCTGCTGCTGGTCCCTGTCCGATTGGTGTTAATCCGGCAATTCCCATAGCCAGTCCCGCACCGAGCATTTTTGCACCCATTAAAAGTGACATGCCCTCCTTGATCTCGCCCACTATCATTATTGCTATTACAAATCCAAAAATCACTGCTGTTTGTGGCAATGCTTCAAATATCAGTCCTGTCACAAATTCCTGTTTCTTTTCTGCTATAACTCCGCTCGCACTTGCTCCGGCAAGACCACTTCCTATTGCACTTCCAAATCCGGACAAACCCACTGCTAATCCTGCACCTATTGCTGCAAGTATAAATCCCTCCATTTTCTTATATTTTTAATAATTGTTTTTTAATATTTAAATTTTTAAATTTTTGTTAATCTTCAACATAAGTGTATTTTCTTTTTTCTTCAAATGGCTTAAATTCATAGCCGCCTCCTTCATAATATCTTGAAAAGTGTTCAACATATAACAACCTCAACGCCTGGACAAATGCACTTAAAACCCCGAGTAAAAAGTGCAGTGTTTGCCCAACAAGAAATATGAGTACTGCAAATATGCCAAAGGCAAAACCCCAAGCCATTCCAGCTAACTGATTAAATGCCGTTGCCACTGCACCAGCAGCAACAACCAGCGCCATAATTCGGGCATAAGACAATATAAAAGCAAAATAATCAATTGCTTCTATCAGTGAGAGTATAGGATCATGCTTCAGGGCAATCACTAATCCAACAATCATTAAACCCAATGCTGAGTAGGTAGAAATTTCATTGCTAAATGGAACAAAAGGAAATCCAAAAACATTTCCAAAGGCACCGTAAAATATTATTATCATTCCCAATCCGAATAAACACCAGCTCGCATATTTGTATAATGCTTCCTTTCTTTCCTTTCTTCTCATAGCATCATAAAGTCCAAGCACAGTTCCTGACCATATATGAATTACACCGAACCCAATAGCAATCTGGAGGTATAGTTTCAAGTCATGTCCGGCCGGATGGAAAAGTTGTAACGGAAGATTTTCTGCTTCGGGCGCTATACTTGTATAAAGTATATACCCCATATTTCCAAAATACTCTCCGTTGATAATGCCCACACCAACTGCTACAACTGCACATATTGCCACAAAGGACATAAAATTTTTCAGCCCTTCGGAATATAAACCATACTTTTTACGCAACACCATAGCAATTCCGAACAGTATTGCTCCGTAACATGCGTCTGCTATCATTAAACCAATCAGCAATGCAGCCACAGGAACAACAACCAAAGAAGGGTCTATGTGATTGTATCTCGGAAGCCCGTAAATTGATGTCAGGAATTCAAATTTTTTTATTGTTTTTGGATTCTGCATCAGTGTTGGAGCATCATCTATGTCCTTATTTATCTTCACTACACAAGCACCTTCTGATTTATCTTCAATCACCTCTTTCATTTTATCAGATAATTGTGCGGGAACATACGCCTTAAAATATTTTGTTTTTTTAGTGCTTCCTCCGTTAACAAATATTTCATATCTTTCTTTTTCAATTTCCAAAAGCTCCCTACATATTAATAACTCTTCATATCTGGCATTAAAAATTTCCCTTAAAGCAGTATTTAAATCATTTATTTCTTTTTCAAGGGTATTAATTCTTTCGGACAATGTTTCTATGTTCTCTGCAACCGTGCCTTTTCCATGGTTTTTCAATATTCTTGCATTACCTGAAATTTTTTGTATGACAGAGTTTGCATTTTCATTTGAGACCACAATTACCGCAGCATAGGTTACATTTTTCTTCTTTCGTTCTATTTCATATCGTTTGACATAAGAAATTTCACCGTTAGCACGCATTGATTCAATGTTATTTGCAGTTTCATCGCCTTCAAAAACAGCAGTAAAAATTGTGTAATACCTTCCACTTCCCAAAACACCCATATCAAATCCGCCCAAAACAAAGGAAAGTTTGGAAATTTCTTCAAAATTCTTTTTTGTATCGGATAATTCTGCATTTTTCTTTTCAACCGTATTTGCAGTATTTATTACATCGTCTTTAATAGCTAATGCCTCTCTTGCACGCGTTATGACTTCATTAAATTTCAGGCGATCTGTTTTTTTCTTTTCAATCTTCTCAATGCCGAGCATTTCTTCAAGAAATGTTTCTTTTTTTGTTTCAAATCTGTTTAAAATTCCGATAACTCTGTAAATCTCCAGTAAATTTTTTGATATCTCAACTTGTCTTCCCGACGGAACTCCTCTTTTTAAGTCAAGTTCAAATTTTTCATTAATTTCGGAAATTTTACTGTCGGTTAAGAATTCAATTTGTGTGATTCCTTTTTTATGAAGTTCTTTTACTACCTTATTTTTATAGTCATTATGCACCACCACCTCAAGTTCATGCATCATTGCTGGCTGAAGCATTTTAAATTTTTGACTGATGATTTATTAATTTTTGGATTTGTTGATAATTAATTTTTGGATTATATTTGTTGATAATTATTTAATTAGTTTTATAATAAATTACTTTTATAATAAATTACTTTTATAATAAATTATAAAAAGAATTATTAAGAATTAGATTTGTATTATAATGAATATATCAACATTTTACCAATATACGATTCATTAATCTACTTCAAGGGTGTAAAAAATTAGTATATTGACTATAGATTTGCATCAAATAAACAAATAAATAAAATAAAAATAAACAAAATAAAAATTAAAATATCAGAATATTTTAAAATTTTTCAAATCCTTTATTTTTTCAACAATTTCCCTGCTTAAATTTATTTCCTTTTCTACTTTGAACGGAAAACTAATCCTTCCGATGAAATCAGCATACGCATTGCCTTTTATCGTTATATTTACCTTCCCGCCTCTTTTAATTATTTCATTTGCAATATTTAACAGCTGGTTTAAATTTTCATACCTGACTTTTACTTCACTGCTTAGTATTTTTGTCTCATCTGGGGGGATTGTTAGTCGTTCGCTGATAGATCCATTGCCCACATAAATTTCCTGTAAATAAATTTCATAGTCCGCTCCGTCAAGAGTGACAGGAATTTTATTTGGATTATAGCACCTCAAATTTAAATTTAAAGTTATATGCTGCGAGTCAATGTCTTTTATTTCAACGCCTTCAAAGTCAATTTCAACATTTTGAAACGCCACCTTTTCCTGAATTTGTGAAAAGAAATAAAGTCCTGCAATTACTAATACAACTAATATTGCTAATATTACAATTCCCGCGATTGTTTTTGTTTTCATTCTGAATAAATTTATTAAATTTTAAAATATATCCGAAATTATCTTTAAAATCGGAAATGCGTTAATTATTATCAAAAACAGCACAATTCCGATTATTGCCAGTACTATATGCTCTACAATTTTCTTGTTTAAATTTAACGAAGCAATAATTTCTTCAGTCATCTTTCCCCCGTCAAAAGGAGATACTGGCATTAAATTTGTAATTCCAACGAGAAAATTTAATAAAACAATCCATTTAAGAAGTTCAAGCAAAATATTGATAAAATTTTCAGAATTTTCCAGTCCTTTATTTATCGGAAGCGAATAAGTAATTCCAATATAGCCCCTTCCTTCAATGTTCGGATGCTGTGTGGTTGTAATTGTGAAATTTCCCTTATTTGTTTCAAGAATTACGGTTTTATTTTGCGATAAATTTTTCAGTTGTTTCCATGGATTTTCATCGTTAACTTTATAGATTGTTGTTCCTTCACTTAAATTGGCATAATAAGCGGGACTGTCATTCATAACATTTCCGACGAGCATTCCGTTATCTGGACTGTATGCAGCAGAAACGAGTAGAGTAAGGAGCAGCACACCGAGCATTGCAACGGCAAAATTTGCAAAAGAACCCATCACATAAATCTGCATCCTTTTATAACCTTCGCTTTTTTTCATTGCATCTTCATCCGGTTCAACAAACGCACCGATTGGAATTATTCCGAATGTCAATAAGCCGGTTGATTTTAAATTTATTTTGTGAACATAACTTAATATTCCGTGAGAAATTTCGTGCGAGGTTAAAAGAACAATTAAGGTAATTATACCGTACCATATTGGAATGAAAATTTCGCTGTATCCTAAAAATCCAAGCCCTATCTCTCCGTCTTTAACGCCGGGAAGCATAGGCGATATTCCTGGAATTTCAGAGTGCATAAATATTATTTCATAAGCATGCAAAGTCAGGGCACCGAGTATAAATGCAGGCAGTCCGAATATGCTTATTAAAATTGACATAGAGAGTGTTGTCAAAATTTCCATCTGTGCGTGAGGAAAGATAATTAAATAGCCCCTGGCAGTTATTGTAAATATAAGGATAGAGAAAATAGCAAATATTAAATAATGGTTTGGAAATTTTCTTATAATTGCAGCGACTAACAAAACGAAAATCGTGCCCGCAATAAAAAGTTCAGCTGTGTGAAAATTTAGAAAGCATGCAAAAATTCCAAATACCGGGAAAATAAGAGATAAATTTTTTGCCCTGCCCTGCGAGGATAGATATAAAGCCCCGATTCCTGACAGTGATGCCACAATTGCAAAGTCAGCAATAAATTTCCACCCTGGAAGTTTACTTAATTTCTTAATAAAATTAATTCCGTATTTTGTCCTTATCAGAAAGATTATTCCCAAATATCTCTGCTCATTTTTTCTTATCAGCAATGCAGTTCCGGCAAAAAACAATATTACAAACACGGAAATTATTATCAATGTATAAAAATCCAGGGGCATTATAAATAGTTATTCAAAAGTTATTCAAAAAATTATATGTGAAAATTTTTTAATAATAAAACTCATTATTCGTTGGTGAAAATATGCACGACACATGTTGCTCCGCTGCCTCCAACATTATGCGTTAATCCGTATTTGGGATTTTTGACCTGTCTTCCTCCTGCCTTTCCTCTTAACTGCAAAGTTGCCTCAATTGCCTGTGCTATTCCCGTTGCCCCTATAGGATGTCCTTTTGCCTTTAATCCGCCGCTTGTATTTACGGGAATTCTTCCGTTTATTGCTGTTTCTCCGTTTTCGGTAATTTTCCCACCTTCTCCAAACTCACAAAAGCCCAGCCCCTCAACAGCCATTAGTTCTGCAATCGTAAAACAATCATGAACCTCGGCAAAATCAATATCGCCTGCTTTTATTCCTGCCTGTCCGTATGCCTCTTTACCTGCCAGGACAGCTGCCTTTGTTTTGCATAATGATTCTCTGTCATGTAATGCAATCGTATCTGACGCCTGTCCGCTCGATGCAATCCAGATAATTTCCTTTCCTGTTTCCTTTCCTATTTTTTTTGCTTTTTCTTCACCTGCCAGAATTACAGCCGCTGCGCCGTCGGTTATCGGAGAACAGTCAAGCAGTGTTAATGGATCTGCAATAGGTGCACTTTTCAGAACCTTATCCACAGTTATTTCATACTGAAATTGTGCAGATGGGTTCATTGTACCATTGTGATGATTTTTAACCGCAACCATCGCCAGTTGTTCTCTTGTAGTTTTGAATTCGTGCATATGTCTTCTCGCCATTATAGCATAAAGCCCAGGAAATGTTACTCCGTAAAAACCTTCCCATTCCTCGTCACCTGCTCCCATTAAAGCAACCGTAGCAAGATTTGCAGGTACATCACTCATTTTTTCAACACCTCCGGCAACAACAACATTTAATCTTCCGGACCTTACTGCCAGATATGCCTGTCTTAATGCCAGCCCACCGCTTGCACACGCTGCCTCAATCCTGGTTGAAGGTACTCCAGCAAATCCGATATGGTCAGCAATTAATGCCGATATATGTTCCTGCCCGACAAACAATCCAGGAGCCATACAACCCCCGTATATTGCCTGTATTTCTTCACCGGTCATATCAGCATCTTGAATTGCCATTAGACCTGCTTCAACGATTAATTCCCGTAATCCCTTATTCCAGTGTTCTCCGAATTTTGTCATACCTACACCGATTATTCCCACTTTATTGCCCATCGTAATGATTTTAAAATTTAAAAAATAAATTTAATATTATAAATTATCTTATAATTATCTTATAAATTATCTTATAATTATCTTATAATTATCTTATAATTATCTTATAAATTATCTTATAAATTACACTTAAATCTTTAAATATAAATTCTAAAAGAAATTCTAAACCTTTAATGTCCTCGGGCTAAATTTAATCATCAATTTTGCTCCGTAAATAGATCCGATGGCTGCCCAGATTTCTAACAAGACCGCAACAGGAATATCAACAACTCCATGATAAATTTTAATTATTCCTTTCATTAAAACAATTCCAGGAAGGCTTACGGTTGTTGTGCCAATTGCCATCCGGACAGGAATTTTTAAATGTATAAATAATAGAGTAAGGATGAACCAGCGCCGAGCTGATAATACCACTTAGGCACCCAACCCGAATAAGCAAAATTATAGTTAAATTTTCTCACGATTCTTCATACGAATCTGTTTTTTCTTTCCTGTCTCGCTTTCACAGGTTAAAAATTTCCCTGTTTTTAAGACCGTATAAATTTTATCCTTGTATTTTACCTTGTCGTTAATCTTTAAATCGCTGAACCTGATCAGAATATAACCTCTATAAACCCTTTGCCCGTCCTTAAGCCCCCAAAGTTTGCTTGAAAATTTTAACTCCGCACCTTCATCAGCAAATGATTTGTTTAAAGAAAATCCATAGTCCCTTGAAATCAGATAAACATCAAGCCCTTCTTTTAACTCGTCAACATTTGAAACAAACTTTTTATCTAATTTATTAAGTGTCTCTTTGATTTTTTCCCTGTCTCCTCTCAACTGTAATATTACTTCACAATAATGCCCGGTTATTTTTGAACATGTTGGACATGGTGTCTTTAGAACCTTAACTCTTACATCAGACACATTTTCAAATTTTTCTTTGTTGTTGTATTCGCAGAAAAGGGTTATTTTCAGGTTCATAAATTTTTCAGATTTTTCATCAGGATTATATGCTATCTTTAAACCGTTTATTTTGATCCTTTCTCCGCGAAATATATTCTTTGTAACTATTCTCTTTAAATTTTTTTCATCATCTTCTGCATCAGGCAAAATTTTTCCGCATTTCGGACATGTTAAAAGTTCAAAATTTCTTATACCTGTGGGATTCTTTTGAATATAGCACTCCATGCATATTCCTTTGCTTTCCTTTCCGCAAATCGGGCAAAACATCTTTTACTTTTAAATTTAATTAGACTAATTAAGAATTTGTAATTTGTTATAAAATGGAGAACAAATATGATTTTGAAATTGAAAATATTATAGAAAAAATTAAGAAAGGAAATTTTAAACTTGTTGGTTTGCAGTTTCCCGAAGGGCTTAAAAGGTCTGCTGTAAAGGTTGCGAATGAAATAGAGACCAAAACACAGGCGAAGACAATTATATTTATTGACCCGACTTATGGAGCGTGTGATATAAAATTAAGCGATGCAAAAAGTTTGGATATTGATTTGCTTGTTCATTTCGGACACGAGAAATTTAAATAAAAAATTTAAAAGCATTTTCAAAATTTAAATTTATAAAATTATAAAATTTAATCAAAATGGAAATCCTAAAAATAAACGAAATTTCGGAAATTTTGAAATTGCTGAAAAAGAGAAAAATTGACAATTTTGATTTATACACGGTAATATCACAGGACTATAAAACAAACGAAATTTTAATGGTCGCGTACGCAAATGATGAAGCAGTAATTAAGACATTTGAGACGGGAAAGGTTCATTACTTTTCAACAAGCAGGAAGCAGTTATGGCTAAAAGGCGAAACGAGCGGGCATTTTCAATATGTCAAAGAAATGGACATTGACTGCGACGGGGATACAATACTTTACAAAATTGAGCAGAAAGGTGCGGCATGTCATACAGGAAACAGGAGCTGCTTTTTCAGAAGGATTGAAAAATAATCTTAAATCACTTCACAAGGTTCGTAGATTTTCAAAATTTTCAAAATTTTACCTCATTTTTCAAACGATTTTCAAAACAGGGTTTTGAAATATACACGATTTCCAAATTCGCAGAGAATTTGAAATACGGAAATTTTTGGATTTCAGTAATTACTCGGCCACCTTAAAAAATTACCGGTAAATTTTTGATTTTTATACTAACTTTGTTCCACTCACTTTGTTCGTGTCTTTTGAAATTTCATAAAATTTGAAATTGTATTTTTTTTAAAGTTATAAATTTTAAAATCAAAAATATTATTTATTGAAATTTTTATTTAATCTTCAAAATTCAATTGATAATTTACAAAAATATAAGTGGCCTACTTTTATATGGCACATAACCCACTAAAATTAGGATAATTACATATTTGTTTTTTGTAACTATTCAGCCACCCAAAAAATTACAGATGAATTTTTTGATTTTTTTGTATTTTTCAAACTTGTTTAAAAATGAACGAACATCAGTGAGTGTATTTTTGAAATTTTCACAGGAAATTTTATCACCTCGCTCCGTTCGGAGATTTACAAAATGTTCAGAACATTTTGTAAGATTGAAAATCTTGCAGTTTTCAGTATTTCATGACTATCGGCTAAATGAGAAAATTGACCGAATTAAATGTCACCAACCAATTGAAACGAGAATTTTTTCCCATTAATATAATTAATACCAAAACTATTTAAAGCGTTCAGTCCTAATTCCAGTTTTTCCATCATCTCTGGTTCTTTTTCGTTTCTTGTTAACTTAATGGTTCTTTCGTTTTCTGTTTCGGTTATTGATCCGCTTAACATGAAAAAGGATTGGATAAGTGTTTGAAGTTCCATTTTTTCGTTATTGAGGCAATTTGATAAAAAGAAGCTGCATAGATTTGCAAAACTCATCCGAAAGCAGGTCATCAGCTGGTCAAGTTCAACGTCCACTACATATACGTGTTCCTTTCCTTGTATTCTTTCCCGGTCTTTTTCCCATTTTTGCAGTTTCTCGAATTTTTCTTTATGTGGTTTTTTGATATTGTTTATTTTTCGGTCAATACTTTTTATTTTTCTATCGCAATCGTCTAATGCAGATAAAATATTAGCGTCCCCTTCCCGTTTACCCTCTTTTATGGTTGTCTGCTCTTTGAGCGTTCTTTCCAGATCACACAATTGTTCACGTTCAACTTTACACTTTTCAATTTCATCTAGCACTTCTTTCAGTTCAAAACGGATTGCTCCTATGCTTTTTTCCAACTTACCCCGTTTATTTAGCATTTTCTTATCAGGAATTTCTTTTTTACCATAACCAGCTATTCTATGAATTGAAGCACCGGATTTCATTGTTTTGAATTGTAATTCCTGACATGGCCACCTGTTAAAATATGATTTAACGACCAACGACCCGCCAATGGTTTCGTTTGGCAGGCTCGTTATAGCGACGGTTTTATTTCCTTTTTTCCAATCAATGATTACTCCTCTGCATTCAAATATATATTCCTTATCTTTTGAATCCTTCATCTCAACCATGCATTCCGTTAGTTTAGCATCCCCGTATTTATATTCTTCCAGTTCTCCCTTATGTTTGAATTTTCTCACATCTTTGATCTTGTTTTCATCCAATATTGTAATAAAATGACGATGTGATTCTATGATACTCCTCAAGGTGGATACTGCGTTTCCGGCGGAATCCATCACTATTGCTGAATTTACTTTTCCGTCAGAAGAAGTTGATTTCAGATGTTCTTCGATGTCTTCCATTAACGACAATGCTTTATCCCCAATATTTGCATTACCTGAAAATGTTTGGAAATATGTTGGGCGACCAAAAGAGTCGTGAATAAATAGTTGATCTAAGGAGTCCATTACCCGTCCAAGCATGGTGACTTTACTTTTCTTACACCGTTTACTTGACCACAATGGTTTTGTATTTCCGTCAATATAGTAACATACTAATGTCGGCTGCTCCTTATTAAATTTACCCCAAAAATTAATCCAGAATTCCGCTGTTGCTTTTATGAAATTTGAGGAAATCTG
>Ga0210040_10002893_pt1 | contig 23715 bp, 22 predicted proteins | sample CryGeyCG12114_NA_FD_185462 | JGI IMG/M metagenome (GOLD analysis project Ga0210040, IMG submission 185462) | Groundwater microbial communities from aquifer - Crystal Geyser CG19_WC_8/21/14_NA (SPAdes) (version 2) | ecosystem: Environmental > Aquatic > Deep subsurface > Groundwater | place: USA... | reverse complement strand
CCTGCTCGCCGCGGCCGGGGTAGAGCAGCTCGAGCAGCGGCCGGACCCGCGCCTCGAGGCTCACCGCAGGCTCCGCTCGAGCAGCTCGGCGGGGAACGGCCCGGGCGCCGGCGCCGACGACAGCAGCCGCCGGGTCGTCGCGAGCCCCCAGTCGTCGAGCTCGTCGACGCGGTCCGAGCACGAGCGCAGGCCGCCGTACGCCTCGACGGTCTGCGCCCACGACTCGCGCAGGGCGTACGACGGCCGGGCGACGAGGCAGTCGGGGTCGTTGACCCAGAACCGCCCCTGCTGCCAGGCGCGGGCGAGGACCGACGAGCGCCCGCGCAGGCCGGTCGAGCCGTCCTCGCCCCCCTCGTGGAAGGTGTCGGACGAGACGCGCATCGCGTCCACCAGCCCGACGCTCGGCAGCACCGGCGCGCCGCAGCCGACGAGGAAGGCGTCGGGGCCGGCCGCATCGCGCAGCAGCTGCAGCCCCGAGCGGTACGCCGCGACGGCCGGCACGTCCTCGCGCCGCGGCCCGGGGACGGCGCCGGCGTAGAGGAAGTCGAGCTTGACGTAGTCGATGCCGAGCGCGCACAGGTCACGGACCGTCGTGGCCAGGTGCTCGCGCACGCCCGGGTGCGTGAGGTCGAGCCCGCGCAGGTCCTGGCCCCAGTTGAAGCCGGCACCCCCCGTGAGCCACTCGGGGTGGCGGCGGGCCAGGTCGGTGTCGGCGCCGACGCAGAACGGCGCGAGCCAGATGCCGACCCGCCGGCCGGTCGCGCGCACCCCGTCGACCAGCTCCGGCAGCGAGCCGAAGCCGTCGGCCGGCTGCGTCCACTCGCCGATCCCGCGGCTCCAGCCGTCGTCCACCTGCACGACGTCGACGGGCAGGTCGTGGGCCTCGATCGCCGCCAGGTCGGTCAGGACGTCCTGCGCGGTGACCTGCTCGAAGTAGCGGTACCACGAGCACCACACCCGGGGCGCCGGCCGAAGCGGAGCGGTCCGCGCGCGCGCCGCGAAGGCGTCGCCGAAGCCGGCGAGCGCCGCCACCGGGTCCGGCGACGACGTCGCGTCGACCGGTCCGTCGGCGGTCACGACCAGCCGGTCGCCGGTGAGGACCGCGCGCACCGACGGGACCTCCTGCGTGGCGTCGACCGCGCCGTACGTGCGCACCGGCTCGCCGGTGCCGGGGTCGACGACGAGCAGCCCCTCCCCCTGGACGCCGTGCTCGGGCGGCGGCGACCCGGGGCGGAAGCGCATCGTGGCCTGCCAGGCGTGCTCCGGCCGGGCGACCTCGCCCCAGGCCGACCAGCCCGTCGGGCTCCAGCTCTGCCAGCCCTCGGCGTAGGTCCGCAGCGCCGCGGGGTCGACCCGCAGCTCGTCGACGACGGTCATGCGGCGGCCCCGACCGGCACCGGCCGGCCGCCCTGCCCGGCCGACTCGACCGCGGCGAGCACCAGGCGGGCCGAGCCGGCGGCGTGCGCGGCCGAGTGCTCGGGCTCGCGGTCCTCGGCCACCGCGCTGAGCAGCTCGCCCATCGTCCCGGCGAAGGCGTCGACGAACCACTCCCCCGACAGGGGGAGCCGCTCGGTGCCCTCCCCCCGGTCGAGCTCGAGCCGGTCGGAGCCGGTCAGGACGCTGCCGCGCAGCGAGCCCTCCGTCCCGTGCAGCCAGAACGGGCAGCCCGGCTGCGACGTCCGCACGTCACCCGCGACCCGCACGAGCGCGGTGGCACCCGTGTCGCACTGCAGCGACACGGTCGCCGACCAGGGGTTGCGCGCACCGGACGGCTGCCCGGGCACCCGCGAGTCCGACGCCGTGACGGTCGTGACCTGCGCCGGCTCGAGCCAGCAGCGGGTGATGTCGACCCAGTGGACGAGGTAGTCGGCGAGCAGCATGTGCGGGAGGTCGTCGAAGGGCGTGCCGACCAGCGGTGGCAGCGGCTTGTCGTGCAGGTGCGTCACCCCGACGACCTCGCCGACGGCGCCGGAGCGGGCGAGCAGGGTCGTCAGCCGCCACGGCGGTGCCCACCGGCCGTTGTGGTTGACCGCGACGCGCACCCCCTGCTGCGCCGCCCGCTCGAGCAGCGCCGGCAGCCGGCGCAGCTCGTCCGCGCGGCTCGTCAGCGGCTTCTGCGCGAGCACGTGCTTGCCCGCCTCGACCGCCGCCTCGACCCAGGCCAGCCGACCCTCGGCCGGCGTCGCGATGTCGACCACCCGCACCGCGGGGTCGGCGAGCAGCTCCTCGGCGCTGCCGTAGACGGGCAGCCCGAGGCCTGCGGTGGAGGACGGGCTGCGGCTCCAGACGCCGACGACGCCGATGCCGTGCCGGGCGTACGCCGGCAGGTGCGCGCTGCGGGCGATGGCGCCGCACCCGAGCACCGCCACGCCGCCGCGCAGCGCCGGGTCCTCGGGCAGGCGCGGCCGGGCGTCGGGCGTCGGGCTCACTGCGGCGCCGCGTCGAACCTCAGGACGACCTGGAGCACCGCCGGGTCACCGGTGTCGAGCCGTGCGAAGGCGCCGGCGACGTCCGCGGCGTCGACGACGTCGGTGACCAGCCGCCCGACGTCGACCCGTCCGGCCGCGACCTGGCGCAGGAACACGCGCACCAGCCGCGCCTGGTCCCAGCCGCGCCCGCGTCCGCGCGGGGTCCCGGAGATCTGGCTGGCCACGATGCGCACGCGGTTGTGGTGGAACTCCTCGCCGAGCCGCAGCCGGGCGGCGCCGCCCTGGTAGAAGCCGGAGGCGACGACCGTGCCGTCGACGACGACGCAGCGGGTCGCCTCGTGCAGCGCCCGGTCGCTGCCGCTGAGCTCGATCGCGGCGTCCACCCCGATGCCGCTCGACAGCGCGCGCAGCGCAGCACCGGCGCCGTCGGGGTGGTCGGCGCGCACCACCTGCTCCGCGCCGAGCTCCTCGGCCACCCGCAGCCGCGAGGGCACGGCGTCGACGGCGTAGACGGCCCCTCCGCTCAGGGTGGCGAGCCGCGTGGCGAGCAGACCGATGACGCCCTGGCCGAACACCGCGATGCGGTCGCCCAGCGCGACCTCCGCCGCGAGCACCGCGTTGAGGGCGATGGCGCCGACGCGCGCGAAGGTCCCCGCCACCGGCTCGACGCCCGGGTCGAGGACGCGCCCGCTGATCGCCGCCTCCGGCAGGACGGCTTCGCTGCTGTGTCCCCAGATGCCGTGGACGACCTGACCGACCTCCACGCTGCGGACGTCCTCGGCGACCTCGACGACCTGGCCCACCTCCGAGTAGCCCCAGCCGGCGACGGGGTAGCTGAACGACGGCTCGCCGGGGCGGAACAGCCGGGACTCGGGGTCCCAGGTGGAGGTCAGGTAGGGGTTGGAGCCGCGGTAGGCGGTGAGCTCGGTGCCCGCGGAGATGCCGGAGTACCACGTGCGGACCCGGACCGATCCGGGCGTCAGCGGCGAGCGGGCGAGCTCGACGAGGGAGACGTCACGAGGGGCGTTGAACTGGACGACGTGCGGCACGCGGGGTTCCTCGGTGGTCGGAGCAGGTGGGACGCTCAGCCCTTCTCGGCTCCTGCCGTCAGTCCTCCGGTGAGCCAGCGCTCGCTCAGGAAGAACAGGACGATGATCGGCAGGGTGAGGATGACCGACCCGGCCATGAGGACCGTGGTCGGCACCTCGATGCTCCCGGCCAGCTGCGACAGCCCGAGCGAGACCGTCCAGTTCTCCCGCCGCTCGACGAGGAACAGCAGCGCGAACAGGAACTCGTTCCAAGCGATCATGAAGATGAACAGCGCGTTGGAGACGATGGCGGGTGCCGCCAGCGGCAGGCTGACGTGGCGCATGACCTGCAGCCGCGAGCAGCCGTCGATGACCGCCGCGTCCTCGAGGCTCACCGGGATGGTGTCGAAGTAGTTGCGCAGCATGTAGATCGACACGGCCACGACCTGCGCGACGTAGACGACGAGCAGGCCGACCAACGAGCCGCGCAGGCCGATGCGCGTGAAGAAGACGAACAGCGGGACGGCCAGCAGGATGCTCGGGAAGAAGTAGACGCCGAGGAACAGCGCCGAGATGCGCCGGCGGCCGAAGAACTCGAGGCGGCTGACGGCGTACGCGCCGGGGATGGACACCAGCAGCGCGATGAGCACGGTGCCCACTGCGACGAGCATGCTGTTGCGGATGAAGGACAGGAAGCCCTGGCCCCCGTCGGAGACGGGGGCCAGCACGTCGCCGTAGGTGCCGAGGTCGATCTCGCCCGGCGACACCCACAGCGCCCCCGGGTCCTGCAGCACGCCCTGCAGCGGCCGGAACGACAGCAGCACCATGTAGTAGAAGGGGAACAGCGCCGCGAGCAGGAGCAGGGCGATGACGACCGGGCGGACGACGGCGAGGACGCGCTGCTCCGCGGCGCCGCGTCCGCCGGAGTGGGTCGTCGCGCTCACGCCTGCTCCTCCGCACGGCTGAACACGCGCAGGTAGACCAGGACGATCACCGCGAGGATCACGGCGAGCACGAGCGCCTGCGCCGCCGCGGCGCCGATGTCGCCGCGGGCCGTCAGGTAGTCGAAGACGCGGACGCTGACGACGCGCGTGCCGGCTCCGCCACCGGTCAGCAGGTAGATGTCGTCGAAGTTGTTGAACGTCCAGATGAAGCGGAGCACGGCCAGCACGGCGATGGTCGGCGCCAGCTGCGGCAGCACGATGTGGCGGAAGCGCTGGGTGGGCGTGGCGCCGTCGAGGCGGGCGGCCTCCTCGTAGGTGTCCGGCACCGCCTCCAGCCGGGCGGTGAGGAACAGGAAGGCGAACGGGAACGAGCGCCAGGCCTCGAAGGCGATGACCGACAGCAGGGCGGTCGGGACCGGGATGCCGAGCAGCTCGTCGCTGCGCGAGCTGAAGAAGGCGACCGGCTCGTCCCACCCCAGCAGGCCGGTGCCCAGCTCGTTGACGATGCCGTACTGCGGGTTGAGCATCGTCGTCCAGACGAAGGCCGCAGCGACGACCGGCGCGACGTAGGGCAGCAGCAGCGCGGCCCGGACCAGCCCGCGTCCCCGGAAGGGAGTGCGCAGGGCCAGGGCAGCCGTCAGGCCGATCCCGATCGCCAGGGCGGTGCCGCCGACGGAGTAGGCCAGGGTCGTCACGAGGCCGTCGACGAACCCGTTCGAGGTCAGGACCGAGCGGAAGTTGTCCAGGCTGTAGTCGCCGAAGATCCCGGTGCTGCGCAGGTTGAGCAGCCGGACGCGCTGGAAGGCCAGCGAGACCGTCCACAGGATCGGCAGGACGACCATCACCACGACGAGGACGACGGTCGGCGAGATCAGCGCCAGGCCGGTCCGCGCGTCGCGCTGCGCGCGGCTGGGACGGCGACGTCCCCCGGACCGGCGTCCGTCGCCGCTGCCCTGCGGGGGACGTCCGGCCGGTCGCTCGACGACCGGCGCCCCGGCCTGCCCCTCGGTCACGACACCGAGTCCGCGATGGACCGCACGGCCTCGGCCGCCTCCGACACCGTCTGCTCGGCGTCGGTGCCGGACGTCACCTCGTTGACCGCTGTCGCGACCGGCTGCTCGCCCTGCAGCGCGCCGAGCAGGTCGCCCTGGCCCTGCGGGATGGCCCAGCGGTCGAGCTCGGTCGGGCCGCTGGCGAGCGCGTCGAGCACGTCCGCGGTGTAGAAGTCCGACAGGGGCGCCTTGGTGTCGACCCCGACGGGGAGCTCGGCCCACTGGTCGGAGAAGGTCGACTCCTCGTCGGCCGTGCCGAGTCGCACCGGGACCTTGCCCTCCGGCGCGATGCTGATCCACGGGATGTAGCCGTCGCCGAACATGTACTCGACGAACTGCGTCGCCGGGTCGGTGGCCGCCTCGGCCGTGATGGTCCACGACGTGATCTCGCCGAACACGGCGGGCTCGTCGCTGTCCGGCCCCTGCAGCGTCGTGACGACGCCCGTGTTCTTGGCCAGGAACGCCGGGTCGGCCGCGCACTGCGGGCAGTTGGGCTTGGCGTCCTCGCGCAGGCCGGCCATCTCGTCCAGGACGAAGGTCGACCAGATGAACATCGCCGCCTGGCCGGCGAAGTAGGACGCGCGGGTGGTGTCGACGTCCTGGGCGCCCGGGACGGAGTACTGCGAGACGAGGTCGCCGTAGAACTCGAAGGCGGCCTGGCACTGCGGGCTGTCGAGCTGCACCTCGCCCTCGTCGTCGACGAGCTGGCAGTCGTTGCCGAGCGCGACGTGCTCGAAGGTCTGCTCCGTGAAGGCGTCGCCGGGGGCGTTGGCGCCGACGAAACCGGCCAGCTGCGGGGTGTCGAGCGCCTCGGCGGCGGCGAGGATCGACTCGTACGAGTCGGGCGCGTCGAGGCCGGCCGCCTCGAACAGGTCCTTGCGGTAGTACAGGAGCTGGGCCCACGACTCGCTGGGCACGGCCAGCTGGGTGTCGCCGTCGGCCGTCAGCTCGACCGCCCGCTCGGAGAAGGTGCCGGCGTCGAGGGCGTCCATGACGTCGGCGACGGCGTCGGTGTCGACGAGGTCGTTCGACGACAGCGTGCGGACCTGCGGCAGGGAGACCCCGCCGATGACGTCCGGCAGGTCACCGGCGGCAGCCGACGACGTGAGCAGCTGCGTGAACTGGTCCTCGGCCACGGCCACGAGCTCGACCTCGACGCCGCTCTCCTGCGTGAACGCGTCGACGATCTCCTGGGTGGCCGCGACGCGGTCGGGCAGGTCCTCCTGCACCCAGACCTTGATGGAGTCGCCACCGCCACCGGCGCTGCCGCCCTCGTCGTCACCGCCGCCGGAGCAGGCGCTCGCCGTGAGGGCGGCGACCGAGGCGAGGGCCACCAGCCCGAGCCGACGCCGCGGCGGGTGCAGGGACGACGGAAGAGTGCGAGCGGACATGGTGCCTCCGAGACTGGACCGGCTTCTGTCCGCACGCTAGGCACAAGCAGCCAAGCGGTCAATCACCCTGTGTCCGGTCGGGGCGCGGCAGGCGTACAGTCCCCGCCGCGACTGCGGGAAGCGGGAGGGTCATGCCGACGGGGCCCGGCGACGTGCTCGAGCTCATCCGGCGCGGACACGCCCGGACCCGGGGAGAGGTCGCCGGTGCCACCGGGCTCTCCCGCATGACCGTCGCGCAGCGCGTCGACGCCCTGCTGTCCGCCGGGCTGCTCGTCGAGGGCCACCTCGGGGATGCCACGGGTGGACGCCGTCCGCGCAGCCTGCGCTTCAACGCCGGGCACGCGCGCGTGCTCGCGGCGTCCGTCGACACCACCCACACGCGCGTGGCGCTCACGGACCTCGACGGCCGCGTGCTCGCCGACTGCGACGTCGACGTGCCGGTCAGCAGCGGCCCCGCCCGCACGCTCGACGCCCTCGGCGCCGCCGCGCTCGAGCTCACCGGCGGACCGGCGGGGCTGCGCCCGGTCTGCGGCGTCGGCGTCAGCGTGCCGGGGCCGGTCGACCCCGACACGGGACGGCCGTCGCAGCCGCCGATCATGCCGGGCTGGGACGGCTACCCGATCGCCGACCACGTCGGCGCACTGCTGCCCGGCGTCCCCGTGCTGACCGCCAACGACGCCGACGCCGCCGCCGTGGGCGAGCACGCGTCCGGGCAGGCGGGCACGCGGGCGCTGTGCCTGGTGAAGGTCTCGACGGGCATCGGCACCGGCATCGTCATCGACGGCCGGCCGTACCGCGGTGCCGACGGCGGCGCAGGCGACATCGGCCACGTCCGGCTGCGCTCGCACGCGGACGCCGTGTGCATGTGCGGCGCGCGCGGGTGCCTGGCCGCCGTCGCCAGCGGGCGCGCCGTCGCAAAGGCGCTGACCGCCCTCGGGATCCCCGCCGAGTCGGGCCGTGACGTGCGGGCCCTGCTGGCTGCCGGCTCCCCGGAGGCGGCCCGGCTGACGCAGGAGGCCGGCCGGCTCGTCGGGGAGGTCATGGCGACCGTCGTGTCGGTGCTCAACCCCCAGGTCGTGGTCATCGGCGGAGCCCTCGCCTCCTCACACCTGATCGCCGGGATCCGCGAGACGCTCTACACGCTGAGCCTGCCCAGGGCGACCCGCCACCTCGCCCTGCAGCTCGGGCGCCTCGGCGAGGACGCACCGGTCGTCGGGCTGACGCGCCTCGTGGTGGAGGACCACTTCTCAGCAGCCGCCGTCAACGCCCGACTCGGCTGACGCCTGCGCCGCTGCTCGGCGCAGCGCGCCACAGGCCGGGCAGGAGCAGTCCGGCCAGGACCGCCTTCACCAGCCCGCCGACGAGGAAGGGGAAGAAGCCGGCGTGCAGTGCCTGCGTGGCGGACAGGTCGGCCACCACGGCCAGCCACGGGACGCCGACCGCGAAGATCAGCAGCTGACCTGCGAGGAACAGCGGCACGGCGCGCCGCACCTGCCGGTCCTGGCCGTGCCGCGCCGCGGTCCCGATCACGTACGCCGCCAAGGGGAACGCGAGCAGGTAGCCGCCCGTGGCGCCGACGACGACCTCGACGCCGTGCGTGGCCTCGGAGTAGAAGGGCAGCCCGACGAGCCCGAGCGCCAGGTACAGCAGCTGCGCTGACACGCCCCGGGCCGGACCGAGGGCCGCGGCCGTCACGACCACCGCCAGGGTCTGCCCGGTGATGGGGACGGGTGACCCGGCCACGGGGATGGCGACCTGGGCCAGCACCGCCGTCAGCAGGGCCGCCCCGCCGATGGCGGCGGCATCCCGGAGGCGGGCTCCGGGCAGGGTCTCGGCCAGCACGGGCAGGGACAGGCCCGGCACGGGCACAGCGGCGGTCATCGAAGCTCCTCGGTGAGGTGGAAGCGGTGCGGGTCAGTGCTCCGGCGCCTCGGGGTGCGGCGTCGTTCCGAGCGCGGTCCAGCGCATGCTCCGAGCGCGGCCGCACAGCGACGGGCTCGTCGAGCGACTGCTGGACCTCTGACCAGATCCTGCTCCACGCAGGACGGAGCCTGGCGCAGGGGCTCGGTCCTGCTCCGCGACGCGGGCCGACGGAGCTCTCGGCGCGGTCGTCGGTCGCACGGCGTGGGCACCTCGCTGCGGCTTCCCCGGCGCTGCTCGCTCCCTCGGCACAGTGACCGCGGGCGTCTGCGCGGGCGCCCGCCCACGCGCTCGTGGGGCGGGTGCCGGACAGGGTCAGACGTCCAGCACGAGCGTCACCGGACCGTCGTTGACGAGCGCGACCGCCATGTCGGCCCCGAAGACGCCGGTCTCGACCCGCACGCCGCGGGTCCGCAGCGCCGCGCACAGCGCCTCCACCAGCGGCTCCGCCACCGGACCCGGCGCGGCCGCGCTCCAGCTGGGCCGTCGACCCTTGCGGGCGTCGCCGTAGAGGGTGAACTGGCTGACGACCAGCACGCCGGCGCCGGCCTCGAGCACGGAGCGCTCGCCGCGCAGGAGCCGCAGGTCGGCGATCTTGCGGGCGAGCCGCTCGACCTGCTCCGGACCGTCGTCGTGCGTGACGCCGACCAGCGCGAGCAGTCCCTCACCGTCCACCCTGCCGACCACCGAGCCGTCGACCGTCACGCTCGCCCCGGCCACGCGCTGGAGCACGACTCGCACCAGTCCTCACCTCCTCGTCGTCGACCCACCCTGTCCGGACCGCCCGCGGGAGCGCACACTGGGGTCGACGGTCGTCCTCGTCCCCGGGAGCGCGCATGTCCACGACCTCCAGCCCGGACCTGCTCCCCGTGCTCTCGCGCGGCAGGCACCGCAACCCGCGTCGGGGCGCGTGCTTCATGGAGCTCGCCTCGTTCCTCGCCGGCGAGCGGTGGAGCGACCACCCGTCGTGCACCCACCCGCTGCTGGCGGAGGTCGCCCGCAGCGTCAACGACCGGACCTGCGACGCCGACCGGCCACTGCTCGCCCCGCTCATCCCGTCGGTCGTCGGCCTCACGACCGACGACGTGCGCGCCGACGCCCGCATGGCCCTGCACTGCGCGCTCGTCGCGCTGCCGGTGGCGCCGCAGCCGCGGCAGCGCTCGCTGGCCGTCGCGGTGCAGGCGTGCCTGCGCCAGGCCGAGGCGCGCGGCGACGCCGGCGCGGGCGGCCTGCGCGAGCGGGCCGGGCAGCTGCTGGCGGAGGTGCCCGACGCCGCCCGGTGGGCGGCCGTCTTCGCCGCGCGTGCCGGGCTCGACGAGGGCACCTCCCGGCAGCGGTTCCGCCGCCACAGCGGTCCCGGCATCGTGAACCTCGCGACGCGCGCCATCTCCGAGGCAGCCGTCCCGTCGCAGGACCGGCTGCTGCGCACGGTGCTCGAGGGAGCGATCGAGCTCTGCCGTGCCCTGCAGGCGCCCGCTGCGCAGGCGCGCGTCGATCCCGAGCGCGAGCTGCAGGCGTGGGCGCTGACGCGCTGACCTTGGCTGAGCAGGCTCAGTAGCCGGCCATGCCGGGGGCGTTCTGCGCTCCGTCCACGACGACGTCGGTGCCGCTCACCCAGGACGCCCGCGGACTGAGCAGGAACGCCGCGACGTCGGCGACCTCGTCGGGCGCGCCGAGCCGACCGAACGGGAACTCCCGGGCGGCGAAGGCCTCGAAGCCGGCCCGGTCGTCGTCGCGGCGGCGCGCCCAGCTCCCGCCCTCGAACAGGATCGAGCCCGGCGACAGCGTGTTGACCCGGATCCCCTGCGGTCCGAGCTCGCGGGCGAGCGATGCGGCCAGCGAGATCTCCGCGGCCTTGGCGGCGGCGTACTGCGGCTTGGGCTGCGGCCGCGAGCCGCTGATGCTCGAGACGACGACGACCGACGCCGCGTCCGAGGCCGCGAGGTGCGGCAGCGCGGCGCGCACGAGCACCGCAGCGTGCACGACGTTGAGGTCGAAGGTGGCCCGCCAGTCGTCGGCGGCGACGTCGGTCAGTCCCGTCCCGCCCGCCGCCCCGCCCGCGTTCGCGACGACGAGGTCGAGCCCGCCCAGCTCCCGGGCGGCGTCCGCGACGAAGCCGGTCAGCGCCGCCTCGTCGGTGACGTCGACGGCGGCGCCGTACGCCGTCGCGCCGCGGTCGCGCAGCTGCCCGACCGTCGCAGCCACCACCTCGGCGCTGCGGGCGCACAGCGCCACGGCGCAGCCCTCCTCGACGAGCCGGTCGACGACGGCACGGCCGAGACCGCGGGTGCCACCGGTGACGAGGGCGCGACGGCCCGAGATGCGCAGGTCCACCCCGGCGGTGTGGCCGCTCGGCGCCGTCCTCAACCCCGGGCGTACGTTCCGGGCATGACCCTGACCCCCGTCCACCTCGGCCGCACCGGACTGCGCGTCTCCCCGCTCTGCCTCGGCACCATGAACTTCGGGCCGCAGACCGACGAGCAGGACAGCCACGCGATCCTCGACCACGCCCGCGAGGCCGGCGTCGGCTTCGTCGACACGGCCAACGTCTACGGCTGGCGCCGCGGTGAGGGCTGGACCGAGTCGATCCTCGGCCGCTGGTTCGCGCAGGGCGGCGGGCGGCGGGAGAGCACCGTCCTCGCCACCAAGCTCTACGGCACGATGGGCGACGCCCCGCACGAGACGGGTCTGTCGGCGCTGTCGATCCGGCAGCAGTGCGACGCCTCGCTGCGCCGCCTGCAGACCGACTACATCGACCTCTACCAGATGCACCACATCGACCGGTCCGCACCGTGGGACGAGCTGTGGGAGGCCTTCGACGTCCTCAAGGCGCAGGGCAAGGTCCTCTACGTCGGCTCGAGCAACTTCCCCGGCTGGGGACTGGCGCAGGCCAACGAGCGCGCCGCCCGGCGCGGGAGCCTCGGGCTGGCGAGCGAGCAGAGCCTCTACAACCTGCTCGAGCGCACCGTGGAGCTCGAGGTCGCGCCGGCCTGCGAGGCGTACGGCATCGGGCTGATCCCCTGGTCGCCGCTCGGCGGCGGCCTGCTCGGCGGCATCCTGCGCAAGCAGGCCGAGGGCCGCTCGGCGTCCGAGGACACGCAGAAGGCGCTCGAGGAGCACCGGCCGGCGGTCGAGGCCTACGAGGCCTTCTGCGCCGAGCTCGGTGAGTCGCCCGCCGACGTCGCCCTGGCCTGGCTGCTCGCCCAGCCGGCCGTGACCGCGCCGATCATCGGCCCGCGGACGCTGGAGCAGCTGACCGGCGCCCTGCGCGCGCCGGAGATCGCCCTCGACGCGGCGGCGCTCGCGCGGCTCGACGAGATCTTCCCCGGCCCGGGTGGTCCCGCCCCGGAGGCCTACGCCTGGTAGCCCGCCGGTCGGGTCGCCTCCTCGAGCAGGTGGACGACCGACCGGTAGTCGTGCCCGCTCTCCCGGCTCAGCCCGATCTCGCACGTCCGGTTGCTCGACACGTACGCGTCGTGCTGCTCGCCGGCCAGCTCGGCCATCTCGGGACGCAGGGCGGCTGCGGGCAGCTCGGGGTGGAGCCAGCCGCGGTCACCGGCGAAGCCGCAGCAGCCGGCCGACACCGGGTTGACGACGCGCTCGGCGACGGCCCCGGCGAGCTGCTCCAGGACGCTCGCCGTCCCGAGGTGGTGCACCGAGCAGACGGCGTGCACTGCCACGGAGGCCACCTTCCGGTCGACCGTCAGCTCCGGCAGCAGGACCTGCGAGAGGTAGTCGAGGCTGTCCAGCACGGTCACCGCCTCGTAGCGGGCGCGCAGGTCGGCGGGCAGCGACGGACCGAGGCCGCGCAGGCCGAGCGTGCAGGAGCTGGCGTCCATCACGACCGGCAGCCGCCCGCCGTCGGACCACCGCACGAGCGCCTCGGCGGTCCGCCGGGCCATCAGCGCCGCCCCGTCGGTGTAGCCCTTGGAGTTCCACGGCGTCGCGCAGCAGTGCCCCGCGACGTCGTCGGGCACGTGCAGCACCTGTCCGGCGCGGGCCGCCAGCGCCACCATCGCCGCGGGCAGGGACGTCCCCTCGTCGGGCCCGAAGATCCGGTTGGTGCAGGACGGCAGGTAGACCGCGGTGGCGCCGGCGGCGGTCGTGACCGGCAGCGGCGGCGCGGCCGGCGGCATGTGCGCGTCCCACCTCGGCACGAGGTCGGCGTCCAGCGCACGACGCAGCAGGTCGGTCATCCCGACCACGAGCCGGTCGCCGACGGCCCGCGCCGTCAGCCGGCCGGCGCGCACGGCCGTGCGCGCCGCCCGCTCGACGAGGGCGTAGCGGTCGGCGACCTCGGCGGCGACCGCCTCCTCGCGTGCGGTGTGCTCGGCGGCCCGGAAGGCCTTCATCATGACGCCGGTGTTGATGTCGACGGGGCACGCCCGCTCGCACATCCCGTCGCCCGCGCAGGTCTCCACGGCCAGGTAGGGGTAGTCGCGCTGCAGGGCGGCGAGCACCGGTGACGGCGCCTCGCCCTCCACGTGCTGGCGCACCATCTCGCGGCGCAGCACGATCCGCTGGCGCGGCGTCGTCGTGAGCTCGCGGCTGGGGCACACCGGCTCGCAGTAGCCGCACTCGATGCAGCGGTCGGCCTCGGTCTCGATCGTCGGCACCGTCTTGAGGTGCTTCAGGTGCGCCCGGGGGTCGTCGGTGAGGATCGTGCCCGGGTTGAGGATGCCGTCGGGGTCGCACAGCGCCTTGAGCCGCCGCATCACCGCGTGGGCGGCGGTCCCCCACTCCTGCTCGACGAACGGCGCGATGTTGCGTCCTGTGCCGTGCTCGCCCTTGAGCGCGCCGTCGTAGCGGTCGACGACGAGCGTGGCCAGGTCGTCCATGAACCGGGCGTAGCGCTCGACCTCCGACGGCTCGTTGAGCGACGGCGTGAGCAGGAAGTGCAGGTTGCCGTCCTTGGCGTGGCCGAACACCACCGCCTCGTCGTAGCCGTACTGCTCGAACAGCCCGGCGAGGTCGACGACGGCGTCCGCGAGCCGCTCGACCGGGAACGTCACGTCCTCGAGCAGCACCGACGTCCCGCTCGGCCGGGCGGCGCCGACCGAGGTGAACAGCCCGCTGCGGACCGCCCAGTACTGCGTCTGCACGGCGGTGTCGCGGGTGAACTCGCCCGGCACGACGAGCTCGAGGCTCGCGACCAGGTGCTGCGCCCCGGCCTCCAGTCCCGGCAGCGCGTCGGGATCGGCCGTGGCGAGGTCGACGAGCAGCGCCGCCGCGCCGTCGGGCAGGCCCGGGAGGTAGGACGGGACGCCGGCCAGGTGCTCGACGGCCCGCAGCGACGGGCGGTCGAGCAGCTCGACAGCGGTGGCGCCGGCGTCGCGCAGCGGCACGATGGCCGCGCCGGCCGCGTGCAGGCTGGGGAAGACGAGCAGCCCCGTCGTCTTGTGGGGCAGCACCGGCACGGTGTCGAGCACCGCCTCGGCGACGAAGGCGAGCGTGCCCTCCGAACCGACGAGCAGGTGGGTCAGGACGTCGAGCGGCTCCTCGAAGTCGAGGAAGGCGTTGAGCGCGTAGCCGGTCGTGTTCTTCCGGGCGTACTTCCTGCGGATCCGCTCGACCAGCTCGGGGTCGGCGTGGACCCGCTCGCGCAGCTCCCGCAGACCGGCGACGAGGTCGGGCTCCGCCCGCTCGAGGGCCTCCGCTGCTCCCGGGGCTGCCGTGTCGACGACCGTCCCGGACGGGAGCACGAACGTCAGCGACCGGAGCGTGCGGTAGGCGTTCTGCTCGGTGCCGCAGCACATCCCGCTGGAGTTGTTGGCGATGACGCCGCCCATGGTGCAGGCGGAGATGCTGGCCGGGTCGGGGCCGAGCTTGCGCCCGTGCCTGGCCAGCGCCAGGTTGACCCGGCCGGCGATCGTGCCCGGCAGGACGCGCACGCTGCGCCCCTCGTCCTCGACCGCCACGCCGCGCCAGTAGCGCGCCACCTCGACGAGGACGCCGTCGCTCTGCGCCTGTCCCGACAGGCTCGTGCCCGCGGCACGGAAGGTCATCGGCACGCCGCTGCGGCGTGCGTGGGCCATGAGGCCGCGCACCTCGTCGACGCCGTCGGCGAGCACGACGGCCTGCGGCAGCATCCGGTAGACGCTCGCGTCGGAGGCGAACATGACCAGCTCGGCGGGCCTGGTCAGCACCCGCTCCGGAGCGACGATGCGCTCGAGGGCCTGCCGCAGCGCCGGCGGGGTGCCGGCCGCGTCGACGCCGCTGCGCGCGACGCGGTCGCCGGCCGCCTGCGTCGGCACCGCGGCGCGCAGGCCGCCGTCCGGCGCGTCGGACGGCGGCCCCGGGTCGGACGCCGCCCCCGGTCCGGCCGTCGAGCTCGTGAAGCCCTCCCCTGCTGCGACGGCGGTCTGCGGGGTGGTCGTCCCGCCGGTCGCGGTGCTGTCGTCCATGTCGGCTCCCTGTCCGTCGGCGCCGCGCGGATCACGGGGTCCACCGGCTCGTCCGGACCGTACGCCTGCCTCCGGACACTGGCTGCGCACGTGCACGCCGTGGGACCGGCCGGCGTTCCGGGCCGGGCCGGCTGCCCTGTCGCACACCACCCACCGCATGGACCGTCCTCGACGGCAGCGACGACCCGCCGCCGTGGTGACGGCGGCCAGCGTTGACCGTCCCGCAATCCCGGCGACACACGCCGCCGGGACCGTGGACGCAGGGCGACGCGGAGGTGGACATGGGACGTCAGGTGCACGTGCTGCTGCAGGTGGACCCCGGTCGGTCGCAGGAGGCCTACCAGTACGTCTCGACCCTGCCGTCGGTGGCCGAGGCCGCCATGACGAGCGGGGCGTACGACGTCATCGCGACGGTCGACGCGGGCTCCGACGAGGTGCTCAGCAGGACCGTCGCACAGGCCCGGAAGACGCCGGGCCTGTGCGTCCTGCGACTGTGCCGCCCCTGCTAGCGCCGCCCGGTCGGACGCCTCGCACCCGAAGCCGGGGCCACGGCGACGACGCCATGCAGGCCCACCCGTGGGACGGCCCTACAGCGGCGACTGCGGGAACTTCGGCATCGCCCGGCTCCGCAGCTCGAGGATCTCGTGCGACACGACGACGACGTCCGGCACGTGGTCGAAGCGCGACAGCGGCGCGTCCCGCTGCGCCACGGAGTCCAGGCTGAGGGTGCCGTAGCCGAACAGGCGGCCGAGCGGTGGCACGCTCGCATCGAGGTAGGCGATCGCGGTGAGCGAGATCGACGGCGAGTGCTGCGTCAGCACGCCGTACCGGCGGTAGATGCGCTTGTCGGTCACGACGAGGCGGTCGCAGTACCAGTCGGCGAGGTCGTCGAGCGCCCAGACGAGCAGCAGGACCAGGCAGACGAACGGGCCCCACAGCAGGTCCAGCACCGCCAGCGCCGCCGTGGCGACGAGCGCGGTCAGCCCGGTCGCGCGCAGCCCGGACCGGAACCGCCAGCCGGCCCACACGGCGGTGAGCACGGCGAAGACGAGCAGGTGGACCAGTCGCACCCCCGCGGCGAGCACGAGCGCGCCGGCCAGCGTCCGCAGGGCCGGCACGGCGAGGACGAACGGGTGACGGCGCACGTCGATGCGGACGCTCTCGGTGGCGGACACGAACGTCGCGGCGCTCATGCGGTCGTCCAGGGCCCGGAGCGAGTCGCCGGCCTGCACGCGCAGCCGGGCGGCACCCCTGCGTGCGCCGTCCGTCACCGATCGGCGAGGGGTCGGCCGCGGGTCCTCCGTCACTGCACCTCCCTCTCGCGTGCGCGGGCACGCTCACCTCGTCCGCCGGCGGACGACCGCGACACGCCGGTCACCTCGCCGCTGTCGAGCGGCCGTCGTGACAGCCTGTCTCCATGTCACTGCCCAGCACGGACGCGACCGACCACCAGGGGACGCGGTGAACCTCAAGAACATCGTGCTGTTCCTGCTCGTCATCATCGTGGTGCTGGGGGCGACGGGCGGCGACGCGTCGGCAGCGGCGGTCGGACGTGGCATCGGCCAGGCCTTCCACCTCGTGCAGGTGGCCTGGGACGCCATGGTGGCCGCCAACGACGGCTGAGGCGCCGGTCGGAGCGCGACCGGTCCACCTGTCGGCCTCGCGATAGCCTCGGGCCGCAGGAGCCGTCGAGCACGGGGAGGTCCGGTGCCGCTCACACCGCTTCGACCGTCCGACCCTGCCTGCGTCGGACCCCACCGGCTGCTCGGCCGGCTCGGTCAGGGCGGCATGGGCACCGTCTACCTCGGCGTCTCCCCCGACGAGCGCGCCGTCGCGGTCAAGGTCCTGCGCGACGGCCTGCCCGACCACGATGCGCGCCGTCGGTTCCGCTCCGAGCTCGAGGCGCTGCGGCGCGTCCGCGGTCCCCACCTGGTCGAGGTGCTCGACGCCGACGTCGAGGCCGACCTCCCCTACCTCGCCACCCGCTTCGTCCCCGGGACCCGCCTCGACGACCTCGTCACCCGCACCGGACCGCTGCCGCTCGAGGACCTGCACCGGGTCGCGCGCGGGCTCGCCGACGCGCTGTCGACGCTGCACGCCGCGGGCGTCGTCCACCGCGACCTCACCCCCGGCAACGTGCTCGTGCTCGACGGCCAGCCCCACGTCATCGACCTCGGCCTCGCGACCGCGGCCGACATCACCGCGATGACCCGCAGCGGCCTGGTCATCGGCACACCGGGCTACCTCGCCCCCGAGCAGGTCATCGGCTCGGCGGTCACCCCGGCCGTCGACGTCCACGCCTGGGGCGCGACCGTGGCGCTGGCCGGGACCGGCCGGCCGCCGTACGGCACGGGCCGCCCGGAGGCCGTGCTCTACCGCATCGTGCACGCCCGGCCCGACCTCGAGGGCCTGCCGCCGTCGCTGGCCGACCTCGTCGTCGCCGCCATGGATCCCGATCCGGCTCGCCGGCCCGACGCACGGGCACTGCTGTCCGAGCTGGGCGGGCCGACCTTCGCCGCTCCGGTGACCGTGCGCCTGCCCCACGACGTCGAGGCGACGACGGTCCTGCAGGCCCCCGCGCTGCGGCCCGACCCGACCCACGTCCTGACCCGGCCGGTGACCGAGCCCGTGCGCGAGCTCGCCGCAGCGACCACCGGCCCGCGGGGCAGAGCACCCGCCGCCGGCCCGCCGCCCCCACCGGACTGGCCCCCGCACGAGGACGACGACGCCGCGTACGAGCGCGCCTACGACGACGACGACGACCTGCTCGCGGCGCCGGACGAGCCCCGGCGCAGTCCGGCCCGCGAGCTGCAGACGGTCGTCACGGGCACCGCCGGAGCCGGCCTCGTCGGCGCCCTCACCCTCGTCGCGCCAGCCCTCGGAGCAGTCTGCGCGCTGCTCGTCCTGGTCCTGCTGCGCGCGACCGGACGCGGCAGCGACCGCCTGCAGGGCCGTCGTGAGCGGCGCGGCGACCGCCGGCGCGACCCGGTCGTGACGGCGCTCGCCTCCCCCTGGTACCTCACGCTGGCCGCCGTCGACACGCTGCTCAGCCTGCCGCTGCTGCTGCTCGTCGCGGCGGTGCCGGCCGGGCTGGTCTGGCTCGGCTCGCCCGGCGTGAGCGGGCTCGAGCGGCCCGAGCTGGCGGCCGCCACCGGCGTCGTGGCCGGGCTGCTCGCCGGGCTCGGCCGCCGGGTGCACGCACCCTCCCGGCGGCTCCTGCGGCAGCTGCTCGTCCGCACGACGCCCGGCTCGTCGAGCGCCGTCGTCCTCGCCCTCGCGCTGGGCGCCGGCGCGGTCCTGCTGCTGGCCGCCGCCGAGGGTGCCGCGCCCGTGTGGTGGCCGCTGACCGATCCCGTCCCGTAGTCCGGCCCGCCGCCTACGGTGGCGGGGTGGCGCCCGCCGACCCCTTCGCCGCGCTGGACGTCGCCGGCGCGCCTCGCGGCCTCATCGCCCTCGGTGGCACGCTCGACGCCGAGACGCTCGTCTCGGCCTACCGCGCGGGGTGCTTCCCGTGGCCCTCGGGCGAGGACGACGAGCGCGAGCTGCGGCGCTCCGCCCGCCGGCTCCTGCGGCGGGCGCAGGTGCCGGTGCTGCAGGGCCCCGACCTGCACGTGCCGTGGTGCTCCCCCGATCCGCGCGCCGTCCTGCTGCCGGACGACGTCGTCGTACGCCGGTCGCTGCGTGCGCGGCTGCGCTCCTGCGGCTGGACCACCACCGTCGACACGGCGTTCGAGCAGGTCATGGCCGGGTGCGCGGCCCGCGACAGCACCTGGATCACCGGCCGCATGCGCTCGGCCTACGCCGAGCTCCACGCCCGCGGGCCGGACGGGACGGCAGGCGCCTGCAGCGTCGAGGTGTGGGACGGCGATGCGCTCGTCGGCGGTCTGTACGGCGTGCGCGTCGGTTCCGTCTTCTGCGGCGAGTCGATGTTCCACCGCGCGACCGACGCCTCGAAGGTCGCCCTCGTGGAGCTCTGCGCGCGCCTGCGCGAAGCCGGCGGGCAGCTCGTCGACGTGCAGGAGGAGACGCCGCACCTCGCCTCGCTCGGCCAGGTGCTGGTCCGCCGGGCCGACTACCTCGCCGTGCTCGCCGCCCTGCGCGACGCGCCGGTGCGGCTGGCGACCGACCGCCGTCCCGTCGACCGGCTGGCGCAGCGGGCCTGACGTCGCGCGCCTAGTCGCGCCAGACGAGCACGAGCCCCCGGTCGTCGCTGCCGTCGCTCGAGACCCGGTCGACGAGCGCCCTGCCGCCGCCACGGAAGCCACGCGGGACGAGCCGCTCGGCCTCGCCCAGCAGCTTGTCGATGCCGACGGACAGGTCTCGGCCGGACACCTCCACGAGGCCGTCGGTGTAGAGCAGCAGCGCGTCCCCGTGCTCGAGGCGCCCGGTGACCGCTTCGTAGGTCACCTCGGGCAGCAGCCCGAGCGCGGTGCCCTCCGCCGGCAGCAGCTCCCAGCGGCCGGAGCCGGCGTCGAACAGCGCGACCGGCGGGTGGCCGGCCGACTCCACGGAGAAGTGGCCGTCGACGAGGTCGACGACCAGGTGCACCGCGGTGGCGAAGCCCTCCTCCCAGCTCTGCCGGTCGAGGTAGCGGTTGGCCGCGGGAAGGAAGCCGTCGGGAGTGACCGAGCCGAGCAGGCCCCCCAGCGCCCCGGACAGCAGCAGCGCCCGGGTGCCGGCGTCCACGCCCTTGCCCGACACGTCGACGAGGGCCAGCTCGAGGCGCCGGCCCTCCCCCGCGAGCGCGCTCACGACGAAGTCGCCGGCGAACGGACCGCCACCGGCCGGGCTGAGCACCGCCTCGCCCTGCCAGCCGTGCGGCAGCGGTGGCAGCTCACCCTGGCGCTGCAGGCGCTGCCGCAGCTCCACGACGAACGTGTCGCCCGACGAGCCGCTCAGCCCGGTCTCCTCGCGCGAACGGGCGAACTCGTAGCTGATGCCCGCGGTGACCGCCAGGACGAGCAGCGTGCCGACGGGGACGACGCTCACCCCGGAGTCGGACACGTCGAAGGCCAGGCACGCAGCGACCAGCGCCGTCAGCACGCGCATGGAGCGCCGCTGCAGCAGCAGCCCGCCGCCGAGCAGGGGCAGCACCTGCAGGCTCGGGGGCAGGATGCCGAAGCCGAACGCCGCACCGCCGGCGGTGGACAGCAGGCAGAGTGCCGCCAGTCCCACGAGCGCCACACCGTCGGGCGGGGGTGAGCGGCGCAGGCGGGTGATGCCCCGGGGCAGCGCGAGCAGCACCGCCTGCCCGGCGCGCGGCAGCCGCACCCGCGTGAGGGCCGCCGGACGTGCCTCCCGAAGTGCCTGCCCGAGTGCCATGGTCCGGGGGACGCTACCGGTCACAGCTCGTCGTCGGGGACACTCCCGACATGGCCGCCGTCGACGTCCGCACCCTCACGCAGGCCGAGCTGCCGGCCGCCTTCGCGCTGCTGTCGCGCGCGTTCGGCGAGCCGCCGCACGCCGACGACGTGGACGTCGAGGTGTCGCTGGTCGACCCCGCCCGGGCGTACGGCGCCGAGGTCGAGGGGCGGCTGGTCGCGACGGCGGCCTCCTTCGACCTGCGCATGGCGGTCCCCGGCCGGGTGACGCCGGTGGCCGGCGTCACCTGGGTCGGCGTGCTGCCGACCTACCGGCGCCGCGGCCTGCTCGGCGCGCTCATGACGAGGCAGCTGGAGGACCTGCACGAGTCGGGGACGGCCGTCGCGGCGCTGTGGGCGTCCGAGGGCGCCATCTACGGCCGCTACGGCTACGGCCCGGCGGCGTGGAACCTGTCGGTGTCGGTGCGCCGCGGCGCGGCCTTCCGGCTGCCGGTGCCGCCCGGCGGGCTCGACCTCGTCGACCCGAGCCTCGACCGGCTCAGCGGGACCTACGAGCGGGTGGCGGCCCGCACGCCCGGCTTCCCGTCGCGGGACGACCGGTGGTGGGCCTACCGCCTCCACGACCCGGAGCACGCCCGCGACGGCGCGACGGAGCTGCAGTGCGTCGTCACCCCAGGCGGCTACGCCCTGTACGCCGTGCAGGGCGTCTGGGCCGACCACCTCCCGGCCGGCGTCGTCCACGTCCGCGAGCTCGTCGCCGAGGACCTGCCGGCCCGGCTGCGGCTGTGGCGCCACCTGCTCGACCTGGACCTCACCGCCGAGGTGCGGGCGCGCTCGGTGGCGCCCGACGACCAGCTCCTGCTGTCGGTCCTCGCCGAGCCGCGTGCTGCGGGGGCACGGATCCGCGACAGCCTGTGGGTGCGCCTGGTCGACGTCCCTCAGGCGCTGCAGTCCCGGGCGTACGCCTGCGCCGTCGACGTGGTCCTCGAGGTGGTCGACGACCGGGCGCCCTGGAACACCGGGCGGTGGCGCCTGTCCGGAGACCGCACCGGCGCTGCCTGCCGGCCGACCCGCGAGGCGGCCGACCTCGTGCTGCGGCCGGAGGACCTCGGCGCCGCCTACCTCGGCGGGACGCCGCTGCGCTCGCGACCGGTCGAGGAGCGCACGCCCGGAGCGCTCGACGTGGTGAGCACCGCCTTCGGCCCGCTCGGCGCCGCGCCGTGGTGTCCGCTGGTCTTCTAGACCGGCTGGCAGACGGGGCACCAGAACAGGTTGCGTCCCACCATCACCTCGGTGCGCACCAGCGTCCCGCAGCGCCGGCACGGCCGGTCGTGGCGGCGGTAGACGTAGAACCGGTCCTCCCGGCGCGCCGGGCCGGACCGCCGGTCACGGTCGACCCGCTCGGTCGTGACGATGTGACCGGCGCGCACACCGGCCCGCATGAGCACGCGCAGGTCGGCCCACAGGTCGTCGAAGGTGCTGCGCGGCACGTCGCGTCCCGGGCGGAACGGCGAGAGGCCGGCGCGGTACAGCGCCTCCGCGCGGTAGACGTTGCCGACGCCGGCGAGCACCGACTGGTCCATGAGCAGAGCCCCGACGACGACCCGGCTCCCGGAGATGCGGCGCCACGCCCGCTCGGGGTCCGCGTCCTTGCGCAACGGGTCCGGGCCCAGCCTGGCCACCACGGCGTCCCGGTCGTACGGGGTGTAGAGCTCGCAGGCCGTCGGCCCGCGCAGGTCGATCCACTGCCCGTCCGCGCCGTCGTCGACCACCATGCGCAGTCGCAGCGCCCCCCGGGGCTCGGGCGCCGGGCCGGTGCCGCGCGTGAAGGAGCCGTACAGCCCGAGGTGCACGTGCAGCAGCACGTCGCCCTCGAAGCCGTAGAACAGGTGCTTGCCGTAGGGCTCGATGCCCTCGACGACGCGACCGGTGAGCATCTCGGCGCCGGTGGCGAAGCGGCCCTGCGGGCTGGCCGTGCTCACCGCACGGCCGACCAGCACGGGACGGTGGTCGCGGGCCAGTCGGTGGATCGTGTGCCCCTCGGGCAAGGGGGCTCCTCCGTACGGTCGGATGGCGGGTCGCGAGACCTAGTCTGCGGGCAGCGGCGGGAGCACGCCCGACCGCTCGTAGTCGCTGAGCATCTCGATGCGCCGGCGGTGCCGCTGCTCGCCACTGAACGGCGTCGCGAGGAAGGCCTCGACCAGCGCGAGGGCGCCGGCCTCGTCGTGCATCCGCGCACCGATCCCGACGACGTTCGCGTCGTTGTGCTGCCGGCCGAGCTGCGCCGTCTCGAGCGACCAGGCCAGCGCGCAGCGGACACCCTGCACCTTGTTGGCGGCGATCGACTCCCCGTTGCCCGAACCACCGATCACCACGCCGAGGCTGCCCGGTTCGCCGGCCGTCGCCTGCGCCGCGCGCAGGACGTAGGGCGGGTAGTCGTCCTGCCCGTCGTAGGCCGGCGGACCGTGGTCGACCGGCTCGTGGCCGAGCTCCTCGACCCGGCGCAGGACGGCCTGCTTGAGCTCGTAGCCGGCGTGGTCTGACCCCAGGTGGACGCGCATGTGCTGGAGTCTCCCGCATGGCCGTCCTCGGCGTCGACGGGTGCCCCGGTGGCTGGGTCGCCGCCCGCGTCGACGGCACGCAGGTCAGCTGGCACGTCGGCGCGTTCAGCGCCCTGCTGGCCCTGGACGCGGCGGTGGTGGGAGTCGACATCCCGATCGGCCTGCCTGCCGGACCCGACCGTCGTGCGGCCGACGTCGAGGCCCGGGCCGCGCTCGGAGCCCAGCGGTCGTCGGTGTTCTTCGCGCCCCCGCGGGTGGTGCTCGAGGCCACGGACCAGCCGGAGGCGACTCGGCTGTCACGCGCCGCCGGTTCGACGGGGGTCAGCATCCAGCTGTTCCACGTGCTCGCGAGGGTGGCCGAGGTGGACGACGCCCTGCGCTCGGACGCAGAGGCAGCCGCCCGGGTCGTCGAGGTGCACCCGGAGGTGTCCTTCCGGCGGCTGGCGCGCACGCAGGTCCTGCCCTCGAAGCGGCTCGCCGCCGGACGGGCCGCCCGGCTGACGGCACTGCGGACCTGGCTGCCCGACCTCATCCTTCCCCAGCCCACGCCCGGTCGGGCTCGCCCTGACGACTGCCTCGACGCCCTCGCGTGCGCGTGGACGGCGGTGCGCTGGTCGCACGGCGAGGCGGACGTCTTGGGCGACGAGGTGGACGGCGTGGGCTTG
>Ga0210040_10002892_pt1 | contig 23719 bp, 29 predicted proteins | sample CryGeyCG12114_NA_FD_185462 | JGI IMG/M metagenome (GOLD analysis project Ga0210040, IMG submission 185462) | Groundwater microbial communities from aquifer - Crystal Geyser CG19_WC_8/21/14_NA (SPAdes) (version 2) | ecosystem: Environmental > Aquatic > Deep subsurface > Groundwater | place: USA... | reverse complement strand
GCGCGACCGCCACGACGACCCGGCCGGTCCGGAACGCGCCGCGGTTCTCCACGGTGCTCACCCTGCTGCTGCTGCCGCTGGTGCTGATCCTGCTCAACACCGGGCTGAACACGCTGGCCACCGCCGGTGCCGTCGACGCCGACGCCGGGTGGGTCCAGGTGCTGCGCCTGCTCGGGCAGACGCCGGTGGCCCTGCTGATCACCCTGCTGGTCGCCGCGGTCGTCCTCAGCCGGGAGCGGTTCTCCCGCGCCGAGGTGGAGGAACTGCTCAACTCCTCCATCGGCCCGGTCGCCGCGATCATCCTGATCACCGGCGCCGGCGGGATGTTCGGCGGCGTCCTCCGGGCCAGCGGCATCGGGGCGGCCCTGGCCGACAGCCTCGACTCGCTCGGCCTGCCGCTGATCGTCGCGGCGTTCGTGATCTCCACCTGCCTGCGGGTGGCCCAGGGGTCGGCGACCGTCGCGCTGCTGACCACGGCCGGGCTCATCGCGCCGGCCGTGGCCGACAGCGACCTGTCCCGGGCCGACGTGGCGCTCGTCGTCATCGCCATCGCCTGCGGTGCGACGGTGCTCTCCCACGTCAACGACTCCGGGTTCTGGCTGGTCGGCCGGTTCCTCAAGATGGACGTGGCGACCACGCTGCGCACCTGGACGGTGATGGAGACGCTGATCGGCGTGGTCGGCTTCGCCATCGCCGTGCTGCTGAGCCTGCTGGTCTGACCGTGCCGGTCGGCCCGCCCCGGACCGCTCCGCGCGGAGCGGTCAGGGGCGGGCCAGCACCTGCGCCACCTCGGTGACCACCGCACGCATCGCCGTCTCGGCCTCGGCGCCCCGGCCGTCGGCGATGGCGCGGGCCACCGCACGGTGCCCGGCCAGCGCCTCCGGGCGCGGGTTGGTCGGCATCAGGCGGTGCTCGGTGCGGCCGGCGAGCACCTCGGCCACGACGTCGGACAGCGCTGCGAACATCTCGTTGCCCGACCCGGCCAGCACCAGGCGGTGGAACTCGATGTCCTGCTCCAGGAAGGCATCCAGGTCACCGGCCTCGCCGGTGCGGGTCATCTCCTCGCTCAGCTCGACCAGCCGGCGCCGCTGGTCGGCACTGGCGGCCCGGGCGGCGGCGGCGCTGGCCGGCGGCTCGATCGCCGACCGCAACGACGTCAGGGAGCGCAGCTGGTCCCCCCGCCCGGGGCCGGAGAGCCGCCAGCGGATGAGCCGCGGGTCGAAGACGTTCCAGGACGACTCCGGCTGCACGGTGATCCCCACCCGGCGGCGACCGGAGACCAGGTTCATCGACTCCAGCACCCGCACCGCCTCGCGGGCGACCGTCCGGGAGACGCCGAAGTGCGTCTCGATCCGATCGAGGGTGAACACCGCCCCCGGCGGCACGTCGCCGGTGGCGATGGAGCGGCCCATCTCCTCGATGACCCCCGCGTGCAGCGTCGGTCGCGGCGGCTCGGTCCGGGCCGGGAGGCGGGCGGGGCGCGCGCCGACCGGAGCGGTCCACCAGCTCAGCACTGCCACCGCCCTCGCTCGGCACCCGGCCCCGGCCGGCGTCCCGACGGGCAGCAGCACAGCGTAGTCGGCCACCGCGCCGACCCATCGGGAGGAAGCCAGTGCAGGAAGAGTTGATCGTGGTGATGGGCGTGGCCGGGTGCGGGAAGTCCTCGGTCGCCCACGAGCTCGCCACCCGGGCCGGGATGCCGATGATCGAAGGCGACGAGCACCACTCGCCGGCCAACAAGGCCAAGATGAGCGCCGGGATCCCGCTGGACGACGACGACCGCGAGCCCTGGCTGCGGTCGCTGGCCCAGCGATCGGCGGAGCTGCTGGCCACCGGGACGTCGGTGGTGCTGAGCTGCTCGGCGTTGAAGCGGCGGTACCGGGACCTGCTCCGGACGGCGGGCCCGCAGGTGCTCTTCGTGCACCTCACCGGTGACCCCGCGGTGATCGGGCACCGGATGGCCGCCCGCAGCGGCCACTTCATGCCCACCACGCTGCTCGCCTCGCAGCTGGCCGACCTGGAGCCGCTGGCGGCGGACGAACGCGGGATCGTCGTCGACGTAGCCGGCAGCATCGCCGAGCAGGTGGCCGCGGTGCTGCGATCGCCCGGTCTGTAGCCGGCCTGCCAGGCTGCTCCCCATGCAGACGACGAGCAGCCGGGAGGTCTACCGGAACCCCTGGATCCGGGTACGCGAGGACGCCGTCGTGCGCGAGGACGGCTCGACCGGGGTCTACGGCGTGGTGGAGCGGCCGCACTTCGGGCTGGTGATCCCGGCCGAGCGGAACGGTTTCTGGCTGGTCGAGCAGTTCCGCCACCCGCTGGGCCGGCGCGCCTGGGAGTTCCCGCAGGGCACCTGGTCCGCCGGCGAGGACGGCGCCCCGGCCGACCTGGCGCGCGCCGAGCTGGCCGAGGAGACCGGGCTGCGGGCTGCCGAGCTCGCCCACCTCGGCCACCTGGACCTGGCACCGGGGTTGTCCACCCAGGAGTTCGACGTCTGGCTGGCCACCGGGCTGACGCCGGGCCCCACCGCGCGGGAGGCGACCGAGGCGGACATGCGCACGGCGTTCGTCCCGGAGGAGGAGTTCCGGGCGATGGTCCGCGACGGCCGGTTCACCGACGGCCCCTCGCTGGCCGCCTACAGCCTGCTGCTGCTCTCCCGGGCCGGTTAGGAGGCGCGGAGCGGGCGCAGCACCGTGGTGAGCCGCAGCAGCTCGTCCAGCATCGCCGTGCCGCCGGCGGCCAGCTGCTCGTTGGGCACGAAGTCGCCGTCCGCGGTGAGGAACTGGGAGAAGAAGGGGATCGTCGCCGCCTCGACCACCGGCACCATCCGCAGCGCCGCGAGCACCGGCTTCAGCGCCGTCGCCGCCCGCAGCCCGGCGGAGACGCCGCCGTAGGACACCAGGCCGGCGGCCTTGTCCGCCCACTCCACGTGCAGGTGGTCCAGCGCGTTCTTCAGCGACGCCGGGAACGAGTGGTTGTACTCCGGGGTGACGAACACGAAGGCGTCGGCGCGGGCGACCCGGGCCGACCAGTCCCGGGTGTGGGCGTGGGTGTACTGCTGCAGCCGGGGGTGGTTCGGCTCGTCGAACAGCGGCAGCGCCACCTCGGCCAGGTCGACCAGCTCGACGTCGAACCCGCCGTGCTGCTGCGCCAGCTGCTCCACCCACCGGGCGACGGCCAGGCCCTTGCGCCCGGGACGGGTGCTGCCGACGACGACCTGCAGGACTGGCTGGGACACGGGCTGCTCCTCGGAGACGAGTGGTTGAGTCCTCAACGATACGCCGTGCCGGCATGAACGGCGGCCGTACCGGGCACTGACCGGGGATGAACGAGCTGGACGACGCCGTCGAGGTCACGGTCACCGCGCACGACGAGACCTCCGCCGAGATCGGGTTGACCGGTGAGCTGAGCGAGGACGCCCGCCGTCCGCTGGTACGTGCGATGACCGACCTCATGCTCAGCGCGCCCAAGCTGAGCCGGCTGACGGTCGACACCCGCGGCGTCACGTTCATGAACTCCGCCGGCATGGCCTCGCTGGTGCAGCTGCAGAAGATGGGTCAGCCGCGCGGCATCGAGCTCACCCTGGTCGTGCAGAGCACCGCGGTCACCAAGCCGCTGCAGCTGTCCGGGCTGTGGCACCGGTTCACCATCGACGACCGCCGCACCGACACCCCGGACACGGTGCACGAGGCGACCCACCGGCGCTCCGACCACACCTGAGATCCGGTTCCCGGCGCTCAAGCCCCGGGGAGGGGCAGGTCGGCCAGGTGCTCGGCGAAGGTGCGGGGCGGTCGGCCGAGCAGGCCGGTGAGCACCCGCGGGCTGCCGGTGAACCCGTGCGCCCGGTAGTGGTCGAACATCGTGCGTCGGCAGCGCGCGGCGTAGCCGGTCGGCACCTCGCCGGCCGGGATGACGTCGTCGGCGACCACGTCGTCCCCCAGCCAGGCGGCGATCCGCTCGGCGATGTCCGGGGCGGTGAGCGCCTCCGGGCCGGCCGCTTCGAACGTCCCGCCGTCCAGCCCGTCCTCGCAGAGCAGCACGGCGGCGGCCGCGGCGACGTCCCGCAGGTCGACCAGCGACTGCGCCGTCCGCAGGCCGGAGAAGCTGCGCAGCACGCCGCTGAGCTGCACCGATTCCAGCTGCCCGTCCAGGTTGTCCGCGTACGCGCACGGCTGGAGCACCCGCCAGGACCGCAGCCCGCTGGCGTCCAGCGCCTCCTCCGCCCGGTCCTTGGCGGCGTGGTGCGGCAGCGACCGCAGCTGGGGGCGGAGCACCGAGTGGTAGACCACCCGGCCCACCCGGGCCCGGCGCGCCTCGGCGAACAGCGCCGGCGCCCCCTCGGCCTCCTCGGGATCGAAGCTCGGCCAGATGAGATGCAGCGCGTCCGCGTCGGCCAGCACCTTGGACCAGGCCATCGGCTGGGTGAGCTCGGCGACCACGACCTCGGCGCCCAGGTCGGTCAGCTCGGGGCGCGGCCCGCGCCGGTTGACGACCGCGCGCACCGCCTCACCGCGGTCGCGCAGGGCGCGCACCACGGCCAGCCCGGTGGGCCCGCCGGCCGCGGTCACCACGATCACCCGGTCAGCCTAGGCGGGCCGGGCTTCTGCTGAGATCGTCCGGTGACAGACGTCGAGCGCGAGACGCTCAGCTACTCCGACTTCGGCCGGGCGGCCCGCGAACTGGCCCAGCAGGTGGCCGACTCCGGGTTCGAACCGGACATCATCCTGTCCATCGCCCGCGGCGGCCTGTTCCTCGGCGGGGCGCTGGGCTACGCGCTGGACGTGAAGAACCTCTTCGTGATGAACGTGGAGTTCTACACCGGCGTCGACCAGCGGCTGGAGCTGCCGGTGGTGCTGCCGCCGACGCTGGACGTCGTCGACCTGCGCGGCACGAAGGTGCTGGTCGCCGACGACGTCGCGGACACCGGCAGGACCCTGGAGCTGGTCAAGGACTTCTGCGCCGGGCACGTCACCGAGGTCCGGACGGCGGTGGTCTACGAGAAGCCGCGGTCGCTGGTGCGCTGCGACTACGTCTGGAAGCAGACCGACGCCTGGATCGACTTCCCCTGGTCGACGCTGCCCCCGGTCGTCTCCCGCGGTGGCCGTGGTCGCTAGCGGCGGGTGCTGGCCGACACGGTGAACGTGGGGTCCCGGGTGATCTGCCGGGTGGACCCGACGATCCGGCGCAGCGCGTCCCGGTGCGGCAGGTGGCTGTTGTAGACGCACCACAGCTCGCCACCGGGCCGCAGCACCCGGGCGGCGCCGGTGAACAGCCGGTGGGCGACGGTGTCCGACACCGTGGTGCCGGTGTGGAACGGCGGGTTGCAGACGACCAGGTCGACGCTGCCGGCGGGCAGGCTCGCCGCGGCGTCGTCCCGGACGACCCGCACCCGGTCGGCCAGCCCGTTCGCGGCCATGGTGGCGGTCGCCGAGGCGACCGCGGCGGCGGAGGAGTCCGCGGCCACGACGGACAGCCCCGGCCGGGCCGTCGCCAGCGCCGCGGCCAGCACGCCGGTGCCGCAGCCCAGGTCCAGCGCCGTCGTCGCGTCCGGCACGGCACCGGGCAGCGCCGCCAGCAGGGCGCGGGTGCCCCGGTCGACCTTGGCCCCGGCGAACGCGGCGCCGTGCGCGCAGACGGTGAGGCCCAGCTCGGCGTGCTCCCGGCAGACCGGGAACGAGAGCTCCACCGGACGCGGCCCGCGGGCCACCAGCACCCGGGACTTCTGCCGGGCAAGCGTGGCGTGCACGTCGGTGAAGCCCTCGCCGAGGACGTCGTTCATGCCGTGGGTCATGTGCTTGACCCGGCCGCCGACGAACAGGGTGACGTCGGGATCCGCGTCCGCGGCCACCACCTGCACCAGCTCCCGCAGCGCCTCCAGGCTCTTCGGTGCCTTGGCCAGCACCACCCGCGCGCCCCGCACGAGCTCGGGGTGCAGCTGCGTGACGGACCGGTATGTCCCGGCCAGGTCGGTGCGTTCGGCGTTGGCCACCAGGGCCAGCTCGCCGACCAGCAGGTCCTGGTGCACCCGCACGTCGGTGGCGCCGTGCAGCGCGACCGCGCCGAGGGTCAGCGCACCGTGCGAGTCGTCGATGACCACGACGTCCCCGGGGTGGGCGGCCAGCTGCGCCGCCGCCTCGTCCAGCAGCAGCCGGTCGGTGGCGTCCACGGCCACCAGGTCGGGGGCGTCGACGTCGGGTTCCCGGCGCAATTGATCGAAGAGCTCAGCGGGATCCACGCCGTCCACTCTGCCCTGCCCTCCCCGAGGGGCCAAAGTCGCGACTTCGGCCCCTCGGCCGGGCCGCCTCACAGGGGCCCGCCGCACGCGTGCTGGGCTTGCTCCTACAGGCCGGGCAGGCCGACCGGGCAGGAGACGCCGGTGGAGTTCACCGGGCAGTAGCCACCGGGCACCTTGTACAGGTACTGCTGGTGGTAGCCCTCGGCGTAGAAGAAGTCGCCGAGCGGGGCGATCTCGGTGGTGATCGCGCCGTAGCCGGCCGCGCTCAGCCGCTCCTGGAACAGCTCCCGGCTGACCTTCGCCGCCGCGGCCTGCTCCTCGCCCTGGGTGTAGATAGCCGACCGGTACTGGGTGCCGATGTCGTTGCCCTGGCGCATGCCCTGGGTGGGGTCGTGCTCCTCCCAGAACTCCTTGAGCAGCCGGTCGTAGGAGATCACCGCCGGGTCGAAGACCACCAGCACGGCCTCGGTGTGCCCGGTGCGCGCCGAGCAGACCTCCTCGTACGTGGGGTTCGGAGTGAAGCCGCCGGCGTAGCCGGCCGCGGTCGACCAGACGCCCGGGGTCTCCCAGAACACCTTCTCCACGCCCCAGAAGCAGCCGGCCCCGAACACGGCGGTCTGCATGCCGTCGGGGAAGGGGGCCTGGATGCGGTTGCCGTTGACCGCGTGCACCTCGGGGATGCCGGGCAGCACGTCGGAACGGCCGGTCAGCGCGTCGTCCGCGGTGACCGGCTGGGTCTTTGCGCGGGAGAAGAACATGGCTCCACTGTAGGTACGGCCTGCAAGGGCCGGCCGCCTCGGCGAAGGTGGTCCGGTGACCTCACCCCAGGTGGACCCAGGAAGAGCGCGACGGACGAGCGAGCTGGCGGGCCGGGTGGCCCTGGTGACCGGCGCGGCGAGCGGCCTGGGCCGGGCCGTCGCGGCCACGCTGGCCGACGCCGGCGCGACGGTCGTGCTGGGCGACATCGACACCGCGGGCGCGGAGCAGAGCCGGGGGCAGCTCGGTGCGGACGCCGAGGTGGTCGAGCTGGACGTCACCGACGACGCCGTCCGCCGCCGGGTGGTCGCGGACCTGTTCGCCCGGCACGGCGACGCCTTCGACCTGCTGGTCAACGTGGCCGGCATCGACCGGCCCGGTTACGTCACCGACATCGACCTCGCCGACTACCGGATGGTGCACGCCGTCAACTGCGAGGGCCCGGTCTTCCTGACCAGCGAGTTCCTCAAGACCGTGCAGCACCGCCCGGCCGGCAGCACCGCGGACGTGGTGCACGTGACGTCGCTGTCCGCGGTCACCTCCGGCAGCGGGGCGATCGCCTACAACAGCTCCAAGGCCGCGTTCCGCAGCGCCACCCGGTGCATCCAGCGGGAGCTGCGGGAGAAGGGGACGGTCACCGCCGACGGCACGGAGGTGCCCTTCCCGGCGCGGGTGCACAGCATCGTGCCGGCGGCGATGGACACCCCGATGATGGAGCGCTGGGGCATCCCGGCACACCGGATGATGCCGCCGTCCGACGTGGCCCGGATGGTGCTCACCATGGTCACCATGCCCGACACCAGCTTCGTGCCCGAGGTCTTCGTCATCCCCCGCAACGAGCCGGACTTCCCCCGATGAGCCTCCGGACGCGGGAGTGGCAGCTGGTCCGCCGTCCGCACGGCGAACCGGTGGACGCCGACTTCGCGCTGGTGACGCTGGACCGCCCGGACCCCGCACCCGGCGAGGTCGTCGTCGCCACGATCGCGATGTCGGTCGACCCGTACATGCGCGGCCGGATGAACGCCGGCCCCTCCTACGCCGCCGCCTGGGAGCTGGGCGAGACGATGCAGGGCGGCACCGTCGGGCAGGTCATCGCCTCCCGGTCCGACGACGTCCCCGAGGGCGCGCTGGTGCTGCACGGCCTGGGCTGGCGGGACGTCGCCGTGCTGCCGGCCGAGCACGTCGCGGTCGTCCAGCCGCTGCCCGGCCTGCCGCTGTCGCTCTACCTGGGGGTGCTCGGCATGCCGGGGCTCACCGCCTGGGCGGGCCTGTTCCGGCTGGCGGACTTCCGGTCCGGGGACGCCGTCTTCGTCTCCGGCGCGGCCGGGGCGGTGGGCAGCCTGGTCGGCCAGTTCGCCCGGCTGCGCGGGGCCTCCCGGGTGGTGGGCAGCGCCGGCACGCCGGAGAAGGTCCGGTGGCTGGGGTCGATCGGCTTCGATGCGGCGTTCGACTACCACGACGGGGCGGTCGCCGACCTGCTGGCCAGGGCCGCGCCCGAGGGCATCGACGTCTTCTTCGACAACGTCGGCGGCGAGCACCTGGAGGCCGCGATCGGGGCGTTCAACACGTTCGGCCGGGCGGCGCTGTGCGGGTCGATCTCCGGCTACAACGCGACCAGCGCGCCGCCCGGGCCGCGCAACCTCGGCCTGGTCGTGGGCAAGCAGCTGTCCCTGCGCGGGTTCATCGTCGGCTCGCACGGCGACCTGCGCCCGGAGTTCACCGAGGCCGTCTCCGGCTGGCTGCGGGAGGGCTCGCTGGTCGCCCGGGAGACGGTCGTGGACGGGCTGGACTCCGCCGTCGAGGCGTTCCAGGCGCTGCTGTCCGGGGGCAACACCGGGAAGATGGTCGTTCGACTGGCTCCCGACCCGGTCTGACGTCTGGCGGCCCGGCGGCGCTCATCCGCCGCCGGGCAACACGCCGTCGTCCCGGACGGCGTCGGTACGGCCGATGCCCTCCCCCGCCACGACTCAGCCTCCGTGCCAGCTGTCCACAGGCTCCGTTCCCGCTGGTCAGGCTGCCGACGAGCGAGTAGTGTCGAACATGTGTTCGAACTGCTGACCGCCCTCACCCCGCTCCGGGAGTCGGTGGTCGAGCGCGCCCTGCAGGCAGCACTGCGGGAGTGGACGACGGCCGCGCGCACCGAGGCCCGACTGGCCGCGGTGGGCACCGCTTTCGAGGCCGGCGCCGCCCGGCTGGCCGAAGCCCGAGCGGCGCAGGCAGAGATCAGCCGGCAGCAGGCCCGCCAAGCCAGGGCACTCGCCGCGTTCGCCCGCTCCCGACCCGCCTCGCTCGATCGAACCGACCAGGAGGTCGGCGCTGCCGCGGCCGCCACCCGGGCCGCCCGACCGGAGGCGTTGCTGCCGGTGAGCGAGTGGGCCGTCGACGAGATCGCCGTCGCGCTGGGCACGACCAGCGGGGTCGCCGGGCGACTGCTCACCGAGTCGCTGCTCCTCGTCGACCGGCTGCCCGGCACCCTCGCCGCCCTGGACGACGGCGGGCTGAGCTGGCGACACGCCCAGGTGCTGACCGACCTCGTCGCCCCGCTCGCCGCAGAGCTGCGCCCGGTCGCGGAAGAACGGCTGCTGTCCCGGCTCGCGGACAAGACGCCACCCCAGTTGCGCGCCGCCGCGCGGCGGATCGTCCAGCGGCTGGACGCCGAGGCGATCACCCGCCGGGTCGCCGAGGCCGTCCGCAGCCGGCAGGTCACCGTCCACCCCACCGGCGACGGCCTGGGCACCCTCACCGTCACCGACCTGCCGCTGCCCGTGCTGCGCGCCGTGCACGATGCACTGCGCCAGTACGCCGACGCGGCCGCCGTCGAGGGTGACGACCGCACCCGGGCGCAACGGATGGTCGACTGCCTGGTCGCCCTGGTGCTGCGCCCCGACGAGCACGGCCTGGCGCCGGTCCAGGCCCAGCTCACCGTCATCGCCACCGTCCGCACGCTGCTGGGCGACGACGAGGCCGGCGAGGTCGACGGCGACCTGGTGCCGGCCGAGATGGTCCGCGCACTGGCCCACACCCTCGGCCTGCTGCCCCGCTCGGAGGCCGCATTCCCGGTCGCAACCCCGGCCGAGCCGCCACCCGGCAGACCGTCCCCCGACGCGCCGGCCCCCGACGAACCGGCATCGCCCGCGGAACTCGCCCAGCTGCTCGACACCCGCGCCGTGCGCGGCACCGCGCTGACCGCCCGGCCGCAGATCGCGCTGGTCGACGAGCTGACCGGCCAGCTGCTCGCGCTCACCGACGCTGCCGGTCTCCGTGCCGGCCAGCCCCTCGGCCCACCGGCGCCGAGCGCCGGGTACCGCCCCGGCGCCGAGACGGACCGGTTCGTCCGGCACCGCGACCGGCGCTGCCGATTCCCGGGTTGCCGGGCCCCCGCCGCCCGGAACGACCTGGACCACACCGTCCCGTGGCCCGCGGGGGCGACCAGCACCGACAACCTGGCCGCGCTCTGCCGGCACCACCACCGGCTCCGCCACCAGGCACCGGGCTGGCGGCTGCGCCGGGTCGGGTGCGGCGGGCTGCAGTGGACGACGCCGACCGGTCAGGTACTGGTGACCCAGCCTCCCCGGCACGGCGCCGACGACGACCTGCCACCACCGACCCGCCCGGCCGGACCGGAGAACGATCCAGCGCCCTTCTGACGCCGACCTCCGCACCTGCGGACCAGGCAGTCCGGTTGATCCGCGACGGAATCGGGCAGTAGGTGATCATGTGGCTCTTCCTCACCCGCCGGTTCCGCATGTGGGTCATCCTCACCGTCCTCGCACCGCTGGCCACGAAGGTGCTGCGCGGCCTCGGCGAGACCCTGCAGAAGCGCAACGGTCCGACCGCCCTCAGCAACGGGCTGCTCAAGGCCGGCGACGTCGGCGAGCGCGCCCGCATCCGGTTCGGCGGCAAGCCCCGCCGGCGCTGACCGACCGGACCAGCTGCTCGCGACGAACACCGGGCGCCCTCCCCGCCGACACTTGAGGACGACGTGAGCTCCGAGGTCCCCCGCACCCCCGACGACGACCGCACCGATCCGGCCCAGCCCGCGCTGGAGCAGCACGCGGCCAACGGCGAGACCCGCGGGATCGCGCTGTTCTGCCACGGCGGCACCGCCTCAAGCATCGCGCCCCCCAAGGAACGCGCCCTCTCCCTGGTCCGGATCCGCGCCTTCGAGCAGTTCGTGCACCGCAGCAGCACCGACCAGGGCATCGCCACGGCTCTGGTCCGCTATCGCGTCGCCGGCTGGAACGGCGAGGCGGCCGACGCCTTCACCGACGTCCGCTGGGCCATCGACCGGCTCCGCGAGGAGCACGGCACCGATGTCCCCATCGTGCTGGTGGGCCACTCCATGGGCGGCCGGGCCGCGCTCCGCGCCGGCGGCGAGCCCTCGGTGACCGCGGTCTGCGCCCTCGCCCCCTGGACCCCGCCGGGCGAGCCGGTCATGCACCTGCGCGACCAGACGGTGGTGATCCTGCACGGCCGGGCCGACCGCTGGGTGCCGGCCAGGCTCTCCGCCGACTTCGCCGTCCGCGCCCGGCGGACCGGCGCACGGGTCGCCCGGTTCACCACCGACGGCGGCCACAGCATGCTCCGCCACGGCCACCGGTGGCACACCTTCGCTCGGGACGTCGTTCTCGCCGGCGCCGGGATCGAACCGATGCGGCTCGACATCTCGAACGCACTCCGGCAGCCCACCCCGGAGGGCCTGGCCGTGCCGCTCTAGGCACCGCACTCCTCCGGGAGCCCTGGACTGCCGATGGAGGTCCAGCCCAGGGCCCGTCGTGAGGAATGGTCCGTGTCCGAGGTGCGCCCGCCCGATGGCCGTCCCACCGCCGCAGTGGCCGGCTCCGGCGTCGCCGGCCTGACCGCCGCCCACCTGCTGCAGCAGCGCTACGACGTGACCCGCTCCGAGGGCGACGGCCGGCTCGGCGGCCACGCGCCACCCACGACGTCCGCACCTACCCGAACCTGCTGCGGCTGTTCGGCGAGCTCGGCGTCGCCACCCAGCCCACCGAGATGAGCATGCCCGTCCCCTGCGAGGGCTGCGTCTGGAGTACGCCTCGCCCGCGGCCTGGCCGGCCTGTTCGCCCAGCCTGCACGCCTCCTTACCCTCGACGGTGGCCTGCTGCGGGGCCGGCTTCCGGGTCGGCTACCTGGGGGCAGCCGGCTGGGTCCGGCCCGGGCGCCGTTCTGAGCGCAGCCGCCTAGCCTGGCGGCGGTGAACCCGGGGCAGCGCTGGTCGGTCGTGGTCGTCGGGTACCTGTTCACCGTCGTCCTGCTCGGCGGCACGGTGCCCAGCCCGCTCTACCCGTTCTACATCGCCTCGCTGGGCCTGACACCGTTCCTGGTCACCGTGGTGTTCGCCGCCTACGCGGTGGGCACGCTGGCCGCGTTGCTGCTGTTCGGCGGCCTGTCCGACCGGGTGGGACGGCGCCCGGTGCTGGCCCTGGCGCTCGTCGTCGCCGTGGCCAGCACGCTGGTGTTCCTGCTCTGGCAGACCCTGCCCGGCCTGCTGCTCGGGCGGGCCCTGTCCGGGGTCTCGGTCGGCCTCACCACCGGGACGGCGACGGCGGCGCTGGCCGAGCTGCACCCGAACCGGCGGACGGCGACCACCGTGGCGACCGCGGCGAACATGGGCGGCCTGGGCCTGGGGCCGATCCTGGCCGGGGTGCTCGCCGCCCACGAGCCGGGGCCGACCCGCACCCCCTACCTGGTGTTCCTGGCCCTGCTGCTGCCCGCACTGGCACTGCTCGCCGTCCCGGAGACCGGGCCGGGGCGGGTCACCGGCGTCGCCGGGGTGCTGCGCGCCATCCGTCCGCAGCGGCTGACGGTGCCCACCGGCACCGGGGCCCGGTTCGCCGCGGCCGCGCTGGCCGGCTTCACCGCCTTCGCGCTGCTGGGGCTGTTCCCGGCGCTGACGTCGAACTTCCTGCGCTCGGTGCTCGACGACCCGAGCCCGCAGACCGTGGGCCTGGCGGTGGCGGTGGTGTTCGCCGCGGCCGTCGCCGCGCAGCTGACCGCCCAGCGCACCAGCCCCGACCGGGCGGCGCTGCTGGGCGTGGCGTTGCTGCCGGTCGGCGCGGTGCTGCTGGTGCTCGCCCTGGCCGCCGGGTCGCTGGCCCTGTTCCTGGCCGCTGCGGTGGTGGGCGGAACCGGCATCGGGTTCGCCTTCCAGTCCGCGGTGGCCCGGGTGGCCGGGCTGGCCGCCCCCGCCGAGCGGGCCGCGGTCACCTCCACGTTCTTCGTGGTCGCCTACCTGGGCATCACCGTGCCGGTGGTCGGGGTGGGTGAGCTGGCGACCGCGACCACGCTGACCGAGGCCGCCCTCGGCCTCGCCGTCCTGGTCACCGTGCTGGCCGCGGTCTGCATCGCGCTCACCCTGCGCACCCGGCGGCCGGCGGTCGGCTAGTTCCACCGGCCGGGACCGTCGTCGACCGGGCAGGCCGCCGCGCATTCGCAGCGCGGACGACCTCGGCGTCGCCCGGTGGCCGGGTCCGCCGGAGGAGCCGGCCCTCCCAGCCCGGACCGGCCCCGGTGGGTGCGCTCGAGCTCCGGGCCCGGTCCACCGGCCGATGCGGCACCGATGTCACCCTTACTTGACATGATGTCGGGTAGCCTTGACACTCGACCGCGTGGGCAGGACGCCGGCACAGGGCCGCAGCAACGGGGTGCGCACTGCCCGGACGGCGGCCGGCATCACCCAGGCCGAGCTCGCCACTGCTGCCGGCGTGGCCCGGCAGACCGTGGTTGCTGTCGAGGCCGGCGACTACGCCCCGTCGGTCTACCTGGCGCTGGCGATCGCAGCCCGCCTGGACCGCAGCGTCGAGGACCTCTTCGGAGGTCGCCAGACCACCGTGCCCACCGCCGGCGGGGCGGGGACCAGCGGAGAGGAACCGAGATGAGCGAGCACGTGGGCGCCGAGCACGGCACGGCGGGCAGCGACGGGTGGTTCGTGCGCTCGGCGTCGCGCGTGGGGGATCTGGGCAGCCCCTTCTACGCCGAGGAACGCCAGCGCGACGTGTGGAACGAGGCCAGCGCCATCGGGTTCCAGCTCATGCTGTGGCTGCTGCCGGCAGCGGCCGTCGTGTCCGTGTGGGTCGGCGCGGCCGCCGCGATCCCCTACGCCCTGGTCATGTTCTTCGCCGCCAGCGGCGCTTCCCTGGTCGTCACCCGCTACGCCCGGGCGCGCGGCCTCGACCTCACCTCGGCCGAGGGCATCACGGCGGTGCGCTGGCGCACCGTGCTCTACCTCGCGCTGCTCGCGGGCCTCTGCGCCGGCATCGTCCGCGCGGTGCCGGACAACCCCTTCGCGCAGGGCATGGCGTGGGGCGCCGTCGGTGGTGGCCTGCTGGCGGTGGCGGCCTTCGCCGGGAGCGAACTCCGGACGCGGCGCGCGGCTCGCTGAGCCCCGGGCAGAGAGCCACGCCGGATCGGCCCGCCCGGCCCCACCCGGCACGACCTCCCGCGTCGCCGCGGAAGGCTGGCGTCGGACACGTCCGCCCAGGGGGCCCAGCACCGGTCCACGGATCGTCGACCGGCTGCCGCCGGCTGCCCGCACCTGGCCCGGCGCCCCGTCCCCAGCGGCGCGGGGCGCCGGGGACGGGACGATCCCTCAGGAGAAGAGCGCGCTGTACCCGTTCAGCGCCGGCTGCCCGCCGAGGTGGGCGTAGAGCACCGTGGACGACGGGTCGATCTCGCCGCGGCCGACCAGGTCGATCGTGGCGGCCATCGACTTCCCCTCGTAGACCGGGTCGGTGACCATGCCCTCGGTGCGGGCGGCGGTCTCCATCGCCGCGATCGTGGTGGCGTCGGGGATGCCGTAGACGCCGGCGTGGTACCGCTCGTCCAGCTCGACGTCGTCCAGGGTCAGCTCCCGCTGCACGCCGATCGCGGCCGCCGTCCGCTGGGCGATCCGGAGCACCTGGTCGCGGGTCTCGGCGGGCTTGGCGGAGGCGTCGATGCCCAGCACCCGCCGCGGGCGGGCGCCGGCCTCCTCCAGCTGGGCGAAGCCGGCGACCATGCCGGCCTGGGTGGAGCCGGTGACCGAGCAGACCACGACGGTGTCGAAGAAGACGCCGAGCTCGGCCTCCTGCGCGGCCACCTCGTGCGCCCAGTTCGCGAAGCCGTGCCCGCCGAGCGGGTGGTCGGATGCCCCGGCCGGGATCGGGTAGGGCTTCCCACCGCGCTCGGTGATCTCGGCCAGCGCGGTCTCCCAGCTCTCCTTGAACCCGATGCCGAAGCCGGCCTTGACCAGCCGCACGTCGGCGCCGGCCAGCCGGCTGATGAGGATGTTGCCGACCTTGTCGTAGACGGCGTCGGGCCAGTCGACCCAGCTCTCCTGCACCAGCACGCACTTCAGGCCCAGGTGCGCGGCGACCGCGGCGACCTGCCGGGTGTGGTTGCTCTGCACGCCGCCGATCGAGACCAGCGTGTCGCAGCCCTGGGCGAGCGCGTCGGCGACCAGGTACTCCAGCTTGCGGGTCTTGTTGCCACCGAACGCGATGCCGGAGTTCACGTCCTCCCGCTTGGCCCACACCGCGGCGCCGCCCAGGTGCGCGGTGAGCCGGTCCAGGCGGTGCACCGGCGAGGGGCCGAACAGCAGCGGGTGGCGGGGGAAGTCGGCAAGGGTCGTGGTCATGGGGTCTCCTCCAGTTCGGACAGCAGCGCCGTCCAGATCTCGGTGGTGGTGGCGACGGCGTCGGCCATCCGGCCGGCCGCGCAGGCGGCGATCAGCTGGTCGTGCAGCGCGACCGACCCGGCGCCGTGCGCGGCGGCGAAGCGCTGGCGCTCCAGCCGGCGGACGGCGGGGGTGAACCGGTCGATCGTGGCCCGGACGGCGGTGTTGCCGCAGCGGGCCAGCAGCACCTCGTGCAGCTCGTCGTCGGCGGCCAGCGCGGCCTCCAGGTCGCCGGACCCGACCGCGGCGGCGAACCGCCGGTTGGCCGCCCGCATGGTCGCGACGTCGTCCGGGGTGACGGCGGCGGACGCCTCACCGACGGCCAGCTCGTGCATCGCCCGGACGACGACGGCGGCGTCCCGGACCTGCTGGCGCACCAGCGGGGTGACCCGGGTGTGGCTCTGCGGCTTGCTCTCCACCAGGCCCTCGTCGGCCAGGCGGGCCAGCGCGGTGCGCACCGGGGCGACCGACAGGCCGAGCCGGCCGGCCAGCTCGGTGTCCTTGACCACGGCACCCGGCGCCAGCTCGCCGCTGATGATCGCCGCCCGGATCAGCGTCGCCGCCTGGTCGCGCAGCAGGACCCGGGAGACCGGCGCGATCGACACGATTGACATCTGACATGTCAGTGACCGCGGAGTCAAGGGCCGGATCGCTGCGGTGGACGGCAGTCGGGGGCCTCGTCGGGACGGCGCGGCGTGCCTAGCGTCGCCGTCATGAGCCTGGACTGGACAACCGCGCCCGACGCCGCGATCGCGCACTTCGCCCGGCGGCTGGCCGTGGAGACCGACGTCTCGGACGTCCACGCGGCGCTGGAGTCCGGCCGGCCGGGCTTCGTGCTGGTCGACACCCGCAGCCCCGAGTCCTGGGCGCAGGGGCACGTGCCCGGTGCGGTGCACCTGCCCGGCCGGGAGATCGCCGCCCGGGCGGCCGCCGAGCTCGACCCCGCCGTCCCGGTGGTCACCTACTGCTGGGGCCCGGGCTGCAACGGTGCGTCCCGCGCCGCGCTGGCGCTGGCTCAGCTGGGCTACCGGGTGCGGGAGATGATCGGCGGCTTCGAGTACTGGGCCCGGGAGGGGCTGGCCGTCGAGACGGCGGCCGGCACCACCCGGGCCGACGTCGACCCGCTCACCGCACCGGCGGCGGTCAGCTGCGGCTGCTGAGCGGCTCAGCCCGCGCCGGGTTCGACGGTCATCTGCACCTCGTACCGGTCGCCCCGGTAGGTGGACTCCGCGTGCTCGACCGGCCGCCCGCCGCTGTAGGAGACCCGGTCGAACACCAGCGCCGGCCGGCCGGCCGGCAGCTCCAGCAGCGCGGCGGTCTCCCGGTCGGTCTCGGCGGCGCGCACGGTCTGCTCGGCCCGGTCGATGGTGCAGCCGTAGTGCTTGACCAGCAGGGTGTAGAGCGAACCGGTCAGGTCCTGCCGGTCCAGGTCGGGCAGCACGCCGACCGAGTACCAGCCGTCGTCGACCGACATCGGCTGCCCGTCGGCCAGCCGCAGCCGGCGCACGTGCCAGGCCTGCTCACCGGCCCGCAGCTCCAGCGCCCGGCGCGTGTCCGGCGGGGGCACCGCGCGCCCGACGGAGAGCACCACCGTGCCCGGGCGCAGGCCCAGCCGGCGCATGTCCTCGTGGAAGGACGCCAGGTGCAGCCGGGACCGGGCCGGCCGCTCGGCGACGAACGTGCCCTTGCCGCGCACCCGGACCAGCACACCCTCGCTGACCAGCTGGCCGATCGCCTCGCGCACGGTGATCCGGCTGATCCCGTGCTCGACGCACAGCTGGCGCTCCCCCGGCAGCGGCGACCCGGCCGGCAGCCGGGCCGCCAGCTCGGTCAGCCGGCCGCGCAGCTGCTCGTGCTTGGGGACGACGCCGTCGACGATCAGCGGCTCGGCCACGGCGGTCATGCTGCCGGACCGTCGGATGCTCACCACCCCTGAGCAGCCAGCTTGTGCGCGAGCACGTACCGGTGGTGGTCGGCCCGGGCCAGCCGGCTGCCCGCCGCGTCGTCGAGCACGACGGTGACGTGCGGGTGCAGCTGCAGCACCGAGGCCGGGCAGGACGCCGTCAGCGGACCCTCGACCGCGGCCGCCACCGCGTCGGCCTTGCCCGGCCCGGTGGCGACCAGCACCAGGTGCTCGGCGCCCAGGATCGTGCCCAGCCCCTGGGTGATCACGTGCCGCGGCACCGCGGCGACGTCCCCGCCGAAGAAGCGCGCGTTGTCCAGCCGCGTCTGCTCGGTCAGCGTCTTGACCCGGGTGCGGCTGGCCAGCGAGGAGCCGGGCTCGTTGAACCCGAGGTGCCCGTTCGCGCCGATGCCGAGCACCTGCACGGCGACCGGCCCGGCCGCCAGCAGCTGCTCCTCGTAGTCGCGGGCGGCCTGCAGCGGATCGGGGGCCGAGCCGTCCGGGCCGTGCACTCCCGCCGGGTCCAGGCCGAGGGCGTCGGTGAGCTCGCGCCGGATCACCTCGCGGTAGGACTCCGGGTGCCCGGCGGGCAGGCCCACGTACTCGTCGAGCAGGAAGGCCTGCACCCCGGTGAGGGAGAGCCCCTCCTCGCGGTGCCGGCGCAGCAGCTCGCGGTAGGCGAGCAGCGGGGAGGAGCCGGTGGCCAACCCCAGCACCACCGGCCCACCCCGGGCCAGCGCGGGCAGCACCGAGCCGGCGACGGCGTCGGCGACCACCCGCGCGCAGTCCTCGGGCGTGGGCAGCAGGACGACCTCCACGGTCAGCTCTCCTCTCGGGCCCACCGACCGCCGCGCAGGACGGCGACGGGGTGCAGTTCCGGGTCGGTGATCAGCACATCGGCACGGGCTCCCGGTGCCAGCCGGCCCACCTGGTCCAGGCCGAGCAGCCCGGCGGGGGTTCCGGTGGCGGCGAGGACGGCGTCGGCCAGCGGTACCCCGGCGGCGACCGTCGCCCGCACGACGTCGACCAGCCGCGCGGTGCCGCCGGCGATGGCCGCCGGCTCGCCGGCGAGACGGGCGACGCCGGCGCGCACCCGGACCGGCAGCGAGCCCAGGCGGTAGCTGCCGTCGGGCATGCCGGCAGCGGCCATGGCATCGGTGACCAGCGCGATCTGCGTCGGGCCGACGAGGTCGAACACCATCGCCACGGTCTCCGGGGCCAGGTGCACGCCGTCGCCGACCAGCTCCACCACCAGCTCGCCGCGGGCGGCGCCGGCCAGGCAGGCGGCCACGGGGCCCGGCGCCCGGGACAGCAGCGGCGGCATCCCGTTGAACAGGTGGGTGGCCGACAGCCGCCCGGACGGCGCCGCGGAACGGATCGCGGCGGTGAGCGTGCCCGCGTCGGCGTCGGTGTGCCCGAAGCTGGGCAGCACGCCGTGCTCGCGCAGCACCGCGACCAGCTGGTCGGCGTGCGCGGTCTCCGGCGCCAACGTCATCGCCACGACCACCCCGGCGGCCAGCAGCTCGCCCAGCAGCCCGGGGTCGCCCGGCACCAGCGCGGCCGGGTCCTGGGCGCCGCACCGGGCGGCGGACAGGAACGGCCCCTCCAGGTGCACGCCGGCCAGCTCACCGGCCCGGACCAGCGGCGCGAGCAGGGCCAGCCGCTCGTGCAGCACCGCGGCCGGCGCGGACACCAGGCTGGCGACCAGGGTCGTCGTCCCGTGCTCGCGGTGGTGGGCCGCGGCGGCGAGCACCCCGGCGGCGTCGTCGTCCGGGAAGCCGTACCCCGCACCACCGTGGCAGTGCACGTCGACCAGGCCGGGCAGCAGCAGCCGGTCCGGGGCGGGCGGCGGCAGCGTGCCGGCCCAGCCCGCGGCGGGGCCGGCGAACACGACCCGGTCCCCGGCGACGGCCACGATGCCGTCGTCGAGGACCGAGCCGCCGGTGACCAGCCGGCCCCGCAGGACGGGACCCGGTGCGTCGGTCAGGACTGCGTCCGTTCCTCGACCGCGCCGACCGGGAGCACGGTCTCGGGGGTGGCTGCCGGGGCCACCGCGTCGTCCGTGCTGCCCACCACGGCCTCGGCGTCGACCTCGCGGCCCGGGGTCTTGAGGTTCCACTTCCGGATCACGAAGCGGAACAGCACGTAGTAGACGACCGCGTAGACCAGGCCGATCGGGATGAGCCACAACGGCCTGGTGGCCTGCCCGAAGTTGATCACGTAGTCGAAGGCTCCCGCCGAGAACGTGAACCCGTCATGGATGCCCAGGGCGTTGGTGAGCGCCATGGACGTGCCGGTGAGAACGGCGTGCACGACGTACAGCGGCCAGGCCACGAAGAGGAAGGAGAACTCCAGCGGCTCGGTGATGCCGGTGAGGAAGGCGGTGAGCGCGGTGGAGACCATGATCCCGCCGACGACCTTGCGCTGCTCGGGGAGCGCCTCGTGCCAGATGGCGATCGCCGCGGCCGGGAGCGCGAACATCATGATCGGGAAGAAGCCGGTCATGAACGTGCCGGCGGTCGGATCGCCCTCGAAGAACCGGTTCAGGTCACCGGTGGCGCCGTTGTAGTCCCCGATCACGAACCAGACCACCGAGTTCAGGATGTGGTGCAGCCCGAGCGGGATGAGCAGCCGGTTGACCACACCGAAGATGCCGCCGCCGACCACGGTGTTGGCGTCGACCGCCTCGCCGAGGTTGGTCAGCCCGGTGTTGAACCAGGAGTAGACCAGCGACATCAGCACGCCGACCACGATCATCACCAGCGAGGTGATGATGGGGACGAACCGGCGACCACCGAAGAACGCCAGGTAGGTGGGCAGCTTGATCCGGTAGAAGCGCTGCCACAGCACCGCCGCGATCAGGCCGGTGACGACCCCCCCGAGCACGCTGTAGTTGATCAGCTCCTGGTCCTCGCCCTCGGCGGCAGCACCGAGCATGATCGGGCTCATCGCGGTGAACACCCCCTGCAGCACCAGGTAGCCGACCACCGCGGCCAGCGCCGTCGACCCGTCGGCCTTCTTCGCCCAGCCGATCGCGATGCCGACCGCGAAGAGCAGCGGCAGGTTGTCGAACAGCGCGCCGCCGGCGCCGGCGAGCACTGCGGCGACGTCCTCCAACCAGGAGAACGACCCGAGCATGTCCGGCTGCCCCAGGCGCAGCAGCAGACCGGCGGCGGGCAGGGCGGCGATCGGCAGCATCAGGCTGCGACCCAGGCGCTGGAGGCCGCCGAGGCCCCGCAGTCCGGTGGGCGGTGCGTTGAGGAAGCTCACGGGCTGTCTCCAAGAGGGCGGGGCGGGCGGGACTGCGGAGCCGTTCGCCGGTCATTCCCTCGAACGTCGACCAACCGGTACCGTCCGGTCATGACCAGTTGATCCGGGAGGATGGTGGCCCTGGCCACTGCCTGTCAACACCCTGGACGCGACCGGTCGGATGCCGTTACCTGTACGACTCGACAACCGTGACCGCGGCCCCTGGGCCGCCGGGAGGAGCACCCGTGGGCAAGGCCGAGCAGATCGTCGCCGGGCTGGGCGGCGCCGCCAACATCGACGACGTCGAGGGCTGCATCACCCGGCTGCGCACCGAGGTCAAGGACCCCTCCCTGGTCGACCAGGCCGCGCTGAAGAAGGCCGGCGCCCACGGGGTGCTGGTGGCCGGGAAGATCGTCCAGGTCGTCGTCGGCCCCGAGGCGGACTCGCTCGCGGACGACGTCAACGACCTGCTGTGACCCTGGTCGTCACCGCGCCGCTGGCGGGCACGGTGCTGGCCATCACCGACGTCCCCGACCCGGTCTTCGCCGCGTCGATGGTGGGCGCCGGGGTCGGCGTCGAGCCCGGCCCGGACGCCGGGCTGGTGGACGTGGTCGCACCGGTGGGCGGGCGGCTGCTCAAGGTGCACCCGCACGCGTTCATCGTGCTGACCCCCGACGGCCGGGGAGTGCTGGTGCACGTCGGCATCGACACGGTGAAGCTGGCCGGCGCGCCGTTCACGCTGCACGTCACCGAGGGCGACGACGTCTCGGCCGGCGACCTGGTGGTCACCGTGGACGTCGCCGCGGTGCGGGCTGCCGGGATGTCGCCGGTGAGCCCGGTCGTGGTCATGGACGCCGCCGCGGACACCATGCCGCCGGTGGCCGCGGGGACACCGGTCGCTGCGGGCGACGTGCTCTTCCGCTGGCCGGCTGCCTAGGCTCGACCGGTGATCGACCGCGAGCGCACGTACAGCTGGGGCGACCCTGCCCTCAGCGCCGGAGCAGCACGGACGTCGGCCGGCCTCGAGGTGATGCAGGCGATGGCCCGGGGCGAGCTGCCGGCCCCGCCGATCTTCGCCACGCTCGGGTTCGAGCTGGACTCGGTGGAGGCCGGCCGGGTGCAGTTCTCCTTCACCCCGGCCGAGTTCCACTACAACCCGATCGGCTCGGTGCACGGCGGGGTCTACGCGACGCTGCTGGACTCCGCGACCGGCTGCGCGGTGCACTCGATGCTGCCCGCCGGCGTGGGCTACACCAGCCTGGACCTGACGGTGAAGTTCCTCCGGGCGATCACCGTGGACACCGGGCGGGTGCGGTGCACCGGCACCGTGCCGCACCTGGGCGGCCGGACGGCGCTGGCCCAGGCCGAGCTGCGCGACTCCACCGACCGGCTGCTGGGCACGGCGGTCAGCAGCCTCCTGCTCATCCGCCCGCAGCCCGGCGTCGCCGTCAGCTGAGCACGGGCACGCTGACCCCGATGCCGCCCAGGGTGCCCGCCCCGTAACGGGCGATCTCGGCGTCCAGGTCCAGCGCGCGGGTGGTCGCCCCCTGCGCCTGGATCTCCGGGGTGATCAGGTCGGCGGGCAGCAGCCAGGAGACCTCGAACTCGATGCCGTCGGGGTCCTGGGCGTAGAGCGCCTTGGTGGTGGCGTGGTCCGAGGCGCCGGCCAGGGCACCGGCGTCGGCGAGCGCGCCGCGGATCCGGGCCAGCTCGGCGAGGGTGTCCACCTCCCAGGCCAGGTGGTACAGCCCGACGGTCGAGCGCCCCGCACCCGAGGGGCCCGCGGCCGCGCCCATCGCGAACAGGCCCAGGTCGTGGTCGTTCGTCGAGCCCTCGGCCTGCAGGAAGACCGCCCGGCCGGGCATCTCGACCGTCACGCGGAAGCCGAGGACGTCGCGGTAGAAGGCGGCGCTGCGGTCGACGTCGCGGACGAACAGGACGGCGTGGTTGAGGCGCTGGACGGGCACGGGGAACTCCTGGGTTCGCGGGGAGCCCCAGTCAACGCCGATCTGCTTGATAGTTCAAGCATCTGTCAGCCGCGACCGGACGGCGCCCGCCCCGCAGGCAGGGCGCCGGCGTCGGTGAGCACCGCGTCGACCAGCCCGTAGTCCCGCGCCTGGGCCGCGGTGAACCAGCGGTCCCGGTCGGCGTCCCGCTCGACCTGCTCGACGTCCTGGCCGGAGTGCTGCGCCTGCAGCTCGTTCAGCTGCCGCTTCATCCGCCGGAGCATCTCCGCCTGGATGCCGATGTCCGCGGCCGTACCGCCCAGGCCGGCCGAGGGCTGGTGCATCATCACCCGCGCGTGCGGCAAGGCGTAGCGCTTGCCCGCGGTGCCGGCGGTGAGCAGGAACTGCCCCATGGACGCCGCCATGCCCATCGCGTACGTGGCCACGTCGCAGTCCACGAACTGCATGGTGTCGTAGCGGGCCATGCCGCCGGTCACCGCGCCACCGGGTGAGTTGATGTAGAGGTGGATGTCGCGCGTCGGGTCCTCGGCGGACAACAGCAGCAGCTGGGCGGCCAGCTGGTTGGCGATGTCGTCGTCGATCTCGCGGCCGAGGAAGATGATCCGCTCCCTCAGCAGCCGTTCGTAGACGGCGTCACCCAAGGTGGACGCGGTACCAGGACTCGTCATCGAGCAGTTCCTCACGTGCGGTGGAATGGATGCGGTCAGCCAATCGTGCGGCCGCGGTAAAAGCGACCGAGAATGGTGCATTCCGCTTTCCGCGCACTTTCTCCGCCCTGAGCGGAATGGTCTGGACAACGGTGGTGCCGGCGCCCCGTGGTCTGATGGCCCGGTGAGCGACCTCCCCGCCGTCCGGCTCGCCACCCGCTCCGACGTCCCGCGGATGGCGGCGACCCTGGCCGCCGCCTACCCCGACTACCGCTGGACGTCGTGGGCGCT
>Ga0210040_10002891_pt1 | contig 23726 bp, 13 predicted proteins | sample CryGeyCG12114_NA_FD_185462 | JGI IMG/M metagenome (GOLD analysis project Ga0210040, IMG submission 185462) | Groundwater microbial communities from aquifer - Crystal Geyser CG19_WC_8/21/14_NA (SPAdes) (version 2) | ecosystem: Environmental > Aquatic > Deep subsurface > Groundwater | place: USA... | reverse complement strand
GCATTCGCTATAACAACACCACTTAATCCTCCAATTGTGAACAGAAATATAAAACCTAAAGCAAATAGCATAGAAGGAGTTAATTTAATAGATCCTCCGTAACATGTAGCTAATCATGAGAATATTTTAATTCCTGTAGGGACAGCAATTATTAATGTAGCTGCTGTAAAATATGCTCTTGTATCCACATCTAAACCAACAGTGTACATGTGATGACTTCAAACTATAAATCCTAATACTCCAATAGACATCATAGCGTATACCATACCAATATAACCGAAAACACTCTTGTTAGAGTTAGCAGATATTGTTGTACTTATTATACCAAAACCAGGTATAATTAATATATAAACCTCAGGATGTCCGAAGAATCAAAAAAGATGTTGAAATAAAATAGGATCACCACCACCAGCTGTTTCAAAGAATGATGTGTTAAAATTTCTATCTGTTAATACCATAGTTATACCTCCAGCTAACACAGGTAATGATAATAATAATAATACAGCTGTTATAACAACAGCTCATCCGAATAAAGCTAACTTGTGTAGTCTAATTCCAGGTGTTCTCATATTAACTATTGTAGTTATGAAATTTATTGCACCTAATAAACTACTAACCCCTGAAAGATGTAAAGCAAAGATAGCTAAATCAACACTAGGTCCACTATGACTTTGCACACCTGATAAAGGAGGATAAATAGTTCAACCTGTACCAGCTCCACCTTCTATACATGCAGAAAACACTAATAATAGTAAACTAGGAGGTAATAATCAAAAACTTATATTATTAAGTCTTGGGAAAGCCATATCGGGCCCACCTACCATTAAAGGCATTAAAAAATTACCAAAACCACCTATTAAAGCTGGCATAACCATAAAAAAAATCATAAGCAGCGCATGCGCTGTTATGATACTATTATATAATTGATTATCCGCAATATACTGTACTCCAGGTCCACTTAATTCCATTCTTATTAAAACAGAAAAAGCTGTACCTAATAGTCCTGAAAATAATGCAAATATTAAGTACAAAGTACCTATATCTTTAGCATTAGTAGATAAAAATCATCTTTCTGTTCAAAGAGATATAGATGAATATAATTTACTATCAATATTTCTCCTTTCAACTTTTTCACCTTTAACCGACTTAATGATATTAAAATATAACCAAGATACCTGATCCAAAAAGATGAAATTTAATTCCATTAACTCCAGCATTATGAAGTTAAACTTCATAATACATACTTACCTTAAATATCCCTAATAGCGCAACTATCTTTACACGAAGCACGGCGAAGCCGGTGTTTTCACTCTGTATGCAGGAAAGGTAATTTTGCCTTCTTATTCTATAAGGTATTATAATGCCTTCGTCTGGAGAGTAGTAAGTTTTTTCTGTGAACACTCTGCGGTGCCAAAAAGACTATGTAGGATTCGAACCTATTACTTAAGATTTGCAGTCAAAGTGTAAACCAATTACTTCATAATCTTCGGGTGGAGAAATCACCACCCTAGCCAGCCGAAATATGCAAAGCAAGCAAACGATTAAATATAAAACTCGGGGTATGAGAGCTTGCGCCGACATTAAGCGAAATAGCTTAACAATATACTTTTAAAGTCAACCATGTGAAGCAGGCTGTCCTATAATATTATACATATTAAACCATCTAAATCTATATTATTTAACCTTGAATGATCAAACAAATTTGGAGATTAAAAGAATCATAGACGAATCTTTTTCTTCTCAAAATAGTTCCTTGTCTATAAGGGGACTATCTTAAAGAAGAAAAATTAATATCTATTAAAGTGTTCTCTATTAAACTACACATAGGTACCATAAATATAAAATAACTAAAATACAAAGCTGTACTAATTTGTCCCAACTCTATAAATGGAGATTCCACATGACAAGCACCTAATTTCATTAATATTAAGAAGTTAACCACAAAAACTCAGAATATAAATTTACTTATTGGTCTGAATTGGAAACCTTTAGATCTACCTAAATCTGTAATAGGTAATATTAAGATTATAAGTATAGCCATAAGCATAGCGATAACTCCTAATAATTTATTAGGTATAGATCTTAATATAGCATAGAAAGGTAATAAATATCATTCAGGCACAATAGCAGATGGAGTTTGCATAGGATTTGCCATTATATAATTATCACTATCACCTAGATAGTTTGGCATGAAGAAAACGAATAAACTTAAAACAAATATAAAAATAAATATAGTAATTAAATCTTTAAATAAGAAATAAGGGGCAAAAGTTATTCTATCATAATTACCTGAAACTCCTAAAGGATTGCTTGATCCCGCAGTATCATGAAGAACAATCAAGTGCATTAACACTAGAGCAACTAATACAAAAGGTAAAACAAAATGTAAAGCAAAAAATCTATTTAAAGTAGCATTGTTAACAGAGAAACCTCCTCAAAGGAACTCAACAATGTCTTGTCCAATTCAAGGTACAGCACTAACAAGATTAGTTATAACTGTTGCACCTCATAATGACATTTGACCATAAGGTAAAACATAACCCAGAAAAGCTGTAATTATCATAAATAAAAATATTACTGTACCTATAACTCAAACTAATGTTCTCGGAGCTCTATAAGATCCATAGTACATACCTCTTCCCATATGTAAATAAACTAAGAAAAAGAAAGCAGATGCTGTATTACTATGTAGATAACGGACTAATCATCCATTATTTACATCTCTCATGATATGCTCTATAGAATTGAAAGCTTCTAAAACACTTGGACTATAATGCATAGCTAAAGTAACACCAGTTATAATTTGTATAACTAGACAAAGTAGTAGTAAAGAACCAAAGTTTCATAAATAACTTATATTGCTAGGTTGCGATGCATCTATAAGATATGAATTAACTAATTTTAATAAAGGATGACTTTTTAATATTCGCATTTTTTTTTTGCAGTTGCTTTGCAGCAAGTAAGAATTGTTTTAGAGATCATTAAACCTAAAGAATCCGGAAATTTAGTATTATTCCTTATGACTAGTAAGCAGGCGGCTTCTAAAAACCCTCAGCTACGGCATGAAATATATAGTTTTGCTCTATAGTGCATTAATACACAAAATAAACGTTATAATGTTAAACCTACCTAAATTTTCATAAGGCACGTTTTACAGTAGTAATACTACTACTAATAGTTTTTTATTATTTATGTAGACGGCGTCCGGCTGACCAAGACACCGTCTAAAGTTAAAAGTTTATGAAAAATTGGAGGAATTGAACTTGAACAGGCCAAATTTTAAAGTCGAAAATAAAAAAAAGGGTTTTATATTGACTGGTGAATATTAGGGTTTGATATAGTAGTAAATGACAATAATATTGTTAATATTAACATTCCAAAACAATCTATATTCATAAAAATAGCATCTGAAGGTAAAATGAAACAAAGAATAAAAAATAATAAACCTATAGTTATAATAAGAGCATAATTAGGTATATTAGTATCCCCAGTTATTTCTTCTATTTCTTTACTTAATTTAGTTAATCCTCTCTGTGCTCCATAAGGTCCTATTAGCTCAATACTACCTTTATCTAATATTTTTGTGGATTGTTCCCCCAACTTTAATATTAAATTTGTAATATATTTATTATAAAACATTTCTAATAAAAATCGTTGATTAAAATATCCAAATATATTATAACCTAATCTAGAAAATTTAAATTTAATAATAAGTTCAGGTAAAAATTCTGAAAATACTATAGCTAATATACTAAAAAAAACAGTAAATATTAAAGGTAATAATTTAAATAAAGTAGGTACAGCAAATTCAGTGTCTATCATTATTTCATGAATAGGATGAATAAACAAACTATTGTCTATAAAGAAACTAGAACCTAATCCTATAAAAATATCTTTAGTTATAAAACCAAAAAAGATAGAAAATATGGCTAAAATAAATAAAGGTAAACTTAAAAATAAGTCACCTTCATGAGCATGTTTATAATAATTAATAGACCCATTAGGATTAGTTAAAAAGGTTAAATATAAAACTTTAACTGAATATAAAGTAGTAAATATAGCACCTATTACAGCTATAATATATACAGCTGTACTACTAAAATAATATTGTCCATATGCAGATTCTAATATAAAATCTTTACTATAAAAACCTGTCATAAAAGGGAAAGCAACTAAACTTAAACTAGCTATTAATATAACAGAATAAGTTAAAGGTAAATAAGATATTAATCCACCATATTTCCTAAAATCCTGATTATCAGCTACCGCATGAATAACAGCTCCAGCTCCTAAAAATAATAATCCTTTATAAAAAGCATGATTTATTAAATGGAATAAAGCAATATTATATGAAGATAAACCTACTGCAATAACCATCATACCAAGTTGGCTCATTGTAGAATAAGCTATCACTTTTTTTATATCTTGTTGGAATAAACCAATAAGAGAACTAAAAACAGTAGTTATTGCACCTAATCATAAACATAATAATAATAATGTTGAGCTATATTCTATTAAAGGTGAAGAACGCATTAATAAATATACACCCGCTGTAACCATTGTAGCTGCATGAATTAATGCTGATACAGGAGTAGGACCTTCCATCGCCATAGGTAATCATACATGAAGTCCAACTTGAGAACTTTTAGCCATAGCACCTATTAACAAACATATTCCTATAATAGTAACAAGATTTTCGTTAATATAAGGAGCTAATGAAAATACTGTAGCATAATCTAAATTACCTAAAGATCATAATATAGCAAACATACCTATTGTTAAAAAACAATCTCCTACTCTATTAGTTAAAAATGCAGAGATAGAACTTTGGTTTGCAGCTATTCTAGTAAATCAGAAACTTACTAGTAAATAAGAACAAACTCCTACACCTTCTCAACCCACAAACATTAATAAATAATTATTTGCTGTTACTAATATAATCATCATAAAAGTAAACAAGCTTAAATAACTAAAGAATCTCTGTATGTGTGGATCGTTACTCATATAACTTATTGAATATATATGGACTAAAGAACTTATTATTAAAACTGGGATTAACATAGATACTGTTAAACTATCAAATTGAAAACCTCAAATGATATTAAATCATTCACTATCTATTCATCTAAATAAGTTTATTGAAACTGGAATATTATTGAAACCTACTTCAAAAAAAGTAATAATAGCTAAAATTGTTGTAATTATTACACTTAAACATGTAATAATTTGTGCACCCTTAACTCCAACTTTTCTACCAAAAAAGCCAGCTACTATAGACCCTAATAAAGGTAAAATTATTATACTTAAATACATTATTTATATTCTATTGCAATACTCCCTCTTAATCTATAGAAAGCTACAAGAATACCTAAGCCTATAGCAGATTCTGCACCTGCTATAACTATTATATAAATAGCATAAGTTTGGCCAACAATGTCGTCCATATTAAGTGAACTTACCAATATTAGGAATGTTATAGCTAATAGCATTATTTCAATTGAAATAAGCATTAATATAATATTTTTTCTGTTTAATACAAATCCTAGGATTCCTATTAAAAAAAGTATTAAAGTGATATTCATATTTTTTAAATCGTTTTTTTCTAATTATTCTTCCTAGACCCTAGTTTTTATATATATTTATAGACCCTTTTATATTACTAATAATATAAAAGGGCCTATGTTATTATAATGATTGGTATACTAATTAAACCTTTATCCCCTGGCTGGTATTATAATACCAGCCAGGTGAAATCATTATAGTAAATTTACCTTAAGACACCGCCCCCCAAAAGAATAAAAAAGGTCTAAATTATCTATTCTTCAGCTTGAGGAGTGTGTATTGGAGGTAATCCTAGCCGCTGCGCAGCCTGGATAAGTAATGCAGGAGTACCAGGTAACGGTTCATCCATTATGAGATCATCACGCGTAATAATAAAATCTAGCATTCTTTCGTACAATTGATACCAGTCATTTGTAGTCGTAAGGGGATATGGTCATTCACTAATATCTACATTTGGATGCCCAAATCTATCATGTATACCATATAATTCGAAAATCCCTGATCTTCTTAAATCTTCCATAAGATCAGGACGATTCTCATTCCCTTCCGAATTATAAGCATGATTGGTTATATAGGCATGAATTATATATCCTGTACGAATTCGTTCTAATAATTCTACTGCCTGATTATATATCTCCTGCCATCCCTTATCATTAGGACCTCTTTTTCCCCCACCTTCATCACCACCATTACCTCCGTCACGTCTACTAACACCTTTAACATCATATCAAACTAAACCTCTAATTATAAAAAGGGCACGTTTTTCACTCACAGGATTGTTAGAAGTATACTCCTTTCATTGTTTACTATGCTCGCTTTCCCCGTTAGGATTGGTTTTAGTACCATCTCCATATCCATTTAGTATTAAATTCTTAATAATTCCAAAAGTAAAATCAATAAAAGAAACAATTAAACCAAATATACCTAAAACAAATATACCTATCATAAGTTTAAATTCAAATGAATGTACATTTATTAAAGGTATTAAATTCAAATGCGCATTTAAATGTAAAGTCTGTATAATTGGATCAGGCAGAGTAAACAATGATGGTAAAGAAGGTGTAATTGAATGGGGTAAAGTTGGATTATAATATATATTAGGAGATAAATGTGTGCAATGGACATAACTAAAACTATAGCCATTTAGATTAAAACCTAAACAGCTAATATCTCAATTGTAGAGATTAAATTGTGCTACATAAGCCGAGTTTATTTTAAATTGATACATTTTCATCATGGTTTTTTTTTATAATAATAATAATAATAACAATGAGAATATTAATAATGCAATTTAAGTATAATAATTTTGCCTTTATCAGGTCTTTAATTTATATTCCTGTTTCAATAAACTTATTCAGTTTAATTTTGCCTTTATCAGGTCTTTAATTTATATTCCTGTTTCAATAAACTTATTCAGTTTAATTTTGCCTTTATCAGGTCTTTAATTTATATTCCTGTTTCAATAAACTTATTCAGTTAAATATTTAAGATCTTTTTTTTGATGAATTTTCAGTTACAGTAGAGTCAGAAGTTCTCTTATTGCTAATTTGACTATCCGTACTTAAAATTTTACGAGTTTCCACGGCAGATTCTTTAGACAGCATAGTCAATTGCCCAAAAAGTTCTTCTAAGTCCTCCTCCTTGAGTGTTTTAAGTTCGCTATCTTGGCAATTCTGTATTTCAGTAGATAGGACCTTAATTTCTGCGCTTAAGCGTTCAGCATGAGCATCAAAAAGTTGGACATAACGTTTTGAGCTATAATTACTACGTGAAGAAGCCGAATTTTGAGAATTAGATGTAGTAGAATCATTAGCCTTTTCAGAATTTTTATCTTTATTTGACAATGACTCTTGAACATCTGTAGAATTACTTGGAGAAGAAGAGCTTCCCGAAGTATTACCTTTTATTCCGGCAGAATTATTATTTTCTGCCGGGTTTATATCTGAATTAATATCCCCTCCTGCTGCCATTGTATTATATGTAGGAAATAGGTCCTTAAACCCTTCTTCTATTAGACCTTTTAGTCCTAATCTAATAATTAGCCCTGTAAACGAGGCTATGATATACTCAGAACATTCTGGCATATTCTGTATGTATTCTTTAAATACATTTAAAAGAATTAGAGCTAAACCTAATTCTTTAATAGAAACAATAAATAGTAATGTAATTAATCCTGTAACTATGTTGATAAGGGTTAAATGCTTTTTCAGACTTTTTAGTATTAAACCCGGACGTATAATTAATATTATTAAGAGAGTTAATAATAATATTATTCCCAGATAATATAATGTATTGTGTAATCCTACTAACCCTTCCAGTTGAAGAGTTGCACCAAGATTAACAAAAAAATTTTTAATTGTATTCATATATTTAACATAAATTTTTTTCTATATAGAATAACTTTAATTTAATATTTAACTTATTACCTACGACATTATATAGAAGAGTTAATAACTTTTTGAACTAAACTTTTAGCCCAAAACTTTTAGCGAATAATTTTTAGCGAATACCTTTTAGCGAATACCTTTTAGCGAATAACTTTTAGCGAATAACTTCTAGCGAATAACTTTTGGCGAATAACTTCTAGCAAATAGCTTCTAGCCAATAACTTCTAGCGAATAGCTTCTAGCGAATAGCTTCTAGCGAATAGCTTTTAGCTAATAACTTTAATTTAATATTTATTTTATTATGACTTACGACATTATATAGAAGAATTAATAACTTTTTTTTTTGTTAAATCTCAACCCTATTAAACCCTCTAAAAATATAAACTTTATAACTTTAAAAGACATAATAACTATTTCTATCTATTTAGCTGACAATTAGCTATTTGATGCACAGTATATTATTGTTCTTCTAATCAAGTAAGGAATTTTTCTAGAGATACTGATTCTATTACTATAGGCATAGAACTATGTAATATACCACAAATTTCTGAACATTGACCATAAAAAACTCCTTCTCTATTAATAAAAACAGAAACTTGATTTAATCTACCTGGGTATGCATCAGTTTTTATACCTAAAGAAGGACAAGCAAAAGAATGTATTACGTCACCAGCAGTAATTATAAATCTTACATGTGTCAGCTCTGGAAGGATCACTCTATTATCTACCTCTAACATTCTTAATGTACCCTCTTCTAAATCAGATTCAGGTACTATATATGAATCAAATTCTATGAATTCCTCATCTGAATCTAAAAAATCTGGATATTGATAACTTCAATATCACTGATGACCCTCGGCCAAAACAGACATAGAAGGATCACTAACTTCGTCCATTAAATAAAGTAATTTAAATGAAGGAAAGGCAATTAAAATTAATATAACTGCAGGTGTTATAGTTCATATTAGTTCTATTAAAGTACCATGGTTTAAATATTTATGAGATATAGGTGATTTATTACTTATATAATTCCTTATTATAGATAATAATATTCATCCTACACTAAATAATATTATTACCAAATAATACATTATATTATCATGTAATTCTACTAACCCTTCCATTTGAGGAGTTGCACTATCTTGAAAATATATCCCCCAAGCACTGGGTGCATCAAGGTTTATAGTCAAATATTTTTGAATTAATGTCATAAGTTTACGTTAAATATTTTCTATATAGAATAACTTTATCTTAATATATTTTATTATTACCTACGACATTATATAGAAGAGTTAATAACTTTTTGAACTAATCTTGGTGAACTGTGCTTTTTCGGGGCAGTTCGCATAAAGCGAAGTCATCTTACTCCAGTATATAAGAGGATTATTTATTTACTATTTATTGTTTATAAAGAGTTAGGTTTAGCTCTAACTTCGATACAGGTAAACCCTCTAACCGAGAAGTTGTACCTAAATTATACCTAATATAAAGGAGAAAAATATATTAAATACATATGTTAAACCTTTATTACTTAGGGGAAGGCCCTCAATTTAATAAAGAAATGTTTGTAAAACTTCCTTTTTTTTTTTTTGCTAGATCTGAATTTTGTTTAGTATATATATTTAAAGCACCCTTACCCAATTCAAATATGAATCCTAAAGTAAGAATAAAAAAGAATATTAATAGTACTCCTAATCCATAAATTTCATTATTGAATGAACTAACAGCATAAGGGAATACTAAAAAAATTTCTAAGTCAAAAAGTAGAAATAAAAGACCATAAATATAGAATGTTATATTAAAAGGAAATCTCGTTTGTAAGAAAGAATGAAAACCACACTCGAAAGCTGATAGCTTTTCTTGGTAAGGATTATGAGGAGCAAATACTAAATTAATAACTAAAAACAGTAAAGCAATTATACATACTAATATAATAAAAATAGTCATACCACTCATTTAATAATTAAATAAAATTTGTACCAATATGGCACCCATACTTAATCATTCCTTATTCATAAAGATGAATAATAATATTATTAATGTAATAATAGAAATTGTAATAGCCATAGGGCTAGAAATAGATATATTTTTATAATTAAATGCAACATGTTTAATTACTTTATTTTTTCTATTAAAAATATTACCATTTAATATTAAGTCTTTAAATAATGGATTTATTTCATATTCAGGTGAAAAAAAGAAAATTTCTTTAATTATATTTAAATAATATACTGCTCCAATTACACTAGTAAGTATAGCTACTAAAGAGATAAAAATATATCCATTATCTAAAGCAGCACTTAAAACCATTTGTTTAGCAAAAAATCCCACAAGAGGAGGTATTCCTACAAAAGAAAAGATAGTTATAGTTAAACTTAAAGATAATAAAGGATTTATATAAAAATATCCTTTTAATTGACTAATTAATTGTATAGGAGAATTACTTTTATCCAGTAATTCTTTATCTAGCTTTTCATTAGTTTCCCTTAAAGAAAATAATGAAAATCCTATAGCTATTAGAATGATAAATGCATTTAAATTACTAATAGAATATTGTATTAAATAAAATATAAAAGCTTGAGTAGATTCTATACTAGAAATACTTAAAGCTAATAATATGAAACCTAAATGAGAAATGGTACTGTAAGCAAACAATCTTTTTATTCTAAATTGCGTCAAACCTACAACTGTACCTATTATTAAAGATAATAAAGAACTTATTAATAAACCAAATGTTCAACTAAGAGCTTGTCCTTCAAAAAAATAATTACTTGTATAATAAACTAACTCTAATAAAAAAACAAATATAGAAATTTTAGCTATAATAGCTACAAATGTAGTTACTATAGTAGGAATAGCATCATAAACATCAGGAGATCAAAAATGAAAAGGAGCCGCACTTATTTTAAATAAAAATCCAACGCTAAGTATAAGTAAAGAAAAATTAATATAATAAGGTTTATATCAAGAAACTATATCATTATTTATATCACTTATGCTACTAATTATATATAATCCATCCATACTAGTAGTACCTGAATTTGCATATAAAAGACTTGTACCTAATAAAATAAAACATGAACTTAATCCTCCTAATAAAAAATAAATTAAACCTCCTGTAGTAGATAATTCGGAATTTCTATATATAGTACTTAATAAATATAAACCATAACTTTGTAACTCTATTGATAAAAAAATAGAAACTAAATCACTAGTTGACATTAAAAATACTGCTCCGCTAATAACAAATAATAAAATCAAAGGATATTCTATTATTTTTAAATGTTCTCCCATTTTATTAATAATTTTTGTTCTATAATATACAAAACTATTAAATAAAAGATCCTTTAAAGAAGAATATTCTTTTACTCAGACTTTTCTGGGATAAAAACTTGTTAATTGTAATATTAGTATACTTATAAAAAATACAAAAATATGAAAAATTTGTGTAATAGTAGTTATATGTAGCAAACCTCCGTGTATACCGATACCTTTACTTATTACAGATAAACTTATTATATCATGTAAAATACAATAAATTAAAGCTATGATAGCTATTCTATTAAAAAGTATTGACATATCTCGTCTTAAAGTGACGGCATTAGAAATTAATAAAGAGAGTATAGAAAATAAAATCATATTTGTAGCTATGTAAGGAAAAGTGTAAAGAAATTTACACTAACCGGGAGAGAAACTCGAATTCTCATCTTTAACGTATGAAATTAAGGTTTTAACCAATTAAACTATCCCGATTTAAAGAGGGACAATACCCTGAATTGAACAGAGAACCTACTGTGCCACATACAGTCGCTCTACCTATTGAGCTATATTATCCTTAAGAATCCTATCTAAAAATACATTAGGCAGGCTAACACTAATCGGCATCTATCACAAAAAAAATAAGGCTGCCTCCCGACTGTAATCTACCCAACAACAGCCTACGCCTAATTTTATGTTGGAGTGATTCGAACACTCAATTGTAAATATCAAAAATTTATGACTTACCCATTAGTCTACAACATATAAGGAATTTTACGTAGGCTACTAGGAAGCTCACCAGCCGCCTATAAAATCCTATTTATCTTATTTATAGGTGGCAAGATTTGAACTTGCATAGTATTTAAACCATTCCAACCTAAGGGGAACATGTCTACCAATTTCATCACACCTATTGTAAATAATAAGAGCTTACGCCTTATTAAGGCGAAGTCACGCTTCGCGATTAAAACACCTATTTTCCTCACTACTAATACATTTTCACTATTTTTCTATGCACGCGAAGCACTAGGCGTAAATATATAAATTGCTCGAGATAAGATTTGAACTTACAACCAAAGCAGCTTCAATGCTTTGCTCTACCAATTGAGCTACCCGAGCTTATTATGGCAGCTAAATATTTTAATTTAGTCGCCGCGAAGCGTGCCGCATCCCTTATATGGAGATACTAGGAATCGAACCTAGGAATCCGACATGCAAAGTCAGTGTTTTACCAACTAGACTATATCCCCCCCTCGAACTAGCCAACTTGGCTGGCTATCTATTAGTCATTATCTTATAATATAAAGAATATCCGAAAAAGGACTTGAACCTTTATGGCATTACGCCTACACAATTTAAGTGTGTTGTGTCTTCCATTCCACCACTCGGATTAAGAATTTATATTAACTTAATATAACTCCTGTGATTAAAGAAAAATATATGCGGATAAAGGATTTGCACCTATATTTTTTGGTCATGAGCCAAACATGTTTCTATTACATTAATCCGCATTACGATGGCCGCGTTGGGCCAAGTTACTCGCTACATAATGACCACCAAACCTCAATTAAGTATCCTTACTATAACCGTAAAATTACCCTCCATGCGAAGCGCGCAATAAGGCTAAAGTGAGTTGAACACTTATAATTACCGTCATGAGCAGTACGCTTTACCAATTAAGCTATAGCCTCTCTTATAGTGCAAAAGAAAGTATATAAATTTAGACTAGGCGGGGTTCGAACCCGCGATTATAGCATTGAAAGAGCTAGGTCTTAACCAACTCGACCACTAATCCTAAAATTTAGCCCGGTGCAAGTATCGCACTTGCGTCTATTGATTACAAAACAATTGCATTACTTTTATGCTAACCAGGCTAACTGAAAAATGAAAGATATATTAATTGATTAGTTTTTTATAAAATTAGTACTTAGTTCCTGAAAATCTCTAAATTCTTACAAACAAAGCCTATTTGCGTAATATTATATTACGTATATTTAAGAAATATCTTAAGGTAAGTTTCGTGCCTATATGCTTTCAGCACTTATCTTTGGCTAACTTAGCTTTCCTGCCGTGCCTATGCTATTTATTTACTTAAGTGACAGTAACATCCCTTATATAATAAACCTAAATTTATTAAATTAATATTGGGCACATAAACAACAGGTAAACCATAGGTTAACAAAACTACTATGCAACAAGGCATAGTAATAGTACCCCACATTCCTTTCGTACAAGGTTATTCCTTATTATATTCTAATTCCCTCTAGAAGATAGAAACCATACTGTCTCACGACGTATTTAACCCAGCTCATGTAACTTTTTAATCGACGAACAGTCGTACCCTACATAGTTTCTGCATCCATGAGGATAAGTTAAGCCGACATCGAGGTGCCAAACCGCGCACTCATTTTGTACACTCTTGCGCAAATTAGCCTGTTCAACTTGTTATCATAAAGTATTCTTTATTTCCATCTTTTTCAAAATGGTTCAGACTATTTCTTCAATTTTTTTTATTATATATTAAAAGCTTGTAACGGAATTTACAGACGACTGATTTTCACAGTCGCCTGTATAAAATTTATTTACCACTAATTCAACCTTTTACTGCAAATGCTCCAATACGACGTTTAGATGTATATATTGAATATTCCACATTAGGTTTAATAAAACCTCTTAGATTTACAGAAGATAATCCTTTATATGAAGAATCTATATTTTTTAATCCACCTTTTCATTTTACTTTAAATAAAGCTCTCTCTGCTCTATAACGTCTGGTTAATCTACCTTTAATTTCTAATCTTATACCTCCCATGTTTTTATATTTAATAGAATTAAAAATGATTTCATATATTTTTTGTCGCTGCGAAGCGGCGGTGAAACCAGACGGATTCCTAATTTTTAACATAGAAGGCTTCGCCTTCGCAGACTGCGTATAAGCCAACGGCGAAAGTGTAGGTGTATTTGGTTTCACCATAAGATTATAATACAAATTATTAAATAAGTTCTCTAACTTAAATTTTCCAGACATATCAGGAATTTGCTTATAAACTCTTTCAGCATCTTTATCTAATTTAATAACTTTTAGCGGTCCAAAAATAGAATTTAAATTAACATTTTTATATTTATTATCTATTAAATCCCGATCTACATTTTTAGTTAAAATAGATTTTTCTATTTCTCTATTTACTTCAGGAAATTTAACTTTATTTAATATAATATTCATTAATCTTATTATATTAGCTTTTCTATTTTTCAATTTTAAGCTTAAAATTTTCGTAAAAAAATCACTATTAAGAATAATAGATTTCATATTTATTAGATTAAATTCTACTTTTTTATTATAAAAATTACTAATTAGCTTACTTAATTTATATAAAAATTTTTCTTCAAATTTATATTTATTAAGACTTAATTTTAATTTGAATCTTCTAAATAATATTAATTCTTTATGTAATAAAGTAAGAATAGTTTTTCTCGCAAGACTTTGACTTAATTTATCACCCTTATATAGCAAAGAAAATATTTTTTTATAAAATAAATTTTTTATCATTTTAATTTTTTTTAATAAAACTCTTTTTTCTCGGTTATACGTATAAATAGTAATAGTTGCCTTAGAGTTAGTATGCTTTATTTCTGCTTTACTAACAAATATTTTATTTAAAGATAAACGCTTAATTCTAGGTGATCTAAATTTATTATTAATAAATTTATGATTGAAATATAAATTAAAATAATTTTTAACTAATGTATTTATATTTATATTGTATAAAGGTAAATTCTTTAAGTTATTTAAATTAAATACATAAATACTATTTTTTCATTCTTTTGAAAAAGGAGGAAAATACCTAGTTTCTCCTGTAGAGTTCTTCTTTACATTAAAAGGTATTAGTTTAGAGTTATTTTTAATAAATTTATTAAAAATAGTTAAAGACTGAGCCTTTCGCTCTGTATTTTTTTGTGACACTTTCATAAAATAAAAATTAATATAATATATATAACTAATATATATAATAAAAAAAAGTTGGGTTTTAATAAAGGATTATTGTTAATATTACTAACCTTCTAGTCGTTGAACGTTTTTATCTAATATTTAGTCGGCCTACCTTACACTAAAATAAATTAGTGCTTACCGTAGGTGCATTAAGTATACTTAATGATATTTACCGTCATAAAAGATAAACTTCGCTTCAAATTTACTCCCGTATTTTATGGCTGACGCAATTAACCTTCGGTTAAATTCCGCCATCCCTCAGGAGTAATTTTTGAAATTAACCCAATTTATTATCAATCATTTTATATAATACATATTTCATATAAAATATTGAAGGACAAACATCCCTAGCGTAGCTTTTCCAAAAATCCAAGATCTTTCCTTTTTGCATCTTGTGATCCTATGCCCCGCTTACGCGACTGTAAGATTTGTTGTTAATCAAACAGTAAAGCAAGATTAAGCCATTAAACTTGATAAGTATTAAACAATATTATTAAGGCTGATTGGTACTAAGCGGTCTTTTAAATCCGCAGGAACCAGAGCTCATAATAATTATAAATATTAAAGACCTGCCTTAAGGCTTCCGTTCTAATAATATCTTTATTACATCTAATTTCTCTATAGTGAAAATCTTACCTAATTTCTTATAATTAAATTACATAATAAATACGTAAAATATTTTTATGCCATATATACACAAGATTAAATATAGAATTAATTCTATCTAAAACTACAAACAAACAAATAATAAATGATTCATTTATTAAAAATAGTATACAAAATGTAAAACAATCTTTACAAATATGTAAATATTTTAGACACACCCATTTACTCTTTGTGGGGTCTGTGCCCCGCATAAACTGTCTCCTAGCAATTGTTCCTTTTGTTGAATTTAGGGACGCAAGCGCGGACGCTTGCATCTCAAAATTCATCGGCATTGCCGATAGTTTAAGGTTAAATAATATGATCGAAAAATAAAGGTATTTCAGTTTTATTTAATCAATTACCTTATATACTAAAATTTTCCGGTATCATACTCAATAATTAGTAACAGTAAAGCTGCATAGGGTCTTCTCGTCTATCTAGAGGTAAACTGTATCTGCACAGTTATTCCAATTTCACTGAGTCAATCATAGAGACAGCTGTTGTATCGTTACATCATTCATGCAAGACCGCATTTAACGGCCAAGGCATTTCGCTACCTTAGGACCCTCACGTTAAGGCCGCCATTAACCGGGGGTTCCTTTAAAACCAAACTTTATTAATTTAGTTAATTCGTTAACCAGCCGGCACCGGGCAGAAATCACACTCAATACTTAGATTTATCATCTTTTTGCAAAGTGCTTTGTTTTAATTAAACAGTCGTACAACATTATTTTATGCTTCTTCGTTTTTACTCGTATTAATCGAGACTAATGAGCCCTCCTTATCCCTAAGTTACGGTAGTTAATTTGCCGAGTTCCTTTATGATTGTTATCTCATTTGCGCCTTCGTATTCTCTACTAGCTTACACGTATAAAGTTTTTAGGTACGGTTGTTTAAAAATAAAAAACTTCATCTCTTTAGTTTATTAGTTTATTATTTATTACTTACTCATTCTTCCAGCACACTTTCCACTTAAAAATGTTGTTCTATTAAGTAATAAGATTTTCTCATCGTTATAACCTTCAGATTATAAACTTAGAGGCCGTTACTTTTTAAATCCATAAGCTTTAGGCGAGACTTTGCTTTTTTGTTACTCATGTCACCATTATCACTTGAATTATATTATAATTTTATGGCGCAGCCAAAAAATCTTATATTAATTCAACGTTCTGCTACCCCATTTTATAACAATAATAGCTTGCGCCTTATATTTATTGTTAAATATGGACAAGGTTTCGGTATATTATTTAGATCCGTTAAATTTTCGATGCTTTTAAAATTTAACAAGTGCTCTATTACGAGATCTTTAAATTATGACTGCTTCTAAGCCCATCTCCTTGTCGACTTAAATAAAAACCTTCTTAATTTCACTTAATAATAATTTTGGAACCTTAACTCTTGTTCTGGGCTGTTTCCCTTTTGACATACAACCTTATCATTCTATGTCTGATAATTCAAGATTCATCTTTGTCATTTCGAGTCCACATACTCACCGATAGAATCTCTACGATCCCCCGATGTATACAAAATAAAATGCATTTTCATAAAAAATATGAAAATATACATCTTGTCTGAGATTAAGTTCTGTACCTACTAAGATGTTACTTAAATTGCCTACTATTATAGGTTTCGCAGAAAACCAGCTATCCTAGTCAGAATTGTCTTTCACTCACTTACCATAGTTCTTCGGATATCTTTACAACGATAACCCGTTCGGACTTTTATAATCCTGACTATAGTAAGATCACTAGGCTTCGGGTCTAACTTTAGACACTCTTCATTATTTTAATGATTGGTTTAACTATGCTTATATTTAATATTGCTCGCACCTAAAGTTAACTTGGTGACCCATTATGCAAAAGGTACGCTCTTGCTTTTTTAATTTAGCTTGAGCTGCTTATAAAACTACTATTTCAAATGTTTTTCCCTCACGGTACTATTAGCTATCGCTTATGTATTATATTTAGCCTTTGAGGAAGGTTCCCCATATAATTCAAACAGCTTAAAAGCCATTTTACTTATTATTATAGGCTGGTCTATTTTCATTCACACTAATCATAGAATCTCGTTTGATTTCTTTTCCTGAAGCTAATAAGATATTTCACTTTGCTTCGTTTATCAAGTAATTTCTCTAAGAGTTTATATTTAATAACTAATCTCTTTAATACATAGCTTATACACTCCATAAATAGTCTCTTTGTATACTTAAATATATATATATAATTATAATTATATATATAATTAAATTATATTTATATCATTTACATTTCTAATAAATTTTTATTTTCGGATTACTATGATTCGAACATAGGAAGTCCCCGTCCCAAACGAGGCGCCTTACCACCCGGCCCTAATCCGTATAATAATAACAGAGAATATCCGATTCGAACGGATGTGACATTTAAAAATCAAATAAAACTCAAACTTACCGCCTTAAACCGCTCGGCCAATTCTCTCTTTATTAGACCACCTCTTATTTATGGTTGCGCAGCCTTAAATTTGGACTCGGTTTAGATATTATATCTATATATATATTTACTCAGCAGGCATTCCCATTAGACGGCGCATGCGTACTTCGCGTGTGCGTCTCTCTTCCCCCTGCTCCGAGTTTATAGCAGCCTTAATTCTTTCAAGACTTGAACTTGAATAACATTCTTATCAAAAATGCACTTTACCTATTAAGTTAAAGAATCTTATATTTTAATCTTTAAGAGATAGGTGATTCGAACACCCAACCTACCGTGTGTAAAACGGTTGCTCTACCATTGAGCTAATCTCTTTAAATATTTAATTTTTTTTTTTTATTGTAATTACAATAGCACCTACCATTGCCAATAATAATATAAAACTTACCATTACTAATCATATACTATAATTAGTATACATAATATTACCTATAGCCGTAATGTGGTTATTTTCTGCTAAATTCCCATCTCATGTATTACTAGTAACAAATACTACTTGATTATTGTCAATATTAAGGATATTTTTTTTATCGCGAAGCGGTGAACTTGCGCTTAATTTTATATAAATATCTAAATTGTTTTTAGAACTTGCGCCTCCTAGATTATAATATGCTAATTCAAAGAAAGTATAACTAAAAAAAATACCTATCAAAATAGATAATAATAGGCTATTATTAGTATTCCCTTGAAGCTCGCTAATTCTAATGTTAATCAACATTAAGATAAATAAAAATAATATTGATATTGCACCTATATATACGACCAAGTAAGCTAAACCTATAAACGTTAACCCTAATATAATTAAATAGGATGATATTGCTGCAAATAGCCCTATTAAAAATAATACAGAGACAATAGGATTTTTACTAATTATAACAAATATACCACATACTATAGCAATTAGAGAAATTATGTCTAAGATATTAGGTATAGAACCATTAGTATAAATTTCGTTTATTAAAAATAGACTATTCATAAAGAATTTTAAACCTTTACCTCCAAAATAAGAGGAAATTAGTATATAGACATACAATTTAGTCGGCACAGCCGGTTGTATATAAAAACCTTTTTTATTATACTATATACCAAGAGTACTCAGATTTGAACTGAGAATTCAAAGGTTGAAGCTTTATGTTTTACCATTAAACTATACTCTTTTGGCCTACTTTGTCCGCATACATACAAAGCGTGCTTCCGTAAAAAAATTAGAGATTTACGGTGGATTTTAGGTGGCTGCGAAACTAATCGTTATGTAAAGCGTTTCTCGTCTTGATTCCGACTGCCTCCATGCGAAGCGTATTTGCGCTTTAATAATATTTATTTATATCGGGGCTTTACGAGGGCCTAATTTAGAACAAGATTAATTGAAACTCAAGTTTTCATCGGAAAAGAGGTGAATCGAACACCCAAGTGTAAAAACACAACATTTAGCAAATGTCTCGCCCTACCTATGGCTACTTTTCCCTGACACGAATTAGACCGGGATCGAACCGGCATCTGCTTCCGTGACAAGGAAGCCCTTTACCAATTAAGTTACTAATTCTTTACAGTTAGTCGAATTCTTACTTAGCGTCATTCATGGCTGTGCTTGTTAATAGAAACCTTCCCTTTTTTTTCAATCGATGAAGAAGTATATACTGAAATACACCTGTATCCTATTCAAATAATTTCCGGTACAACCGAAAGCGCCAAATAGTCTGGTGCCTACACCATTTAACCTAAAATAGAGGTGCCACCATGCTAATAAAGGCATCGGGACTCGAACCCGAATATATAATATGGTAAATTATCATTTTACCCTTAAATTATGCCCTCTATATATTATATTTCCGCCACGACCTTAATAGCGCAATTTATTTACAACTAGTCGGAGTTGAACCGACATACTCCGGTTGGAAATCGGGCATTTTACCATTAAATCACAGTTGCTTCATATACGGATACAGAACGGCTTATATAAAACCCCCTTCCCGTCTTGTCGTTGCAAAGCGTACATAATCCCTTTTTTTTTTTATGCGTTGAATATCTCTCATATGGTAGTGTCCAATATATTATATATAATATCTTAATCCATATTCAGTTGAGATTTATCGGATTCGAACCAATTTCTTTGTGATTAAAAGTCACATGTATTACCATTATACTAAAATCCCTTCAAGGACTAAAATTTTTAATTAAGACCCTTAAAGTAATAAGAATAAATTTTGGGAAGTCCTGTCCATGAATCCGAGTCATATCCGTCTAATATACTGGATAGCTTCGCAGCCTACTAAAAAAATAACTCCTCAATCATAGACACAAAAAACTTTATTTTTTTTATTTTTTTTTTATTTTTTTTTATTTTTTTTTATTTTTCTTTTTTTCTTTTTAGTGTGCAAGCGAAGCACGCAGAGCTTTTAGCTTACACCTTTAAATTTACACTAAGATCCTCAGTAATAAAGTAAAAAATATAAAGCTAGTCAAACAACATCCACAAAATGTCAATAAAGTATACCACCTTCATATCCTAAATGGTGATTATCAGTTAACTGGTAATCATAAATTCTTCATAAACCAACAGCCAAAAAAATTGTCCCTATTATAACATGAAATCCATGGAATCCTGTACCAAAAAAAAAACATGTACCAAAAGCACCATCACTTATAGTAAAAGATGACACACTATATTCAACTCCTTGAAAGAAAGTAAATATTACTGCTAGTAATACTGTTGCTATTGAACCATATAAAGCTCCTTCTCTTTTTCCTTGTATTAATGAATGATGAGCGTATGTTATAGTTGCCCCACTTGATAATAAAATTACTGTATTAAGAAGAGGTAATTCGAAAGGATTAACAGGTTCGATACCAATAGGAGGTCATTGAGCTCCTAATTCTACTGTAGGAGTTAAAGCACTATGGAAAAATGCTCAAAACACAGCCATAAAAAACAATGCTTCAGATACTATAAATAAAATAATACCTAAGTTTAATCCTTTTTGTACAGCTAATGTATGATCTCCTAAAAAAGTACCTTCAGATATTATATCTCTAAATCAAAAGGACATATTTGACACTAAAAGTATTAAAGCTAAATATAATAAATAGTGACTATTATTAAAATTATGCATAGATAAAGCGGCAATACCTGTTAAATTTAATAAAGAAATACTTGTATATAAAGGTCAAGGAGATGGAGATACTAGATGAAAAGGATGATCTTGAAAATTACTTCTAATAGCATTACTCATATATATTATAATATTAAAAAACAATTATTTCACTCTTAATTTTATATATATTCATATCTCGGAATCTCGAAGTTTTCTCGTGAAGCCGTATATAGATAGCCGTGTTAATGATTTAAATATTACGTGCTTGCTAGACAAAAATATATATCAGTTCAGTGTCTTATACCGGCGAAGCCGACAAATGTAGAAATATAACCCTAAAAGAGGCATACTCTAATATATGAGATAACTAGAACTAAAGTTATCCCTCGCCCCTAAGAAGAATCGAACTTCTGTCCTAATATTAACAGTATTATGCTCTACCGTTGAGCTATAGAGACCTTACTATATATATATTACACAACTTAAGCCTTGCCGCCCTTCGCTACAAAGCATGCATAAAAAAAGGGTTTTTTTCGGCTGCTTCGGAATTTATATATATATAGAAATACAAGTAGAGTGTACTTTACAGTAGTTATGTAAAAAGCTAGGTAAATATATTTAGGAGACAAGAGATTCGAACTCTTAAAACTACAATAGTACCAAGTTTACAGCTTGGCCCTTCTTACCAATAAAGGAACCCTCCTTTACATATATATGTAAATGTCCTTACATATATATCATTCTTGTTAAAATTTAATTGTCCCGTGCAACTTCCACTACACGAACTGTATTTCGACTTAACACTAATCAGAATCGCGCATAGGAAGAATTCCATTATAACATCTAAAACTTTGATTTTTACTTACTTATAACAGAAGAGCAAACTTATTGCGCCAATTCTTTTCAGCATGCGACGAGTGATTAGTACCAATCCGAAGTTATATTCACCGTGTCATGGTGATTCACGATTACTAGCAATTTCTTATTCATGTAGCCGAATTTCAGACTACAATCCATTTCTATTTTATCCTATTTTTTGAGGTTAGCTCAAATTCACATTTTTGCATCTCTTTGTTTAGGAAAATGTGGCACGTCTATAGCCCACAATATAAAGGCCATGATGACTTGTCTTAGTCCCTTCTATCATATAACATTATAAATGCGAACTGCTTTATTAATTAATATTATTATAAATAAAGCAAGGGTTTTCGTTAATTTTATGGACCGAACCACAGTTTCACAACATTAACTGAAGACAGCCGTGCAACGCTTGTATTAATAACTCATGTCAATTATTAATATTCAAATTGTGGTAAGGTTTTTCGTGGATCATCGAATTAAATAACATACTTCACTGCTGGGGTCAGAAACGGCCTAGTGATTTCAGTTCCTGCGTTGCCACATTACTCTTGAGGTGAAATGCTTACACTTTCGTTTATAGATCAAATATAAAGACTATATACTTATAATCTTGCCTTTCAAATAATTTTAAAATAATTCATCTAACAACTTAAACAGATTGTTAAAGATCCTATTTAAAAACTATCTAATCAAACGGTCAATCTAATCTATGGCATTCATAATTCTCTGCAAAGACTATTAGGGTATCTAATCCTGTTTGTGCCCTGTGCCTTCGTCCTTCAGCGTCAGTTTTTACATAAAAGGTTGCCTTCGCCGTTACCAGTCCCCCTAGGTATCAACAAATTTTATCTCTCCACTCATGAGTACTACCTTCTCTCATAAAACTCTAGAAAAATTGTACCTTATTAAGGCTAATTTTTCCGCCTAAGTACCCTTTAAACCTATTTAAGATGAATAACACTAGTCTCTTACGTATTGCCGCGACTGCTGGCACGTAATTAGTCAAGACAAATGTACATATTGTCATTATAAATATGTATACAGAACTTTATTCGATAAAACGATTTATAGCGTTCCTCCAAATTACCAGTTCAGCCGTTAGGCCATTGACCAATATTCCTCACTGCTGTACTTACTTGTCTTGGGATTTTTTCATCCCCAATGTGGTCGATCAACCATTTCAGCTTCGACTAAGAGAATTGTGGGCTTGTTAAGCCATTACCTTAACAACTACCTATCTCTACGATATTTCTTTTCCTCTTAAAGCGGTTTACCCTTTTTATTAATTTATGAAGGATTTATTGCCCTCTCTTTAAGGCCGGTCAAAAATCTAATACTCACCTGTACACCACTTTTAATTAATTAAATTAAACGTTCGATTAGCATGTGTCAAGTATTTGGACAGTGTTCATTCAGAGCCATCACCAAACTCATCTATATCTTTATGATGTCATAAGACCTAATA
>Ga0210040_10002890_pt1 | contig 23729 bp, 8 predicted proteins | sample CryGeyCG12114_NA_FD_185462 | JGI IMG/M metagenome (GOLD analysis project Ga0210040, IMG submission 185462) | Groundwater microbial communities from aquifer - Crystal Geyser CG19_WC_8/21/14_NA (SPAdes) (version 2) | ecosystem: Environmental > Aquatic > Deep subsurface > Groundwater | place: USA... | reverse complement strand
TTCACTCGTTCTCCTAACTTGTGTAATATCCTTTTTGTCAAGTATTACGAAAAAGGTGTTTTGTTCGAAATGTTTCATGATTGTTTTGTCAGTCAACAGTGATTTCTTTCACAGTAAATTTTCAATTTTGCTTGGTTTTCTTGATATCAAATTGACATCGTGAGTTCAAACCAATTAATTTGTAGATAAGACAATGCACATTACATTGCGAGCTATTAAAAATAAAAAATAAATGAAATTCCTCCCATTGGAGAAATATATGTAACAATGCATAGTAAGTAGTTACGCAAGAAAGCAAAAATGATGTTCACGGTGAGTTTCAACATATGGCAAGCTGACTGTGTGAGTGAGATGAAACTTGCCATGTCTTTGCTTCTATTTATGCGTTTATTTAATTGTGATCACATCACAATAATGTACAAGTGAGTTCTTATATAACTAAAGCCTAGAACATTTTTGGTTCGCCCTGATGTTTCCCTCGGGAAGATAAGAACTGAACTTGTTTCCGCCAAGTTGATATTATTTACCTTCTTACTTTGACGATAAAAACTTTTTATGACTTTTCTTAACATTTGAATCATTCAGTCTATGTAAAGGTCTGCCATGTCATACAACTTGATTATGTGTTATCGCTTTCGTGGACCAAAGATGCAAGTCAGCTAACTGATAAAACTGAAATTACATTTTCCATACTACTGCTTTAGTTGATAGTTCTACTCTTCAAGTAAGTTTCTGATTACCATATAAGCTTTTCCCAGGCCTTTTACAAAACGTCACCAACTAACCACGAACCACCTAGTATAGCATTACAAGCCGATGTTAGGCCATATCGTTTGATTACCATATGCAGTCACTCTAATCCTGATGTCACCGCATTCTTTACTCCCAAGTTTCGTGTAAAAAGTGTTTTCATTTGAATAAAATCTTCTTTTCTTTACTACTGTCCTAAAACGTGGCAAGATTTGTAATATTTATATCCTCTGCAGCTAGCTGTATCATCAGTCACAGTCCAAAACATATAAAAATGTAAACTGCAAACAATCATCTACATCCTAAACAGATTCTTCACATTTGACTACGATAGCTGTCAAATCAGTTTTCGCTCTAACAATTCTTTGCTATGAATGAGTGCATGCAAATCACAAAGTCAACTAACTAACTAACTAACTAACTAACCAACCATAAATGTGGCAACAAACCAATCTAGATAAACATTTCTCCGCTATCTCAATGCTGATGAAACTATCCAACTAACCAAGAAGCATGACAAGTTACTGACATGTGAAAAGTTATATAGTTAGTTGGTGTGTCTGTTTACAAATACGTCTTTCGCACGTCCCTGTCTGTTTCTGTTTCCAAGTGTAAACTTCACCACTAGTAGTTTTCTTTACTAACTATCACTATGCTCAGTGTACATTTAAAGAGTCGCAGATTCCCGGTCTACTAGTTAGCTGTAGTTAGTTAGTGGCAGATAGCAGACGAAATGGATATGCAACCGGTAAAGTTGGTTGCAGGAGAGTGCATATCCATGGATGATGAAAATCGAAGCTATGGTTAGTAGTGGAGAACATAAGGGAGAGGAGACAAGTTCCACTCGTATACATCAACTTGAACGGTATATATGAAAAGGCCAAGAGCACTTTCTCTCCGTTCGCGTCCTTTCGACCGCAAAGTTAGAGATTAGGACCAATTTTCCAGTGAGTTGATCTTCACTCCTGAATTTGTACGACACTACCATGTCCAACCTGCTTACTGGCTAAGCATAGAAAGTAGCCAAATCCTTGGTCCCTAGCTAAACCAAATGTACCGTGAGTCCAAGTGAACATTTCTACCGCCTGTCAGTTGCAAGAATACTCAATTCCTCACGAACTGTATTGCCATTTTTCTCTCTTTTTTGTGTCATTTTTTATTCCCCTTTCTCTTGTTTCCATTAATTCTTTGGCCCCCAAATCTCTCACTTTTGTCAATACATCTTGTTTTACATGGCAAAAACTTTGAGCCTACTTAACTACAACATATTTGCTATTGGTTTGCTCTTGGTATTTGTGTAGCGACTATACGAGTCGACTGTATTATTGGTGAACACTAGATGAAATGAAACGACCGCAGTTAGTGATAAAATGTGGATCTTGTGGTCAATTAAATTAGCATGCAAGTAGCTAGACTTTAAATCATTGTAAATTCTGACCACCATTTCGTGCGAACAGCTCATGTATGTGTTAGTTAGCTACATGATAATAACGTAATGGCACGTTCCCGGCTGTGAATACGCACATAATGTATGTATTTGGTCTGAAGATTGCTTATATATTATCTATTTGACTTTGTGGACAATGTAGAGATGAGGAGGGACGACCATGGACAATTGATTACTCACAGTCTGTTTTCATTATCTCGTATGTGGTTGTGGTGTGGTGTTGTTGCATGCGGAAAGAATTTGAAATGGATTTTCAATCTCCCTGTCTGTACTTATATTTGAGTTGGTCGCTTTCGCATGAACATGACAAGCAGGGTGCATTTCTTTCACATTTGGAGTTAGAGTCTTGCATGAAAAATGTTGGTGACATAATGGTCAAACATGGAAATGATTATTGGAAAAAAATTGTCAACGCTATTGGTGACCATTGTGCATGCAGAATTTAGCAAACTGTTCATATTTATGGAAATTTACTTTTATTTTAAAATTCTTAGAAAAAGCTATTGACAAGATGTACAGAATGTACGCGAGATCCGAAAACCAGACTTTACATACCAAATAGTTGAGAATAAAAAGATATGATTGTATTGTGATCCAGAAAAGGCTGGGAGCAGTCTTTGCCATGTCTACAAGATAAACTGTACACAAGGGCCAAGAAAAATGGCAATTTGACTTCCGAGTGTGTTCAATATCACATCCTTTTATCTATTTCTAACCCCTGCGATAGCTCATGAAGTTGTATACGAGGAAACAATGGTACACTGGATTTGTTCCATATGGAATGAAAAAATTAGGGTTTCAAACAGATAGTGACATAATATTGTCGTCCGTTGTGGTTTTTCCGAGGGCAGATTCCTACAAGATATCCCATGTTGACTACAATACCCATATGAGTCGATCTATTGGTGGCATACAAATAATTCTCTGTCTCCAACATGTTTCTCCATTTTCTGGCCTTTCTCCGCGATAACTTATTTCAGATAGTGGCAAATGCAATAAACCACCACCACTTATCTTTCTTCCAATATAACCTAACTGGCACTCACAATGCCACTTTCATTCCACCCAATTCTATTCACATGCATGATACTATTATTTGCATTCCTTTCATTCCATTCCACAATTCTTACGGGTTTCCTAAAAATGTCACAATACTCAATGTTGATATACCACAAATTGTGTGTCAGTGTCAACATTTCTCCCCAATGTGGTGTGTTCAAAAGTCCCTTACCTAATAAAATGCACGAAAAATGCCAATATTTGAGCCTATTTTCTTCATAAAGTGGTAGTGGTGACAAATTTTAATTATAAACAGTATGGACTTGGATAGATACAAGTGGTTCCTATTGTTAAACATGAGCGGGATACACTTGTCATAAAATATTACAACTTTTGGCTCTTTTAGGGTGGCGATTACCAATATGCATATTCAATGAGTGCATGTCAGTAGTGTACAAATGTAGAGAATTAATACAGGCTTTTGTGGCTTATTATTACCCTGGTGCATACGTCGTTATGAGGGAAACTGGTGAGTGCAGAGTTTGAATTGCGGACCGTTTATCGAATCCAAAAGAGAAGGGGAGAATTCGTTATGGTTCATAACTTTCGTTGAGGGAGGTTTATAATTCCTTGTTTAACTCACTTTCACCCTCGGAGACTGAAAATGTTGAATGCTTACCTTCCCTCATGACTCCATTATTCTCAGCAAGACATCTTTTTCATGCGAGTGATTAAACTTTGAAGGCAAGTGTACTCCTCACTCTGATTCAATTAAACCTAGTCGTATGGCTGTAAACAATGTTGAAGTCATTTAGAAAAGTTAATGGACTGCGTTTACAGATTTATTAGCCCTTCCGTTCCAAACAAGTTTGGCAAGAATTTAATGCTGCTGGGAATTAAAAGTTACAGTTTAGAAAAAAGAGTGGAAAAATGGAATCATTTTCACAAAAATTGTATGATTTTGCAATACAAATATTGAAAATTTGCAAATAAATCTCCTTACTTAATGTTCCATTATACTGATTGCTTATTGGTGTATAAGTTTAAATGGCAAAAAACTCAATCATTCATACTTTTTGAATTATAGAGAGAAAAATTCCAGCCATTACAGTGTTCCCTCGAATATTTAATGACTGGCAAGTTTGTATGTTGATTCAACAGTGAAGTTTCCCTTGAGAGTTGTGTTTTAACTTTCCCTAAGTGGAATCGGAGCTCCTACCTGCATCACATTACTGGAACAGAACCAATTTGAGGATTAATAATAAAAGCATATTGGAAAGTCCAATTTTTACAAAGGTTCCGTCCCCATGGACATTATATAATTCCTGATGAATTCAGTCCAGCTTATATTTCAACATGAAACTATTCTATTAATGACTCATCATTTGGGTGACCTTTGATATTCCAATTATTACATGCACTTATATATTACACAAATACAATACATAAACCTAAACTTCGTCCCACACTTACTTGAATCCAAATGAAATCATACAAATATTTTAATCGACGCAAAATTTCAAAAGATTCAAGTAGAAACCTTTATTTAAAAAAAATACTCTGAGCAAAAAATTCTCACTGCAGTACCCCTCCTTAGTATACTCTTTTACATGATAAATGCGAAAAAAATACATGCGAAAACAAAAAACGACGAAAATGAAAAGGGCGAAGGAAAACCAGGGCGAAAACAAAAAAGGCGATAACTGTAAAACGGCGAATCTCGAATGATTAGATAGTGTATCATTTATGATTGCCGTTAATCGCCAAATTAGAATTGAAGAATGTGTTTTAAATGAATTGATGACATTTAAAAAAAGTCCATAGGATTAAAAAAAGCATGATCCTCATGCCTGTTATCACAGCACTTATGTGACTATGAGACTTACAATGCGATTTTTACATACAATTTTTGTACATTTGATAGCGGATTGGGATTTCATCTTAAATTGTATTGCTCGCTTTGCAGGCGGGATTCGAGATCAGCAGAGATTAGCATTTTGATGCATCGATATGTTAGAGAGTCGAATACTATTGACCGATGAAGAAGCTAGGAAATGTTTTGCTATTTTTTAGTATTTATTTGCAAAATCATCACCCTTTTTTCGTGTTGCCTATTTTTCATTGTCGTCCAAATTGTTTCCGCCGTTATTTTTTTGGCTCTTTTTAGTTTTTGCCATTTTTTATTTTTCGCCTTTTTTATTCGCCGTAATTCACTTCGCCCTATTTTGTTTTGTCGAAAAGATGTGGCAAGTTAGCATACACACACCATAAACCTATATTTGTTTACTATATCTTAAGGTTGGCAATATCATGGCAATCCTTGTAACTTGTGGGAGCAGTTTACTCTGACATCCTTATTTCCTCCAAGGCAACGTAAAGATCCGCACCCTAAACAGTCCGCGACCAAAAGAGTCAGCGACGTAAAAACGGCGACGTAGAATAAGGCAACTTATAATTGAGAACGGCGTCGCGATACGACGGTGAGCAATAACCCTATTTTACTTAAATGACCAGTCAATTGCCAAATAGTTAGTTAAGTTATTATTGTACATTGGCATTTTGGCAATCTGTGACACTTTATGATCAGTTTTTTAAAGCTGAAGCCAATCGGATCAGTCGGTTTAGCTCCAATTTATATAAATGTGTATGATTTTGGAAGCTCGTTTACATGTAATATCTAGATAAGAGAGCCTTGAATGGAAGATGTTCACTATCATTATTTTATTGCTTCTACATTGCACTAAAGTGGAGTAGTCAATGCCGTGCGAAGAATGCAAAGAAGTCATCTTCATGTCCAAAGATGCATTAAAAACAACGAAAGATAAGTATAGGCATCTAACAAGCAGTCAGTCATTATATTACTGCACGTTTCGACTATATCAAAATGATTGTTACAGAAAGGAATCTTTGGCATCACTAACTAACTAACTAACTATTATTCACAACTGGTGAATTCCATAAAAAAAATTTTTAACAACAAAAAAAAATCTTGAAAAACACACTGTGTAAACCCAATGTATCACACATACCCAAGAGCAACATTTTAATGACTACGAAAGGATTTTCAACAACTACTTTGCTACTGCAATAAGGCGGAGTGCAATTTTTCGCACCTGTTATAAAACATGGGCTAAAAAAGTGTACAATCCTCTCATCACGGGCATATAAAGCAGATGTTAGCCCACACAGGAGAATACAAATAATTAGCATGGGATTTTTAGTGAGTAAGTTAGTACATATATACATGCATTTAGGATACATGAATCGCCTAATTTTCTGAACCATCATAATTTCTTGCCTTTTCGTTGGGATTCCTATCCAAGAATGCAAGTAAATGTATTTTGTTAGTTAGTTATGGTTGCTTACAGTTGTGCGGTGAAAAAATCATTTGGTTTTGTTTGTTAGTTTGGTAGTATTACGTGTGCATATTATTGCATACCTATGTGTGCTGGTACTGATACGCCTCTGTATCCTTAATTCACGTATGGACATGTGCACATAAAGTTTTCAGTAGCGAGAAATATTATTGACTGACTGACTGAGAGAGACTACTGCAACTATTTGTTGATGATGATATATCATTTCGTATGTGTGTGCACACAGGGAAATAATAGTTTGAAAATTATCTTGAAAATGAGTGAGCAAACCTCCCACAGTTGCAGTCCTGCCAATTATTTCGTTGTTACTCCTGACACCTTCAATTGGAAGCAAACACCTCGTGAAATGAACATTCCCATTATTATTATCTGCAGTAGGAGCAAGTTTTTTATTTGCTTTGTTGTATGTTGTTTCTTCATGTACACATAGTACATAATAATGTGCCTGTGTCAGCTCATCTACACTTACAAGGAAACTAATGATTTCTTATGATTACTTCAAAGTGCATCCAAGTGAGCAGTAGAACCCAAAATGTATGGACTACTGGGTGAAATGAACGTTTTTTTTTGGCTTATTGTGTTAATCAGTCAGTCAGTGGCTGATTCAACTTTTTATGCTACGAAGGTAGGATGTTTACGTACATACATTCAAGTGTTGAATATTTCATTACGCCTCAAATTATTTTTTTCTTCATTAATGCCTAGAATGGGATAAAAAAAAGGGAATGAACAATAAGTTAGAGTTAGAATACAGCTTAATAATGAAATAGTTGATATTATATGGTTTAGTTGCACTGAAATCGGAGAAAAAATTAATATGTGGATACGGCCAAACCAATTTTTTCAGAATTGGAATCAGAAATATTCAAATCAGAATATAGTTATTTCTTTAGCCACAACTTTTTTTGTTATATACTTTCACTCTCCAATGGTTTGTGTTCATTTTTATTGCAGCAGTGAGTATTCGTGCATTTTAAGGACCAAAAGCATTATTTATTAGATTTAACTGTAAAATATTGTGGCTTTAAATCCTAACAACTTATGTGACGCTTGTGTCAAGCTTTGTTTAATGTAACTAACTAATTTATAAGAGCCACGAACTGTTGACTATGACTAGAAGGCCAGTCGGTCCCGAATATTTATTGAAGTAAGAGCTAGGCTTAAAGTTTGAGTAGCCAATTTTTCAAGTTGTAAAGTCTTATTAAATTAAATAAACTCACTTATATTTATTAACAGCTTGATTTTAGTGTTACTTGGCATGCACTAATAAGATAGCATCATTTCATAAAAGAATCACGGACAAAAGCTACATATTTCTAAGACGACTCAGAGATCAATACCTAATTGTATGAACATTCCCAACAGTTTGCTAAGCTAATCGTAACTGCTATACTTGCATTAGATTGCATTAATTTTGCTTGGCCTTTTAGTTTGTTCAAGCGCTGACAGATAGCTTTACCACACATGCATTCATTGAGAAGCTGAGATAGTGCTTATTAAGCTGTGTATTACAAAATCGTGCACTTCCATGGCTGAAAACAATGCATTAGGTGATGGTGTGGTGAATGCAACAAAGCCACTTGCTACCTACATTAGGTGCTTCCTTTTATCTGTAATGTATAGCTAATAAGTGAGTGAAATCGTCAGCGACCTACAGAGTAGAGTGTAAATGTAAAACTCTACAATTTTAGTTTTACATATGCCTCGAACAAACTACTTATTGTCGACCAAAGTCGTCCAGCCGGTTTCCCTTCCATTACCAATTTCCGACCATTCTCGTTTATTTACTTTACCTTTCATGTTATCATTCTTCTCCACTTATCACTACGGCTTCAGACTCTAGCCCATTGTCAGCTCACAATGAGTGGATCCCATTCATTAGCTGGAAGGAGAACAATGGGAGCATGAAATATGAAAGCAACAGTACAATGGTTGGGGGCACTTTGTTGATTTGAACTCTTTTAGTTGCGTTTTAAGTGCCAATTTGGGAGCATTTAAAAGTGATGCTGGTGTATGAATATTATTTTCCCCAAAAAATTAACTACTCTACTTGTTTCATTCCGGTCACCATCACACCAACTGTAAAAAGCTTATTCTACCAGTGGACTGGTTGAAGATGTCTACATATGAACCTTACAAGTCAATTCCAAAAGTAAATAAATTAGACGCGTTGAGTAACTAAAGAGTTTCTTACTATAGTAGAACCGTGTCAGTCAATGTTTGTTAGTTTTTGGAAAGCAATATAAACTGGGCCCATTATTACTGGAAGAAACAAAAATTGGAGTCCATAACCACGAGTGAATAGTAAACTGACTGTTTAGAGCAATAAAAGGGCATGAAGACAGCACAGGTGTTAGTGTTATTTCGGATAAAAGGAAATGGAAAATACTTCTTTTTAAACTTACACATGAACAATGAAGGAAATGGAAGCAAATAAAATCGTAGAGGGTGAAAAAGAGTGAACAAAAGTAATAACTTTTTTCAAGCCTTTTTGGTAGGAAAAAACCTTTCCCAAAGATGATAATGGGGTGTTAAGAAAAACCAACAAGAGATCTAGATAAGAAGACCAGTTATAATTATGTAATGCTAGGGTGAAAACGAATAAGGTCTGGGTACAGAAATGTGCCTCTTTTATAAACCCTAAAAGAGTGTGGTCGTACTAAACACCTAACCAAGCAACAAACCTCTACCCAAACACACATGCATAAAACTACAGGCATTTTGGAGCCATTTACTCATGCATAAATTTTATGCAGCTGTCATTGCACTGAGATTGAGAGGTTATAAATGTACATATCATTTGTTTGGTCATAACTAACTAACTGCATACATAATACTTGTGCGGCACATCTTACTTACACAATGTTTGGGATTTGTATTCACCATATGCACTCTGAAAGACACAAAGGCTGTATAATATAAGTAACATGCACAGATAATATACGCATTTGATCTCCCTATCAAAAATAAAGATGATCACTCCAAGTCACTCACTGTGAAACTCGTCTACACTCTATTTAATATCGAAATATGACAAACACAGGGTTACCTATCTCCTACAACACAAACAAACAGTAATCTGATGCACCCACAACAATCCTGGGCGCCTGTGTAATGTGAACAAAACACCCAAGAACAGTCATATTTACTTACTTGACCAATTTCTCTTGTATACTAATTAGAGAGGATGGGAAACTAACTAACTACATTATCCAATGCACAAACTAATGAGGTAAAACACACCCTGGATGGACATAACAAAACAGCAATAATCCATAGCACCGACTCTAATATTATTATTTCTATCTGCTTCCCATAGTTATAAACCAGGGAATTCCCAACAATATTCTCCAGCGCCGGACCGGAGAGTGATTATCATTAATTGAGGGAGAAATGTACACAACGAACAAAAACATAAATATAAGGAGGTAGAAATTTGCCGGAGGATGCAAAGTGTGTGGCAAAAGATGGTTCATCCTCATTGTTGGTGCAGTAGGTGAGGTAAAAACAAAAGCAAACACACTACTTATTGAGCACGCTGTATAAGAGTAGTGAAATTACTCTAACTAACTAACTAACTAACCAACCATGCTCGCTCACTTCACTTGTTAGCAGGCATACTCTGCATACAGCAGATTGCAATAATGATCTGCCAAGAAAAAGTGAGGCTGGAAGTAGTATTAGGCGCCGCAAGTTTGCAGTTCTGCCCATCATCAACCCGTTATTATCACCATAGACTGCCACTCACTCATATTACAAATACTTAAAGAGTTGTAGTATTTATTATTATTTTTATGAAAGATAAGGGATGCTGATGATAACTCTCGTCATTGTTCTTGAAAATGATATTTTCCCCCATACACCCTCCTTCTTTGTTTTCCTTTGGTATTTTAGTTCAAGCCTGATGATGATCATAATCATCATTCTTCCCTACTTTTATTCTCACGTTGATGATATGTGCAATCAACCCTGTCTTTCATCTATCCATCATGTCTTCCCTGACTGTCTTTTGGAATTATAGAGAACCTGCATGGTTTGTTTGCTACCACCACCTCAGGTCCACCACTTTTATTATTACTTGTTTACTTACTGTTGAGCCAAATGATGATGATAGTGTTGATAACCCACCAACTAACTATAACTACTAACTTGCGCAGTCTACCTAGCTACAATGAATGCGTATACTATGCTAATTATTAGTACCACCAAGAGTTCATCACTTGCTCTAATACTACCAGCTCGTTAGTTAGTTTAGTTAGCTATAGATGAGCTGGAAAATATGAGAGATTTTTTCACCACTAACTAACTACTGACTAACTAACCACCATGTATAAACTGTCTATTATCCTCTTATGCCTACTCTTGTATTACAGCTTCACACTTACTCGCATGCAATTAACTCACCTGGTCTCTTGTATGTGTTCTTGAGTTGGGATCCTTCCAGTTGTGCAAGAGGACTACTGAAATGAATCACTAGAATGTAAACAATGGTTGGCTCCACAAATCTGAATTCTCGGAGAGAATCATGTCTGGGGCGTGTGTGGTTTCTACTTTCAGGCCATTTATTCAGCTCGCATATTTTTATCCGAGCAAACCATGCAATTATATAGTCACCTATGGAGATGATCATCACACATCCCTTTCACTGTTGTTTGTAACTTTTTTTCCATAGGGTTTGTCAAGAGTATAGACAACGTTATACAAGCCAGAGGCGTGTTTGCCCAGAGCCGAGACAAATCGCCCGTAAAATCAACTAAATCATACAGCTAGTCAGTCTGATTAACATGTTTATTAGCGTTTGGGTCAAGGAGCAAATGTCTGCCATTTTGCTCCTCACTTGTGGTTTTTTTCATATCTGCTCCATCATCAAGAAAGGTGAATTGTATGTGCTAGTCAGTTGCTTATTTCCACTTTGTAGGTGGTCTATTTTTCTAATCGAGCTGAGAATTGTGTTTGGAAACCACAGATGGATTCCGTAACCAAGGTCCATTTCATTATTCCCGACCGCAAGGTTTAGTTAGTTAGGTTGTTAGATACTTGTATTTTTGTGCTTCACAATTGCATGCGAGTGAGTATGGAATGGAGCATTACTTGCAATAAGAAGTGGTTGACGCTTGATTTGGAATTGTTTGTTAGTTTATGAAAACAATGGGAGTTCAGAAATTGATGGCTGATAGAGGTGAGAGATATGCACTGTGTGTGAAGAACTGAATTCGGCTGATTATTGGTGCCAGTCGACTACGCAGTCAACACTTAGGTTACATTTTTAGAGTACGTGACTACAGAGGACTGTATGGACAATGGTTTATGCATGGAAAATAAACTCTGCTTGTTGGCAATAAGTAATGGGTATGCACGCCTGGAATCAAGAACTAATACGAGTTGTGCAAGTTTTTGTGGGAAACAATGTTTCATACTTTTGGATAGATATAAATCCAAGTAATGATAAGAATTGGAAAGCCATTTGTTTTTGAAAATATTTAGAGTATTTGAGCAGTATTTTCTAAATATGGTGTATTTGTTGACTCACGATCATAATATTAAAACGAATGTATTGCACGCCATTTTATATAATTGTTGAATATTTTAGCCAACGGGATTCAAAAAACTTGCTCGGTGAACCAGCTCGTACTACAGCTTAAGTCCCACCAGGCAAAATAATCGTATTTAGCAACTAATGACTCCAGCAGGTGGTCCACACTTTTATATTATTACAAATATAAGATTAAACCTGCCATTAAAACACACTAAATGCATTCTGTTATATCAATTTCTGTCACACACACATCCAGTTTGAAACCCATATTGATTTACTGATTGGAGGTAGCCATTACCAACCATAAACTTCATTAACCAAGCTCACCTCACAAGCAAAGTGGATCACACTTTCTATAATACAAGAGCAACATTGATAGCATCAATAAAACCACCTCAAAACTCACTCAAAATACCACATACCTCAAATATTTGGGTTCCCCGTATTACATTCACATTGTAAGCCACTCACCTCATAAATCCCAATCGCATATTATGCAAGTGTGAGAAAGCAAGTGACCAAAGCATAAATTCATGTGGACTCGTATAATTCACCGATAGTGTGAATAAGCAACTGTTTCCGTTCCATGTCCACTTGACTGTATATAGTACACATTTACATGGGTGATACTGACGGGCAACCTGAACTCATTCCAGATAGTTTGTTCATATATGCTACTATTATTAAGAGAGCCAGTTGTTTGTTTATGTGAATTCCTGCATGAGAGATGTGATGGCAAGATACGTGTAGAAAAAGAGTGGCGCAGTAACACATTGTTCTATCATGATTATTGACCATATGGGCTCCAAGCGCACCCATTATACGGAAACTAATGCACCATTCCAAATAATGGTGAACCGTGCTCATTTTTGCTAAAACGTGTTTACACTCATGGTGACAATATTACATAAAAATTTTCCATTCACACATGTATACTAATGCTATGTTCAGGTAAAAATTCTGCCGTTTATTCCACCTGGTAACCTTTAGTTAGTTACTTAATGTTAGCAATCCTGTTTTACCACCGGCATTACTATTATTATTATTATTATCAAATGGAGAAAACATAGGATATAACATCAAGTGCTCTAATGGTACCACTCGGCTGAAACTTGATACCCAAAACTACTGGTACATGTCATGCACACAAGAAAAAATAATGGATTTGGCAATTGCACATAAAAAGTGGAGGAAATTTACGGCTCCCTGTATTCTTTAAAAACTGGGGAAAAATATCTGTGAAAACAGCATTCTGGTCCCCTTTTTTCACGCAACATTCCTCGTGCAACTTTATTCTTGCGCTAACTATACCAGCCAACTAACTAACTTACTAAAAGTGTTACCTGTACACTGGCCAAGTATGCCAGGAATGTACAAGAACGTTGAGCAATAAGGGTTGCATGATCACAACACTAGTAACTAACTAACTATTATGGCCAGTTGACATTACACACCGAAAGTGGGAAATGCAGCTTCAGCATACAAGGGTATAGAGTGGAACAAGGTGTCATAAAACTAGAAGCTAAAACAAAACTTGCATGGAGTTAGTTAGTTGGAAGGAACAGCATTCAGGTGATATCATATGGTCAGATCTGTAGATATAAAAGCTTGCTGAGGCGTGTACTCCCTCCTCTAACGATGGGTAATTGTGACTTCTGCTTTGGGAAGTAATTATCGTGGAGAAGCAGTAAAGTGATCCTCTTTATGGCACCTTGAAATGCGAGAAGAACTCAGCGTCCATGGAGACTGCATGCTTTATGCATGATGATATTGCTGCATACACATATAGGATGATATTATTATTATTACTACTAGTTGCTAGTTAGATAGTAGTTAGTTGTACAACATTAGTTGTACGTTTCTCATGTAATGCTCCATGTTATACTACCATATAATAGGTGGACTTGACTTTGCTCTGTGTTTTCCCAACTCACGCCCGTCTTTTTTTTCTGTACCTGATTTACAATCCCGAGATGATCAGATAGTTATTTTTGTTTTGAGCGCGTCAGTCTCTCACAGTTTACTTATAGTTAGTCGTTTGTACTAAATGTCATTCCAGGACAGAGCATGTAATAACAATCTGTTGGGCATCACTTGCCCCTTTCATCGTGAGTGTGAATCTGACGAGAAAAACGGATGGACAACTTAAGTTCCGATAAATCTTTCGAGAGCACTCTTTTCACTCAGCGCTTTAGGTAGGCATAGTTAGTTAGTTAGTTAGGTAGCCACAAGAATGGAGAAGCATACGGGATCGTATATTATTATGAAACTGTAGGAATGGAATCCCATCAAGATGAGAAGACGCTGCTGATATTTTTACTATCAGTTTACAAACAGTTGTGGTATGCGGGTCCTTGATGCGTTTTTAAGGAGCCAAGTTCCCTCAAGTCTTGTTTTAGTTAGTGTGTAAAGAATGTGCGTGATGACAATACAGTGGACAGCATTTATAGGGTTAGATGACTGACTATGAAAGTGGATATAAAAAATGTGGGAGAATGTATGAGAGGAGTATAAATTCATTTTTATTCAAATGCCAAGGTAAATTCTTTGGGTTTCTAACTTTTTTGTGAAGGTCTCACGGTTGTCACCATACTATAGTCAGTAGAAAAGGAACTAGAATGTGCACCATGGAGTTTGTACCATATAGGATGCAAAAAAAGATACAGGCTCACGTATAGTACATTATGTATAATGTATGGGACATTCTCATAGAACAAGTAAGTTAGTTAATCTAGACTCGAGAGACAATGGTTGTAGTATTTCACAATTTCAGGAATGTGAGTAAGACCCTTTTGCGGCCCTACAATTTTATGCCCACACCTTCGTCCTTATAATAACACTCGTAGCAAACACACACACAATAAAATCCTATTTACTTTACACCAAAAGTGTGTATATATAAACCAAACCACTTCCTTTATGGACCCCGTAATTATAATAATCCGTGGAAATCACTCTGTTTCTCAAGACTTATCAATCACTTGAGGATTGATTCCAAAGGTAAATATATAATTTGAAGAAGCCCTGGCAACCCAGCAATCAACTTGAGTTCGTGTTCCACAAAGAGGTGATGATGGTTCAACTATTATTTAAACCATTGCTAAACCATCACACACATGTACATGAGCTCCACGACCTACACACAAACAAACAATGGACACCAAAAAGCCATAAACTGTGAGCCAATGAGTTTAATAACATTTCCAACCAACTAACTAACTGACAGACTAACAAACTATAACTACAAGCTGATGATAGGGAGCTTTATGTAGTCCCAATAATAATAATAACACTAATAATGACTCTCATAATAAGCCTTGTAGCAACCCCAACTGTTTCAAAAGGAACAAAAAATTTCATAGAATCAACAATCCTCATGCCATTATTATTATTACTATCCAAAGATTGACCATTATCTCTCACAGTGTTTGTTTACAAAAGGGTGATTTCATAATCCGTGCCGTGATCCAAAACCAACACAAGGGCAAGTGATAATTGGAGGTGGACGCATCTGAACAATTGAACAGGTATAATGCACATACTACTAACTAACTTACTAACTATATGCACCATCGTAAGAGGAATGATTGATGCAACCAAAGTGGGATTCAGACCCACACATTGCTCCTGGATAGACTGTGTTTGCCTGCAGTCTTTTTTCCCGTAAAAAAGGCTACAATCCAATGATGGATGGATGAATGAGGTAGGTGATGGATTGATGAGGAGTTCAAAATCCAAAGGTATCTATTATTATTGCACAGTATAGATTGAAACTAACACTGTAAGTGAGCTACAGGCCAGAGATTGATCATCCTCATATGGGAAAGCCATAGCGCATTTTGCTGTGCATACTGTGTTTTTACATATTAAAGTACGCTAGTTATAGTTAGTTAGTTAGTTAGTTAGTAACATATTTTTCAAGTAGCAAGGAAGATAGAGAAAAAACAGATTTAATAATGATATACTAGGCAAGAGAGACAACGTGTTGAAACTGTGGAATCAACCTGGTTCCTAGGAAACCTGTATACGAATACTATATGGAGCAAGCAAAGGAGACACAAAAATTTGAGCCAGGTTGCAAGAGTTACGAGAATAATGAAGGAAAAGGTCGCTTTTGGGGGCGAGATTGTTAGTTTTTCCAGGCTGGTTAAGGCCCGCAGGTAGACTGCCCTCCATTATGGAGCAGTAATTCATCCCAGCTGACGGTTTACTGCCTCTAGCTATCCAACCAATAGCCATGTATTCTTGTATATAAGACACACACACACACTCATATATTATTTGCTTTTCTTTATCGCCTCAGCGAATTGCATCATCAAAGAATGAGCTCGTTCTTCTAACTATTTATTTACATTGCAGGTAGTATATTACTAAACAGCCAACTAACTAGCTATAGTTAGTGAGTACGTGAACAGCATCTTTTGGTAATGCTCAAACACCATTATGATGATCATATATCTTTGGCCGCAAATCCTATGGAACTATTTCTTTTTGCTCCTTATAGCACATACAGGGAAGGAAAAGTGCCTGGCTCATTATTTGAACCCTATACTTTCCATAATGGCATTCTGAGCCAAGGAGTTTAATTATTGGATCCCTGTACATAATTTGTGAGTGCGACGAAAATTGTATATATAGTTACGAAACAATCAATCAAAACCATTTAAATGCACACCTTATGCATCCCCAAGTGTTTCCCATCCATTGTAATATTAATATTTGCTCTGAACTAGATCACTACTAGAGATAGTTTCCCATGTGATTAGCAAGTTTTTAAATCCACTGCATACACACCAACTAACTATTGACACATGTATCATTACACTTGTGCGTGATGGTTTTACTAATTTGTTGGCTTAATCGGCCAGCTATAGTAGATTGTAATGAACATTTGTAATTGAATTTCTAGTCCATTCATCAAAGATACAATCTCTGAGATCCCTGTAAAAGTGAAAGCCATTGTTTCACAGCCTTGGTAAGGGATATAGTTTCATTAAATTGTATATTTTTTCCAGATTGTTCCATATATTCAATTATCGTCAGCATCTAACTAAAAGTCAGGGTATCTGTTATAAAGCCTTGTAACAGCAAAGGCATAAGGATCCATCTATTTAGCTATAGTTAGTTGATGAGATACCTATGTTTAAGACTTTTCTCTTACTTGAGTTCTATGTGTGTGAGAAAAAACAATACAGTTACAAGCTAACTAACTAACTAACTAGTTAAAACTAACTAAATGATGTACACACAGCATAGATGATCTATGCAGAGGTGAGAGAAGGGCTCATGATGATCACACACACACAGGTCTTTATGGGAGCTTTACATGCGCACACTAGCTGGGACAGACTAGCTGAGGTTCCAAGTTGAGGACAGTGCCAGAGAGTGAGAAAGACCATTGGTCACTCAAGTGTGTTGACAGATGAGTTGTAAAGTAATGGTTTGTCCAAGAGGTGTGGTTCGGTGGTCTCCGTGATGGATGTGGCGCCTAGTCCTTGCTCAAGTATAGCAGGTATGTTAGCCTGAGCACCTTCAGCATCCGACTCAATAGGCCATAAACAAGCTGAGGAGAACCTTTTATAGATGTGTGCACTGAGTTTTCTATCCCGTATAGCCTGTTAGTTAGTATAGTGTGAGTAAGAGTGAATAACTGTATAGACAAGCCTTTCAGTTACTAATATAGCTAACATGCGTATAAATGTCCGAACGTTACGCATGTTTGTTTTTCTAACTATAACTATAACTAGTGAGTGAGTAGGTAAGAAAATACAAGATCCTTTTCTCTCTTTTGTTTTTTATTCACCATCAGGTAATTACTTACCTGTGTACACACTTTATGTGTAATCTATCTACACATCTATTCATGTAAAAGCCTACTTGGTATCACAGGAACCAAATGTCTTGGCATTTATTTGTGTTCCCTTGTTAGTGTTAGTTAGTTGGATATCTAGTAAGTAGAAGGAATAGATGACGTGATGATGATTTTTAATGTTTTTGCACTGGCATGCGTGCATTTATTATTTTTGTGAGTGGAAATACTAATAATAATGGCATTAATGCCAAGAGCTTGTTTTTTCGGGTCTGTGTAAGGTTTATATGAGAGGAGGAGGAGTGGACCTATTACCATCATCATTATTACTACCTTCTATATTTATGTTTGTTTACTTTGGAGGGAACATGTCTATATTCCGTGGTTGGTAATAATGCAGCCAAGGTAAAAAAATTGGCGACAAAAGGTAATCATTTTCATCTATAAAGTCTTACAGGTTTTCTAATCAGGTAACACCTTTTATTAATTTATGGATTCACAGTACACTTACAAACTAACTAACTAAGGTATAGGGAAGGAAAGAGCTAAGAATTTTTGTGTTTTGTACAAATATTTTTATCGTTCACAAAAAATTGTTCTAAGGAGCTGTGAAAAGTTTTTTGAGGAGAAAAATTACTACGCGGGACCAATATTCGTGAAGATCATGTCATAAATATACCAAATTTTTCATTTCTAGTGCTCCAAGTAACTAACTAACTAACCTTGTAAGATTTTGTTAATCTCCTGAGGCGAGACAGACAAGCAGTAGTATTAAATATAAGATTGCAGGCTCACTCTCTCACTCCAGACTCATCATCACTTTATGCTCAATAGATAAACATTTGTTTTATTATTACGAGTTGAGAGAGTGAAAAAAATCACCTTTTACACAGCGGCCACTTGATCCATACATAGACACAAAAGGATGTGAGAATAAAGTGGGTTATGTAACGATTTACAACGTGTGCGTAATTGGATGGGCTGACAAGTTCGTCTTATATAGCCAACTTAAAAGGGTTTGAGTTCATATGATGCTGCCATGTTCCCTTTCGTGCCAATATCATCATCATCATGCACCACTGGCCCCAAACAATTGCATGTTCATCTTTTTTCACTAACTCAAGCTAACCAAGGGTTGAGTGAGGGTCATTTGCATTAGTTACTCAATAGCTACAAATGGGGTTGCGATAAAAAAAGAGAACTTTTGTCCCTATATACACTTGTGAAACAAAAACAATGCAAACAAAGAGCTTTGCGGATTTCAAAATGCTATTTGGGGGTAGACCTAAGATGAGTGTGCAATAGTGCAATGCAAACTTTTTCAAAGTCACTATAAACAGTGCAGCAATGAATACAATATGCCAAATTAGCATCTATATTGATCGTTGTAGCTTTTAAATGAAGAGTTGACTTTCTTTATTTCGAAAGCTGTTGCTCATATACAAACGCATGGAAAGTAAAAAAATTGCAACTTGCTCACCAGCTAGGTTTATAAAATACAGGCAAAAGGTAAAATTGCTTAACCGATGCAAAGTTACCCTTCAATTTGTGGAGAAGTTTAGTTTTATGTGTGTAAAATAATTGCATTCGGAAGATTCAAGTGAGCCAAATGCATAGGAAATTCATAAATCTGAAATGCAGTGATCAGTGATCAAAGTACAGAATATGTGCATATTCATGCATCCTTGTTGAGATAAGATGAAGGCCTAGCCAGTTGACTTAAGCAGTTACTAAATAGGGAGCGGACTATCAAGAGAAAATGTCAGCAGGGGTCAAGACCATTTTTCATGAGCCAAAGATCGGTAGAGGGTTGGCGCCGTAAGCTGCCTATTCTCACCAGGGGGTCATTTACTCATCTCCAAACGGCCTTTTGTCTCAAAATTTCTCAGGTAATGCAATGAACCACATATTATCATTATTATTGTAATTCACTGTTTGTTTCTCTGTGAGTGATAATGCATAATTCCTCTTCCTTATTCCTATAGCCCCAGTCTACGCAGTGCGTACGTGTAGTAGTAAGTGCTCCACTGTGAGTGTGACCATAAGTAGTTTAAATACCTTGGACTCTCTCCGTTTTCTAACACACACAAACAGACTTGGGCCTCGTACTAACTAACTAACTATACGCACTTGCTGTTATATTTATTTGATGTGGCAATGACTCCAGAGGAGAAGAAAGGTAGCAATGTTTTCCATGAGTTATGACTTTTGGATTCCGCCAGCGTCACTATTTATTTCCTCTTTGTTCCAGACCCTAGAAAATCACATATCTTTTTTAAATACTTGTCTCACTTGTCTCTACTGTATATAGTTATAGGTAGGGAGGAATCTGGAATGCGTAGAGATGATGAAACCTATGAAATCATGGCATGCATGTGTTTTGGATGAAACATTTTAAGTCTCTTTTATGCTACTGCCCTGGATTTTATTGATTCTCCGCTAGATTTGTATCCCCATATACATGTGTAGTTAGTTAGTTAGTTAGGAAATAGTATGTTGTATGGTTTTAATGGATACTTGGAAACACAATTTTTCTAACTCATTTGGTATTCAGCTATAGCAATGGATGCACACTGATTGGCTACATACGAAATGAACCGTATGAATATGCATGTTATTTAGTGCCTGTCAGCACAGCTTTCATACAAGCCTTGTCATCACTTTCTACTGCAAAGTGCGTTTCCCATGTTAAGGAGAGAGCATAGATTGGATGAAATTATGCATTAGCAAAACGGATTGGGTACCAATCATTTCGTCATAAATTGGATGAGGAGCAATATGAAAGGACTGTGTGCTGAATGGAAAGGGCACCCAAATTTTTTATTTATTTTCAGTCATCAAATCTAGGGTCGGGTCATAAACTAACTGTCTAGCTAGTGATTTTGTATGCAGAAAATTTTTCGCAAATAGTAGGATGCATGTGGTGCATTTTTTTGCATACCAGTCACCAGTCGTTTATATATGTTGGTAGAGTTATTCAAAAACAGCAAGAAAAAAATTACACAGCTTTCAATTCACACACTACACACATAATGATTGAAGCATAACTGTCTGACTGTGTTACGAGTGCCTTGCATCCATTTGAGCTTTACATCAGATTCATTATTATACAAGGACTCGGATCACATAGTTGTTTAACATGCCAGACCTGTATACAAATCATTTTTATGGTGCATAAACTACGCTATTTTGATATGACAATAAAGGATCAAGTGGTTCCCTTGTCGGATGAAAAGTATTATTATCATTCTACGCCAACTACTCCAGCTATATAAACTGGCTGCAAGTTTCCATCCAGCAAAAGACTGGGATGCACATGATTTTCCCAAAAAGGTTTATTAGTATTTTACTCATGTTCCACAACGGGAACATATCTCTTGCAACTCTCAACAGATAGATGTGGAAAAGATGAAAACGTTCCCATCTACATATTACTCGGGTCGGAGGAGCTACTGAGGCGTACACAGGCTACTTTGAGAGTTGACTGCTGCTCCTGCACCCGTTTCGTAATGCATGTATCCATCTACTGCCTGGCTGTGTGCATGCATCCATTATTATATACCAGAGTAGAGAGAAAATGGGTTCGCCTGCGGGTGACATTGCACGAGAGAAAAAGTGTCGCTTCAAATGTCATATTATTATTCCACTCTAAAAAACTACCCGTCTTGCTCTACGCAATAAAGTGATCCAAATCATGTTTTAATCATATTATCCATTCTCAGACAGCTCCCACTTGGGTCACTAACTATTTACTGAGAACCCAAAGAAACTTATCCCTTAACTGTTTTAAATACAATATATAGTTTATACACATTTTCCCAACCCTTTATAATATTATTAGCACAAAAATATCAACCCAGCAAAAAATGTAAAACGTAAAATTACAAGATCATATAATTGGATGCTAACTCACTCACTCACTCATCCCAGAAATAACAAATGGGTATCTAAAACACAGGAATTTAAATTAACATACCATTACATAGCATTCACACACTATATAGTTCTAGTGTCACTACTTATTAGTGAAAAGAAGCTGATTAAAGTGTGGGCTCCTCTTGATTTCACCGGCATGGAAAATGTGTCAACTCCACCTCGAGTAATCTAGAAAAGCTACTGAACAAGGGAATGAGTTATTACCTTGCACCCTCGTACACAACTAGTAACAATAACTGACATGGTGAGTAATGATAGAAAATTTGTTCTCTATAGGAAGGAGCCCGTAGTTGGTATCATCATCCATATGGGGACAAGAGCTGAACATCTCGTCCACATACGAAATTCCCTCAGCATAGAGTCAGAGACACATATGGAATTCAATGGTCAGGGTCCCGCATTCTATTGAGAAAATGTACACAGTGAGCAAATAGTTTTCCAAGTGCGTGCACTGGACTAGACACAAAAAATCCACCGTATTATTCCTTCTGTAGGAGAAGAAAAAATGCTTTCTATTTAGTTAGGTAGTTAGTGAAAGTTTGATTTACAACGTGTATTCGTAACTCCAGTCACTAAACATTATAGGGGCGACATAGATGACTTGTGAAATGGGATTTTTTGCAGAAAATTGAGCATAGATTGTGCCCAAAATTTTCAGAAATTAATCCAAACTTTGATCCAACCATTTGAACTATAATTGCAGCTTTGTTTTTCCTATGGATATAATGTGGACATGGATGCCTGTACACAACTCCTTTGAAAGGACATGGGCCGCAACTCGTTTGTGAAATCAACTTTTATTCCCTGTGTACAACAAGGATGATCATTAGAGCTGACAAGAAGCCGATGCTATAACCAATGAGTAGACAAAAAAGGTTGAATTGGTAACACTAACCAATAAACATGATGAAACTAGCCAAACGACAATGGGTTTAAGCAGGTTCTTAAGTGATATGATCGCACCTGATCCTGTGGCTGCTAATAAGACGCGTAATAATTGTACCTTTGTTAGTTAGTTAGGGATACAGACAAGAACAAAAGTGAATCTCATTGGGAGTAACAAGAGTAAATAGTTAACGCAATTGATTCACATGTTTTGTCCACACATGTTATTGTAGGGTAGGCAGGCAACATTGTACACATCACAATAACAAACAAGGGGGACCAGAATGTAACGTAGTATAGCTAATAATAAGATGTGTTTTCTCACTTTGGTCAAGTTAGTCAGTTTGTTTGCTAGTAACTAGCTAGCTAACTAACTAGCTAACTGGATAAATGTAACATGCATAGATAGTATGTATGTCTAGTAGAAACCAGTAGCTAAACTGTTTGTCTTTCATTTAACTATCGAGTCCATCTATTCTTGTATTATGTACAAACATTGAGGCTTAACAGGGGAAGCCTGCTTGGGTAAGAATTAGAAATGGGGAGCAATGGTTCACATTATAGATTGTCGCAGATAGGTCAATCAAAATGCATAGAATTGTATTAATTGGGTATCTGAGATCTACACATAAATGTTATCTTGACCATTTTGGGTGAATTTTCTTTACTTTTCGTTTGTCATTTACGTTTTCATCTTTGAGTTCTTACTATAAGTCCCAGTACGAAAATTTTATATACACGAAGTAGGAAAAATTTACGTATTTTTTCGGATTTGTTTATACGTTAATTGCTGTTTGATCGCGAATTAATTTATGCATTTGTTTTTGTCCACTTTGACGGTAGTGTACTGAAAGCATGCCTTACAGACATGAATGGTTGTTACAAAAATTACCTAATGGATTTCTTTGCCCAGTGTATTTTTTGTTACACAAGGCGTACAGAAAGAGAGCGGCTGCCACCCCCGTAAGCCAAGCTAATGTCAACCAAAGT
>Ga0210040_10002889_pt1 | contig 23732 bp, 18 predicted proteins | sample CryGeyCG12114_NA_FD_185462 | JGI IMG/M metagenome (GOLD analysis project Ga0210040, IMG submission 185462) | Groundwater microbial communities from aquifer - Crystal Geyser CG19_WC_8/21/14_NA (SPAdes) (version 2) | ecosystem: Environmental > Aquatic > Deep subsurface > Groundwater | place: USA... | reverse complement strand
GCCTCCGCCGCAGCGCCGCCGCCAAGCGCGGGGCGAAGACGCGGGCGGACAAGAAGCGAGCGGAGCAGCAGCAGGGCCAGAACACACGGTGAACGGTTGTGCACCGTATTCGGTGCACAACTGCCAACGCTGCACAGTCCTCCAGCTCACGAGTCCAGCCACTCTTCGTCGGTCCGCACCTCTGGCCAGCTCGGAAGGCCGCCGAGCGATGCGGCAACGGCGTTCTGGAGGCAGTCGTGAGCGTCGCGCTCGTCAATCCCTCGTCGGTGAAGTGCGGCTTCTGGTCGGCCGTCAGCTCGGTGTCATCGGAGCCTGCCGGCGCCTGGCAGCAGCATGGCCACCTCATACACGTTCCGGAGGCCCTCCGGCGCCTCGATCTCGGGCAGCTCCTGGGCGTACGGGCGTCCGTGCGACCTGCGTCTTCCCGGCCCCACCTGACGTCGGACGATCCCTGGAGGCGCGACTCCGCCGGCACCGCATCGGGCACACCCTCGCCGGGCACCGCCGGCGGCAGCTGACCGGGCCCAGAACGACGACGACCGGCCGCACCCAGAGGGTGGTGCGACCGGTCGGGTCGACGGAAGGGCGTCAGTGGCTCGCGGTTCCCGCGGCCTCCGTGCCCAGCGAACCTTCGGAGGCGTTCTTCCGGGTGCGCGGGATGCGGGTGATGATCGGCAGGATGATCGCGACAAGCGCGATGATGCCGATGACCGTGTACGCGGAGGTGTAGTCCTTGTCCGTGCCGATCAGCTTGGCCGCGATCAGCGGGCCGACGACGCCGCCGAGGCTCCAGCCGATCAGCATGAGGCCGTAGATCCCACCGGCGTGCTTGACCCCGAAGAAGTCACCGGCCGTGGCGGGCATGGTGCCGAAGGCGCCTCCGTAGCAGAGGTAGACCAGGGCGGCCAGGATGAAGAACAGCACCGCGTTGTGCGCGTGCGGGATCAGCAGGATGCAGACGCCCTCGATGGCCAGGATGGCGATGAAGGTGACCATCCGGCCGATCCGACCGGAGACCGTGGCCCAGAAGATGCGGCCTGCGCCGTTGAACAAGCCGAGGAACCCGACCGCAGCGGCGGCAGCGGCCGCCGTGTAGCCAGAGATGTCGGCAAAGCTGGCCGCGGCCTGCGAGATGAAGGCGATGCCCGCCAGCACCGCGAGGGTGAGGATGGCTGCCAGCGTGTACCACTGCCAGGTGCGCAGCGCCTCGCCCTGCGTGTAGTCCTGGCCGCTGTCGACGACCTTCCCGGACGTGGCCGGGGTGTAGCCCGGCACGGTGTAGCCGGCCGGCGGGTTGCGGAAGAACAGCGCGCCGACGACGGCGGCGATGAGGTAGGCGATGCCGAGCGGCAGGAAGGCCGAGGTCGGGACGTCGGGGTTGTGCTTGATCAGGGCCTGTGCGATCGGGGCCGTGATGACGGCGCCGAAGCCGAAGCCGCCGACTGCAAGGCCGGTGATGAGGCCGCGACGGTCCGGGAACCACTTCTGCAGCATGGCGATCGGCACGATGTACGCGAGCCCGAGGCCGAAGCCGCCCAGCACGCCGTACCCGATCACCAGCAGCGGGAGGTGGTCGCCGTCGCGCGCGAACGACGCGACGATCACGCCGATGCCGTAGATGATCCCGCCGATGATCGCGACGGTCCGCGGCCCACGACGGTCCTGGATACGACCACCGATGTAGGTGCCGATGAAGATCATGCCGATGGCGGTCTCGAACGGCAGCGTGGCCTCGGGCTTGGTCAGCTTGAAGGCGGCGGCCTTCTGCAGGGCGGAGCTGAAGACGCTCCAGGCGTAGACCGCGCCCAGCGAGAGCTGGAGCAGCAGCGCGGCCACAACAAGGCCCCACCGGCCCCGCGTCGGGTTGCCTGCGTGGCCCTGAGGGCCAGCCGTGGTTGATGCCGTGCTCATCGAGTGTTCTCCTGCGGTTCTGCGGTGGGATCGGTGGTTTGGAACTCGTCGGCCGAAGGACCCGGCCGGACGCTGGTGGGGGTGGCGCCCGGGTCGGTGCCCGCTGCCTCGGCTGCCCGTCGGGCGTTCAGGCGCTCGCGCTGGGGGACGACCGTGTACTTGGGGTCACGGGCGGACTCCTGCCCGGCCTCGAACACCCCGAAGCGGGTGCAGACGGATCCGGCCACGAGGGCCAGCCCGCTGGCGATGGCGAACGCCCGGTGACGACGTCCGAGCAGCAACGCAGAGGCTCCGCCGACAGCAGTGAGGATCTTGCTCGCGCGCATCAGCCGGCCGGGAGTGCCTTCGTGCAGGGCACCGGCCGTGAAGCCCATGGACTTCTCCATGTGGTGCTCGACGACCAGCTCGGCCGTGGCGCCGATGACCGCCAGCATCCGGGCGGGCCCGGTCTCGACCAGCGGCGACGTGACCATGCCCAGCCCGCCGGACGCGGCGGCCGCGGAACCGACGAACACGAAGGGCAGCTCACGGTGGGCCTCGTGCCAGGCGGGGGTGGAGGTGTCGGTGAGCAGCACGGCGGTGTACGAGGCGACGGCCGGGGCGAGCATGGCCGCCTCGATCCCGCCGGGCCGTGCAGCCCAGTCGAGCAGAGTGCTCAGCACCCTGAGCCGGACCGGCAGGAACCGCGCGACGTCCAGCACCCGCGCGATCTCAGCCGCGCCCGCGACGATGTTGCCCGGGGCGTACGCGGTGAGGATCCAGGTGCCCACCGACATCGGCGACGTGGGCTTGAAGACGCGCAGCATGTTGTAGAACTTCATCGGTCGGCCGAGGTCATGGACGAGCGCGAGCATGCTCGCGCTGAGCGCCAGCGTCGCGGTGATCCGGGCGTTGCGACGCAGGTGCGGCCGCCCGCTCAGGTCGGCGCCCATCCCCAGCAGGGACGAGCCACCCGCCAGCCCGCCGGCGAACAGGTAGAACGGGATGTCCGCCTCCCACGGCGTCGCCTTGACGACCTGACGCCCGTAGTAGGTGGTGAACGTCGCGTCCGGGACCATCGGGTCCTCGGCGCGGCCCTTCTTGCGCCGGCCGCCGCCCTTGCCGCCAGGACCGCGACGGCCGCGCCCGCCGCCACCGGTGCGGCGGGTGGTCGCGGACGCGCTGGCCTGACCCTCGGTGCCGGGTACCGCACGGATGCCGGAGTCGCGCAGCCGCTCGCCGTCGTTGCGCTCGGGGTTGGCCGCCTGGCCGCCGGCGTCCTGCTGGCCCAGCTGGTAGGACTCGGCCGGGTCGTCGCCCGAGCCTGGGCTCATCGCCTGCCTCCCACGAACGCGGTCGTCACCGCGGCGACGAAGCCGAGCGCCGCGAAGCCGGCGTTCTTCCACATGCGGGGCAGGTCCGCCGTGGTCACGATCGGGTCCGGCGGGAAGCCGTACACCTCCGGCTCGTCGAGGAGCAGGAAGAACGCTCCGGCTCCACCGACGCCGCCGTCGGGGTCCTCGGCGTAGAGCTGGGCACCGGCGACCCCCGCTGCCTGCAGGTCGGCGAGGCGCACGTTGGCCCGCTCGCGGAGCTCGTCGACGTCGCCGAACTGGATCGACTGGGTCGGGCACGCCTGCGCGCAGGCCGGGGTCAGGCCCTCGCCGAGCCGGTCGTAGCACAGCGTGCACTTCTGCGCGATGCCGTGGTTCTTGTTGGCGAGCGCGTCCTTCGGCTGGTGCTTGTCGCCGATCCGGCGGTCGATGACGCCGAACGGGCAGCCGGCGACGCAGTAGCCGCAGCCGTTGCAGACGTCGTCCTGGACCACGACGGTGCCGAACTCGGTGCGGAACAGCGCACCGGTGGGACAGACGTCCAGACAGCCCGCGTTCGTGCAGTGCTTGCAGACGTTGGACGCCATCAGCCACCGGAACTCGGTCCGCTCGCCGGCGTCGGGGGAGGCGCTCGGCAGGTCGAACGCCGGCATGCCCAGGTCGACCAGGGGCTTCTCCGGCGTCGCCGTCGGCTCCGGCTTCAACGAGCCGAACAGGTCGATGCCGCTGTGGTCCGGTCCCGAGACCGGGCCGGGGATCGTGTCGAAGGCCCCGGCGGTGCCGAAGGAGCTCGCCGTCTTGCCGAACGACCCGGAGTCCGCGTCGGGCAGCAGCACGTCCGCCCCGACGGCGGTCTCGGGGACCCCGATCGTGACCCCGGTCGTCTGCCCACCGAGCGGCTTGCGCTGCTCGATGAACTCGACGTGGCGCCACGTGCTCGCGCCGAGCGCGCCGGTGTTGTCGTACGAGCTCCCGAGCAGCTCGAAGATGCCGTCCTGCGGCACCCCGTTCCACTCCTTGCAGGCCACCTCGCACGCCTTGCACCCGATGCAGATCGAGGTGTCGGTGAAGAAGCCCTTCCGCGGCGGGTGGTCCTCCCACCCCGCGCGCACGGCCGGGCCGCCGGCCTCGACCGACGTGAAGGCCTGGTCAGACCCCCGGCGCGCGTCCAGCCGCCGTCCGAACACCTCTTTGAGGCTCATCGCGCTCCTTCGTCGGGGTTGCCGGCTTCGCCGTCGTGGTTGCTCGGCTCCTGGGCCTTGGCGTGCCTGCCGTCCGGACCCTCCGGTGGCGTGCGCTGCAGGTTCCCGGTGGCCAGGGTGATCCCCGCCCGCGCCCGGTGCTCCGCGACGTAGTCCAGCAGCGCCGGCCCACGTGGGCGACGGCCGGGCTGGATGTCGCAGGAGGACACCTTGGTCTCCTGGATGTGCACGTTCGGGTCGAGCGTGACCCCGAACAGGTCGTTGGCCGAGTCGCCGCTGACCAGAGCCTCGTTGCCGACGCCCCAGTGGTAGGGCAGGCCGATCTGGTGGACCGTCCGCCCCGCGATCCGCAGCGGCGCGACCCGCTCGGTCACCATGACCCGGGCCTCGATCGCCGTCCGGGCGCTGATGATCGTCGCCCAGCCGTTGTTCTCGAGCCCGCGCTCTCGCGCCAGCTCGGGCGAGATCTCGCAGAAGAACTCGGGCTGCAGCTCCGACAGGTAGGGCTGGAACCTGCTCATCCCGCCGGCCGTGTGGTGCTCGGTCAGCCGGTACGTGGTGAACACGTACGGGTACAGCTCGGCCCCCGGCTCGTCGCCCGACGGGTTCTGCAGGTTGTCCTCGCGCGGGAAGACCTCGCGGGTCGGGTTGGCCTGCTGGCGGTACATCGGGTTGCTGACGGGGGACTCCGCCGGCTCGTAGTGGGTCGGCATCGGCCCGTCGAGCAGGCCCGCCGGCGCGTAGAGCCACGCCTTCCCGTCCGCCTGCATGATGAACGGGTCGTCACCGGCCAGGCCGTCGGGACCGGACGCGCCCTCCGGCGGGCGGTAGGCCGGGTCCTTGCCGACCTCGAAGTCGGGCACGTCGTGACCGGTCCACTTCTTGGCCTCGGCGTCCCACCACACCAGCGCCTTGCGCTCGCTCCAGGGCTTGCCCTCGGGGTCGGCCGAGGCGCGGTTGTAGAGCGTGCGCCGGTTCATCGGCCACGCCCAGCCCCACTCGGGTGCGACCCAGGACTGCTCGCGCCCGGCCTTGCGACGCATCGACTGGTTGACCCCGTCGGCGTACACGCCGGTGTAGATCCAGCACCCGCCCGAGGTCGACCCGTCCGGCTTCATCTCGTTGAACGTGTTCAACGGCTGGCCGGCCTTGTCGCCGCTCACGTGGAAGCCGTTGATCTCCTGCAGCACCGAGTCGGCCGAGATCTCGCCGGACTCGTCCAGCGGGTAGTCCCACGTCAGGTCGAGGATCGGCCGGTCGCGATGGTCGGTCGAGCCGGCCAGCCGCTGCCGGATCTTCTGCCCCAGCAGGTAGAAGAACTCGAGCTCGCTCTGCGCGTCGCCCGGCGGCTCGACAGCCTTGTGGTGCCACTGCAGCATCCGCTGGGTCTGGGTGAACGTGCCGCCCTTCTCCACGTGCGACGCGGCCGGGAAGAAGAACACCTCGGTGTCGATCTCGTCGGTCTTGAGCTCGCCCGTCTCGATCTCGGGTGCGTCCTTCCAGAACGTCGCCGACTCGATCAGGTTGAGGTCGCGGACCACCAGCCACTTCAGGTGCGCCAGGCCGAGGCGCTGCATCTTGCCGTGCGCCGACCCGACCGCCGGGTTCTGCCCGAGCAGGAAGTAGCCGTCGATCTCGTCGCGCAGCATCGACATCACGGTCGCGTACGTGCCGTGGTCGCCGGTCAGCCGCGGCAGGTAGTTGAACGCGAAGTCGTTCTCCTCGGTCGCCGCGTCGCCCCACCAGGCCTTCATCAGGCTGACCATGTAGCTCTTGGAGTTGACCCAGAAGCCCTTCTGGTTGGGGCTCGCGATCTCGGCGACGTACTCGTCGAGCGAGTCGTGCGGACCCACCTTCGGCATCGGCAGGTAGCCCGGCAGCAGGTTGAACAGCGTCGGGATGTCGGTCGAGCCCTGGATGCTGGCGTGCCCGCGGAGCGCCAGGATGCCGCCGCCCGGCCGGCCGATGTTGCCCAGCAGCAGCTGGACGATCGCCGACGTCCGGATCATCTGCACGCCCACCGTGTGGTGCGTCCAGCCGACCGAGTAGACCCAGCAGGTCGTCTTGTCGCGACCGCTGTTCTCGGTCACGGCCTCGCAGACCTCGAGGAGCTGCTCGGCGGAGATGCCGCAGGTCTCCTGCACCATCTCCGGGGTGTAGCGGGCGAAGTGCCGCTTGAGCACCTGGAAGACGGTCCGCGGGTGCTGGAGCGTCTCGTCCCGCTTGACCTCGGAGTGCTCGAGCGCCGCACCGTGGCCGCCGAGCTCGTGGCCCGCACCGCGGTCGCTCTCGGACTCCTCGCCCTCGTCGCCGGAACCGGATGCGCCGGTGCCGGGGGACGAGGACGGGCCGCCGCCGGCGGAGTGCTCGTCCATGCCCTCGTACGACCAGCTCGCCGTGTCGTACGTCCCCGTCTCGGGGTCGTAGCCGGAGAACACGCCGTCGAGGTCGTCGACGTCGCGGAAGTCCTCGCTGACCAGCGTGGCGGCGTTCGTGTAGGCGACGACGTAGTCGTGGAAGTACTTGTCGTTGCTCAGGATGTAGTTGATCACCGCACCCAGGAACACGATGTCGCTGCCGGCCCGGATCGGGACGTGCGTGTCCGCCACCGCCGAGGTCCGGGTGAACCGCGGGTCGATGTGGATGACCTTGGCGCCGCGCGCCTTGGCCTCCATCACCCACTGGAACCCCACCGGATGGCACTCGGCCATGTTGGAGCCCTCGATGACGATGCAGTCAGCCTGCTGGAGGTCCTGCAGGAAGTTGGTGGCGCCACCACGGCCGAACGAGGCTCCCAGACTGGGAACCGTGGCGCTGTGTCAAATACGAGCCTGGTTCTCGATCTGTATGGCGCCCAGCGCGGTGAAGAGCTTCTTGATCAGGTAGTTCTCTTCGTTGTCGAGCGTCGCCCCACCGAGGGCCGCGATGCCCATCGTCCGGCGGACGGGACGACCCTGGTCGTCGTCGTCCTGCCAGCGCTCACGCCGCGACGCGACCATGCGGTCGGCGATCATGTCGGTGGCCTGCTCGACACCGATGCGCTCCCAGCGGTCGCTCTTCGGGCGCCGGTAGAGCATGGTCGTGGCGCGGCCCGGGGAGTTGACCAGCTGCTCGCTGGCCGAACCCTTCGGGCACAGGCGGCCACGGGAGACCGGGGAGTCGGGGTCGCCCTCGATCTGGGTGACGTGACCGTCCTTGACGAACACCCGCTGGCCGCAACCGACCGCGCAGTACGGGCACACGCTCTGCACGACCTTGTCGGCCGTCGCGGTGCGCGGGGTGATGGCACGGGTCTTGGGGGACTGCACCGCCGAGCCACGACCCAGCGGGTCGGCCCCGGTGAGCTGTCGCAGGACCGGCCAGTCCAGGAACGTCTTCTTGATGTCCATGATCGCCTCCTGGCGTGACCCTAGCCCAGCGATCCGGCCCGTGGGGGAGCGACGGGTGCCGGACGGGGCGCCGCGTCGACGGCGGGAGGACGATGGGGGCCTCCGGGGGTCCGCGACGACCGGGCGCCGACCTGGGCTGGTGCCCTCAGCCGACGTCCTCCGGATGGTTGGTCAGGAGGTAGTCGAGGATGAACCGGTGCGAGCTGGTCAGGTGGGCCAGCGTGAGGTCGGCGACCTCGTTGGCGTCCCCGCGGCGTACCGCCTCGAGGATCGCCCGGTGCTCGAGGTGCAGGTGCTCCACGTGACCGATGACCGCCAGGTGCAGGTGCAGGTAGCGGTCCGTCAGCCGGCGTAGCTGGTCGACGGTCTTGACCATCAGGGGGCGGCCGGCCTGGTGGTAGACGAGGGCGTGGAACCGGGCGTTCGCGGCGATCCAGCGGCGGGGGTCGGTGCACGACTCCATCTGCTCGGCCAACCGGGTCATCTGCAGCACCTCGGCGAGCCCGACGTTCGGCACGCCCAGCCGGGTCGCGACGGGCTCCAGGGCCTCGCGCATCTCGTAGAGCTCCTGCAGCTCGCCCATCGAGATGCCCCGTACGACGGCGTAGGTGCCGCCCTGCTCCACGAGGCCCTCGGCGGCGAGGACCTGGAGCGCGTCCCGGACCGGGATGCGGCTCACGCCGTGCTCCGCCGCCAGCTGGGACTGCGACAGCCGGGCCCCGGCCGGGATGCCTCCGGTGAGCACGAGGTCGCGCACGGAGTTTGCGACGCGGGTCGCGGCGCCGAGCGGGCTCTCGGTCGCCGGTGCGCGTGCCTCGGGGGTCATGTGTCCATTGTGGAGGGTGCCCACTTGCGTACGAACCTGCCCAAGCCGTATACAGGTGGAAGATCTCGTACACACAGGAGGACATCGATGTCCGTCATCGAACGCACTGCCGACGTCGTCGAGCTGCCCATCGGCAGCCTGCGAACCGGCCTACGGATCGGCGGCGAGGTGCTCCCCGGGGGCGCCGCGCCGATCCCGGTCACCAACCCCAGCACTGGCGAGGTCTTCGCCGAGGTCGCCGGCGCCGACGAGGCCGACATCGACCGGGCCGTCCGGGTCGCCGACGACACGTTCCGCAGCGGCGTGTGGCGGAACATGCCCATCCAGGACCGGGCGCTGATCCTCAACCGCTTCGCCGACGGCATGGCCGCGCGGATGGAGGACCTCTACCGCATCGAGACCATGAACAACGGTCGCCCGATCACGGAGACGAAGGCCCAGATCACGCGGCTGCCCGAGTGGTATCGCTACAACGCGGCGCTGCTGCTCGCGGACCGGGACGCGGTGGTGCCGATGCGCGGTGAGTATCACTCGTACACGAGCCGCTTCCCGCTCGGCGTGGTCGGCATCCTGTCGTCGTTCAACCACCCGATGATGATCACGTCGAAGAGCCTGGCGCCCGCGCTGGCCACGGGCAACAGCGTGGTCCTCAAGCCCTCGGAGCAGACCCCGCTCACGGCCCTGCTGCTCAGCGACATCGCGGCCGAAGCCGGGATCCCCGACGGGGTCTTCAACGTCGTGCCGGGTCTCGGCCCGACCGCCGGGGCGGCGCTGACCAAGCACCGCCTGGTCCGCAAGGTCGTCTTCACCGGCGGCACCGGCCCGGGCCGCGAGATCGCGCACGCCGCGGCCGACCGGTTCGCCAAGGCCACGCTCGAGCTGGGCGGCAAGTCGCCCGTGCTCGTCTTCGACGACACCCCCGTGGAGGTCGCGGCTCGCGGAGCCGCGTTCGGCGGGTTCATCGGCGCCGGCCAGACCTGCATCGCGGGCAGCCGCCTCATCGTGCAGCGCACCATCTACGACGACTTCGTCACCGAGCTCGCCCGCGTGGCCGAGAGCCTGCGCATGGGCGACCCGAGCCTGGCGGAGACGCAGCTCGGACCGGTGATCAGCGAGCGCGCCCGGACGCGGATCCTTGACTACGTCGAAGCCGGTGTCGCCGAGGGTGCCCGACTGGTGACCGGCGGCCGTGCGCGGACCGTCGAGGGGCTGGAGGGCGGCTACTTCCTCGAGCCGACCGTCCTCGCCGACGTGTCGAACGACATGGGCGTCGCGCGGCAGGAGGTGTTCGGTCCTGTCGTCGTCGTCATCCCGTTCGACGACGAGGCCGACGCCATCCGCATCGCCAACGACTCCGAGTTCGGCCTCGGCTCCTCGGTCTGGACCCGAGACGTCGCCCGCGCCCACCGGGTGGCCCAGCAGCTCGAGATGGGGATGGTGTGGGTCAACGACCACCACCGCCTCGACCCGTCGTCCCCGTGGGGCGGGCTGCGCGACAGCGGCGTCGGGCGCGAGGGCGGATGGGAGTCGTTCCACGACTTCACCCACGTCCGCGCCATCAGCGTCCGGACCGCCCCCGACGACGTCGACTGGTACGGCGGGGTCGCGACGGACCGGCTCAACTGATGCCGGGCCTGACCAGCGCCGTCGACGACCGTGGGGTCCTGACGGTCGAGATCGACCGGGCCGGCGGTCTGCTGACGATCACGGACTGCCAGGAGCTGACCGCGACCCTGCTCGCGCCCCCGGCCGGTGCGCGTGCCGTCCGGCTCCGCAGCGCGGGCGACGCCTTCTGCCTCGGTCGGGAGCGCGCCGGGACGACGCCGGGCGCGTTGCGCGAGGAGAGCGAGGTCCTCGTCGGCCTGCACCGGGCCCTCGACCGCACGCGGCTGCTGACGGTGGCCGAGGTCGGCGGGGACGCGGCCGGCTTCGGGGTGGGGGTGGTGGCGTCCTGCGACCTGGCCGTGGCCGCGGCGACCAGTCAGTTCTCGTTCCCGGAGGCCGGGATCGGGCTGGCGCCGTCCCTCGTGCTCGCCTGGCTGCCCGCCCTCGTGGGAGAGCGCGAGGCCTTCTGGCTGACGGCGACCGGGCTGCCCGTCGACGCCTCCCGGGCCCGCGAGCTCGGGCTCGTGAACCACGTCGTGGCCAGCGCCGCCGAGCTCGTGGCCACGACCGACCGCAGCATCGACGCGGTGCTGCGGCACGGGTCCCGGGTGCACTCCGAGATCCGTTCGATGATCCGCGCCGGGCGGGCGCTGACCCGCGACCAGGCGTTCGACCTGAGCGTCGACCGGCTCGTCGTGGGATCCCTCCGTCGTGGCGAGCAGCCCGCCTGAGGTCCTGCACCAACCCCACCGACCGCCCCGTTCGACGACGAAAGGGACCACCATGAGCTCTTCAGCACCCACCGCGACGACAGCCCGGGGCTGGCGTCAGGAGATCACCCGCGCGCAGTGGGTGGTGCTCGCCGCCACCACCCTCGGCTGGGCCCTCGACGGCCTCGACTCCAGCCTGTTCACCCTGGTCGTCGGTCAGACCACGGGCGAGCTGCTGCCCGGGCTGAACGCGTCGGCCCTGTCCTTCTGGACCGGGCTCGCCGTGACCGTCTACCTGACCGGCTGGGCGCTCGGCGCGGTCGTCTTCGGCGCGCTGGCCGACTACATCGGCCGGGTCCGGGTGCTGATGATCGGCGTCCTGGCCTACTCGGTCTTCACCGGGCTGGCGGCGCTCGCGCCGAACTTCGGCAGCTTCGTCACGCTGCGCTTCCTCGCCGGCCTGGGGTCGGGCGTCGAGCTGCCCATCGGCGCCGCCCTGGTGGCGGAGGCCTGGAACAACCGGTTCCGCGCCAAGGCCACCGGCCTCATGATGTCCGGCCTGGCGATCGGCTTCTTCCTGGCCACGCTGGTCTACCGCTTCGTCGGTCCGTACGGCTGGCGCCCCACCCTGCTGATCGGGCTGGTGCCCGCGCTCCTGGTCTTCTTCGTGCGCCGCCACGTCGAGGAGCCTGAGTCGATGGGCGTCGTCCGCGAGCGCCGGGCCGAGCGCCGGGTGGCCCGGGCCGCCGGCGCCGAACGCACCACCGCCGACCGCTTCGTCCTGGTGCAGCTCTTCACGCGGCCGCTGCTCAGGCGGACGCTGCTGTGCACCCTGATCGCGGGCGGCGCGCTGTTCGCCTTCTGGAGCGTCACCACCTGGACCCCGGCCGTCATCCGAGGCGTCGTGGCGAAGGACGGGATCACCGGCACCGCCGCCGTCCCGTACGTCTCCGACGCGATGGCCATGCTCTACCTCGGCGGCGTCGTCGGGTACGCGGTGTGGGGCTTCATCGCCGACGCGATCGGGCGCAAGCGGGCGTACGCGGTGAGCCTGGTGCTGGCGGTGCTCGGCGTCGGTCTGCTGTATCCGCTCGCCGACTCCTACACGGCCTACCTGATCGGGCTGCCGGTCGTCGGCTTCGGCGTCTACAGCCTGTTCTCGGGCAACTCCGTCTACTTCCCCGAGCTCTTCGGTCCCGCGGTGCGGGCGAGCGCGGTGGCGGTGACGAACAGCATCGGGCGGCTGGCCACCGCGGCCGGACCGCTGCTGGCCGGGATCATCGCGGCGCAGTGGTTCGGCGGGAGCCTCGCGCTGGCGATCGCGTCGGTGTCGGGACTCGTGCTCCTCGCGGTGATCGGGCTCGTGATGCTGCCCGAGACGCACGGCAGCATGGCGCTGGCCGACGACCAGCTCGTCACCGCGGACGAGACCTCCCTGGTCACGGCCGACGTCGCGCTGCGCCGGCAGGGCGGCTGAGGCAGGCACGCCGAGCTCGGCCGCAGGAGCGCCTGGGGCCGGCGGCGTCCACGACGGTTCGAGAACGAGTCCGTCCTGCCGCCGGCTCGAGCGGCAGCGTGCGGCCGAGCCCTGGAGGAGGACGCACCGAGGTGGTGACGGCGGCTGCGCTCGGCGGGGGCCCTGACGGACCGGAGCGCGGGAGAGTCGTCCTGACGGCTGGTGCGGTCGACGGCCCGACGCTCGCGGCGGAGGTCGAGCGCCAGGTCCGCGCCGACGACGGCGACCCGAGCGGCATCACCTGCCCTGCGACCGCCGAGGTGGCCCAGGACGTCACCAGCGTCTGCCACGGGGACGTCGACGGGGACGAGTGGGCGTTCGTGGTGTTCATCGAGGACGACCAGGGCAGCTACACCGTGCTCCCGGTCTGATCCGGGTCGTCGCGAGGGGCGGTGCACCGTCGCACGCGCGGAGCCCCGGGCAAGATCGGTCTGTGACCACCACCTCGACCCCCTCGGCGTCCGCGACGTCGCGCAGGTCCCTGCTCCTCGCCGCGCTGGTGACGGCGGCCGTGGCCGCCGTCGGGCTGAGCTGGGCCAAGTGGCTGCCCTACGCGCAGCGCGCTGGTGCTGTGGCGGCCTCCGGGTCGTGGCAGGGCTCCTCCCTCCTGTCCGCGGGCACGGGCGAGGGGCCGTTCGCGCGCGCCTGGGACTTCACCCTCGCGTACGGCAGCGCCGTCTGGAAGGCGTTGCTCGTCGCCCTCGTCGTCGCCACCGTGCTCGACGTGCTGGTGCCGAAGCGGTGGCTCGTCGGTGCGCTGGGCCGGCGTACGCCGCTGGGTGGCTCGCTCGCCGGCGGTGCGGCCTCGCTGCCCGGCATGATGTGCACCTGCTGCACCGCGCCGCTCGCCGTGACCATGCGTCGGGCCGGGGTGCCGTTGCCCGCGGCGCTCGCCTTCTGGCTGGGCAACCCGGTGCTGAACCCGGCCGTCCTCGTCTTCCTCGCCCTCCTGGCGCCGCCGTCGTGGGTGCTGGTGCGCATCGGCGTCGGCATCGGCCTGGTGGTCGGCTTCTCCGCCCTGGTGGGGGTGGTCGTCCGCCGCCGAGCGGCCGGCGGCAGCGACCTGCCCGCAGCCCGGGACGCGGTGGAGACGGCGGACGAGCCGCTCGTCTGGCGCGAGGTCCCGCGACGCCTGCTGGTCCGGTTCGCCCGGCTGGCCGTCGTCCTGGTGCCGGAGTACCTGGTCGTCGTCTTCGTGGTCGGGCTGGTCGGCGCTCCGCTGGGGGACCTGCTCGGTCACGGCGGGGCGCTGGCCGTCCTGCTCGCCGCGCTGATCGCCACCGTCCTCGTGCTCCCGACCGGTGGAGAGATCCCGGTCCTGCTCGGCCTCGCCGCCGCCGGTGCGAGCGGCGGGGTGCTGGGCGCCCTGCTGATCGCGCTGCCCGCCATCAGCCTCCCCTCGGGGGTCATGGTGGGCCGCGCCCTCGGCTGGAAGGCCACCGCCGCGACCGCGGGCGCGACCGTCGTCGCCGGCCTCGTCGCCGGGGGACTCCTCGCCGGGGTGTCCTGAGCCCGCTCCGATCAGGCGGGGGCCCCGGTCAGCTCCGCCTGCTCGGGGCCGTGGGGGATGTCGATCCGCTCCTCGCCGCTGCGCAGCGCCCGCAGGATCACGCGCCCGACGTAGTCGGCGCTGTGGGCGAGCATCCCCGGCCGGACCTCCTGCCCGGCGCGAAAGCGACCCTCGCCGAACTCGGTCGCCGTGATGGAGGGCAGCACCAACGAGACGTCGACGCCCTCGTCCGCGAGCTCGGCCCGGAAGACGGCGGAGAGCATGTTGAGCGCGGACTTGGTGGCCGCGTACGCCCCGACGCCCGGCAGCACCATGCGGGTCGTGCCGGAGCTGACGTTGACGATGCGCCCAGTGCCCTGCGCCCGCATCACGGGCAGGACGGCCTGGGTCAGCGCCACGACCGAGACCACGTTGAGGGCCAGCACCTCGGAGAACTGCTGGAGGTCCAACGAGTCGAGGCGGTGGTGCAGGCTCACGCCGGCGTTGTTCACCAGCCCGTCGATGCGTCCGTGCCGCTCCTGCGTCGCGTGCACCAGCCGGGCGACGTCGTCGGGACGGGTGACGTCCGTGGGCACGGCCAGCGCCCCGTCGAGCTCGTCGCTCAGCGCCGCCAGCCGGTCGGCGCGACGGGCGGCCAGCACCGGGTGCGCGCCGGCCGCGTGCAGGAGCCGGACGGTCGCCTCCCCGATCCCGGAGGAGGCCCCGGTCACGATGACGGTCGTACCGGTCAGGTCGAGTGCTCTCATGGGCCCGAGTCTGGTGCGACCTCGTGCCTCCGGCCCGGGGGCCCCCGGGCAGCTCCGTACGCGTCCAGCGACGGCCGCCGCTCCGAGCGGTGTCCGGGTAAGATCAGGCGTCGTGCCGACCACCCCTGCCACGCCTGCCGCCGCCCGCATCGCGGTCGACCTGCAGACGGTGCCGTCGGTCGACGTCACCGACCCGCTGGCGGCGTACGTCGCCCTGCGTGACCTCGTCGGCGTGGAGCAGGTGTTCCTGCTGGAGTCGCTGGCCGGCCCGATCGCCGACACCCGTGCCTCGCTCGCCGGGGTCACCGGGCTGCTCGAGGTGCAGGTGCACCGCTCGCGCGTCACCTTCACCGGCGTCCCCGCCCTGGTCCAGGCGGCCGGCAACGCGCTCGAGCACGCCGGGGTGACGCAGCCCGACGGCGAGGGCCACCGGCTGACCAGCGACGAGGGCCTGTTCGACCTCCCGCGCGTGCTGGACGCCATGTTCGACGTCGACCGCGACCCGGGGCGCTTCGGCTTCGGGCTGCTGGTCTTCCACGGCTACGACGCCGTCCGCTACATCGAGCGGCTGCCGCGGCTGATCGACGACCCGCCCGAGCCGGCGCCCGACGCCGTCTTCGCCCTGGTGCGCGCGCTCGTGGAGATCGACCTGACCGAGCTGACCGGGCGACTGACGGTCGCGTCGAGCGCGGGCTGGCCCGAGATCGACGTGAGCGCGGTCGTGGGGGCGCTCGAGGCGCTGCCCGCACCGCTCCCCGAGCCGGTCGCGCCCGCGCCGATCGCCGTCGCGGACGACACGACCCGCGACGAGTTCGTCGCGCACGCGGAGCAGGCGCTGGAGCACATCCGCGTCGGCGACATCTACCAGGTGCAGGTCGGCCACGCCATCACCGTGCGGACGCGCGCTGACGAGCTGACCGTCTACCGCCGGATGCGCGAGCGCAACCCGAGCCCGTACATGAGCCTGCTGCCCATCGCCGGGCGCGTGGTCGTCGGGGCGAGCCCGGAGCTGTTCCTGCGCCTCGAGGGACGCACCGCAACGATGCGACCCATCGCCGGGACGGCCCGCCGCAGCGGCGACGCCGCTCGCGACGAGATCGCCGTGGAACGACTGCTGTCCGACCCCAAGGAACGCGCCGAGCACGTGATGCTCGTCGACCTGTGCCGCAACGACATGGGGCGCGTCTCCGTCCCCGGCTCGGTCTCGGTCGACGACTTCATGGTCATCGAGGCCTACAGCCACCTCTTCCACATCGTCTCCAGCGTCAGCTCGACCGTCCGCGACGAGCACGACGTCTACGACGTCATCCGTGCGAGCTTCCCCGCCGGGACGATGACCGGCGCACCGAAGGTGCGGGCGATGGCGCTCATCGAGGAGCTCGAGACGAGCCGGCGCGGCCTGTACGCGGGGTCGTTCGGCTTGATCGGCTTCGGCGGCTGGACCATCCTGGGGCTGGCGATCCGGATGACGGTCCGCACGGGCTCTGACGACGACAGGGCGTACGTCCTGCGGGCATCGGCCGGAGTGGTCGCGGACTCCACGCCGGACGGCGAGTGGGCCGAGACCCTGACCAAGATGGGCGCCGCCTACTGGGCGGTCACCGGAGAGGAGCTTCAGTCGTGAAGGTCGTCCTCATCGACGCGTTCGACAGCTTCGTCTACATCATCGAGCAGTACCTCGCCGAGCTCGGCGCCGAGCCGGTCGTGATCCGTTCCGACCCCGGCAACACCGACCGCGTGCGAGACCTCGCGCCGGACGTCCTGGTGCTGGGTCCGGGCCCGGGCCACCCGCTGGACTCCGGTCACGTGGAGCTCGTGCAGGAGTTCGCCGGCCAGGTGCCGATCCTCGGCGTCTGCCTGGGCCACCAGGCGATCGGCTGCGCGTACGGGGCCACCGTCTCGCCGGCGGCGCACATCATGCACGGCAAGACCAGCACCATCGACCACGACGGGCGCGGGATGTTCCGGCAGGCGTCGCCCGACCAGGTCGTGACCCGCTACCACTCGCTGGTGGTCGAGGACGCGACGCTGCCGGACGAGCTCGAGGTCAGCGCACGCTCGCGCGACGACGGCTACATCATGGCCATGCGGCACCGCGAGCTCGCCGTCGAGTCGGTCCAGTTCCACCCGGAGTCGATCACCACCCAGGCCGGCATCGGGCTGTTCCGCTCGTTCCTCGAGACCTACGTGGCCGCTCGCACCGGCGAGGAGCCGCTCCGGCCACGCGACCCCTCGCGCGCGCCCTGACCACCTCGACGGCCGGGGGCACGCTCGCCGACCTGATCCCCGCGGAACCCGACCCCGACGCGGTCTACGAGGCGTTCTCCGGCTGGCTGGAGGGACGTGGGCTGACGCCGTACGCCCACCAGACGGATGCGCTCATCGAGATCGTCTCCGGCGCGAACGTCATCCTCTCCACCCCGACCGGCTCGGGGAAGTCGCTCGTGGCGACGGGTGCCGAGTTCGCCACCCTCGCCCGCGGCGGGCGCACCTTCTACACCGCGCCGATCAAGGCCCTGGTCAGCGAGAAGTTCTTCGACGCCGTCGCGACGTTCGGGCACGAGCGGGTCGGGATGATGACCGGCGACGCCAGCGTCAACCCGGGTGCGCCGATCATCTGCTGCACCGCCGAGATCCTCGCGAACCTCGCGCTGCGTCAGGGCGCCGACGCCGACGTCGCGTGCGTGGTCATGGACGAGTTCCACTACTACGGCGACGTCGACCGCGGCTGGGCCTGGCAGATCCCGCTGATCGAGCTGCCGCACGCGCAGTTCGTGCTGATGTCGGCCACCCTCGGCGACGTCACCCGGTTCGAGGCCGAGCTGACCCGTCGTACGGGACGCCCGACGTCGACGATCTCCTCGGTGGAACGTCCGGTCCCGCTGCTGCACCGCTACGTGACCACGACGCTGCTCGAGACGGTCGAGGAGCTGCTGGAGACCCACGAGGCGCCGATCTACGTCGTCCACGCCAGCCGGGCCGCCGCGGTCGAGCAGGCCCAGTCCCTGACCAGCCTCAAGATCAGCAGCCGCGAGGAGAAGGACGCGATCGGGGCGCTGATCGGGGACTTCCGCTTCAGCGCCGGCTTCGGCAAGGTGGTGTCGCGCCTGGTCCGGCAGGGGATCGGGGTCCACCACGCCGGCATGCTGCCCAAGTACCGCCGACTGGTGGAAAAGCTCGCGCAGGCTGGCCTGCTCAAGATCATCTGTGGCACCGACACCCTCGGGGTCGGCATCAACGTGCCGATCCGGACGGTGCTGATCGCCTCGCTGAGCAAGTACGACGGGAGCCGCGCGCGGCTGCTGACCGCGCGAGAGTTCCACCAGGTCTCGGGTCGTGCGGGCCGGGCCGGCTTCGACACGAGCGGGCAGGTCGTCGTGCAGGCCCCCGACCACGTCGTGGCGAACGAGAAGGCGATGGCCAAGGCCGGGGACGACCCGAAGAAGCGCCGCAAGGTGGTCCGCAAGCAGCCGCCCCAGGGGACGGTGGGCTACGGTCTGCCGACCTTCGAGCGGCTCGTCACCGCCCCGCCGGAACCGTTGTCCTCGCACTTCAAGGTCACCCACGCGATGCTGCTCGACGTCATCGCCCGGCCGGGTGACTGCTGGGCCGGCATGCGGCACCTGCTGACCGACAACGACGACCCGCCGTCCGCACGGCGGAGGCACGTCGCGCGCAGCCTCTCGATCTATCGCGGGCTGCTCGAGTCCGGCGTGGTGGAGCAGCTCCCGGAGCCGGACGACGAGGGGCGCCGCGCGCGGCTCACCGTCGACCTGCAGCGCGACTTCGCCCTCAACCAGCCGCTCTCGCCGTTCGCGCTCGCGGCGCTGGACCTGCTCGACGTCCAGTCCGAGACGTACGCGCTCGACGTCGTCTCGATCATCGAGGCGACCCTGGAGGACCCCCGCCCGATCCTCATGGCCCAGCGCAACCGGGCCCGTCGCGAGGCGGTCGAGGCGATGAAGGCCGAGGGGATCGAGTACGAGGAGCGCGTCGTGCTGATCGAGGACGTGACGTGGCCCAAGCCCCTCGACGAGGTGCTGCAGGTGGCCTTCACCGCGTACGCGTCCAGCCACCCGTGGGTGCTCGACGAGCGCGTGTCGCCCAAGTCGGTGGTGCGCGAGCTGTTCTCCGAGGCGATGACCTTCGCCGAGTTCGTGGCCCGCTACGAGCTGGCGCGTTCCGAGGGTCTGGTGCTGCGCTACCTGTCGGACGCCTTCAAGGCGCTGCGCCAGACGGTCCCGGAGGACGCGCGCACCGAGGCGCTCACCGACCTGATCGTGTGGCTCGGCGAGCTCGTCCGGCAGGTCGACTCGAGCCTGCTCGAGGAGTGGGAGCGGCTGTCCCACCCGGAGGCGCTGGCCGCGGGTGCCTCAGCCGGAGACGTGCTGGCCGCGCCGCCCCCGCCCGTCACCGCCAACGTCCGGGCATTCCGGGTGCTGGTCCGCAACGCGCTGTTCCGGCGGGTCGAGCTCGCGGCCCGTCGGCAGTGGTGGCCGCTGGGGGAGCTCGACGGGGCCGACGGCTGGGGTGCCGAGGAGTGGGTGTCCGCGCTGGAGCCGTACTTCACCGAGCACGCCTCGATCCTCACCGGCGCGAACGCCCGCGGCCCGGCGCTGTTCGGGGTCCAGGAGGAACCCACCCGGTGGCGGGTCCGCCAGATCATCGACGACCCGGCCGGGGACCACGACTGGGGCATCAGCGCGGTCGTCGACCTGACGGCGAGCGACGAGGCCGGCGAGGCGGTCGTGCACATCACCGCGGTCGACCGGCTGCAGGGCTTCGCGAGCAGCTGAGCCCGGCTCCCGCCCAGAGATGACTCGGCGTTGACGACGACGAGTGCCGTCCCTGCTCAGGCAGGGCCTGCGCAGGTGATCGGGTCGTCAGATCTCAGCGGTGCGCGAGCGCCCAGACCCGCTCCGGGGTGGCGGGCAGCTGGAGCTCGTCGCCCTCGGTGAGCCCGAGAGCGTCGGCGACCGCGTTGAGCACGGCGGGCGGGACGCCGATGCAGCCGGCCTCGCCCGCCCCCTTGGCCCCGAACGGCTGGTTCGGGTTGGGCGTCTCGGTCTCCTCGAGCACCAGCTCGGGCACCTCGGCGGCGGTCGGGATCAGGTAGTCCAGCAGCGTGCGCCGCGTCGGGACGCCGTCGGCCGGGTAGCCCGCGTCCTCGTAGAGCGCCTGCCCGAGGCCCTGCACGATCGAGCCGTACGTCTGCCCCTGCACGACCATCGGGTTCACGACCACCCCGTAGTCGTCGACGGCCACGAGCCGGCGCACCTCCACGTGCCCGGTGCTCGGGTCCACCTCGACCGCCGCGCCGTAGCAGCCGAACGGGAACGCCTGCGGCGGCGTGAACACGTCCTCGGCCCGCAGCGGACCGGTGCGGGCGACCACCTCCCCGAGCGGGACCTCGCGGTCGGCGACCCGCAGGCGGCCGGCGGCGTACGAGATCTCCTCGACGTCGATCCCCTCGGCGGCGGCGAGCCGTTCGCGGGCGAGTCGGACGAGCGCCTCGGCCGCTCGCCACAGCGCACCGCCACCGACCTGCATGGACCGGCTGCCGAAGCTGCCGTGGCCCTCGCGCACCTCGCGGGTGTCGCGGGCGAGCAGACGGATCCGCTCCGGCTCGATGCCGAGCACCTCCGCGACCACCTGCGGGAAGGTGGTCTCGTGCGCCTGCCCGGTCGAGGTCGAGCCGGTCCACGCGGTGACCGAGCCGTCGGGGCTGACCTCGACGGCACCCCACTCGGGGCTGTGCGCGGCCGCTCCGGAACGTTCGACGTAGCAGGCCAGCCCGACGCCGAGCCAGCGGTCGCCGTCGTGGCCCCGAGAGGCCTGCTCGACCCTCAGGTCGCCGTAGCCCAGCCGGTCGAGCATGAGGTCGAACGCCGCGCGGTAGTTGCCGCTGTCGTAGTGCGCCTCGGTCGGCGTGGTGTGCGGGAAGGCGTCGGGCGGCAGGAAGTTCCGTCGGCGCAGCTCCGCCGGGTCCAGACCGGTCCGTCGCGCCAGCGTGTCCATGGTCCGCTCGAGCTGGTACGCCGCCTCCGGCCGGCCGGCGCCGCGGTAGGCCGCCGTCGGCGCGGTCGTGGTCGTGGCGGTCCGGACCCGGACGTGGGCGCGCTCGAGCGCGTACGGTCCGCAGGCGGTCAGCGACGACATCAGCGGGACCATCGCGCCCTGCGCGGGGTAGCCGCCGATGTCGGCGACGGTGTCGACGTCGAGCGCGAGCAGCCGGCCGTCGCGGTCGGCCCCCAGCCGCACGTGCTGGGACTGGCCACGACCCCGCGGGGCGCAGAGCAGCGCCTCGGCCCGGTCCTCGACCCAGCGCACCGGGCGCCGCAGCTCGAGCGCCGCCCCGACGACGACGAGGTACTCCGACCAGGTGCCGCTCTTGGCCCCGAACGCGCCGCCGGTGTCGGGGACGACCACCCGGACGAGCCGGGGCTCCAGGTCGAACGCCTCGGACAGGGCGTCGCGGAGCAGGTGCTGGCCCTGGTGGCTCACCCAGACCGTGATCCCGCCGTCGTCGTCGGGCCGGACCAGGATCGCGCGCGCCTCCATCGAGGTGTGCAGCACCAGCTCCTGGCGGTAGCGGGCCTCGACCACCACGGGGGCGCCGGCCAGCACGTCCTCGACCGGGTTGCCGACCTCGCTCTCGGCGACGAGGTTGCCGGAGTCCCAGAGCAGCGGTGCGTCGGCCGCCAGCGCCCGGCCGGGGTCGACCAGCGCGGGCAGGGGGTCCAGCTCGACGAGCACGGCGTCGCACCCGTCCTCGGCGGCGTACCGGTCTCGCGCCGCGACCGCCGCGAGGGACTGCCCGGCGAAGCGGACCCGGTCGTCCGCCAGGGGCGCCCACGGGCGGTCGGCGGACCCGTCCCCCACCGGTGGCACCAGCGGCAGCTCCAGGTCGTGCGCCGCCCACGCGCCGACCACCCCCTCGACCGACCGGGCCCGGCTCGCGTCGACCGAGCGCACCACCGCGTGCGGCAGCTCGCTGCGGCGGAACGCCAGCTCGACCGTCCCGGGAACGCGCAGGTCGGCGACCGTGGTGGCGCTGCCTCGCAGCAGCCGGTCGTCCTCGCGGCGCAGCAACGGCCTGCCGAGCTGGCTCATGCGTCGTCCTCCTCGGTCGGGGTACACAGGGCTCATGACCTGCATATCCCACAACCCCTCGGTTCACGCCGTCGCCCGGACCCACCGGTCGTGAAGCCGGCCCCGTTCGCGTACGCGGCCCCCACCACGGTGGCGGAGGCGGTCGACGCGCTCGCCGAGGACGGCGCCGTCGTGCTGGCCGGCGGGCAGAGCCTCGTGCTCGAGCTCGTGTACCGCGACCAGCGGCCCCGGAGGGTCGTCGACGTGAACCGTGTCGCGGGGCTGGCGGACCAGCGGGAGGACGACGCGGGTCTGCTGCTCGGCGCCCTCGTGCGGCACGCCGAGCTCGCGGGCGGCGGTGCGGACCCGGTCCGGCGGCTGCTGGCCGAGGTCGTCCCGTACGTCGCGCACCCGCCCATCCGCGCCCGCGGCACCTTCTGCGGGTCGATCGCCTGGGCCCACCCCGCCGCCGAGTGGAACGCCGTGGCCCTCGCCCTCGACGCCGAGGTGCGCGTCCGCAGCGCCGCAGGGCACCGGGCCGTGGCGGCCTCCGACTGGTTCCTGGGTGACCGACGGACCGCGCGCCGGCCGGACGAGCTGGTGGAGGAGGTCCTGCTGCCCCGGCTGGCGTCCGGGACGGCGGTGGGCTTCGCGGAGCACCGGCGCACGCACGCGAGCTTCGCCGAGGTGGCGGTCGTCGCCGTGGCTCTCGTCCGGGACGGTCTGGTCCAGCACGTACGGCTGGCAGCAGCAGGTCTCGCGGACCGCCCGCTGCGCCTGAGCGAGGTCGAGGAGGCGCTGGCCGGGGTCGGGGTCGCGGAGGTCGCGGGGCGTGCCCGGGTCGAGGTGGCCATCAGGCTGGGCGTAGACACCCACCAGGCCGCGCTCGCCGCCGAGCTGGCGGGCCGGGCGCTGGACCGGGCGGTGGCAGCATGATCGTCCGGTTCCGGGTCGACGGGGTCGACCACGAGCTCGACGTGGAGCCGCGCCGGCTCCTGGTCGACGTGCTGCGCGACGACCTCGGCCTGACCGGCACCACCGTCGGCTGCGGGCACGGGGTGTGCGGCTCGTGCACGGTCCTGGTCGACGGGGTGGCCCGACGCTCGTGCCTGGCGCTGGCGGTGCAGGCCGACGGGACCGAGGTGCGGACGGTGCAGGGCCTGGCCCCCGCGGACGGCCCGCTGCACCCGGTCCAGCGGGCGTTCCACGAGAACCACGCGCTCCAGTGCGGCTTCTGCACGCCGGGCTTCGTCATGCTCCTCGCCGGCGCTCTCGAGAAGGAGCCGGAGATCGTCGAGGACGAGGAGGCGCTCACCGCGCTGCTCTCGTCCAACCTGTGCCGGTGCACCGGCTACGTCGGGATCCGGGCCGCTGCGCACCAGGCGGCACAGGTGCTGCGGGAGAGGCCGACGGCCTGACGCCACCCACGTCCGTGCGTGGCCTCGGCACCCCTGCTTCCGGGGGCCGCTCGGTGGCACGATGACGAGGACCGTCGACGAGGAGGACACATGCCGGAGAAGGGCAGCGAGGCCGAGCGGATCGAGGAGGACCGGCTCCCCAGCACGCTCGACCGGTCCGACCAGAAGGCCAAGGACACCTACGCCGAGACGCTGGCCTCGGCCGAGGAGTCGTACGGAGACGGTCGGCGCGCTCACCAGACCGCCTGGGCCGCCGTGAAGCACACGCACGAGAAGGTGGGCGACCACTGGGAGCCGAAGGAGTCCAACGGGCCCTCCGACGCCCGGGCCGCGGGCGGGGCGGACACCCACCGCGAGACGAAGGGTGGTGTCGACGCGAACGCGTCGAAGCAGCACCTGTACGAGCTGGCGCAGCAGGCGGAGGTCCCTGGCCGCTCGACGATGAGCAAGGACGAGCTGGTCGACGCCCTGCAGAAGTTCAACGACCGGAAGAC
>Ga0210040_10002888_pt1 | contig 23732 bp, 23 predicted proteins | sample CryGeyCG12114_NA_FD_185462 | JGI IMG/M metagenome (GOLD analysis project Ga0210040, IMG submission 185462) | Groundwater microbial communities from aquifer - Crystal Geyser CG19_WC_8/21/14_NA (SPAdes) (version 2) | ecosystem: Environmental > Aquatic > Deep subsurface > Groundwater | place: USA... | reverse complement strand
CCCGCCAGCGCGAGAATGCCGCCTCACCGAGGCCGCCAACCGCCTCGCCCGCAAAAAAATACTCGCCGCTGGCCGTCCGGTCGATGCCGGCCAGGATGTTGAGCAGCGTCGTCTTGCCCGCTCCGGACGGGCCCATGATCGCCACGAACTCGCCGGCCGAGAAGCTGAGCGACATGTCGTCGAAGATGCGGATCTCGTCCGATCCGCGCGTATAGGCCTTGCTCAACCGGTCGAGCGCGATCAGCGGCGGCGCCGATGGCGGAATGGCGGCATGGATGTTCATCGGCTTTCCCCGTGGAATCGGATGGTGGCCGCCATCTCAGGCAGCAGCTGGCCGTCCAGTTGGTCGATGCGAACGCGGACGCGGAAGGTGGCACGGCTGCGGTCGGCGACCGGCACGATCGCGGCGACCCGCCCCGCATAGGGATGCTCTGGATGCGCCTCGAGCGTCACCGTCGCCGGCAGCCCCTCTCGGGCTCGGGCAATGTAAGTCTCGGCGACGTCGACCTCGATCTGCAGGCTGGTCATGTCCACCAGGGTGCAGATGCCGGTTCGCGTGAAGCCGCCGCCCGCGGAGATCGGCGATATCATCTCGCCGGGTTGGGCATTCACCGCCGTCACGATCCCGTCGAAAGGGGCGCGAACCACATGGCGGTCCAGGTTGGTCCGCGCTGCGACCAGCCGGGCCTGCGCGGCTTGAGCATCGGCGCGAGCGGTGGCGATCTGCGCCTCGATCGTTTTGACCGATGTCGTGCTCTGCTGCACGTCCGTGCCACGGGCGAAGCCGCGCGCGGCGAGCGCCAGATACCGCCCCTGCGTGACACGGGCGTCCCGCAGCTGAGTGCGATAGCGATCCGCGTCGAACTCGGCGGATCGAACCTGGGCGCCGGCTTCCGCGACGCCGGCGGACGCTGCATCCGCGTCGAGATGGGCGAGCACCTGGCCGCGGCGGACATGGTCGCCTTCGTCGACGAGCACGCGAGCGACTTGGCCCGTCACCTGCGCTGCCACCGTCGCCTGGCGCCGCGCGACGACATAGCCCGACGCGACCAGGCCCTCGCCGCTGGCTTTCTTTGGTGCCAGCGCGGCGGCGCCCGGCTGTGCCGCTGCGGGCGCTGCCGGCGTGCGGTTCCACTGGAATGCGAGCTGCGCCGAAATCAGCAGGGCCGTTGCCAGCCCGGCGCTCGCGACGGCCACCACGGCCATCCGGGCCGAGACCGGACGCGTCCCGGCCGGCGTCCCGCCGGGCCGCGGCGCGTCAGTGCGACGAGATCCCCCCACCGTGGCCGGCTCCCTGCGCAGCTGATCCAGCTTGTCGAGAAGTTCTGTGCTCATGCGCATCCCCATCGCAGTGTCGATTGGGAGGATCTCTTCGGGACGACCGGCCGCCCCAGCATCAGCGCGGCCGGCATTCTCCGGCCGCTCAGGCGCGTGCTTCGTAGATCGCCACGCCCACTATGATTCCGAGGCATAAGGGGCCTCCCACCTCGCGTCGCGCCACCGTGCCGTTGAACCCAACCGCCGTCGGGATGCGGCATTGACGAATGAGATCGGCTTGCGTTTTGGTCGTCTTCATCCCCCACTCTCCTGTCGTTTGCGCGGCAGCCGTCCGCGACCGCCGCTCCGGGTAACGGAACGGCGTGGCCGGCCGTGAAGCCGGTTCATCGATGTGACGACTGACTGCCCCTGATCACCGATGTGATCGTGGGAATAGTCTGCGGGATCGGGCAAACCTGTCGCGGACCGGGAGACTTTTTTATGAGGACGCCGGTGCCGCGCCGTCGGCGAGCCGTGCGCCCTGTGCCCCGGCGGCCGCGCGGTAGGACGCCATGATGTCGCTCATACGGCCGATTTGACGCCGCTGCCCGATTAGCGACCAGACCATTCCGGCGGCGACGACCGCCACCAAGACCGCGATCAGCAGCAGGAAGGAGTGGTGCGCGGCGCCTAGCGCCCGGTATGCCGGCGAGTGCAGGATGATTGCGCCGGGCTGTGGATCGACCACGTCGGCGAAGGACCAGCCCAGCAGGATTCCGATCGGGAACAGCAGGACGCCGACCGTTGTCCGCCTGAGTCGCGCCTTGAGGCGCAGCAACCCCTGCGCAACCACTGCCTCCCGCTGGCGCTCGTCGCGGGCCCATTCGATCCGGCGCAGTCGATGGCGGTCCCAAGTCGACCACAGCACCACGACGATGATTACCGCACCGGCGACCGCCGCCTTGGCAGTGCCGACATGCCACTGGATCAGCAGGACGCAGCCGATCACGCACGCCGTGACGGCGATTTCCAGCGCTGCCAGAGCCTTGGCCCGCCGGATTGCGCGCGTCGAGAGGACCAGCAGCTCCTTTGGAAGATCGCGGGGGCTCTCGCCCTGCCAAACCGCGCTAAGATCATCGAAATCAAATTGTCCAAGTCGCCGTTCAACCATGCATCACCTCCGCTAGCGCAATTTTCGCGCGCTGACAGCGCAACATTGCAGCGTTCGCGGATATGCCCAATGTCTCTCCAATCTCGACGAAACTAAATCCTTCCAGCATCAGTAATGCCGTTTCACGCTGCGCTATGCTGAGCAAACGTAGCGCGGCAAGCACCTTCTGTCGAAGGTCGACCGCAATAGCGGCCTCGTCGGGCAGGGTGCCGACGGCTACCCAATGCTCGCTCACCTCCTGAGTGCGAGGCATGCGTGAGTGTCGAGCTACATGGCTGATGGCTCTCTTTTGAGCGATGCTGGCAATATAGGTTTTCAGCGATGATTGACCGCGGAAGGATGGCAGCGCGCGCCAAATAGCCAGCAGGATCTCTTGAGTCAGGTCTTCCCGGTGAGCCGAATTCGCCTCGTGCGACAGCGCGATGCGGGAGATCAATCCCGAGTGAGATCGAACGACCTCCTCGAACAACGCCTCCCGAGTTTGCGTCAACAAGCCACCCTTTCGCAGTTCCGGGTTGTCGTTCGGCCAGTATGCCGAACGGCTAAAAAAAACCACCTCGGAAGCGACAGGTCTTCGGCGCGCGGGCGACTATCTCCTCGTCGGCCTCGAACGGGGACGACTTGGGACAGACGACGGAACGTCAGTAGTTTGCGACTTCGATCGACCCGATCGGAGACCAGAACAGTGCACTAGTCAGCCCCAGTGCAGCCCTGAGGAGGAAAGAATGGATCATTTTCCAATCTTCCGGCTAGCGCGCCTAAAAAGCTTCCGGCAGCTTTGTCCTGTCTGCGGGGCACGCTCGTGACGCCGTCAGCCTCGCTGACCGGGTGGTTTGCCCAAGCAGACGGCCCGGCCGCAGCCGACACAAGGTCGTTAGCGCGCCATCACTGGCGGGAACAGCCAGCACTGACGGCGCTCGCATCGGCCCTCGATGCCCTTGATGCTCCGACGCTAGCTGACGTTGAACTGCTTCTAACCACCGCCCTCGACGAGACGGATTGGATTGATAACTGGATCGATGGCATGGCTCTGGCGGCCCGTCTCGACCCGTTCTTCACACCACCTCTCGGCGCTCAGACGAACGGCTTCCAGCGAAGCTTGCAGCTGTTTGTGCATCCGCTTGTGCGGGTGTCGCTCGGGATACTGCCGGTCGACTCATTGGCCGAGAAGAAGGTGCTGCAGAAAGGGTCGGCGGGAATTAGTTTTCCGGGGACTGTGATTTTGCAGCGTTTTCTGCGGGCGGGCGGGGCGGTGCTCGCGTTCTGGCGGGCGCCGGCGGCGGGGGAGGATTTCAGGATCGGCGGAGAGGCGCGCTGCCGGGCCGACGGGGTTCGCCGGCTGCGCGACGGCGACCTAGTCCGCCTGGACGGGCGGCAGCAAAGCTATATCATCGAGCATGCCGAGGGCGACCTGGTAGTGCTGCAGGCGGAGATGCTGGTCGACCGCGGCCCCCTGCTCGTCGAATATGACGCGGACTCGCATTTGCCAGTGGCGGCATCGAGCACCAACGACGCCGCCTCGCGCAGCCAGATGCTGGCGTCGTTCCTGGGCCAGCTCGGACGTACCCGCGACCGCGACGCGCTGGCCCAGCTATCGACCGATCCGAGCTTCTTCGTCCGCTGGCACGCGATGCGGGAATGGCTCGTCAGCGACCTCGCGGGCGCCATGCCGCGGCTGCAGGCGATGGCCGCCGCCGATCCGCACCCGGAGATCCGCCAAGCGGCCGCCAGCCTGGCCGCCGCGCTGCTCGCCACCATCAACGAGGAGGACCGCTGATGCCGCGCCCCATCGAAACCGACGCTAGAGAGGCGATCGAGGTCGGGGACTTAGTCGACATCCTAGAATGCGGCCGGTTCGACCCGCGCGACGAGGACTGCTTCGCATCGTTCGGCGGCGACCTCAGGAAGCTCGCTAATAACGGCGACTTCCTAGCCGACCATGTCGTCGACGAGCTGAAGACCCGCTGCCAGTGCCAATCACGGACCAGCAGCTACGGCCCCCAGGTCATCGTCCTGCACCGGTCCGAGCGGTTCTTCATTCGGGCCAATTTCTGGCCCGCCGAGCACGACGGCGTGATGCAGGACAATGGCGAGGACTCGTTCTTCTACCACGTCCCGCACGACCATAACTTCTCGTTCCTTACCGTCGGCTATTTCGGCCCGGGCTATGCCAGCGACTATTACGAGTACGACTATGACGCGGTGGCAGGCGTGCCCGGCGAGAACGTCGCGCTGCACTATGCCGGACGCCAGCAGCTCGCCCAAGGGCAGGTGATGCTTTATCGCGCGCACCACGACGTGCATGCGCAGCTGCCCGCCAGCTCGCTTTCGGTATCGCTGAACATCATGGAGCAGTCGGTCACGCTGCCCTATCGCGACCAGTACCGGTTCGACACAAAGCGCAGCCAGGTCGCGGCAGTCCTCACCCAGGCGCCAATTGAGCCGCTGCTCGCGCTTTGCGCGCATCTGGGGCACGGCAATGCGCGCGACCTAGTGAGCGACTACGCCGCTTCGCATCCGAGCGACCGCATCCGCTTTTCCGCACTGTGCGCGCTCGCCTCGGCCCACCCGCAGCCGACCGCCCGGCTCGACCTGTTCGAGCGCGCTGCGAGCACCGGCAACCGGTACATCGCCGCCCGCGCCGCGCGGCAGATCGCCTCGATCAAGGCCGGGTCGCCCTGGCTCGAGCGTAGCTGCTGACGGGGACGCCATGCACGCGATCATCGGCCTTGCCATCTCGGGATCTGAAGGCGACGTGCCGATGCAGGCGCTGTGCCGGCAGATCGCCGTGCAGATGCTGCGCGCCCGCGTGCTGCGGCAGCGGCTGCTTCGCGACCTGCCGGGCTCGGACCCGGCCTGGGACATGGTGCTCGACCTGTACGTCGCGGAAGGGGTCGGCAGGCCGGTGTCGGTGTCCGACCTAGCGCTCGCCGCAGCCGTGCCGAGGAGCACCGGGCTGCGCTGGGTCGCGCTGCTGGTGGAGGAAGGTCATCTCGAACGCGAGTGCGATCCGCATGACGGCCGCCGCTCCTTCGTCAAGCTGAGCGAGCATACCCGCGCCGTCCTGGACCGATACCTCGCCCAATCGGCCGCGCCGATGACCACAATCGCTGCCGCCATCCAAGATCTGGTCAGGGCCAGAGACGAGATAGGCCCAGTTCTGGACTAACAGTCACCGGAGCGCATTGACGATAACATCGATCCGTACGACGATCCTTTCACCGATCACGGGTTCAGGTCGGAAACCGAGTCATAGCAATACTGTAGACTCATATTAGGGGAAGTACCGTGACAAACATTGCCGTCGATTCCATTCCTACACTGGAGTTCGATACTGCGCTGGCTTCGTCTCGCCGGTGCGATTCGACCATCGAGCCGGTCACCCTCATTGTCCTCGTGGTCATCGCCAGGATGTGATCACGCGGGACGGCAGTGCCGTTCCGATCATCAACGGATCGCCTTCACAACGGAAGGCCTGACAACGAAAAGGGGAACTGACATGCAGACCGTGAACTATAACGTACTGCCCTCACTGGACTTCGAGCCGGGCATGCATGGTTCGCTGACCGCCGCGCAGGTGGTTGGCCCCGAGTGCGTCGTGCTCGGCGTGATCTTGGGGATCTCGATTAACAAAAGCTCCTGATCGCCTCCGCACCACGCGGAGCGTCATGACAGGCTAGGCCGGTCGGGGGCCGGCCTAGCCTGGATTTCGGGGGGACACCAATGCTTAAGAGCTTCAACAAGCTTTCCGACCTGCTGAACCAGCCGGCGTCGCAGGAGCGCGCGCTCACGACCATGCGGGCCGCGCGAACCGTGCTGGCCGACGATCCGGTGATCCGCGCCGCCAAGGCGACGCTAGACGCGATCGATCCGGCCGAGGACGCGATCGCCGCGGTCGCCGACCTCGACTGGGAGGACGTCGTGCGCTCGGTCGTGCTCGGCAACCTGCGCGCGATGGGGGACGAACCGCTGTACGCGCCGCCCCTGTCCGTCCTCGACGACAGCAGCTTCAAGGGCTTCGTGCTGCTCGACCATCCCGCCATGCTGGTGTCGGTGATCGCCTGCGATCCGACCGAGTTCGTGCTGAAGAAGCGCAATCCGGCGCAGGAACTCCGCTCCCTCGCGTTCTCCGCCACTGACTCCTACCTCCGGTTCATCAAGGCTGGCGGCCTGACGATCAGCCGCTGGTCTTGCCCGCTCTTCACCGACGAGACGGTCGCCTCCGACGCGATCCGCTGCACCAGGACGAGCGAGCAGCTGCTGGCCGACGGCGACGTCGTGCGCTTGGCGGGCGGCACGCAGACCATGGTGTTCGAGCGCTGCGACAGCGGCTTCGTGATGCTGCAGCTGATCCATCGCAGGCCGCGCAGCCCGGTGGTGCCCGAGTTCGAAGCGGTCGAGGGGCGGCTGATTGCCTGTTCCGCCGCCGACCAGAAATCTTCCCGGATACAGATGCTGTCGACGCTGACACGGCTGCTCGGCGCGGAAGGCATGGACGAAACCTACGAGGCTCTGTCCCGCCACGCCGATCACTTCGTGCGCTGGCACGTGATGCGAGAATGGCTGGCGCGTTCGCCAGGCCGCGCCAAGCAGCGCCTAGCGGAAATGGCACGCGACGACCGCAACGCGAACGTCCGCCGCACAGCCGACATGACGCTGCGCCTGTTCTTTAAACCCCAGGAGGAGGAAGCCTGATGCCCCTCGTGCTCGAGCAGAACACCACCGAGGTCGCCGAGATCGGCGACGTGCTGGCCTTCATGAACGACAACCGGATCGACCCGTCGGACCGCGACAGCTTCTGCCAGGCGGCGGGCGTGCTCGCCAAGCTGAAGAACAACCGAGGCTTCCTGGCCGATCGTGCCGTCGGCGAGCTAAAGGATCTCTGCCACGAGCAGGATCGCGTCAGCAGCTATTCGGCGCAGGTGATGATGCTGGTGCCGCCCAGCGCGGAGAACGAGGACTACTTCATCCGCGCCAATTTCTGGCCGGCGAAGGACGATGCGATCTACCGCTCCAGTGGGCCGAACGCATTCTTCTACCACCATCCGCACGATCACAACTTTAACTTCCTGACGGTCGGCTATCACGGCCCAGGTTATTGGAGCGACTATTACGAGTACGACTACGACACCGTCGCCGGCTACAAGGGCGAGGCGGCCGATCTCCGCTTCGTTGAGCGGACCGCGCTGCACGAAGGCAAGGTGATGCTCTACCGAGCGTTCCACGACGTCCACGACCAGCTGCCGCCCGACGCCATGTCGATCAGCATCAACATCTGCGAGAACTCGATGCGCGGCCAAACGCTGGATCAGTACGCGTTCGATCCCGCCCGTGACCGGGTTACCGGCATCATCAACCGCAACGCAGCGGTCGGCATCATGCCCGTTGCGGCCGAGCTTTGCGGCGAGGAAGGCCGCGCGCTGCTGGCCGAGATCGCGCGTCGACACGCCAGCGACCGGATGCGGTTCACGGCCTTCCGGTCGCTGGCGATCACGGCGCCGACGATGGACGACACCGTCGCGATCCTAGAGGCGGCGGCGGACGATCGGTCCCCGATGGTCGCGGGGCTCGCCCGACATCGCCTGGAAAGCATCCGGCTGGCGACGACGCCGCTGGAGGTGCAGGTCACTTCATGATGGCCCCGACCACCCACCCCGCGCCGCGCCTCGGCCCACCGCCGCCGGCCCAGCCGATGCCGCCGGCCCAGCCGATGCCGCGCCCGGCTCGGCAGCGCGCCGAGGGCAGCGGTGCGACATCGCCGCAGCCCCGGCGGGAGCCCGGCGGGCTGGCCGTCGAGGGCGTTGCCAAGAGCTACCGCGAGGGGTTTGTCCGGCCTCGCCTGGCCCGGGCGCTACGACCGGTCTCCGCCCGGTTCGGTCAGGGCGAGGTGATCGGCGTGGTCGGGCCCAACGGCGCGGGCAAGTCGACGCTGCTCAAGATCCTGTCCGGCGTGCTGCCGCCCGATACCGGGCGGGTGATGCTGGACGGCCTGCCAGTGGCGTCGCAGGCGCTGCGCCGGCGGGTCGGCTATGTGTCCGACCACGCAGCCCCCTACCCGAAGCTGACAGTACGTGAGAACATCCTGCTGCGCGCTAGCCTGCACGGGGTGCCGCGCGCCGTCGCCGCGGCTCGATGCGAGGCGCTCCTCGAAAGCTACTGTCTGGCGGAGCTTCAGCACCGGGCGGCGGACGCGCTGTCGACAGGCGAGAACCAGAAGCTGCGGCTCGCCGGGGCGCTGATCCACGAGCCGGCGGTGCTGGTGCTCGACGAGCCGACCACGGGGCTCGACATGGTCGCCGCGTGCGAGCTGTTCGAGACCATCGTGCAGCTCGCCGGCAAGGGCCAAACGCTGGTGCTCTGCTCGCATGCCGCCCAGGAAATCGAGCGGGTGTGCAACAGCCTGCTGGTGCTGAGGGCCGGCAGCGTCGTGTTCCGCGGTGCTTGCGCGGACCTCGGCAGCGGCGCGTCGTTCGAGGCCGCCCTGCTCGGCCTGCTGCGCGGGGTGGCCGCCTGATGCTGGGGCTCTTCCGCAAGGAGCTGCGCGACCTAGTGCGGCAGCCGCGTGCGCTGCTGGCCGCACTGCTGTATCCGCTGCTCGTCGTGCCGCTGCTCGGCGCCGCACTCGATCGAGGTGCGCCGGCCCCGCCCTGCCTACGTCTGTCCAGCGACGCGACCGGTCCGCTGGCCCGGGCGGTGACGGCGTCGAGCGAGCTGCCGTCCTGCAGGGCCACGGCCGGCAACAGGCTGTCGGTGGCGGTGGCGCGCGACGCCGTGCTGGTCGATGCGCGCGACTGGCGCGGCCCCGACCGCGATCTGCAGGCCCTGGTGGCGAGGCTGCGCGGGCGGGTGGCGTCGGTCATCGCCGAGCGGATGGGGATAGACTCGGCCGCCGCGGCCACCCTGGCGGACAGCGTCCGGATCGTGTCCAAGCCGGCGCCGGCCCGGCACGGGCTCGCGATGGTGGTGCCGCTGCTTGCGCTGTTCCTAGCGGCCCTCGGGGCGGTCTACCCGGCGCTGGAAAGCGGCGTCGGCGAGCGCGAGACCGGAACCCTGCTTGGCCTGCTGCAATCGCCGCTGAGCGATGCGGCGGTGGTGGCCGCGAAGGCCGCGGCGGCCTGGGTGTGCGCGTGCCTGGCGGTGGCGGTGGCGACAGCGGCGGCGGTCGCCTGGCTGATGCTCGATCCGCGATCGGCCGCGGAGCTCGCGCCGCTGACGGCGGGAACGGTCACGCGGGCGCTGGCGCTGGTGGCGATCGCGGCGATGCCGCTGGCGGTCGGCGCGCTGCTCGCCTCGCTCTGGTCGCGGTCAATCCGGGAGGCGCAGCAATACGTCATGATCCTGGTCGCGGCGGCCGTGCTGCTCGCCGGGAGCGCGATCGGGGTCGCCGGCCGGGCCGCCGTGCATCTACCGGTGGCCGACGCCGCGGGCGCGCTGGCCGCGGTGCTCTCGCCCGAGCGCGCGCCGGTGCCGCCGCTGGCGCCGATCCTGCTGCTGAACGGCGCGCTGGCGCTGGCCCTCGGTGGGCTGACCGTGCGACGCACCCGCCGGCTTCGACAAGCGCTCTGAGGCTTGGGGGGGCGCAGCGCCGGCGATTGGGCGATCGCCGGCGCCCGCCGGAGCGACTGGCGGCGACTGCCGCTGGACAAACACCTGGTCCATCCGCCCCGAAGGAGCAGCCGGGTGGCGCTGAACGCGCAACCAGGGCCGAGCGGGATCGCACCGATCACGTGTGAGAAGCGCGCTGACGGATATCGGCCTCGCCGCAGGTATTCATCATGCTTTCGTCTGGTCCCCGAAGATTGCTCGAACTCGTCCCATCGCCCTTGTCGTGCCGTGCCGATCCACTGTGACGCTGCAAACTGGTGCAGAGGCGATCGGGGCTGGCTCACCTATCGCGCGTCTGTGCTCGCCGCATACCTTTGGAGATTGCGTCCATCGTGCCCGTGCGGAAGCCTTTACCGTGATCCAAGCGAAATAGGTTGAGATTGCCAGAAGGAGCAGTGGGAGCAGCACGCGCCTCATATGGCCGGCGCGGGAATGTCCGCTAATGGGCGAAAGCGGACGTTCGCACCGGCTTCGCGGGCTGGCATAGCCGTTCATCTTGGTGGGCGGATGAGAGGCAGCTTGTCAGACATGGACCGCATCCCTCCACGGCAGGCGAGTTGCCATTCTACGATGGACATGCTGGAGCAATGCGTATGGCATGGAACAAGCAACCCAAGGTCGAACGACCTGAATACCCGAAGGTGGTACCAATCACGGCGACGGCCGATGAGGCGCAGCAGCTGCTATCCTCGCTCCTCGCCGACGATCCCGAGGCCGAGCTTTTGGATGGCGGCGAGCGTGGCGTGTACATGAGGGTGCACAACGAGGCCGCCGAGGCTGCCGCAAAGGCTCACGGCCCAGCCAGGAGTTTTCCGTTAGCTTGAAGCGGTTCCGGTAGGCGAACGCTACCCCCCACGGCTTCGCTAGCCAATGTCCGGTGATGGGCGAAAGCGGACATTGAGACCGGTGCGCCGCCAAGGTGCGCTGCTAGTCTAGCGCGTATATGCGACGCGCTCGGCCGGCAGGCAGTAGCCGGCGACGGGCGCGGAACGGTTTCGCGAGCCGCCGCAGTCCCGTCGCGATGCATTTTGCCGATCCGTTCCATGCTTGACGATCGCTGACACCGGTATCATCACCGACGTGAAGCAGGGCCGCGTAGTCATGCTCGATCAACAAGGGGAGAGGATGATGAAGACGGTACATGCCTGCCTGGCAAGTGTGGCCCTGATCGCGCTTTCAGGATGCGGCGGCGACGACAGCGGCTCTGGAACGGCGACGCCGACGCCGACGGCAACCGCGGCGCCTTCCACTGCAGGATTAACGCCCGCCACTGGGGAGACGGCGGCTTATGTCGATACGCGACTGAAGCTGGCTTTCGACGGGCCGCCAGTGGTGACCGGAGTTGGCACGATCCGCGTCTACAAAGCCGATGGTACCCTGGTCGACACAATCGACACCTCCTCAAAGATGGTTGCGGCGGGAGGCGAGACCCAGACGGCGTTGGGCAGTGCCAACACCGAGATCGACAAGATCGGCAACAACGTCCCGAACCTCACCCAGTATCGCTACACCTATTATCGGCCGGTCACGGTGTCGGGCAATGCGGCGACGATCAAGCTTCATGACGGCGTGCTCGCCTATGGCACGTCCTATTACGTCCAAGTCGATCAGTCAGTCTTCAACGGTCCGTTCCGCGGCGCCGGCTCGTTCCCTGGCATTAGCGGCGCCACGGCGTGGACCTTCCGCACCAAGGCAGCGCCCACCTCATCAACGAACCTGATCGTGGATGACGACGGCACCGCCGACTTCCGCTCGGTGCAGGGCGCCCTCAACTATGTAATGGCAACGGGCTGCCTCTCGTGTGCGGGGGCGAGCAGCGCCAAGACGATCACCATCAAGAACGGCACCTATGACGAGCAACTGTTCCTGCGCAACGTCAGCAACCTGACGCTGGTGGGCGAGAGCCGAGCGGGCACGATCGTCCAGACCAGCAACTGGGAAGCGTTCAATCCCGGCACCGGCGGCAGCCGCGCCACCCCGAACACCACCTTCTCGAACATCGGCGGTGCATCGACACTCGGCAATCGGCTGTCGCTGGGCGGCGGGCGCGCGCTATTCCTGATCGAGGGCGGCGATCTGATCAAGCTGACCAACTTCACCATGCAGAACACGCACGTGAAAGACGCCACGCAAAACAGCCAGGCGGAGGTGATCTACTTCAATTCGGCCAACCTGAACGGGTCGCGCTTCACCGGCACCGACATGAACTTCATCGGCACGCAGGACACGCTGCAGATGAAGGGATGGGTCTGGATCTACAACAGCCTCATCGCTGGCGACGTGGACTTCCTGTGGGGGTATCCGTTCGCCGAACTGCTGGAAAACTCGGAGCTGCGCACGGTCTTTGATCCTTCAACCCCCGCGTCGGGCGGCTACATATTCCAGGCTCGCAGCGCCAAGGGTTATCCTGGGTTCGTGGTGCTTGGGGGATCGCTGACGGCGGCGAGCGGCCTGCCGACGGCCGCAACGTACCTCGCCCGCTCCGGCGGCAGCAACACGCAAGCCGCAGGGTATTGCACCACCATGTTGGCGCTCGGCGGCGGCTCCCCGGGTAACGCCAATCAATATTGCGACAACGTCGCCTATCTGAACGTCAAGATGGGCAGCCATATCGCGCCAATGGGCTGGTTCACCAGTCCGGTGCCCAACCTGCTCCCAACCGCCACAGAGGGCTGGCGTGAGAGCGGCTCGCAGTCGGCAACCGGCGGCGCGCTGTCGCTGACCGCGCGCGAGAAGCGCTACTCGAGCAGCACGGCAGATCTCTCTGGGCTCAACAGCCGCACCAAAGTGTTCGCGCAGTGGAACGGCAACACCGGTTGGAACCCGCAGCCCTGAGAAACGAATATGGCAGACCGGCTGGTGCAATCAGCAGAGTCTGCCGGTTCGACATCGCGAGGACAACACTCATCCCTTTGTTACTGCGGCTGGAGGACCCTCAAGCCGCCTACCGCCGGAGCCAGCGGGGCCGACGAGTTGATGCTGATGCAGTTAATCCTCACGGACCGCTATGCATCACCATTGGCGTCAGACATTGATGCTTAATGGCTGCGGTGCGCACGGGGTCAATCGCGAGCGCGAGCAGCGGCAGCGACCGGGCGCCTATGCCGGCGAAGCCGCCCTTAGGCAGCCCAAGCAGGATCACCGCGGTGATTGCGAGCACGTAAAAGTGCCAACCGCTGATCATCGTGTTCGCTGGGCCCCACGCGTTGTTTTGAGGAGCGCTTCCAACGGGGTGATGTACCGTTCTGTCAAATCCGCCGCGTAGCTTGCAACCCCATGTCCGCTATTGGGCGAAAGCGGATATTCGCCGGTGTTGTGCCTCAAGCGCTGCACATTCCATTCGACTTCGCTGGGCAGCGGAGCGAACAGCACAGCCGTCGAGTCGAGTGGCCGGGATGATCGGCTGCACGCCCGGTCAGGCCAACTGACCGGGCTGTGGGTAGTGGGGGCGGGACGGTGCCGCTCCTGACGGAGACCACCCATGAAGCTCGGCGATACTCACATGATCCTTCTCTCGACTGCGTCGCAGCGGGAGAATGGGAGCTTGCTCCCGCTTCCGTCCGGCATGACAGGTGCACGGGTCACCAAGGCGCTGGCTGCGCTGGCGAAGAACGGATTGGCTGAGGAGCGCGAGACGGGCGAGGCCGAGGCCATCAGTCGCACCGACGGCGATCTGCGCTTCGGCGTATTCATCACCGCCGCCGGGTTGGCAGCAATCGGTGTGGAGCCTGCAGGTGCGGGCGCTCGGGATGCTCAGCCTGACGCTCCCAGCCCGGCTGCTCAGCGCACCACCAAGGCCGCCACGGTCCTTGCGCTCCTCTCGGGTCCCGAGGGCGCGACACTCGCCGAACTCATCGCCGCCACTGGCTGGTTGCCGCATACCACCCGCGCTGCCCTTACTGGCCTACGCAAGAAGGGTCACAGCGTCACGCGCGGCAAGCGGGGTGACCAGACCTGCTACACCGTGGCGGCTGCGTGATGACCAGCATCGACGACCAGCTCGCCGTCCTAACCTCGCTTTCGTCCGCAGAGCTGCGCGAGCGCTGGACCAAGCTGACCGGGGGACCTGTGCCCCGGATCAGCCCCGCGCTGCTGCGGCTTGCGCTCGCATGGGAGATCCAAGCCCGAGCGCAGGGCGGTCTCTCCCGCATTGCCCAGCAGCGGCTGGCGCAGCTTGCCTCGGCCAAGACCCGCACGACGCCTGCACAAGCTGGCATGCGGCTGGTGCGGACATGGAACGGCGCTGCCCATGTGGTGGTCGTCGGCGAAGATCAAGTGATCCGCTGGAACGCACGTGAGTGGCGGTCCTTGAGCGAGGTAGCCCGTGCGATCACCGGCACCCGCTGGTCGGGTCCGGCCTTCTTTGGGCTCAAGAAGAAGGTCGCAGCATGAAGAGCGTGCGGTGCGCGATCTACACGCGCAAGTCGTCGGACGAGGGGCTGGAGCAGAGCTTCAACAGCCTCGACGCGCAGCGCGAGGCGTGTGCCGCTTACATCCTCAGCCAAGCGAGCGAGGGCTGGACCGAGGCTCCTTCCCGCTACGATGATGGCGGCCTATCGGGCGGGACGCTCGAGCGCCCTGGCCTTCAGCGGCTGCTTGCCGATGTCCGAGAAGGTCGCATCGACATCATCGTAGTCTACAAGGTCGACCGGCTGACCCGCTCGCTGCTCGACTTCGCCAAGCTGGTCGAAGCGTTCGACGCGAGCAGCACCAGCTTCGTGTCGGTGACCCAGTCGTTCAATACCACCACCAGCATGGGACGGCTGACGCTCAACATGCTGCTCAGCTTTGCGCAGTTCGAGCGCGAGGTCACCGCCGAGCGCATTCGCGACAAGATCGCCGCGTCGAAAGCACGCGGTATGTGGATGGGTGGCATCCCGCCCTTGGGCTACAAACCGGACGGGCGCAGCCTCGCCGTCGTGGAGGAGCATGCCGCTATCGTGCGGGCGATCTTCCGGCGCTATCTTGCCCTTGGCAATGTGCGGCTGCTGGCAGAGCAGCTCGTGGCCGACGGTTTGATGTCGCCCGAGCGTAGCACCAGCACAGGCAAGACCATCGGCGGCGGGCCGTTCACCCGCGGGCAGCTGTACCTGATGCTCAAGTGCCGGACCTACCTGGGCGAGATCGCGCACAAGGAGCAGATCTACCCCGGGCTCCACGACGGGATCGTCGATCGCGAGCTGTGGGACGCGGTGCAGGCGAAGCTTGCGGCGCACGTGCAGGGCAGCCGCAGTGGCGCCCGTGCCGCCAGCCCGAGCCTGCTGGCGGGCAAGGTAGTGGACGAGGCTGGCGAGCCGCTGGTTTCTACTCACGCCACGAAGGGCAGGGTGCGCTATCGCTACTATGTCAGCCAGGCCCTTCACCACGGGCAGAGTGACACCGGTCTGCGCGTACCGGCACGCGAGATCGAGACGGCGGTGACCGAGCGGCTGGCCACCCTGTTCGACGATCCGGTTGAGCTGATCGCCACCGCCTGGCTGAGCGTGCCCGCAGCAGATTACGCGCTCGCCGCGGCCTGTGCGCAGGAGCTTGCCGGCAAGCTACGGCAGCGCGACCGTGGCTTTGTCGCTCAGCTGGTGGACCAGGTACGCATCGAGCAGGGCCGGATCGTGATCACCTGCGGCACAGCCGCGATCGCCGCAGCCATGAACCTGCAGCCCGATGCTGCCGCACCGGCAGCCGTGTCGCTGATCTCTGATGTGCGGCTAACGCGCTCAGGACGCGCAATGCGGCTGGTCGACGATGCTGGCGCCGCGGTCGGTAGCGTACCCGACCGGTCACTGACCCGGCTAGTCGCCCGGGCGCATCGCTACTGGAGGGAACTAAACGGCGGTGAGCTCGACATTGGCAGTCTTGCGGCGCGCGAAGGGGTCACCGCATCCTATCTCACCCGCGTGCTGCGGCTGGCATTCCTTGCTCCTGCCGTCACCGAGGCGGTGCTGGCGGGCGCGCAGCGCGCCGGTGTGGATGCCGCAGCGATGACGGCAACCGGTGCGATCACCGCAGCGTGGGCCGAACAGAAGCGCCGGTTTCTGCCCGATCGTATCTGATGCTGAGCCGGAAAATATACATCCATATTGACCCAATCTCCTGAGCAGCTACGCCCAATTAACAAAGGAGACCATCCGTGGCTGACGAGACTAACGCCGTTGAACTGGCGACCCAATTGACCATTGCATGGCTCTCCAATCCGAACACACGCGCCTCCGGCGACGATGTACCGGCGTTCCTCAGCCGCATGCACGAAGCTGTGGGCGTGCTCGTGGCTCCTGTCGAACAAGCGGCCGACGAACCTGCTCAGCCTGGGTACACACCTGCCGTCTCTGTGCGTAAGTCGCTGGCCAACAAGAACCACATCATCTCGATGATCGACGGCAAGCCGTACAAGGCGCTGCGCCGCCATCTCTCCACCAACGGCCTCACGCCAGAGGAGTATCGGGAGCGCTACAATCTCAAGCCCGACTACCCGACGGTTGCGGAGAACTACTCTCAAGCGCGCCGCGACATGGCCAGGAAGATCGGGCTCGGGCGTAAGCCCCGTGTGGCGGCAGTGGAAGACGCCGCACCAGCTCCTCAGGGCCCTGCAACCGCCCCGAAGCGGCGCCGAAAGGCTGAGCCAGCAGCTTAGACCCACTCCCGGACATTCGCGGCCCATTTCCGGCTTCCCAACTTCGGCCATTCATTCATGTCGGCGGCGGACGTGGTGCCGGACATTAGGCACCCGCTCGCCGCGCGACTTGCTTTCTCAATGGGATGATCAGTTGGGACTCGAAATCCGTTCTCGAAGCTCAAGAAAGCCTGTTGTGAGGATCGCGTCGTGACCAAAAGAACTAGCTGGCATAGCTCTCAGGCCCGAGCCGACCCGTAGATCGCAGCAATGCTGCTTGCGCGATCAGCACGTCACTGCGGCTACGCGCAAGCGCAAGCTGTGCGGCACGCAGGCTCTCGTCAGCGATCAGGATGTCCAATGTCGTCCTGAGCGAGAAGGCGTATTCGGCGCGAACCCCTTTAAGCGCCAGCTCCGCGGCTTCGACCCGGCGAGCATTAGCTTGCACCCGAGATTGTGCTGCCGCCAGGTTAGCCCATGCCGTTTCCGCCAACCGTGTCGCATCGCGCTCGGCAGCATCGATCCCGAAGCGATCGGCACGATAGATCGCCTCCGCCTGACGAACGCGGGAGGATACAAGGCCACCAGTGATCAACGGCACGCGCAGCGCGACGCCGGCCACTGCGGCGTTGGCATAACCCGATCGCCCTTGTCCGACTGCAACGCCGTAGGTTCCTCCCAGACCGACATAGGGGTTACGCTCGGCGTGCTGCTGGTCGATGCGTGCAGCATCGGCACCGGCCGCCAGCCGCTGTTGGCGGACGGTCGGATTGCCGTCGGTCGCCAAGCCCCGTGCCACGTCGATCGTGGAAGGGAGATTGATCGGCGCGGCCGGCATCGCGTCGAGCGTGCCGGCGATATGACCGACAGTCGCTCGATACGTCGCGGCTACCGAGTCGGCCGCTCCTTGCGCGTCTGCGAGCGTCGATACCGCGGCCTCTCGTTGCGCCTCGATCTGAGCGACGTCGGTGCGGGTCGCCTGACCGAGCTTGAAGCGGGAGCGCGCCTCGGTGACCTGGTTGTCCAGCAGCTCGATGTCGGCACGGGCGACGGCGACGGCCTGCTGGGCGTAGAGGAGGTCGGCATAGGCCCCTACCACCGTCTCCAGCACCGCCGCGTCCGTGTCGCGGACGCCTTCCGCGCCCGCAGCGACATCGCCGGAAGCCGCGCGTACCGCCGACGACACGCGACCGCCGGTCCAGATTGGGAGGCTGGCCGTCACGCTCCCGCTGCCGCCCTTGCCATAGTCGAACCGGCTGTAGCCGCCTGTGCCGTCCGCCTCTGCTGTCAGGCGGCCAGCAGCCCGCGCCTGCTCCGGCGTTTCGGCGAGAGCATCCTGCCGTGCGCGCGCCGCCGCGAGTTGGGGGTTGGTGGCGTATGCTGCCGCGATGGCCTCCCGTAGCGTCTCCGCCGACACGGTTCCGGAGAGACATAGCGCCGCGACGGCCGCGAGCGCCCGCCTAGTCATGGCGCAGCGCCCACGCGGGAGCGGCGCGACTCGCGCGAAGCGACTGGCCGAGGACGGTCAGAACGGCGATGACGACTGCGAGCAGGCTGGCGCCGATGAAGAACAGCGGCGAGAGGGTGACGCGATCGCCGAACCCGGCCAGCCATGCCCGCATCGTCACGAACGCCAGGGGCCAAGCGACGAGATTGGCGAGCAGCACCGGACGCAGGAACTGCCCGACGAGCAGCTTCACGATATCGGCAGAGGATGCGCCCAGCGTCTTGCGGATGCCGATCTCCCGCACCCGGCGCGACGTGTTGAACGACGCGAGGCCCCACAGGCCGACGCAGCCGATCAGGACGGCGAGGCCCGCGCCGATGCCGAACAGGCGCGTCGCGCGATCGTCCTCCTCATAAAAGTCGGCGAGCGCCTTGACGCCTGTCTTGGCGTCGAACGGCACCTGCGGCGCCATCCGCCGCCAGACATCCTGCGCCGCCGCCGTGACCGGTCGGGGATCGCCGGTGAAGCGCAGCGTCGTGACCGGATACGCCACGATGTCGCCGAAATAGGTATAGTAGGTGGGATCGTCAGGCAGTCGCGGCGAGAAGAAGCGCAGTTGGTCGATGACGCCGATGATCGTGCGCTGCCTGCCTCCGCCGACCGTCTTGCCCACCGCGTCCTGCGGCGAGGCGAAGCCGAGCTTCGCGACCGCGAGACGGTTGATGACGATGTTACGCGGACTGCCCGGCTTCAGAGCGGTCGAATCGTCCGCGCCATGCGCGTCGTCGAACACGCGGCCAGCGACCAGTCGCGCCCCGTACGTCGCGAAGAAATCGCGCCCGACGTCGATCCCGCGAAGCGATGGTCCGGGCTTGGGGCGTCCCGGCACGTCGACATTGTCGAAATTGTTTGTGTCGGTGTTACCGACCGCGCTGTTGGCAGTGGTGGCAGCCTGGACGCCGGGCAGTTGCCGGAGCGCATTCAGCAGCGCCAGCCGCCGGCCTTTGTCGAGGCTATCGTCGCCCATGCCGCGCAAAACCAGCAAGCCCTCGCGCTGGAAGCCGAGATCTGTGTTCCGGACGTGGCGCGTCTGCGCGATCAGCACCGTTGTCCCGATGATGAAGGCGATGGCGATGGCGAACTGGAACACGACCAATGCCTCGCGGGTGCGGGCGCCGGCGCGGCCCCCACCCGGCGCGCGCGACGAGGCGAGGACGGCCGCGGCCGGAAACCGGGTGAGGATCACCGCCGGGTACAGACCGGCCAGGAGGCCGACGATTAGCACCAGCGCGACGAGGGCGGGCACGACGAGGGCGTAAGGTATGCGAAGGGCAAGGCCACCTGCGGCGTTCACCAGCGGCAATCCCAATTCGGACAGGATCAAACCGACCAGTGCGGCGATCGCCACGGTCAACACCGCCTCGCCGAGGAATTGGCGCATCAGCGCAGCGCGATCGGCACCCAGCACTTTTCGCATGGCGACTTCGCGTGCCCGCAAACCGGCGCGGGCGGTGGCGAGGTTGATGTAGTTCACGATGGCGATCAGCAGTGTCAGCGCCCCGACGACACCCAGCGTGACAATCGTCAACTTCTTGGCGGCGCTCGCCTGCCCTTGCGGCTGAAGATGCGCCTGCGCGATCGGAAGCAGCGGCAAGGCCATCTTGTTGAGGATGTCACGCCCCATGTCACGGGAACCACGCCGCTCTATGAAACCCGGCATCTGGCGCTGAAAGGCGGCTGCCGCTTGGGGCGTTTCGAAACGCAGATAGGTCCAGAGTGATGTGGAGCCCCAGTGAAACCACCACGGGGAAAGATCCTTCCCCTGCCGGGCAAGGATCGAGAACTGGAAGTCGGTGTTGTGCGGCAAATCCTCGAAAACGCCGGTAACGTGGTAATTTGCGGGCTTGTCGAACGCGAGGGTCATGCTCCGGCCGATCGGATTCCCGTCGCCGAAATAGCGGCGCGCCGCCGAGCGGCTGATGACGATCGCGGTCGGATCGGCGAGCGCGGTCGCCTTGTCGCCGGCGATCATGGGCAGGTCGAACACCTTGAAAAAATCGGCGTCCACGCGCGCAATGTCTTCCGCCGTCGCCGTGCCGCCACGGATCACCGTGCCGCCGCCCGCGCCACCGTTGAACCGCGTGCCAACGAGACCCGGGAAGTCCTCCTTCATCTGCTCAAGCAAGCCGCCCATCGTGTTCTGGTAGGTGCCGCTGAACGGGCTATCGATGCCCTTGGCCTCGGACTCGACGAGGTAGATGCCTTCGTGGCGGGGCAGCCATCGCTCGAAGCTGGTCTCGAACCGGACATAAAGGCCGAGGACGAGGAAGACGGCGATGCCGACAGCCAAGCCGCCGATGTTGAGCGCGGCGTAGAGCTTGTGGCGGGTCAGCGAGCGATAGAGGCTGAGGAGTGCGAAGCGATTCATCGCGGATGATCCCGTGCTGGACGCGGCTTCAGCCGCAGGTGACGCGGGCGGTGCCGCTTTTGGTGACGGCGCAGGTTGGATGGCCGGACACGCGCACGCTGCCCGATCCGCCCGCCCTGATGCTCGCGGCGGCCGAGGCGGTCGCGGATACGCTGCCCGACCCGCCGAGAGCGACGGCGAGCGACGGCGTCGCCAGTGTACCCGCCTGGACCCGGCCCGACCCGCCAAGGTCGATGCCGACGCGATCCGCCCGACCGCCAGCGGTGATCGAACCGGACCCGTCCAGGACGAGGCGGACCTGATGGGCATGGAGGTCCGGAAGGCGGATCTGCCCGGAGCCGGACAGCCGCGCCGTGATCCTCTCCCCGCCAAGGCCGCCGGCATCGATCGCACCCGATCCCGAGAGCGTCATCGCGCGAACCGCCGGCATCGCCACGGTCAAGATTGCACCGCGATCGGCGTGGCGGCCCAGCGTGCGCCCGACGCGCAGCGTGCCGTCGCGGACGTCGATCGCCAGGGTCTCGACCGCACGCGGATCGCCCTCCGCCGTCACAGAGAAGGCGTTCCCCGGCAGGATGCGGATCGTGTCGGACGACGCCAGATCGACGGCATCGAAGCCGCGGACGTCGAACCGGCGGTCGGCAGGCTGGGCGATAGCGGTGCCGGCGATCGCCAGCAGAGCAAGGGGCGTGAGGCGGTGCATGGTTCTTCCTTGTCGGATTGGTGGGATCAGATCGCGCGCATGGCGGAAGCGACGATGCGGCCGTCGAGCATGTCGATGCGGCGCTTCGCCATGTCGGCGTGGCTGGGCGAGTGCGTGACCATCACAATGGTCGCGCCCTCGTCGTTCAGACCGGTCAGGATGTTCATCACCTGCTCGCCGTTGGCGGTGTCGAGGTTGCCGGTCGGCTCGTCAGCGAGGATCAGTTTGGGGTTACCGACGATCGCGCGTGCGATGGCGGCGCGCTGCTGCTGGCCGCCCGAGAGCTGGTGCGGGTAGTGACGCGCCCGATGAGCGATGCTCACCTTGTCCATTGCGCCAGCGACGCGAGTGCGGCGGTCGCCCGCGTCCTTGCGGTAGGCCAGCCCGAGCGCGACATTCTCCTCGATCGTCAACTCGTCGATTAGGTTGAAGCTTTGGAAGACGAAGCCGAGCGTTGCGCCGCGGAACTGCGCCAGCGCCTTCTCGTCCAGCGCCGCCAGATCGCGGTCGCCGAACAGGTAGCGCCCGCCTGTCGGCCGATCGACAGTGCCGAGCGTGTTGAGCAGGGTGGATTTGCCGCAACCGGATGGTCCCATGATGGCGAGGAACTCGCCGGCCTCGACATGGAGGTCGACCTCATGGAGGGCGGTCGTTTCCACCTCGTCGGAGACGTAGCGGCGCTGGATGTTTTCGAGACGGATCACGATGGTGTCCTTTCGGCCTAGCGGATGTTGAGGAGGTCGCCCCTCAGGGACGTGGTGGCGGAGGTGACGATGCGGTCGCCGGGCTGGAGCCCCGACAGGATCTCGACCTGCTCGGGATTGCGCCGCCCGGTGCGGATCGCGCGGCGCCGGGCGTGGCGGCCATCAGCGCCGAGGACGAAGGCGGACGATCCGCCGCCCGCATCCAGCCAGCCGCCGGTCGGCGCGACCAGCGCAGGCGCGGTGCTGCCGAGGGTGATGCGGATGTCGAGCGTCTGCCCGCGATTGAGTCCGGCTGGGGCTGCACCGTCGAACGTCAGCTCGACGCGAAAGCGGCCGTCCTTGACGCTCGGTAGCACCTTGGAGACGGTGAGACGGACGCCATCGGCGCTCGCCTTCTGCCCGACGCGGACTCGGCCGAGATAATATTCGTCGACATCAGCCTCCAGCTTCCACGATCCCTCGCTGTCGACCTGACCTGCGGGGTCGCCGGGCTTGAGCGTCTGTCCAGGCTGGATCGTGAAATTGGTCAGCCGTCCCGCAACCGGCGCGCGGACGACCAGCGCATCGAGGCTGGCACGCACGGCGGTCAGGTTGCCGCTTAGCCGCCCGCGCGTGTCGTCGAGACGCCGGCTTTGCGTGGCCGTGATGCCCGCCTCTGCCGCGCTCCCGGAGCGGAGCTGGGCCAGCCTCTTTTCCTGATAGTCGGCTTCGGCGGCATAGCTCTTGATACCCTCGTCGGAGACGAACCCCTGATCGTGGAGTTGCTGGCGGATCGAGAGGTCGCGGCGTGCCTTGATGAGGTCGTAGTTCGCCTGTGCGACCTGCCCGGCGCGATCGAGCCGGTTGCGCTCGATGCCGAGGTTCTCGCCCGCTATCTGACCGAGCTGGCTGGCGATCTGTGCCTCTCGGGTCAGCACGTCGAGCTTGAGCGTGGGGTTGGCGAGCGTGGCGAGCGGCTGGCGGTCCGCCACCATCGTCCCGTCCTGCACCAGGAGCTTCTCGACCTGACCACCCGACAGCACGCCGACCAGCGTCGTGACGCGGGGCGTGACGGTCGCGCGCACCGGAAGGTAGTCGGCGAACGGCGCGCGCTGGACGGCGCCGGTCTCGATATCGGCTGCGGCGATGTCGGTCGATCCGCTCGCCGGCAGGAAGCGCCAGACCAGGGCAGCGACAAGGATCAACCCCACCGCAACGAGCGTCTCGCGCCGACGCCACCAGGGAACGGGGCGGCGCTCCACCCGGCGATCCATCGCGGCACCGGGCGAGGCGGTTGCTTGTGTCGACTGTTCGGTCATCATGCGGCCAGTGTCACCGAACATGGCCCGAAAGCCTAAGCGACTATGCAAGAACAGTTTTCCAAAGAGCCGAACAGTAATGACCGTCCGTTTGCGGACACACCGTCCACGAATGGACGGCTGCCGGAGGTGTCAAGCGAAACGGCGATCCTTTTAATTGACGACAACCCGGCGATTGCGCGCGCACTCGATATCGCACTCCGGATCGCTGGATACCGGCTCGACGCGGCAAGCGGGCCGGAGGAGGCATGGTCGCGGCTCGCACAGCGGCGCTATGCCGCGATCCTCCTCGACATGAACTTCAGTACCGGCGCGGCCGATGGCGAGGAGGGGCTTGCCTGTCTGCGCCGCATCGTCGCCGACGATCCCCATGCGTGCGTGGTCGTCATCACCGCGCACAGCGGAATCCGTATCGCAGTCGCCGCCATGCAGGCGGGTGCGCGCGACTTCGTGATGAAGCCGTGGCGCAACGCCGATCTCGTGGCAAAGCTGGAGGAGGCGATGGCGCGGAG
>Ga0210040_10002887_pt1 | contig 23733 bp, 18 predicted proteins | sample CryGeyCG12114_NA_FD_185462 | JGI IMG/M metagenome (GOLD analysis project Ga0210040, IMG submission 185462) | Groundwater microbial communities from aquifer - Crystal Geyser CG19_WC_8/21/14_NA (SPAdes) (version 2) | ecosystem: Environmental > Aquatic > Deep subsurface > Groundwater | place: USA... | reverse complement strand
CATGCAGAAGTACGCCTTCGACGAGGCGCGGCCGGTCCTGGAGCGCGCCAGCGCCCGCGAGACCGCCGAGCGCGTCGCCCTGGGCACCGTCGCCGCCGCCCTGCTGGAGCAGGCGGCCGGCGTCCGCCTGGTCAGCCACACCGTGGCGATCGGCCCGGTCGGCGTCCCCGACGACGCCCCGCTGCCCGGCCCGGACGACGTCACCGCGCTGGACGCCGACCCGCTGCGCTGCGCCGACCCGGCGACGTCCGCCCGCATGGTCGAGGAGGTCGACGCCGCCCACAAGGAGGGGGAGACCCTCGGCGGGGTGGTGGAGGTGCTGGCCTTCGGGCTGCCGCCGGGCCTGGGCAGCCACGTGCACTGGGACCGCCGCCTCGACGGGCGCCTGGCCGCCGCGCTCATGGGCATCCAGGCGATCAAGGGCGTGGAGGTCGGCGACGGCTTCCGCACCGCCACCCGCCGCGGCTCCGCGGCGCACGACGAGATCGAGAGCGCGGGCGGCGTCCTGCGCCGGCGCACCGGGCGCGCGGGCGGCACCGAGGGCGGGATGAGCACCGGGGAGGTGCTGCGCGTGCGGGCCGCGATGAAGCCGATCGCCACCGTACCGCGCGCGCTGGCCACCGTCGACGTCGCCACGGGTGAGGCCACCACGGCCCACCACCAGCGCTCCGACGTGTGCGCCGTGCCCGCGGCCGGCGTCGTCGCCGAGGCGATGGTGGCGCTGGTGCTGGCCGACGCGCTGCTGGAGAAGTTCGGGGGCGACTCTGTGGGGGAGACCGCGCGCAACCTGGCCTCCTACCTGGAGTCCATCCCCGAGCTGCTGCGCACCAGCGGGTCCTGAGGCGCTCGCGGTGCCACCCCGCGTCGTCCTCGTCGGGCCGATGGGCTCGGGCAAGTCCGCCGTCGGGGCGCTGCTCGCGCATCGGCTCGGCGTCGCCCTGCGCGACACCGACACCGACGTCGAGGCGGCGGCCGGGGCCTCGGTGGCGCAGCTGTTCGCCGCCGAGGGCGAGGAGGCCTTCCGCCGGCGCGAGCAGGACGCCGTCCTGGCGGCGCTGGCCGAGCACGACGGCGTCCTGGCGCTGGGCGGGGGAGCGGTGCTGTCCGCGCCGGTGAGGGCCGCGATGGCCGCCCACGCCGTGGTGCTGCTGCGGGCGAGCTGGGCATCGGTCGGGGACCGCGTCGCGCGCGACCGCACCCGTCCGCTCCTGGCCGGCGGGGCGCAGGAGCGCTGGGAGGCGCTGCTCACCGCGCGCCGGCCCCTGTACGAGCAGGTGGCCACGGCGGTGGTCGACACCGACGGGCTGGGGCCGGAGGAGGTCGCGGGCGCCGTGCTCGCCGTCCTCGGCTCCGCCGGCGGGCCGGGTCAGTCCGCCAGCACGACCTCGCGGTAGCGGCGCGCGACCAGCGCCAGCACCTCGTCGGGGTCGGCCGCCCACACCTCGGCGTTGAAGATCTCGACCTCGACGTCACCGGTGTAGCCGGCGGCCTGCACGGCCCGGCGCAGCGGCGGGAAGTCGATGTGGCCGTCGCCCATCACGCCCCGGCCCATGAGGACGTCGGCCGGCAGCGGGGTGAGGAAGTCGCACACCTGGGAGCTGGCGATCCGCGACCCCGCGCGGGCGACCTGCGCCTGGACCTGCGGGTCCCACCAGACGTGGAAGGTGTCGACCACCACGCCGACCTGCTCCACGGGCAGCTGCTCGGCGATGTCCAGCGCCTGGCCGAGCGTGGAGAGCACGGCGCGGTCGGCGCAGTACATCGGGTGCAGGGGCTCCAGGGCCAGGCGGACGCCGGCCTGCCCGGCGTAGCCGGCGAGCTCGTGCACGGCGCTGGCCACGCGCTCGCGGGCGCCGGCGAGGTCGCGCGAGCCCTCCGGCAGCCCGCCGACGACGAGCACCAGGCAGGGGGCGCCGACGGCTGCGGCCTCGTCCACCGCGCGGCGGTTGTCCTCCAGCGCAGCGCGGCGCGCCTCGCCGGTGCCGGTGAGGAACCCGCCGCGGCACAGGGAGGACACCCGCAGCCCGGCGTCGGCGACGGCCTTGGCCGCGGCCTGCGCCCCGATCTCCTGGAGGCGGTCGCGCCACAGGCCGATGGCCGGGACGCCGGCGCGCGCGCACCCGTCGACGGCCTCGCGCAGGGTCCACGACTTCGTCGTGGCCTGGTTCAGCGAGAACCGCTCCAGGCCCGGTGCCGCCTCGACCGACCCGCCGGCGGGCGCGCTCACGCCAGCGCCCCGGTCACGGTGAGGAAGGAGGCGATCCGCGATGCCGCGAGGTCGGGGTCCCGCAGCAGTCCCGCGGCGTCGGCCAGCCGGAAGGTCTCCACCAGGTGCGGCACGCTGCGGCCGCTCTGCAGCCCACCGACCATCGTGAACCCGGGCTGCAGCCCGTTGAGCCAGGCCAGGAAGGCGATGCCCGTCTTGTAGTACGGCGTGGGCGTGGAGAACACGTGGCGCGAGAGCGGCACGGTGGCGTCGAGCACCGCGCTGAAGGCGTCCTCGTCGCCGCGGTCCAGGTGCTGCAGCGCCGTGGAGGCCGCCGGCGCGATCGCGGCGAAGGCGCCGAGCAGGGCGTGGCTGTACCGCCCGCCCTCGCCGCGGATGAGCTCGGGGTAGTGGTAGTCGTCGCCGGTGTAGACCTTCACCGACGCCGGCAGCAGCTCGCGCAGCGCCACCTCGCGGGCGGCGTCCAGCAGGGAGACCTTGACGCCGTCGACGGCGCCCTCGTGGGCCCGCACGAGCGCCACGAACGTCTCGGTGGCGGCGTCCAGGTCTGCGGAGCCCCAGTAGCCGGCCAGGGCCGGGTCGAAGACGTCGCCGAGCCAGTGCAGCACCACGGGGCCGCGCACCTGCCCCAGCAGGCGGCTGTAGACGCTGAGGTAGTCGTCGGCGCCGGCGCCCAGGGCCGCCAGGTGGCGGCTGGCCATGAGGACGGGGACGGCCCCGGCGTCCTCCACCACGGCGAGCTGCTCCTCGTACGCGGCCGTGACGGCCGCCAGGTCGGGCAGCGGATCGGTGGTCTGGTCGGTGGAGGCGCCCGCGACCAGGCGACCGCCGCACGCGGCGGCCTCGGCCCCGCTGCGGCGCACGAGCTCGCGCGTCGCGGCCCAGTCCAGGCCCATGCCGCGCTGGGCGGTGTCCATGGCGTCGGCCACGCCGAGGCCCCAGCTCCACAGCTCCCGGCGCACGGCCAGCGTCGCGTCCCAGTCGACGGCGGCCGGCCGGCCCGGGGCGTTGTCGCCCCGGGGGTCGGCCACGACGTGCGCGGCCGCGTACGCCACCCGGCTCTCGATCGGCTGCGAGGGCCGCGTCCAGGAGCCGGGCTCGCGCAGCACCAGCTCCTGCACGCCCCCGTCGGGCCGGGGCAGGCGGACGGTGGGGCTCACAGCTCCAGCTCCGGGACCTGCAGGCGCCGGCCCTGCTCGGCCGAGCGCAGCCCCAGCTCGGCGAGCTGGCTGCCGCGGGCGCCGGAGAGGAAGTCGTAGGGGTGCGGCTCGTCCTCCAGCACGTGGCGCAGGAAGTGCTCCCACTGGAGCTTGAAGCCGTTGTCGAAGACGCCGTTGTCGGGCACCTCCTGCCAGCCGGCCCGGTGGTCGACGGGGTCGGGGAGGTCGGGGTTCCACACCGCCACCGGGGTGGTCGCCCGGTGCTGCACCTCGCACCGGCGCAGGCCGGCCACGGCGCTGCCCTCCACGCCGTCGACCTGGAACTCCACCAGCTCGTCGCGGTGCACGCGCACGGCCCACGAGGAGTTGATCTGCGCGACGATCCCGCCCTCGAGCTCGAAGGTGCCGTAGGCGGCGTCCTCGGCGGTGGCGGCGTACGGCTGCCCCTGCTCGTCGTAGCGGGTCGGCACGTGGGTCGCCACGTGGGCGGTGACGGCGCGCACCGGGCCGAAGAGGTTCTCCAGCACGTACTGCCAGTGCGGGAACATGTCCAGGACGATGCCGCCGCCGTCCTCGCGGCGGTAGTTCCAGCTGGGCCGCTGCGCCGCCTGCCAGTCGCCCTCGAAGACCCAGTAGCCGAACTCACCGCGGATGCTGAGCACCCGGCCGAAGAACCCGGCGTCGGCCAGCCGCTTGAGCTTGACCAGCCCCGGCAGGTAGAGCTTGTCGTGAACGACGCCGTTCTTCACGCCCGCGTCGCGGGCGGCCCGCGCCAGCGCCAGCGCGCCGTCGAGGGACTCGGCGATCGGCTTCTCGACGTAGACGTGCTTGCCGGCGGCGATGGCGGCGAACACGGCCTCCTCCCGCTGGGAGGTCACCTGGGCGTCGAAGTAGACGCTGGCCCCCTCGTCTGCCAGCGCCGAGGCCAGGTCGGTGGTCCAGCGGGACAGGCCGTGGCGGGCGGCGATGTCGCGCAGCTTCGCCTCGCTGCGCCCCACGAGCACCGGCTCCACCTGCACCCGCTCTCCGGTGGACAGCAGGACGCCGCCCTGCTCGCGGATGGCCAGCACCGAGCGCACCAGGTGCTGGCGGTAGCCCATGCGGCCGGTGACGCCGTTGAGGATGACGGTGACGGTCCTGCTCACGCTCGACTCCTTCGGAAAGCGGTTTCCGCCACGGTAGCCAGCGAGGGTCCCGGGTGGCAAGGGCCCGTCGCGGCGGGCGCCCCAGAACAGCGCCGGTGTGCTCTCGCGCACGACCACCTCGCCGCTGACCCGGCGCACGCGGGGGCGCCCGTCCTCGGCCGGCTCGGCCACCGCCAGGGCCACCGCCTCGGCGCCCAGGCGCTCCAGGGGGAGGTGCACCGTGGTCAGCGCCGGGACGACGTCGCGCAGCGTCGCGATGTCGTCGAAGCCGGCCACGGCGAGGTCCTGCGGCAGCCTCAGCCCGGCCGCGCGCAGGGCCGCCATCGCCCCCACCGCCATGACGTCGTTGACCGCGAACAGGCAGGTCGCCGGCGTGCCGGCCGCGAGGAAGGCCCGGGCGGCCCGGTAGCCGCCGTCGCGCGTGAACTCCTCGCGCAGCACGCGCTCGGGCGGCAGGGCGGCGCCGGAGCGGACGAGGCCCTCCCGGAAGCCGGCGAGGCGGTCGCTGGAGGTGCGCAGGTCGGCCGGGCCGGCGAGCACGACCACCTCGCGGTGGCCGAGGCCGACCAGCTGCTCGGCCAGGGCGCGGGCGCCGGCGCGGTTCTCCACCAGCACGGTGTCGGCGTCGAACTGCTGCTGGCTGATGAGGGTGACGCGGCCTCCGCTGGCGGTGAAGGCGTCGAGCTCGCGCCCGAGCGACCGCCCGGCGGCCTGGTCGCGCACCCGGCTGCCCGCGAGGATGACGGCCCGTGCGCGCTGCTGGCGCAGGGAGGCCACGTAGACGGCCTCGCGCGCCGGGTCGCCCTGGGTGTCGCACACGGCGGTGACCAGCCCGTGCTCGTCCGCCGCTCCGACGGCTCCGGCGGCGATGGCCGAGAAGTAGGGGTCGCCCAGGTCGTGCACCACGAGGCCGACCACGGTCGTCCTGCCCCGCGCCACCGCCTGCGCCGCGGCGTTGGGCGTGTAGTCGAGCCGCCCGGCGGCCTCCAGCACCCTCGCGCGCAGGTCCTCGCGGGGACGGCGCGGGCCGCCGTTGAGCACGCGCGAGGCCGTGGCCAGCGAGACGCCGGCCAGGCGCGCCACCTCGGCCAGCGTCGCCGGGGTCACCATGCGCCGTGCTCCTCCCACCTCGACGTCGGGGGACAGTATGGGCGGCGCAGCGCCCGCCGGGGCGGCGCGGCAAGCGCTTGCCAGCCTCGACGGCGGCGGCGTACCGTCGAGGAGCTGATGCGCCGGCACCGGAGCCGGTCGCCCCGAGGAGGACCCGTGCAGACCGCGACCGAGGGCTACCGCGAGCTGGCCCTGCTCATCGACGGCGAGTGGATCGGCCCGCAGCACCGCGAGGTCGTCGACGTCGTCAACCCGACGACCGGGCGCTCGCTGGGCGGGGTCCCCAAGGCCACCACCGACGACCTCGACCGCGCGCTGGCCGCGGCCGACCGCACCTTCCGCACCTGGCGGGCCACCGCGCCGGGGGAGCGCGCCGCGATCCTCGATCGCGCTGCGGGGCTGCTGGAGGACCGGCGCGACAGCATCGCCTGGATGATGACCGTGGAGGAGGGCAAGACCCTCGCGGAGGCCCGCGGCGAGGTCGAGTTCACCGCCGGGATCGTCCGCTTCCTCGCCGGTGAGGCCTTCCGCACCTTCGGCAAGGTCGTGCCCACCGGCGGCCTCGGGCGCCGGACGATGGTGCTCAGCGAGCCGATCGGCCCGGTGGCCGCCTTCACGCCGTGGAACTACCCGATGACCGTGCCCGCCCGCAAGATCGCCGCGGCGCTCGCGGCCGGGTGCACCGTGGTGATCAAGCCCGCGGAGGAGACGCCGGCCACCGCGCTGGAGCTGGCCCGCGCCCTGGTGGACGCCGGGCTGCCGGACGGCGTCCTCAACATGGTCTTCGGCGACCCCGCGCACATCTCCGCGCACCTCATCCGCTCCCCGGTCATCCGCAAGGTGACCTTCACCGGCTCGACGCCGGTCGGCAAGCAGATCGGCGCGCTGGCGAGCGAGGGGGTCAAGCCCTCGATGCTCGAGCTCGGCGGCCACGCCCCCGTGCTGGTCTTCGACGACGTCGACGTCGAGGCCGTCGCCACCCAGGCGGTCGGCAGCAAGTTCCACAACAACGGGCAGTCCTGCGGCTCCCCGGCGCGCTTCTACGTCCACGAGCGGGTGCACGACGCGTTCGTCGCTCGCTTCGCGGAGCTGACGGCAGCGCTGCGCGTGGGCGACCCCCTCGACCCGCAGACCCAGGTGGGGCCGCTGGCCAACACCCGGCGCATCGCCGCGATGGAGCGGCTGGTCACCGACGCCGTCGGCATGGGGGCCGAGCTGCTCGTGGGCGGGGCGGCGGTCCCCGGCGACGGCTACTTCTGGCAGCCCACGCTGCTGGCCGGTGTGCCGGAGGAGGCGATGCTCATGAACGAGGAGCCGTTCGGGCCGATCGCGGTCACCTCCACCTTCTCCACCGCGGAGGAGGTCGTGGCCGCCGCGAACCGCCTGCCCTTCGGCCTGGGCTCCTACGTCTTCACCAACGACCTCGCCACCGCCGCGTGGGTCCCGGCGGCGCTGGAGGCCGGCATGGTGTCGGTCAACGCCTTCGACCTCGGCGGCGTGGACACCTTCTTCGGCGGGGTCAAGGAGAGCGGCTACGGGTCCGAGGGCGGCCCCGAGGCCGTCGCCGGCTACCTCACGCCCAAGCTGATCACCCAGGCATGACCGGGCTGCGAGCGGCCTACGTGCTCGGCGCGGGCGCCTTCGAGCAGATCTACGGTCCCGCCGAGCGCGCGCAGGTGCGCCGCTGGACCGACGGCGAGCCGCCGTTCCTCACCGCGGAGGAGGCCTCCGGCGGCATTGGCGCGCTGGAGGACGTCGAGGTGGTCTTGTCCGGGTGGGGCGCCCCGGTGATGGACGAGGCCTTCCTGGCGCGGGCGCCGCGGCTGCGGGCGGTCCTGTACGGCGCCGGCGCGGTGCGCGGGTTCGTCACCGACGCCCTCGTCGAGCGCGGCGTCGTCGTCTCCAGCGCCGTCTCGGGCAACGCCGTGCCGGTCGCCGACTACACCGTCGCGGCCGTCTACTTCTCCCTCAAGCGCGTGTGGTCCTTCCTGCGCACGAGCGACCCGGCGGGCGAGGCCGCCGTGCTCGCGCAGGTGCCCGGCACGTACGGCGCCACCGTCGGCCTGGTGGGGCTCGGGGAGGTCGGCCGGCAGGTGTGCCACCGCCTGCAGCCCTCGGGGGTGCAGCTGCTGGCCCACGACCCCTACCTGCCCGAGGCGGTGGCGCGGGAGCTGGGCGTGCGCCTGGTCGGCCTGGACGAGCTGTTCGCCGCCTGCGACGTCGTCAGCGTCCACGCCCCGCTGCACGAGGGCACCCGCGGCATGATCACGGCCGAGCACCTGGCCGCGATGCCCGCCGGGGCCACGCTCCTCAACACGGCCAGGGGAGCCGTCATCGACCCCGACGGCCTCCTGCGCGTCCTGACCGAGCGGCCGGACCTGCAGGCGGTCCTGGACGTCACCGAGCCCGAGCCCCTGCCGCCGGACGCACCTCTGCGAGCCCTGCCCAACGTCGTCCTCACCCCGCACGTCGCCGGATCGCTGGGCCGCGAGTGCCGCCGGATGGGCGCGATGATGGCCGAGGAGCTCGGCCGCCTGGCCCACGGCGAGCCGCTGCGGTGGCCGGTCGACCTCAGCCGCCTCGACGTCGCGGCGACGCCGTGACGCCGCCAGCGGCCCCCGGGGCGCCCGTGCTGGTGTTCACCCGCACCACCGGCTACCGGCACGAGTCCATCCCGGACGGCGTCCAGGCCCTCACCGAGCTCGCCGCCGCCGAGGGGCTGGCGGTCGAGCACACCGAGGACCCGGCGGTCTTCACCGCACAGCGGCTGGCCTCCTGCCGGGTCGTCGTCTGGCTCTCGACGTCGGGGGACGTCCTGGACGCCGACCAGCGGGCGGCGCTCGCGACCTGGCTGCACGAGGGCGGCCGCTTCGCGGGCGTGCACGCGGCGACCACGGCTGAGCCGGGCTGGCCGGAGTTCGAGCGCATCGCCGGGGCCCGCTTCCGCAGCCACCCCGACCTGCAGCCCGCCACGGTCGTCGTCGAGGACCCCGGACACCCCTCGACCGCGCCCCTGCCGGACGGCTGGACCCCGGTGGACGAGTGGTACGACTTCACGGCCAACCCCCGCGGGCAGGTGCACGTGCTCGCCACCGTCGACGAGAGCACCTACTCCGGCGGCCTGATGGGCGCCGACCACCCGCTCGTGTGGTCCGGCACCTACGGGCGGGGACGCACCTGGTGCACCGCCCTGGGGCACGAGCCGCGCGCCTACCGCGACCCCGTCTTCCGCGCGCACCTGCGCGGCGGCCTGCTCAGCCTCCTCACCGACGACGACGAGCGGGGCCGCTGAGTGGCCGCGCCCGACGTGCAGGGCCTCCCCGAGGACCGGACGCGCTCTCCCCGCACCGGGTGGGGGCGCGCGCACTGGGAGGCCGTCGCCGACGCGCTGCTCGAGGGCGTGGCACCCCACGCCAGCCCGCTCGGCGCGCTGTACGACCTCCCCGGCCCGCGGCCGAGCCTCGCGGGGCGGCGCAGCGACGGCTTCGAGGGGTTCGCGCGCACCTTCCTGCTGGCCGCCTTCCGCATCCCGCACGCCCCCGCCCCGGTGCGCGACCGGCTCGTGGAGCGCTACGCGCGCGGGCTCGCGGCCGGCGTCCGCCCCGGCGGCCCCGAGGCGTGGCCGCCGCTGGAGGACCTGTCCCAGTCGCTGGTCGAGGCGGCGTCCGTGGCCATCGCCCTGCACGAGACCCGGACGTGGCTGTGGGACGCGCTGCCGGCCGGCGTCCAGGCCGACGTCGTGCGGTACCTGGCGGACTTCCTGCACTGCGACACCCACCCCAACAACTGGGTGATGTTCCGGGTCGTGGTGCTCACCTTCCTGGAGTCCGTCGGCGGGCCCACGGACCGCGCCGGGGTGGACGCCGCCCTGGACCGGATGGACGGCTGGTACCTCGGGCAGGGCTGGTACACCGACGGCGACCGCAGCGGCGGGCGGCGCTTCGACCACTACAACGGCTGGGCGATGCACTTCTACCCGCTGCTGTGGTCGCGGATGGTCGGCCCCGACCGGGCTCCGGAGCGCGCCGCGGCGTACGCCGAGCGGGTGGGCCCCTACCTGCACGACCTCGCCCACCTCGTGGGCGCGGACGGCTCGCCGGTGCAGCAGGGCCGCTCGATGACCTACCGCGCCGCCGTGGTGGCGCCGGTGTGGGCGGCCGAGCTGGTCGGGGCTGGATCCCTGGAGCCGGGGCTGGCCCGGCGGCTGTGCAGCGGCGTCCTGCGCTCCTTCGTCGACGCCGGCGTCCTGGACGGCGGGACCCTGCCGCTCGGCTGGCACGCCGAGCACCTGCCGATGGTGCAGCCCTACTCCGGGCCCGCCTCCCCGTACTGGATGAGCAAGGCCTTCGCCGGGCTCCTGCTGCCCCCGGACCACCCCGCGTGGACCGACGTCGAGGCCGACCTGCCGGTCGAGCGCGGGGACTTCGCCCGCCCGGTGGCGGTGCCCGGCTGGCTGGCGCAGGGCACCCGCGCGGACGGCGTCGTGCGCCTGCTCGACCACAGCGCCGCCCGCCCGCTCGCCGAGCGCGAGCCCGGAGCGTCCTGGCCGGACGACCCGTACTACGCCCGCCTCGCCTACTCCAGCGTCACCGCTCCGGTGACCGGCTGCAGCGACGGCACCGCCGTGGTGCGCACGCCGGACGGCGAGGTGGTGCTCGTGGCGCAGGACGGTCGCCGCTGGTGGCGGGCCGACGCGAGCACCACGGCCCTCGCACCCGGCGTCCTGGTGTCTGCGCACCGCCTGGCGCTCGCCGACGGCGAGGACCCTGCGCCTGCGGCTGTGCCCGCCCGGGCCGCTGAGCTGCGCCTGGCCTCCGTCGTCGAGGGTGCGGTCGAGGTCCGGGTGCTGCGCGTACTCGGGGCCGAGGGCTCGCGCCTGGAGGTGTCGGGGTACGCGCTCAGCGACGCGGTGCAGGTCCCTGCCGGGCAGGCCGGGGTGGCCGCTGCTGCGGCCCCGGACGGCGCGGCCTCCCAGCTCGTCGGCCTGAGCGCCGGGCTGTCGGCCTCCGTCGAGGAGCACGAGCCGAACGCCCTCGGTGCGTCGGTGCGGGTGCCGGTGCTCTCCTCCGGCCCGCTGTCCGGCGACGCGCTGGTGGCGGTGGCCGTGGTCCTGTCGGGACCGCCGGTCGACGCCGCCGCGCTGAGGCGCGAGGTCGGCGTCCGCGTCGACGGACCGCTCGGGTCGGGGAGCGTCGTGGTCACGTGGCCCGGCGGGCGCGAGGACCGCGTCGCCCTGTGAGGGCGGGCGGAGCGCTCCGGCCCCGCTCCTAGACTCCTCCCGTGGTCGAGAGCGCACCGGCGGACGCCGTGACGAGGATCCGCGTCGAGGGCGAGGCGCCCTACGACGTCCTGGTGGGCACCGGGCTGCTCGGGGAGCTGCCCGCGATGCTCGGCGAGCGGGTGCAGCGGGTGCTCGTCGTCCACCCGCGCGCCCTGCGCACCACCGGGGAGGCCGTCCGCGAGGACCTCGTCGCCGCCGGCTACGAGGCGCTGCTCGCCGAGGTCCCCGACGGCGAGGACGCCAAGCGCGCGGAGGTCGCGGCCTTCTGCTGGGGCGTGCTCGGGCAGGCCGGGTTCACGCGCTCGGACGCCGTCGTGGCCGTGGGCGGGGGAGCCGTCACCGACCTGGCCGGCTTCGTCGCCGCGACCTGGCTGCGCGGCGTCCGCGTGGTGCACGTGCCGACGACGCTGCTGGCCATGGTCGACGCCGCCGTCGGCGGCAAGACGGGCCTGAACACCTCCGAGGGCAAGAACCTCGTCGGGGCGTTCCACCCGCCGGCCGGGGTGCTGTGCGACCTCGCCGCGCTCGCGACCCTGCCGGTGCACGACCTCGTGGCCGGCCTGGCCGAGGTGGTCAAGTGCGGCTTCATCGCCGACCCGGTGATCCTCGACCTCATCGAGGCCGACCCGGCAGCCGTGCGCGCCTGGGACGCCCCGGTCGTCCGCGAGCTGGTCGAGCGCGCGATCCGCGTGAAGGCCGACGTCGTGGGCCAGGACCTGCGCGAGTCCGGGCTGCGCGAGATCCTCAACTACGGGCACACGCTCGGGCACGCGGTCGAGCTGGTGGAGCGCTACGAGTGGCGCCACGGCGCGGCCGTGAGCATCGGGATGGTCTTCGCCGCCGAGCTCGCCCGCGCCGCCGGGAGGCTCTCGGACGACGTCGCTGACCGCCACCGCTCCGTGCTCGGCTCCCTCGGCCTGCCGCTGACCTACCGCGGCGACCGCTGGCCCCAGCTGCTCGACGCCATGCGCAAGGACAAGAAGACCCGCGGCGACCTGCTGCGCTTCGTCGTCCTCGACGGGCTCGCCCGGCCCGGTCGCCTGGAGGGCCCGGACCCCTCGCTGCTCGTCGCCGCCTACACCGAGATCTCCGCCTGACCCTCCACCTCCCCGTGATCATGGGATCCCGCCACCCCGCCTGAGGCTCGGTCACCGGCTCGGCACGGTCGGTGACGCCCGTGACCCGGGCGGCGGCTCGTCCACAGGTCCGGCGCCGCTGTCCTGCCGCGCCCGGGTGGTGCTGGCTAGGGTCCGGGCATGCGCAGAGCGCTCGGTGCAGCAGCGGTCGCCGCCTGCCTCCTCGGGGTGGGCGGGTGCTCCGACGGCGAGGCGGACGCCGCGCCGTCGCCGAGCAGCAGCTCCTCGACGCCGAGCGAGACGCCGACCGCGAGCCCCTCGCCGACCGCCGTGGCACCGACACTGCCGCCCGAGGCGATGGAGCGCACCGCCGCCGGCGCGGAGGCCTTCGTGCGCCACTGGTTCGAGGTCCTTGAGTACGCCTATGCCACTGGGAGTACCGAGCCATTGGATGAGATTTCGGGGCAGGAGTGCGAATCTTGCCAGACATTCATAGAGCGAATCAACGATCGCTACTCGTCCGGCGGGTCGTTTCGGGGACTCTTAATCACCATTAGTAGTTCTGCGGCGCCGCCGCCAGACGAGTTTGGTAGTGAAGTTAGCCTTCAACTGGAAGAGGGGGCGTTCGACGAGATTGATTCGTCCGGTCGGCTAGTGGGGCACCATCCTGCCGCTCCCTCGGCAAGTGCACTCTTCTTTGCTCAATGGCTAGGAAATTCTTGGATGGCGTTCGAACTCGCGCAAGGCGGGTCGTAAATGTTTCTCCACATGACGTTGCCGATGGCATCGCTCCTCGCTGCGCTAGTCTCGCTGCCCTCCCTCAACTTGGCTGCGAGTGACCGCGAGATTCTCGGTTCCCTGAAGGGCGATGGAGCAGAGGTGCGAGGTCGTATTGACGAGCTCCCGTATAGCGGTGGCTTGAATGGGGCGCGGCCCGTTCACTCTGGGACCTCATATGCCTACCGCAACGTGCTCGCATGCTCGGGCAACACCCCTGAGGCGGGTGGGCTCGACAACGACTGCCTCAACGCCACGGAGGCCTGCCCCGACGGGTACTGGCAGTACTGGCTCTTCCGCACGCCGGCGGGCGTCGAGCCCGCTCGCTGGGAGCAGGTGGCCACCCGCTGCCTCACCGCCGCGGAGGCCGCTGCCGCAGCGCCGGAGTTCCCCGGCTTCACCCAGGCCGACCTCCAGCGCCTCCCGCTGCCGGCCGGCACTCCGCGGCTCCAGCCCGACAACGGGTACGCGCTCGTCGGCGTCGGCACCAACGTCTACGCCGACGCGATTCCGGTGGAGCTCGACACCGCTGTCGTCGGCTTCCCGGTGCGCGTGCGCGCGACCCCGGAGCGCTACTCGTGGGCCTTCGGCGACGGCGCCACCCTCGGCCCGACCACCGACGCCGGCGCGCCCTACCCGGACCTGCGCCTGACCCACGCCTACACGGCGCCTGGCGCCTACGACGTCACGCTGACCACCCACTACAGCGGCGAGTACTCCGTGGCGGGCGGCGCCTGGCTGCCCATCGACGGCGAGGCGCAGGTGACGTCGGAGCCCGTGCCGGTCGAGGTGCTCGCCGGGCGCAACGCCCTGGTGGATGGCGTCCTCGCCGGGTGAGCACCTGACGGGAGGCGCCTTCGTGTCACGCCGAGGCGCTGAGCGTGGCACGAAGGCGCCGCTGGCGGTCCCGGGCTGCGACCGGGGACGCGCAGCCCCCCTGGCGAGCGGCGGACACGCGGCAGGGCGTCCCCGGTCGGCCCGAGCGCCGGGGGAGGGGCCACCCGCGCGGGGGAGCGGCCGGCGTCCGCTCGGCTAAGATGGTCGGCGATCCCGTGGGCTGCTGACCGCTCGCCGCCCGGGAGCGACGATCACCGCCCGCCCCGCGGGTGCCGGAACCGACGACGACAAGGACCTGCGACGTGGCGAGCACGAACGACCTGAAGAACGGCCTGGTGCTGAACCTGGACAACCAGCTGTGGTCGGTCATCGACTTCCAGCACGTGAAGCCGGGCAAGGGCGGCGCCTTCGTGCGCACCAAGCTCAAGAGCGTGATGTCCGGCAAGGTCGTGGACCGCACGTTCAACGCGGGCACCAAGGTCGAGACGGCCACCGTCGACAAGCGCGACATGCAGTACCTGTACCGCGACGGCGAGGACTTCGTCTTCATGGACTCCAGCACGTACGACCAGATCAACGTGCCCGAGGCCACGGTCGGCGATGCCAAGAACTTCATGCTCGAGAGCACCGACGTCACCGTCGCGCTGCACGAGGGCACTCCGCTGTACGTGGAGCTGCCGACCTCCGTCGTCCTGGAGGTCACCTACACCGAGCCGGGCCTGCAGGGCGACCGCTCCACCGGCGGCACCAAGCCGGCGACCGTGGAGACCGGCTACCAGGTCAACGTGCCGCTGTTCCTCGACCAGGGCGTGAAGATCAAGGTCGACACCCGCACCGGCGACTACCTGGGGCGCGTCAACTAGTGGCTGCCCGCACCAAGGCCCGCAAGCGGGCGCTGGACATCCTCTTCGAGGCCGAGCAGCGGTCCCTGGACCCGCTGACCCTGGCCGGGGAGCGCCTGGCCAGCGGCCTCGTGCCGGTGCCGGAGTACTCGGTCACCCTCGTCGAGGGCGTCCAGGAGCACCGCGAGCGCATCGACGAGCTCCTGACGACGTACTCCCAGGGCTGGACGCTGGAGCGGATGCCGGCCGTCGACCGCAACCTGCTGCGCATCGGCGCCTTCGAGCTGCTGTGGGCCGACGAGGTGCCGGACGCCGTCGCGGTCGACGAGGCCGTCGGCCTGGCCAAGGACCTCTCCACCGACGACTCCCCGGCGTTCGTCAACGGCCTCCTCGGCCGCCTGCTCGACCTCAAGCCCAGCCTGGTCGACTGACCGCGCCGCAGCGCCCCGCACGACGACGAAGGCCCCCGCACCGGTCCGGTGCGGGGGCCTTCGTCGTTGGCGGCTCGGGTCAGCTCGGGGTCAGGTCCCCGGCGATCCGGACGGCGCGGCGCGCGTCGGGGTCCAGGACGCCCCAGCTGATGAGCTCCTCGGCCAGCTCCGAGGGCGGCAGGTCGTAGATGACCGCCAGCGCCCGCAGGTCGTCGGCGCGGATGGAGAGCACCTTGCCGTTGTAGTCCCCGCGCTGGCTCTGGATCGTGGCCGCGTAGCGGGCCAGCGGGCCGGCCTTCTCGCTCGGCACCGACTGCAGCTGCTCGAGGTCGAGCACCAGCTTCGGCGGTGGCTCGCTGTGACCGGTCGGGCCGGCGTCCGGCAGCAGCGCCGAGACCGGCACGCCGTAGAAGTCGGCCAGCTCGGCCAGGCGCTGCACGGTCACCGCCCGGTCGCCGCGCTCGTAGGAGCCGACCACGACCGCCTTCCACTGCCCGCCGGAGCGCTGCTCCACGCCCTGCAGCGACAGCCCCTGCTGGGTGCGGATGGCGCGCAGCCGCCCGCCCAGCGCCTTGGCGTAGCCGGAGCCCTCTTCGGCCATGGCCGACCCCCATTCCTCGAAGATGGTGCACAGAAGATCTGCGATGATCGTCACGGGGAGTGATCTCGACGTCAACTCCACCGCGGTCAGTGCGGGGCATCTGTCACCCAGAGTGACTAGTCGGCACGCACGGTGGAGATCGGGGGTTCGTCCTCCGCGCTCACCGCCAGCCTCGCACGCGCCCGGCCCGCCGCCGCACTCCCGTCCACAGCCGCCGCGGCCGGTGCAGTAGCCTCGGAGCCGTTCGACGTCCTTCAACCTCCGTCCTGTGAGGCGGGGAAGGAGTCGCCAGATGGCGTCACTGCGCCCGGTGCTGGAAGCACCGGAGGTCTCCCGCGCGCTCACCCGCATCGCCCACGAGCTGCTGGAGCGCAACCACGGCCCGCAGGGCCTGGTGCTGCTGGGCATCCCCCGCCGCGGCGTCCACCTCGCCCGCCGCCTCGCCGAGCGCCTGGCCGCGGTCGAGCCCGGCGTGGACGCCGCCGCCATCGCCGGCTCCCTCGACGTGACGATGTACCGCGACGACCTGCGCCGCCAGCCCGCCCGCACCCTGCTGCCCACGGCGCTGCCGCCCGGCGGCGTGGACGACCGGATCGTCGTCCTCGTCGACGACGTGCTGTTCTCCGGGCGCACCGTGCGCGCCGCGCTCGACGCCCTCAACGACCTGGGGCGCCCCCGCGCCGTCCGCCTGGCCGTGCTGGTCGACCGCGGCCACCGCGAGCTCCCGATCCGCGCCGACCACGTCGGCAAGAACCTCCCCACGGCCGCCAGCGAGCGCGTGCGGGTGCTGCTGGAGGAGACCGACGGGCGCGACGCGGTGCTCATCGAGGCCGCCGACCCGGAGGCGGAGCGGTGAGGCACCTCCTGTCGGCCGCCGACCTGTCCCGCGAGGAGGCCGTGCAGCTGCTGGACGTCGCCGAGCAGATGGTCGGCACCCAGCAGCGGGAGATCAAGAAGCTGCCCGCCCTGCGCGGGCGCACGGTCGTGAACCTCTTCTTCGAGGACTCCACCCGCACCCGGATCTCGTTCGAGGCCGCCGCCAAGCGGCTGTCCGCCGACGTCATCACGTTCAGCGCCAAGGGCTCCAGCGTCTCCAAGGGGGAGAGCCTGAAGGACACCGCGCTGACGCTGGAGGCGATGGGCGCGGACGCCGTCGTCGTGCGCCACCCGGCCTCCGGCGCCCCGCACCGCCTGGCGCGCGCGGGCTGGACGCGCAGCGCCGTCCTCAACGCCGGCGACGGCACCCACGAGCACCCCACCCAGGCGCTCCTGGACGCCTTCACCCTGCGCCGCCACCTGGTCGGCGGGGGAGGCCCCGCCACCGGCGCCGACCTGGCGGGGCTGCGGGTCGGCATCGTCGGCGACGTGCTGCACAGCCGGGTCGCGCGCTCAGACGTCCTGCTGCTGCACACCCTGGGCGCCCAGGTCACGCTCGTCGCTCCGCCCACGCTGCTGCCGGTGGGCGTGGAGTCGTGGCCGTGCCGGGTTTCCTACGACCTGGACGCCGCCCTGGAGGGCCTGGACGCCGTGATGGCCCTGCGGGTGCAGCTGGAGCGCATGGACGCCGCCTTCTTCCCCTCCGCGCGGGAGTACTCGCGCCGCTACGGACTGGACGCCCGGCGCCTGGCGCTGCTGCCCGAGCACGCCGTCCTGCTGCACCCCGGCCCGATGAACCGGGGCCTGGAGATCACCGCCGAGGCCGCCGACGGCGCCCGCTCCCGGATCGTGGAGCAGGTCTCCAACGGGGTCGCGGTGCGGATGGCCGCCCTGTACCTGCTGCTCGCCGGGGAGGACGCATGACCGACACCCAGACCGCGCACGTGCTGCGCGGGGCCCGCCCGCTGGGCGCCGAGCCCGTCGACCTCGTGCTGCGGGACGGGCGGATCGCCGAGGTCGTGCCCGCCGGCACCGCCGACGCCGCCGGCGCTCGCGTGGTGGACGCCGACGGGCTGGTCGCGCTGCCGGGCCTGGTCGACCTGCACACGCACCTGCGCGAGCCCGGGCGCGAGGACGCCGAGACGGTGGAGTCCGGCACCCGCGCCGCCGCCCGCGGCGGCTTCACGGCCGTGCACGCCATGGCCAACACGGCCCCCGTCGCCGACACCGCGGGCGTGGTCGAGCAGGTGTGGCGCCTGGGCCGGGCCGCCGGGTGGGTGGACGTGCGCCCGGTCGGCGCCGTGACGATCGGCCTGGAGGGCCAGCGCCTGGCCGAGCTGGGCGCGATGGCCGACTCCGCGGCCGGTGTCCGCGTGTTCTCCGACGACGGGAAGTGCGTCCACGACGCGGTGCTCATGCGCCGGGCGCTGGAGTACGTCAAGGCCTTCGACGGCGTCGTGGCCCAGCACGCCCAGGAGCCGCGCCTGACCGAGGGCGCGCAGATGCACGAGGGCCCGGTCTCCGGCGTCCTGGGCCTGCGCGGGTGGCCCGCCGTCGCCGAGGAGGCGATCATCGCCCGCGACGTGCTGCTCGCCGCGCACGTCGGCTCGCGCCTGCACGTCTGCCACGTCTCCACCGCCGGCAGCGTCGAGCTGATCCGCTGGGCCAAGGCCCGCGGCACCGACGTCACGGCCGAGGTCACCCCCCACCACCTGCTGCTCACCGACGAGCTGGTGCGCGGCTACGACCCGGTCTACAAGGTCAACCCGCCGCTGCGCTCCGCGGAGGACGTCCAGGCGCTGCGCGAGGCCGTGGCCGACGGCACGATCGACGCCGTCGCGACCGACCACGCCCCCCACCCGGTGGAGGACAAGGACTGCGAGTGGGCCGCCGCCGCGATGGGGATGACCGGCCTGGAGACGGCGCTGTCCGTCGTCCAGCACGCCCTCGTCGAGCCCGGCCACCTGGACTGGGCCGGGGTGGCGCGCGTGATGTCGGTGGCCCCCGCCAGGATCGGCCGCGTGGGCGACCAGGGGCGCGCGCTGAGCGCGGGGGAGCCGGGCAACGTCGTCCTGGTCGACCCCGCGGCCCGCTGGACGGTCGACCCGGCGGCGATGGCCACGCGGGGGCGCAACAGCCCCTTCGCCGGCCGCGAGCTGCCAGGCGCCGTCGTGGCCACGTTCTGGCGCGGCCACGCCACGGTGCTCGACGGCGCCCTGGCGCAGCCCCGGCGCTCGGGCGCTCCGGGCGACCCGGCCGGCTCGGGCGGTGACCCGTGGAGCGGGTGATCGCCGCGGTCGCCATGCTCGCGGTCGTGCCGGTGGCCTGGTGGCTGATGTGGCGGGGCTGGCGCGGTCGCCGCGGCGAGCAGACCGGCCTGCCAGAGCCGCAGCCTGCGCCTGAGCAACCCGCGGGCGGCTGGGCGCTGGAGCCGGTGGAGGGCACGTACGTCTCGACCACCTGGGCCGGGCGCCCGTTCGACCGGGTGGTCGCGCACGGCCTCGGCGTGCGCAGCGGGGTGGCGGTCGGCGCCGACGCCGAGGGGCTCGTGGTCGAGCGGGGCGGCGCGCGCTCGTTCCGGGTCCCGCGCGCGGACGTGCGGGGGGTGCACCGCCAGCGCGGTGCGGTGGGGAAGTTCACGGTGGAGGAGGAGGGTCTCGTGGTGGTGACGTGGCAGCTCGGGGAGGCCGAGCTCGACACGGCGGTGAGGTGCCGCCGCAGGGCGGACGCCGACCGGCTGGTCACCGCCGTCCGCGACCTGGTGGGCACAGCAGGAGGAGCGCAGTGAGCACGAGCACGACGAGCGGCACGAACGCCGGCGACGCAGCGGTGCTGGTGCTGGAGGACGGCCGCACCTTCGCGGGCGCCACCTACGGCGCCCGCGGCACCACGGTCGGGGAGGCCGTCTTCTGCACGGCCATGACCGGCTACCAGGAGACGCTGACCGACCCCAGCTACCACCGGCAGGTGGTGGTGATGACCGCCCCGCACGTGGGCAACACCGGCTGGAACGACGAGGACGACGAGTCCTCGCGGATCTGGGTCGCCGGGTACGTCGTGCGCGACCCCGCCCGCCGGGCCAGCAGCTGGCGCAGCCAGCGCGAGCTGGCCGACGAGCTCGCCGACCAGGGCGTGGTGGGGATCAGCGGCGTCGACACCCGCGCCCTGACCCGCCACCTGCGCGAGCGCGGCGCGATGCGGGTCGGGGTCTTCTCCGGCGCCGACGCCGACCGCCCGCACGACCAGCTGCTGGCGCACGTGCGCTCGGCCCCGGCGATGGCCGGCACCGACCTGGCCGGGGAGGTCAGCACCCCTGACGCCTACCTGGTGCCGGCCGTCGGCGAGCGGCGCCTCACGGTCGCCGCGCTCGACCTGGGCATCAAGTCCATGACGCCGCACCAGCTCGCCCAGCGCGGCATCGACGTCCACGTGCTGCCGGCCACCGCGGCGCTGGACGACGTCCTGGCGCTCGCCCCGGACGGCGTCTTCTTCTCCAACGGCCCGGGCGACCCGGCCGCGGCCGTGCACGAGGTCGGGCTGCTGCGCGAGGTGCTCGACCGGCGGATCCCGTTCTTCGGCATCTGCTACGGCAACCAGCTGCTCGGGCGCGCCCTCGGCCTGGGCACCTACAAGCTGCGCTACGGCCACCGCGGCGTGAACCAGCCGGTGCTCGACCGCGCCACCGGCCGGGTCGAGGTGACCGCGCACAACCACGGCTTCGCCGTCGACGCCCCGGTCGACGCCCCCGTGCAGACCCCCTTCGGCCTCGCGGAGGTCAGCCACGTCTGCCTCAACGACGACGTCGTGGAGGGGCTGCGGGTGGCCGACCGGCCGGCGTTCAGCGTCCAGTACCACCCGGAGGCGGCTGCCGGCCCCCACGACGCGAACTACCTCTTCGACCGCTTCGTCGCGCTCATGACCGACCCGGGCGCCGCGCTGCCCCCGCTGGTCACCGCCCCGCACGGCCCCCGGGCCAGCGGCGTCCGGGGCGAGGCGCCGTCCGCCGCCCTCACCACCGACGGAAAGCAGGAGGGCTGATGCCCCGCCGCACCGACATCGCCAGCGTGATGGTCATCGGCTCCGGGCCGATCGTCATCGGGCAGGCGGCCGAGTTCGACTACTCCGGCACCCAGGCCTGCCGCGTGCTGCGCGCCGAGGGCCTGCGGGTCATCCTCGTGAACTCCAACCCGGCGACGATCATGACCGACCCGGAGCTGGCCGACGCGACCTACGTCGAGCCGATCACCCCCGAGGTGGTCGAGGCGATCATCGCCAAGGAGCGCCCCGACGCCCTGCTGGCGACCCTGGGCGGGCAGACCGCGCTGAACACGGCGATCGCGCTGCACGAGAGCGGGGCGCTGGAGCGCCACGGCGTGGAGCTGATCGGCGCGAACGTCGCCGCGATCCAGCTGGGGGAGGACCGCCAGCTGTTCAAGGGCGTGGTCGAGCGCTGCGGCGCCGAGAGCGCCCGCTCGCGGATCGCCCACTCGATCGAGGAGTGCCTGGCGGCCGCGCAGGAGTTCGGCTACCCGGTCGTCGTCCGCCCCAGCTTCACCATGGGCGGCCTGGGCTCGGGCTTCGCCTACGACGAGGCCGAGCTGCGCCGCATCGCCGGCGCCGGCCTGCACGCCAGCCCGACCACCGAGGTGCTCCTGGAGGAGTCGATCCTCGGCTGGAAGGAGTACGAGCTCGAGCTGATGCGCGACCGCAACGACAACGTCGTGGTCGTCTGCTCGATCGAGAACCTCGACCCGATGGGCGTGCACACCGGCGACTCGATCACCGTCGCCCCCGCGATGACGCTGACCGACCGCGAGTACCAGCGGATGCGCGACGTCGGCATCGCGGTGATCCGCGAGGTCGGCGTCGACACCGGCGGCTGCAACATCCAGTTCGCCGTCGACCCGCGCACCGGCCGGCTCATCGTCATCGAGATGAACCCGCGCGTCTCGCGCTCCTCGGCGCTGGCCTCCAAGGCCACCGGGTTCCCGATCGCCAAGATCGCGGCGCGCCTGGCGATCGGCTACACCCTGGACGAGGTGCCCAACGACATCACCCGCGAGACGCCGGCCAGCTTCGAGCCGTCGCTGGACTACGTCGTCGTCAAGGTGCCCCGCTTCGCGTTCGAGAAGTTCCCCGCGGCCGACACCACGCTGACCACCACGATGAAGTCCGTCGGGGAGGCCATGGCGATCGGGCGCAGCTTCCCCGAGGCGCTGCAGAAGGCGCTGCGCTCGGTCGAGCAGCGCGGCTCCAGCTTCTCCTGGGAGGGCCCGGAGCCCACCGCGGCCGAGGTCGAGCGGCTCCTGCAGGTCGCCGGCCGCCCCACCGACGGGCGCCTGGTCACCGTGCAGCAGGCGCTGCGCGGCGGCGCGAGCGTCGCCCAGGCGCACGAGGCCACCGGCATCGACCCCTGGTTCCTGGACCAGATGGTCGGCATCGAGGAGGTCGCCGGGAAGGTGCGGGCGGCCGAGGCGCTGGACGCCGACCTGCTGCGCACCGCCAAGCGGTGGGGCTTCTCCGACGCCCAGCTGGCGTCCCTGCGCCGCGAGGCGCCCGACGCCCCGACCGAGGCGCAGGTGCGCGCCCTGCGCCACGCCCTGGGGGTGCGGCCGGTCTACAAGACCGTCGACACCTGCGCCGCGGAGTTCGCCGCGGCCACGCCGTACCACTACTCCTCCTACGACGAGGAGGACGAGGTGGAGGTCACCGGGCGGCGCAAGGTCGTCGTCCTGGGCTCGGGCCCGAACCGGATCGGGCAGGGCGTGGAGTTCGACTACTCCTGCGTGCACGCCGTGATGGCCCTGCGCGAGGCCGGCTACGAGACCGTGCTGGTCAACTGCAACCCCGAGACCGTCTCCACCGACTACGACACCTCCGACCGCCTCTACTTCGAGCCGCTCACCCTGGAGGACGTCCTGGAGGTGCTGGCCGCCGAGGCCCGCTCCGGGGAGGTCGTCGGCGTCATCGCCACCCTGGGCGGGCAGACGCCGCTGGCCCTGGCCGCGCAGCTGCAGGCCGAGGGCATCCCGGTCCTGGGCACCAGCCCGGCCGCGATCGACCTGGCCGAGGACCGCGGGGAGTTCGGGGAGGTCCTGGCCGCCGCGGGCCTGCCCGCCCCGGTGTTCGGCACCGCCTCCAGCATCGCCGAGGCGACCGCGATCGCCGCCGACATCGGCTACCCGGTGCTCGTGCGCCCCTCCTACGTGCTCGGCGGGCGCGGCATGCAGATCGTCTACGACGAGGAGAGCCTGGCGGGGTACGTCGAGCGGGCCACCGTGGCCAGCCCCGACCACCCGATCCTCGTCGACCGCTTCCTCGACGACGCCGTGGAGATCGACGTCGACGCGCTCTTCGACGGCGAGCAGGTCTACCTCGGCGGGATCATGGAGCACATCGAGGAGGCCGGGGTGCACTCCGGCGACTCCGCGTGCGTGCTGCCGCCGGCCACCCTGGGCGCCTCGGTGCTCACCCGGGTGCGCGCCTACACCGAGGCGATCGCCCGCGGCGTGGGCGTGCGCGGCCTGCTCAACGTCCAGTACGCCCTGGCCTCCGACGTCCTCTACGTGCTGGAGGCCAACCCGCGCGCCAGCCGCACGGTGCCGTTCGTGGCCAAGGCCACCGGCGTCGCCCTGGCCAAGGCCGCGGCGCGGATCGCCGTGGGCGCCACCATCGCCGAGCTGCGCGCGGAGGGGATGCTGCCGGCCACCGGCGACGGGGGGGACATGCCCCCGGACAGTCCGGTCTCGGTCAAGGAGGCGGTGCTGCCCTTCCGGCGCTTCCTCACCCCCGACGGCATGGTCGTCGACAGCCTGCTAGGCCCGGAGATGCGCTCGACCGGGGAGGTCATGGGCATCGACGTCGACTTCCCCTCGGCCTTCGCCAAGTCGCAGGCCGCGGCCTTCGGCGGCCTGCCGACCGGCGGGCGGGTGTTCGTCTCCGTCGCCGACCCGGACAAGCGGGCGATGCTCTTCCCGGTCAAGCGGCTGACCGACCTCGGCTTCGAGGTGCTGGCCACCGAGGGCACCGCCGCGACCCTGCGCCGCAACGGCATCCGCAGCACGGTCGTGCGCAAGCACAGCGCCGGGACGGGGCCGGGCGGGGAGCCGACGATCGTCCAGCGGATCCTCGCCGGCGACGTGGCGCTGGTCTTCAACACCCCCAGCGGCACCGCCGGGCGCGCCGACGGGTACGAGATCCGGGCCGCGACGGCCGCGGTCGACACCCCGCTGGTGACCACCGTGCAGCAGTTCGCGGCGGCGGTGCAGGCCATCGACTCCGCGCGCGCCGCGGCCGAGGCGGGCGAGGGCGTGCGGGTGCGCTCGCTGCAGGAGCACGCGGCGGCCCTGCGGGCGGCCTCGGCGGGTGCT
>Ga0210040_10002886_pt1 | contig 23737 bp, 23 predicted proteins | sample CryGeyCG12114_NA_FD_185462 | JGI IMG/M metagenome (GOLD analysis project Ga0210040, IMG submission 185462) | Groundwater microbial communities from aquifer - Crystal Geyser CG19_WC_8/21/14_NA (SPAdes) (version 2) | ecosystem: Environmental > Aquatic > Deep subsurface > Groundwater | place: USA... | reverse complement strand
AATACCAAATGGTGGGGGTTTTTAATCTGGAGTTACTGCGGTTATACGCGTATCTCTACCAAAAAACGGACAAGCGCTTTATTATTCTGCACACGCTGGATGGCTACGACGAAATTTCTTTAACCGGGCCTTTTAAAATAGTAATGGCCGAAGGAGAAAAAATCTTAACCCCCGAAGCTTTGGGTTTTAAAACTATTCGGCAAGCAGAATTAGCCGGCGGAACAACCATTGAAGAATCGGCTACTTTATTTCGGCAAGTACTGGAAAGCCAAGGTACCGAAGCGCAGCAAAATGCCGTTCTGGCAAACGCCGGTTTAGGTATTTTCTGTGCGAATGCCAAACTTACTTTGCCCGACGCTTTGGCCGCTGCCCGGGAATCATTAGAATCGGGAAAGGCACTAGCTTCTTTTAAAAATCTTTTTGCTTAACAATGATTTGGTAAAAAACCATTTAAAAATAATTCCTGATTGTAGAGGTTTGAAATTAAGTATTAAGACTGATTTAAAATAAAATAACCTTGAACCATGGACTATCGGCCATGGACTATGGACAAAAAAACATGAATATTCTGGACACCATTGTAGCCGCTAAAAAAAAGGAGATAGCGGATAAAAAAAGCATGATTCCGGTTGCCTTGCTGGAGCGCAGTATTTACTACGAGACCAAACTGGTTTCCTTTAAAAAATATTTATTGCGCAACGATTTAAGCGGTATTATTGCCGAGTTCAAGCGGAAATCACCTTCGCTCGGCAGCATCAATCCGCATGCTTCCGTGGAACGCACCACTATGGGGTACATGCAGGCAGGTGCTTCGGCCTTATCGGTTCTAACGGATCAGCAATTTTTTGGCGGCAAATACGAAGATTTAACTACCGCCCGCAAATTTAATTTCTGCCCGATCCTGCGTAAAGATTTTATCTTGGATGAATACCAAATTATTGAAGCCAAATCGATGGGGGCCGATGTAATATTGCTTATTGCCAGTATTTTAGAGTCGGCACAGGTAAAACAATTAGCGGACTTTGCGCATAGCTTAGGCTTGGAAGTATTGTTGGAAGTGCACGATCAGGAAGAATTGGAACGGACCTTAACCGATAAAGTAGATGCCATTGGAGTTAATAACCGCAACCTGAAAGATTTTACGGTGAGTATTGAAACCTCCCAAAAATTAGCAGCCCTTATTCCGGATTCTATCATCAAAGTATCAGAGAGCGGTATTAGCCAGCCCGAAACCATTCTGACCTTAAAAGATTATGGCTACCGCGGATTCCTGATGGGCGAGGCTTTCATGAAAACCAGCCGACCGGAAAAAGCCTGTGCGACCTTTATTCAGGAATTACAGCATTTGGCAAAACCCGTAACTGCCTGAATCATGCCAGCTGTAGATACAACTTTGTCTAGTCCTAATCAACCCCAGGCCCTTATGGTTAAAGTGTGCGGGATGCGTGAACCAGACAATATAGACGAAATTGTCCGGCTACAGCCCCAATGGTTAGGTTTTATCTTTTATCCTAAGTCGGCCCGGTATGTAGGTTCTGCGTTGGATATAGATTATATGGACAGTTTACCCGCTTCTATTAAGAAAGTTGGGGTTTTTGTAAACGAAGCGGCAGAAACAATTCGGGACGTGGTAGAAAGGCATTACCTGCAAGCCGTACAGCTGCACGGTGAAGAGTCGCCGGCGGTATGCCAGGAACTTAAGGCCGCCGGTCTTATTGTTTTAAAAGCGTTTTCGGTGGATGACACGTTTGATTTTGACCGATTATTACCTTATGAATGCACCTGTAATTATTTTTTATTTGATACCAAAGGATCACAATATGGTGGCAATGGGGCCACTTTTAACTGGGATATTTTAAAAATGTACGCTGGTAACACACCCTTTTTTTTAAGTGGCGGCATCAGCCCGGAACACGCTTCCGAAATAAAGAAATTAGACTTGCCTTTACTTGCGGGCCTGGATATAAATAGTCGTTTCGAACTGAGTCCCGGCCTGAAGGATATTCCGAAAGTAACCGCTTTTATAAAGGAAATCAGAAATTAAAAGAACTTTTGGCCGAAAGACTAAAAGCTAAAGACGAAGAGCTAAAAACTAGCAATATGAAATATTCAGTGGATGAACGGGGATATTACGGTAATTTTGGCGGCGCCTATGTTCCCGAAATGTTGTACCCCAACGTGGAAGAACTGCAACAGAAATACATGGAAATTATATACGAACCGGGTTTTCAGGAGGAACTACAAGGCTTGTTGCGGGATTATGTAGGCCGGCCTACGCCGCTTTATTTTGCCAAACGTTTATCGGAGCAATTTGGGGCTAAAATATACCTGAAGCGCGAAGACCTGGCGCACACCGGCGCGCACAAAATTAACAATACGGTAGGCCAAATATTATTAGCCAAACGGTTAGGTAAAACCCGGATTATTGCGGAAACTGGGGCCGGACAACACGGCGTGGCAACCGCTACGGTTTGCGCCTTAGCGGGTTTAGAATGCGTAGTGTACATGGGCAAAAAAGATACGGAGCGCCAAAAACCAAACGTAGCCCGCATGCAGCTGCTGGGCGCAACCGTGGTGCCGGTATTATCCGGGAGCCAAACGTTGAAAGACGCCACCAACGAGGCTATCCGGGATTGGATCAGTAATCCGGAAGATACGCATTACATTATTGGCTCCGTTGTGGGCCCGCACCCGTACCCCGATATGGTGGCTCGTTTTCAGGCAGTAATTAGTGAGGAGATAAAGCAGCAATTAATGGAAAAAGAAGGAACCGATAAACCCGATTACGTAATTGCTTGCGTGGGCGGGGGCAGCAATGCCGCCGGGGCCTTTTATCATTTTCTTGATGATACTGACGTGAAACTGGTTGCCGTGGAGGCTGCCGGTCATGGCGTAGATTCCGGCTATTCGGCAGCGACTACCGTTTTAGGTACTTTGGGCGTTATTCACGGTAGCAAAACCTTGCTGATGCAAACCGAAGACGGGCAGATTGTGGAACCCCATTCTATTTCGGCCGGGCTCGATTATCCGGGTATTGGCCCCATGCACGCGCATTTATGGGAAACCGGTCGGGCAGTTTTTTATTCTATTACCGATGAAGAAGCCATGGCGGGCGTGGTGCTGTGCAGCCGATCGGAAGGTATTATTCCGGCCATTGAAACCGCCCACGCTATTGCAGCCCTGGAAAAAATGACCCTAAAACCCACGGATGTGGTGGTATTAAACCTTTCTGGTCGGGGAGATAAAGACCTGGAAACCATTATCAGCCACCTCGATAACATAGAAAAACCGCATGGAAAATAGATTAACCCGCTTGTTCCGGGAGAAAAAAGAAAATCTGTTGAATGTTTATTTTACGGCGGGTTACCCGGAACTGGAAAGTACTACTACGGTATTAAAAGCGTTGCAAAGTGCCGGAACCGATATCGTGGAAATTGGGATGCCTTATTCTGATCCGATGGCCGATGGACCCACCATTCAAGCTAGCAACAGCGTCGCTTTAAAAAACGGCATGTCAATTCGGAAGCTATTTGCCCAACTGGAACAGGTAAAAGCAGAAGTAAATTTGCCGATTATTCTCATGGGGTATTTAAATCCGGTGATGCAGTATGGCATGGAGAAGTTTTGTGCCGAAGCGGCCCGGGTAGGAGTGGATGGCTTGATTATTCCGGATTTACCTTTGCCCGATTACGAAGAAATATATAAGCCGCTTTTCGAACAGTACAACTTAAGCATTGTTTTTCTGGTAACCCCGCAAACCTCCGAAGCCCGGATTCGCAAAATTGATGCCCTGACGAATTCTTTTATTTACCTGGTTTCGTCCGCCAGTACCACCGGCAATACAGTGGGCGGCGATGAAAAGCAACTTGGGTATTTCGAACGAATCAAAAATATGGAGTTGCGCAATTCTAAATTAATTGGTTTTGGTATCTCGGACCGTAATTCTTTTGATTTAGCTTGCCGCTACGCCGAAGGCGCTATTATTGGCAGTGCATTCATAAAAGTTATTCAAAACCAAGATAATCTGGAGCAGAACATCCAGTACTTTATTCAGGAAGTCCGGGCATCCGCCATCCTAACAGAGTAAATAGTTTGGTTATTCATTTCACCAAATCTAATTACGGAAGGTTTAATTCTGTTTAAAGTTAAATATACCAGAAGCTTCATTATTCCAAATAATTAAACGGCGAACGTTAATCGCTATTAATCATGATTATACAACTGCAAAGCAACATTCCAGAATCGGAAAAGTTGGCTATTATAGATAAATTAAAAGCGGTTAAGTACAAAGCAACCGAAGTGAAAACCCAGTGCGGGCATTATTTAATCGGGATTGGGAAAGGCGATTTCGATATCCGGAATATTGGGCAAATGCCCGGTATTAAAGATCTACACCGCGTTTCCGATGATTACAAGCTAGTTTCAAAAAAATGGAAAGTAAATCCATCGGTCGTGGATCTGGGCGACGGAATCCAAATTAAACAAGGAAATTTTACCTTAATGGCGGGTCCGTGTTCGATTGAAGATGAAAACCAGATTCAAAGTACGCTTGATCATTTAAAAGCCAATAATATCAAAATAATGCGGGGAGGCGTGTTTAAACCCCGCAGTTCGCCGTATTCCTTCCGCGGTTTAGGTATTGATGGTTTAAAACTGTTCTATAAGATGTGCCGGGAAAACGGTATAAAAATTATTACGGAAGTGATGCAGGTATCGCAGATTGCGCCCATGCTGGATTATGTCGATATATTTCAGGTTGGCGCCCGGAATACTCAAAACTTTAATTTACTCGACGAACTTGGCAAAGTAGATAAACCTGTTATGATTAAACGTGGCATTTCCGGTACTATTGACGAATTATTATATTCGGCGGAATACGTGTTTTCCGGCGGTAACGAAAAGTTGATTTTGTGTGAGCGGGGCATCCGAACCTATGAAACGGCCAGCCGCAACACCTTAGATTTGAACGCTATACCCATTTTAAAAGATAAAACCCATTTGCCGGTTATTGTTGATCCTTCGCACGGCATTGGTATCCGGGATTATATTGAGCCCATGGCAATGGCCGCCGTTATGGCCGGAGCCGATGGAATAATCTACGAAACCCACGAAAAGCCGGAAGAAGCAGCTTCCGACGGCGCGCAAACTTTAAATTTTTCTGAATCAGAACAAATGGTACGCAAAATATTAGCTACTTTCGAACTGAAGCAAAAATTAGGATAGGAAATTTAGAAGATTAAGTATTTATGGTTTCTTTACTAAGTAAATTGCTGTTTATAGTTAAAACAATATAAAAATTATAAAATCAGGATAGATGCGTAAATTCTTGTTTGTACTACTGACTTGTGGCAGCTTAAGTCCGGCTTTTGCGCAGAAAAACGTAATTACGGAAGCTGAAGTAAGCCGGATTGTGAAAACGCTTTCGGCGGATGACATGCAGGGCCGGCAAACGTTTACGCCGGGCATTGACCGGGCCAGTAGTTTTATTCAGGACGAATTTAAAAAGGCTGGCTTAAAACCTTTGCCTGGTTTAAACACCTTCGAACAAGCTTTTACTGTTTATAAAGTGGAGCCGGTAAATATAGCGGTGCAAATAGACGGAGTTGCTTTACCTCCCGAATCCGTGATAACCAGTTCTACGAGTGCCGAGATTAACTGGAATGCTACTGGCCAGGTTAAGCCGGAACAAGTTACCATTGCGGCCGGAGATAATTTTATTCAAAAAGCAGTAGGGTTATTAGGGCAGAAAAAAGATCAATTGGTTCTGGTCAACCCGGCGCATGCCGCTATATTTAAACGCTACCAGGCCCATCTTAACCGCGCGCAGCTGCAAACCGAAATAAATGCGTTCTCTACTATTTTTGTATTAACCGATAAAACTGCCTTAACTAGTTTTGCCGTAACCGGCCGGAATACTATTTCGGAACAAAAATTAAATAACGTGGTGGGCTACTTGCCCGGCAAAAAGCTAAAAGAAGAGTTTGTAGTGTTTTCCGGGCATTACGACCATATTGGTGCCTTGAAACCTGTAAACGGCGACTCCATTGCTAACGGCGCCGATGACGATGCTTCCGGAACGACGGCGGTTATTGCCCTGGCAAAACATTTCCGAAAACAAAAGAATAACGCTCGCAGCCTCCTATTTGTCGCTTTCACGGCCGAAGAAATTGGCGGATACGGTTCCCGGTATTTTTCAAAACAACTCGCCCCGGAAAAAGTAGTAGCCATGTTTAACATCGAGATGATTGGTAAAGTATCGCAATTTGGTTTAAATGCTGGTTTTATTACGGGTTTTGAACGGTCAGATCTGGGGAAAATCGTGCAGCAGAATTTGCAGGGTACCAACTTTCAGTTTCATCCCGACCCTTATATAAAAGAGAATTTGTTTTACCGCTCCGATAATGCCACTTTAGCGCGGCTAGGCGTACCCGCCCATAGTCTATCCACTGATAAAATTGATACCGATGCGTTTTATCATTCCGTAGATGATGAATTCGAAACCCTATATATTGGTAACATGACTCAAACTATCCGGGCCATTGCGAAAGCGGCAGTAAGTATTATTGCCGGAAAAGATACTCCCACCCGGATTGCCCCCGAAACCGATCAATAATCTGTTTAAATTTACTTAACCCAGTGTGAAAATAAAGGTTAGATAATCCTTGATTTCAACATAAAAGCATTCAACACCCCTTTAAATAAAACCTCTAAGCGGTAAATTTTATTTTTGCTCCCGGTTATAGAAATAAAAACATATAAAAGGTTAATCGGTATAAGGCATATTGGAAATTAGTTTTAAATCCTTAGCAGGCAATTGCACCTAAGTTGGTCTTTTAACTACTTCCGAATAAATTAAATTTTTACTGAATTATATGTTTATTGCTTTAAGCACCTTTACCATTGCCAATGAAATGGCGCCCCAAGTGAAAGAAGCTTTTATTAACCGGCCGCACCTGGTTGATTCAGCAAAAGGATTTGAGCGGATGGAAGTTTTTGTTCCCCAGGATAATCCGAACGAAATATGGCTGATGACTTACTGGTCCGACGAAGAAAGTTACCATGTATGGTATAAAAGCCATCAATACAGCGAGTCGCACGAGGACATACCTAAAGGGTTAAAACTTGTTCCCCGGAGTGCGCAGGTTCGTTTTTTCTCCCGGATTGCCGGTTAGGGCCGAGAATATCCGATGTATTATTAAATCTATTCTTAAGGCGAACTTTGTAAATATATAACCAACAGATTAAGCAGGTAAATCAGTTTATTTTTAGGTAGATAAATAACTTAGGCGAAACCGTACTACATCAGGAGCAATATTCTTCAAGGTAAGATTAGCCAGATTGTAAGGTAGGTTTTAAATTAAAGCGGCAATCAGATTTAGTCATCTTCGTAATCCAGACCCATTAACTTGTTATAAACTTGTTGCAATTCAGCGAAGGCGTGCTGGTTGCCTTCCTGCCGGCTAATGCGCATGCCTTTTTTGTATATTTGTTCAGCCTGATCTTTTTTACCTATTTGTTCGTACAGTTTTCCAGCGTGGTAATAAGTTCCAACGTAATTTTCGTGATCGGCCAACAGCAAATCGTAATAATAACGGGATTTTTCAATATCAATTTTTAAATATTCAGTGGCAATCGCATAAATCGTAAAAGAATCGTTCGGGTCTTCTTTATAAAATTCAAAAAGTTGATCTAATCGGGAAGGGTTCATTTCTATTTGATTTAAAATTATTTAACTTCGCCCAAAATTATAGGTAAAAACAATATTTCAGTTATGAAAATATTAGTTTGTATAAGTAACGTACCGGATACTACTACCAAAATAAGTTTTACTCCCGATAACTCAGCTTTTAATACCACCGGAGTTCAATTTGTAATTAACCCTTACGACGAATATGCCTTAACTAGGGCTATAGAACTTAAAGAGGCGCAGGGAGGTTCCGTTACCGTTATAAATGTGGGGGAAGCAGATACAGAAGCCAACATACGGAAAGCATTGGCCATTGGAGCCGATGATGCTATCCGAGTAAACGCCAAGCCAACCGATGCCTTTTTTGTAGCGCAGCAAATTGCGCATTATGCCCAAGAAGGAGCCTATGATTTAATTTTAATGGGTAAAGAATCCGTAGATTATAATGGCTTTGAAGTGCACGGCATGGTAGCCGAACTACTAGGTATTACGGCTATAACCCCGGCTATTAAATTAGATGTAAATGGCAATACGGCTACCCTGGAACGCGAAATAGAAGGTGGCAAAGAAGTAATTACTATGGCTTTGCCTTTAGTGGCTAGTTGTCAGCAACCTATGTGTGAGCCCCGGATACCGAACATGCGGGGTATTATGACTGCCCGTACCAAGCCGTTAAAAGTGGTGGAACCGGTTAGTGCCGAAGCCAAAACCAAATTTGAGAGCTACAGCTTACCCGAGAAAAAAACCGGTGTTAAATTAATTGATCCGGCAAACGCCGGCGATTTAATCCGGTTGTTACGAAACGAAGCAAAAGTAATATAACTTATATGGCGGTATTAGTTTTAATTGAAATTGCCGATGGCTTGGTCCGGAAATCGTCTTTAGAGACGGCTTCTTACGGTGCACAAGTGGCAAAAGCCTTAGGCACCGAAGCAATAGGTCTGGCCATTGGCGAGGTACCCGCCGCTGAACTACAAAGTTTAGGCCGCCAGGGCCTGCAGAAAGTTTACCATAATAATGAGAGCCGGTTACCGGATTTTGTGCCGGGCGCTTACATAAAGATAATTTTACAAACGGTACAAACCGTACAAGCGCAGGTAATTATATTATCGACCAGCAATATTGGTACGGCCGTTGGTTCCAGGTTAGCCATTCGTTTGGGTGCTTCTTTAGCAACCAACGTAATAGCCTTACCTGAAATAGCTGGTGATACCTTTAAAGTTAAGAAAAGTGTGTTTTCCGGTAAAGCTTTTGCTGATGTGGTGTTAACCGCCGAAACTAAGATTATTGCCGTCAAGAAAAATGCCGTAGAAATATTAGAGCAAGAAGGCAGTGCCGAAGTAGAAGCAATTTCCGCCGATATAACCGACACGGATTTAATCGGTGCTCCCCAGGAAACAATCCGGGCAACCGGAGAGGTACTTTTAACCGAAGCGGATGTAGTCGTATCGGGTGGCCGTGGTTTAAGGGGACCGGAGAACTGGCACTTAATAGAAGACTTAGCCAAAGCCCTGGGAGCGGCTACTGCTTGTTCGAAACCGGTAGCGGATATTGGCTGGCGACCGCACCACGAGCACGTAGGCCAAACCGGTATTACCATTAGTCCTAATTTATACATTGCAGCGGGTATTTCTGGTGCAATCCAGCATTTGGCCGGGGTTAACTCTTCTAAGGTAATTGTCGTTATAAACAAAGATCCGGAAGCCCCCTTTTTCAAAGCTGCGGATTACGGCATAGTAGGTGATGTAGCCGAGGTTTTACCCAAATTAACCGAAGCCGCGAAAGCTTTGAATCAATAGAAAGAAACTGTGAAAAAGATTCAGTTAGAAATTTTAGGTTTATCTTCCAGCCAGTCACAAACTGGTTCTTTTGCGCTGGTACTTGGCGAAAAAGACGGTAACCGCCGGTTACCAATTATTATTGGGATGTTTGAGGCACAATCCATCGCCATTCAGATTGAAAAAATTAGTCCGAACCGGCCTTTAACGCACGACTTATTTAAGTCTTTTGCCCAGCACTTACAGGTTGCCATTCAGGAGATATTAATATCTGATTTGAAAGAAGGCGTATTTTATTCCAAAATAGTATGTACCGATGGCGACCGTCAATTTGACCTGGATGCTCGTCCGTCGGATGCTATTGCCATTGGTTTGCGTTTTGGTGTGCCTATTTATACGGTAGAAAGCGTTTTATCGGAAGCAGGTATTATTTTAAGCGATCTGGAAGATGAAGAAGAGGAAGAAACCGATGAGTTGGAAACCTCTACGCCCAGCAGTAGCACTTATCAAGCCGAAAGTAAAAGCAACCTGCGGGATGTATCGGTTGATGAGTTAAATAAATTACTCGACGATGCGCTGGAAAAAGAAGATTACGAACGGGCCGCTAAAATCCGGGACGAACTAAACAAGCGCAATTAAACTGATTAGACTTTAAAAGCTTAAATGAAAAGGCCTGTCATTAACAGGCTTTTTCGTTTATACCAAGGTATCAGGTCCCGCATACGGATCACGGGTTTTTCCTTCGTTGGGGTTTCCTTCCTGGTGGTCTATTAGTTTTGCTTGTTCTCTATTCTGTTCTTCGTCTAAAGAGGTTAATTCGTCCAGGCTACCCATTTCATCATCCACTTTTTTGGCGGCTCGCATGAGGCTGCTGGCAAATATAAATTCTTTTAGCTCTTTTATATTCGTATCCATAATATCGTGCCGGGAGCCTTCCCAGAGTTTGTTGCCCTTATGCATAAACATAATATTATCTCCAATTTCCATTACGGAGTTCATGTCGTGGGTAACAACAACGGTGGTAATATTGTACTCCTGCGTAATTTCGTAGATCAACTCATCAATTTTAATAGAAGTTAAAGGGTCCAAACCCGAGTTAGGTTCGTCACAAAATAAATAGATGGAATTAGGCGCAATTGCTCGGGCAATACCTACCCTTTTTTTCATCCCGCCACTTATTTCTGATGGCATTTTTTTACCGGCATTTTCTAAACCAACCCGTTTTAAGCAAAAATCAACCCGGTCTTTCCGTTCGGCTTTACTCATCTTAGTAAGCATCTTAAGCGGAAAATCTACGTTTTCTTCTACCGACATAGAATCAAACAAGGCACTACCCTGGAATAGCATGCCTATTTTCCGGCGGATTTCCTGTTTTAAATCGAGCTTATTATTTGTAAAAACCTTGCCATCGTAGGTAATACTGCCAATATCGGGCTTAACTAGGCCCACAATACATTGCAGCAGCACACTTTTACCGGTACCACTAGCGCCCAGCAGCAAATTGGTTTTGCCGGATTCAAAAATACCCGAAATACCGTTGAGTACTTTGGTGCCGTTAAAAGATTTATGAATATTATGAATTTCAATCATAGTGAATAGTAATTGGAACAATTTAAAATTAGGCTTAAAATAGAACACATGGTTAATCTCTTATTATGATTTTAAGCCACTGTAGTCCTGTTCAGACCTAAATCAAAGCAGTAACTGCGCGCAAACAAAATCAGCGATCAGAACCGCTATAATGCTGTTGGTAACGGCATTGGTACTGGCGGTACCTACTTCCAAAGCACCTCCTTTGGTATAATAGCCCTGAAAAGCCGATATGGAAGAAATCAGAAACGCAAACACCACGGCTTTAATTAAAGCAAACAGAATATTATAAGGAATAAACGTATCCCGAATACCCTCTACGTATTCCGATGCGGTAAGCGCCCCACTTAACGTTCCAGCAACGTACCCTCCCCCAATAGAAAGCGTCATGGCTATAATAACCAGCAGAGGAAACATAAACATAGCCGCTACTACTTTGGGCAAAATCAGGTACGAAGCAGAATTAATGCCCATTACCTCCAAAGCATCTACCTGTTCGGTTATTTGCATGGTACCTAAACCACCGGCTATGTTGGAGCCAACTTTTCCGGCTAAAACAATGGAGGTAATAGTTGGTGCCAACTCCAGAATAGTCATTTCCCGTACCATAAAGCCAATAGTAGAGCGAGGAATAAGCGCACTGGTCAGGTTATAAGAAATCTGCACACACGTTACTGCCCCAATAAAAGTTGCCACAACCGCCACGATGAAAATAGAGTTAACCCCTATAATAATGGCTTCATCAATGGTGCGACTAGAGAGTATAGAAAAGGATTCGCCCCGGACTAAAAGGCTTTTTAAAAACAAAATAAATTTACCAAAGGTTTTCATGTTGGGTTTATACAGACGCACTAGCCGCGTCGTCAGGTTTCAAATAGTTATATTACGTGCAAAATCAAAAAATATACGAGTATATGCAAAAATACATATTAGTAACTGGTGGAACGAAGGGAATTGGCCGCGCTATAGTTGAAAAATTTGCCGCAGACGGCTTTCATATTATTACGTGTTCCCGCACCGAAAAGGACTTAAGTAAACTGAAACTGGAGATAGAAGAGAAGTATACTTTCTCGAAAGTATTTTACAGGGCAACCGATGTGAGTGACCGGGCTTCGGTTGATAGTTTTATTAAATATGTACAAAAGTTAAATTTTAAAATTGATGTTCTGGTAAATAATGCCGGCGTTTTTATACCGGGTAAAATAACGGAAGAAAATAACCTTGCCCTCGACCACATGATTCAAACTAACCTATATAGCGCTTACGCGATAACTAAAGGTTTTGTAAACGATATGATAAAGCGAAAAGCCGGACATATTTTCATGATGTGCTCCACTGCCAGCATCACGGCTTATACGAACGGTGGTTCCTACTGTATCTCTAAATTTGCCCTTTACGGCATGACCAAAGTACTGCGGGAGGAGTTAAAAAACCTGGGCGTAAAAGTGACCGCCATATTACCCGGAGCTACTTTTACCGCGAGTTGGGAAGGGGTTGATTTGCCCGTGGAACGTTTTTTAAAGCCTGAAGATGTAGCCTCAGCGGTTAGCAATGCCTATTGTATGAGTGCCACTGCCGTTGTGGAAGAAATATTAATTCGGCCACAATTAGGGGATATTGAAGATTAGTAACTTGAATGAATGATTTATTTAAGGGTATATATGTATTTGATGTATTATCAGTTATACTATATTGTTAAATAATATGTTTAAATTCTAAATAAGGGTAATTTTAGTTAATTACTGATATTTAAGGTTCATGCTAAAATGATTAGTAGCCTTTGTCATTAATGACAACAATAAAGATTATTAAACTCATCTGATAGATTTACCAGAATTTAATAATTTCCTATAATTAAGGCTTTTTACAATTTTGCTGTAGCGCATAATCAAGGTAATAAAAGCTGAAGGAACAAGCAAAATTTGTTTGTATATAGATACATTTATCAAAGCAAAGATTTCTACTAACAGAATGTCATAGTGGCAGATTTATGCATAATGTGGCTATAGCTGCGTTACAGGATAATTTAGCTACAAAAAATTTATCAACTTAAATAGGTTAATACAGATTGCCAATGTACTGAACTTTTGCTTTTAATTTTAAGAAGTACAAACTTCATTTGGTATTAGTTAATAAATTTTATAATCGATAATATTTCATTTATTATGTTAAATAAATTTTGGAGGATATTAGTTGCTTTATATTTTAATATCAAAATAAAGTTCGGTAATTAGCGTTTAGGGAAGCAGTATTATTACCTAATATGATCCATTATCAATTTAAACAGGTCCGGATGGAGGTTTCAAAATGAGGTGGGTCTCAGAATTATTAGAACAAGAAATGTAATAGAATCTAATGCCTAGCTAATACTTTTTATAGTTAAAAGTTTGCTCTAACCAATAAAATGGGATAATGAATTAGGAATAAAGTATCTAAAATTATTGTTCCTAACTCATATTTTAGTGTCAAAAATAATGTATTTACTAGTTAAGCAATAGCGAACAAGGGAAGGATAACTCTTAATCAGCAAAAGGAACACGCGGAATAAAACCGTAATTAATAGTATATTTGCCCGTTTTCCGGAAACTAGCTCATAATTAAAATATGTCGGTAGAGGTTAAGAATTTAACAAAAAGATTTGGAAGCCAACGGGCCGTCGATAATATTTCTTTTCGGGTAGCTAAAGGAGAAATCTTAGGTTTTCTCGGCCCCAACGGAGCCGGTAAATCTACTACCATGAAAATTGCCACCTGTTATTTGCCCCCTTCCGAAGGAACCATTCTGGTAAATGGCTACGATGTAACGGAAGCACCCGTGGCGGTGCGGCGGCAGGTGGGTTATTTACCGGAACATAATCCGTTGTACCTGGATATGTACGTAAAAGAATACCTGCATTTTGTAGGTGGCATTTATGGCTTAAAAGGGAGTGGGCTGAAAATCCGCACGCAGGAAATGGTAGAATTGTGTGGTTTGACGGTAGAACAAGGCAAGAAAATTGGTTCGCTATCGAAAGGATACCGGCAACGGGTGGGCTTGGCGCAAGCCCTTATTCACGACCCGGAGGTATTAATTCTGGATGAGCCTACTACCGGTTTAGATCCGAACCAGATTCAGGAAATCAGAGCGCTTATTAAAAAAGTAGGCCAGGAAAAAACAGTTATTTTCTCGACGCATATCATGCAGGAGGTTTCCGCCATTTGCAACCGGGTAGTAATTATTAACCAGGGAACACTGGCGGTGGATAGTACAGTTAGTGACCTGGAGAGCTTGCACAAAGGAGAAGTACACACAATTGCGGAATTTGAAAGCGCCATTAATTCGGCTATGCTCCAGAGTATTCCAAATATTCTGACCGTGGAAACCTTGCCTCAGCATAAATATCGGCTGCGTTCCCGGCCCGGCAAAGATATCCGGTCGGCAGTTTTTGGTTTAGCTGCGGCTCACAACTGGAGCCTAATCGGGCTGCGCCAGGAAGAAAACTCCTTAGAGAAAATTTTTCAGCAATTAACAAGTTCCTAATTTAAAGACTATCCATGTTTGCAATTCTGCAAAAAGAAATAAATAATTTTCTCAATTCCATGATTGCCTACGTTGTTATCGGGGTTTTCCTGTTGGCAATTGGGTTGTTTATGTGGGTTTTCCCGGAAACCAGTGTGCTGGAATACGGCTATGCCGATATGCAAACCCTGTTTAACATGGCACCTTGGGTTTTCCTTTTTCTTATTCCGGCTATTACCATGCGTTCTTTTTCCGAGGAAAAAAAAGCGGGTACCATGGAATTGCTTCTTACCAAGCCCATAACCGACCTGCAACTGATTATGGGAAAATACCTGGCTTGTTTTTTATTGGCGCTTTTGGCCTTGGTGCCCACCTTGCTTTATTATTACAGCGTTTATGCTTTGGGCAATCCCGTAGGTAACATCGATTCGGCGGCGGTTACGGGCTCTTATATCGGGTTAGTTTTTTTAGCTGCTATTTTTACCGCCATTGGTATTTTCGCCTCGGCTATTACCGAAAACCAAATTGTCTCCTTTATTTTGGCGGTATTTCTCTCTTTTCTTATTTATGCCGGTTTCGATTACATTGCTTCGGTTAATGTGTGGGAAAGTGTTTCTTATTTTATTAGTTACTTGGGTATTGCGTTTCATTATAATGCCTTGAGTAAAGGATTGATCGATTCGCGGGATATTCTTTATTTTTTAAGTGTGATTGCCCTGATGGTGTTGGGTACGAAGCTCGTGTTGGAAAGCAGAAAATGGTAGAAGAAAACAAACCTGCATCGTCGTCGCGTAAGCAAAAAGATATTACGCTGTTTCTGATTTTGGTAGGAGGTATCTTGTTAGTGAATATGCTGCTGGCCTATTATTATTTCCGGATTGATTTAACCGAGGATAAACGCTACACCATTGCTCCCGCCACCAAACAGTTATTAAATAATCTGCAGCAGGATATTACCATTGATGTGTATTTAGCCGGTGATTTCCCGACCCGCTTTAAACGTTTGCAAAACGGCGTCCGAGAAAAGCTAGAAGAGTTTCAGGTTTATTCCGAGCATATCCGCTATAATTTCATCGATCCGAGTGCCAATACCAATGTTGAAAAGCGGAATCTTTATTATGAGCAACTGGTAAAAAAGGGCATTCAACCCACCAATTTATTCGCCATGGAAGGCGATAAACGGGTAGAAAAATTAATCTTTCCCGGAGCGGTGATCTCCAGCCAGGGTAAAGAAACCCCGGTGATGTTATTAAAAGGGAATAAAGCTGCTTCCGCCGATGAACAATTAAACCAATCGATTGAGGGCCTGGAGTACGAATTGGCGGCGGCAATCCGGCAACTGACGCGCAAACAAAAAAAACGCATTGGTTTTATTGAGGGGCACGGCGAGCTAAATACCCTGGAAACGGCCGACTTTATTACTTCTCTCCAAAAAAACTACGACGTGTACCGCGTAGATTTAAACAAAGTGGCAGATTTAAAAGCCTTAGATGCCATTGTGGTGGCCAAACCCCTGCTGCGTTATTCCGAGCCGGAGAAATATAAAATAGATAAGTTTATAGTGGGTGGGGGCAAAGCCTTGTTTTTGGTTGATCCGGTAAATATTGCGTTGGATAGTATTAGGGTCAGCGGCACAGTGGCCTTGCCTTTAGACCTTAATCTGCAGGATTTGCTCTTTCAGTATGGCGTCCGGATTAATGGCAATCTAATTCAGGATATCAACTCCGGGCAAATTCCCATGGTGGTAGGCCGGATGGGAAATCAGTCCCAAACCCAAATGATGAACTGGAAATATTACCCGGTTATTAACGGTTTTAGCCAGCACCCAATTACCCGGAACCTGGATGCCATTTATGCGAAGTTTATCAGTACCATTGATACCGTGCGGGCCCAAGGAATCCGTAAAACACCCTTAATGGTAAGCTCCCTTTTCTCCCGGGTTTTGGCAGCTCCTTTAGAAGTAAGTTTGGACGAGGCCCGGTTGCCCGTTGATCCAAAAATGTATAATGCCGGACCGCAATCCGTGGCTTATTTGCTCGAAGGAAATTTTAAATCAGTATTTCGCAACCGACCCGTACCAGTAGGTATTCAAGCTAGTACCGGAGTAGCTGCCAAAGCTTCCAAAATAGTAGTGGTTTCGGATGGTGATATCATTCGCAACGATGTTGATCCGAAAACGCAACAGCCTTTCCGGTTGGGCTTCGACCGGTATTCACGGGCCACCTTTGCGAATAAAGATTTTTTAACGAACGCTATTGATTATTTACTCGACGAATCGAATTTGATTTCTTTGCGCACGAAAGAGATTAAGTTGCGACCTTTAAACCGGGTGAAAGTAAAAGAAGAAAAAAGCAAATGGCAGCTGATTAATTTGGTTTTACCGCTAGTACTTCTCTTACTTTTTGGTTTGATCCGGTTTTACCTGCGCAAGCGCAAATACGAATCCCGTTATTAGAAAAGCGAGGATTTTTTATAAAGTTTATTCCGTATAAATTTTAATATTTTGAATAATTTAGGCTAATTTGGTACCTTAAACAAACAAGTGCATTACTAGCTGGCTATTTTACCTCCTGCCCATCAGTACCGCTTGGTGAACCAGAATTTAGCAGATACTTTTTTTATAATATAAACGACTGATCGGAATGAAATTTATTGTATCGTCTTCGGCCTTATTAAAACAGCTCCAAAGTATAAACGGAGTAGTAGCCAATAACCCGGTTGTACCAATTCTGGAGAACTTCCTTTTTGAAATTAATGAAGGCACCTTAACCATTACGGCAAGTGACCTGGAAACTTCCATGATTACGGAGTTGCACGTAGAAGCCAAAGAAAGCGGCCGAATTGCTGCCCCGGCCCGGATTTTATTGGATACGCTCAAAAATTTGCCGGATCAGCCCGTAACGTTTACCATCGATGAAGAAACTTATTCCATTGAGTTAAGCTCGGCTAACGGACGCTATAAATTGTCCGGCGAAAATGCCATGGATTTTCCGAAAGTACCAGTGGTACGGGGAAATAACTCCATTGAAGTTCCTTCTAATTTAATGGCCCGCGCCATTAACAAAACCATTTTTGCGGTCAGCACCGATGAGTTACGTCCCGCCATGACAGGTATATTTGTGCAGCTGAACGAAAATAATATAACCTTTGTCGCAACCGATGGCCACCGTTTATTGCGGTACCGCCGCTTTGATGTAGCTACGGGCAATACGGCTTCTATTATTATCCCGCGCAAAGCGTTTACGTTAATCAAATCAACATTGCCTTCCGAACCGACAACGGTGCGCGTAGAGTTTAATACTTCCAATGCCTTCTTCAGTTTTGATAATATCCGGATGGTGTGCCGCCTGATTGATGAGCGTTACCCGGATTATGAGAACGTAATTCCGGTGCAAAACCCCAATAAATTGGTTATTGACCGGTACGAATTATTAAGTTCAATTAAACGTATTTCTATTTATTCGAACAAAACCACGCACCAGGTGCGGTTGCGCATTGCCGGCAGTGAGCTGCACATCTCAGCAGAAGATTTAGATTTCTCGAACGAAGCAAACGAACGATTAACCTGTCAGTACGATGGCGAAGATATGGAAATAGGTTTTAATGCTCGTTTCCTGATTGAAATGCTGAATAATATAGATTCCGACGAAATTACTTTGGAAATGTCTACGCCTAACCGTGCGGGTATTCTAATGCCATCCAGCAATGATGCCGAAGAAAATATCTTAATGCTGGTAATGCCGGTTATGCTGAATAATTATGTTTAGGTATTCGATTATGTGATATTCTAATGTTTGATATTCGATTTTCGTTTATTACGATGAAAGGGAGGCTTCGGCCTCCTTTTTACATTAATAGGTAATCAAAATAAAATCATTGTTACATTCATAAAATTGAATACCAAAAAATAGAACATCCAATAATTGAAAATCGAAAAATCGAAAATCAATTTACTACCTTTACCCGAAATTTTAAAAAATTAACGGAAATGAAGAAATCTGAAATATACTTTAGCATTGCCCTTGATGATCAGCAGGTACCGGAAGCAATTAGCTGGCGAGCCACCGATGCCGGAGACGCAATTCAGTTTGCCAAGGCTATTAACGTTTCTATCTGGGACCGGAACCAGGAAGGCACCATGAAACTAGACCTCTGGACCAAAGATATGCCGGTAGATGAAATGAAGCACTTTTATATTGATATTATTGGTTCTATGTCGCAAACCATCCGTACGGCCACCAACGACGAAGTAATGGCTGGCAAAATGAAGCAATTATGCGAAGAACTAATGAAGCACCTGGAGCAGGAACAAAAACAACAATAATCCACTGGAGTCATAAATAAAAAAGCCTTCCTTAATTAAGGAAGGCTTTTTTATTTGTTTAAAATATATCTATTTAGAATCGTCGGGCTTCAATACAGCTTGTTTCGCTCCTTCCGTAATCACTTTATCCCCAATTGGTAAATTGACGGGTTTCTTTTTAGCAGTAGCACTTGGTATTAAACCAATCTGAGCAGCAAAATCTTTATCAGCTTTATAGTACTCGCTGCGATTAGCAAAATAAGAACTGTACTGATCAGAACTTAAAAAATTGCTTAACTCGTTATCTCTTTCTTTACAAACTCCCAAACAAATTTTATCGGCCGTAGCGGGGTCCTTCGCGTACTTCGATTCAATTGCCATCATTTTATTTACCTTATCCTGATTGATAGCCCGCAAACGGGAAGCTTGGAAGTTATTTAACCGTAGTTCCCGAATCATCTGATCCGATAACCGATTCGCCCGGGTGGCAGCGGGAGAGTTATCCTGCGCAATGCTATTGAAAGCAGTAACAAAGCCCAAACACGTCATCACAATTATCTTCTTCATAACTTTATATCTTTAGTCTCTGGTTCTAAATTCGTTCTATTCAACTTTCGTTCTATCTAACTTAAGTAACGTTAAATAGTCATAATATTATATCATACGAATAATAATGCCAAAAAAGAGTAAGAATAAGAAGTTTGAGTTATATTTTATAAAGAAATTAACCTAAATCAAGCTTAGAATAAGCTAATAGCCTGATAATCTTACTTAAAAGTTATTCTTCCACATCATAGATTCAACTGGTTTATCGGTCCTTTTGTTGTATTTGGCCGAAGATTTCGTGTTATACAAATTTTCTATTTGGCCGCGTACCTCAAAATATATTAGCTGGCCAATGGGCATTTTATAGTAAATCCGGACGGGTTGGGTGACAGAAATCTCCAACGTCCAGGTATTACAGAAGCCTACATCGCCTTTTCCGGCAGTAGCATGAATATCAATCCCCAAGCGGCCCACACTCGATTTACCTTCTAAAAAAGGAACGTGGGCATGCGATTCGGTATATTCTTCGGTTACACCTAAATACAAGGTGTTAGGTTGCAGTACATAACCTTCTTCCGGAATTTCAAATACTTCAATTTCGTTGTGTTTACGGGCATCAATAACGGCATCTTTATAATTAGCGAGGTATTTACCCAGATGCACATCGTACGAGTTAGTACCTAAGCAAGCGCGATCGTAGGGCTCAATAACTATATTTCCTTTTTCTATTTCGGAGAGTATTTCCTTATCGGTCAGAATCATAAATAAAGTAAAGCTACAAAGATGTAAAGGTAATAAGTTTAGCGGAAGGGCGCCCGAAAGTTTTGGGCAAAATATAGAAAAAGCAAAAAACATCGGCAAGCAAGATTAATTGCCCGAACAATTTATCTTGCTTGCCGATGACTTATAAAGTTTAAAAAAATACTTACAAGTATTTACGCAAGTCGCGTAAAGAGGCCAGATTAGCTTCCAGGTATTTATCGGCTAAATCGTCCGTGATGGCTGTGGATAAGAATAAGGATTCAAATTGTGAAGGCGCCAGGTAAATGCCACGTTGAAGCATGCTGTTGAAATAACGGCCAAATAATGCCAAATTCGAGGTTTTAGCAGATTCGAAATCAACAACGGGTTTCCGGGTAAAGAAAAGACTAAACATTGATCCTTCTTGGTTAATGGTATAATCCATGCCTAATGTTTGCATATTATCCCGCATGCCCGCAACGAGTTTGTCCGAAATATTATGCAGGTACGCGTAAACTTCATCGTGTTTATTCAGGTAATTTAACATGGCCAAGCCCGCTGCCATCGCAATCGGGTTTCCGGATAAGGTGCCGGCCTGGTACACGGGACCCGCCGGAGCTACCACCTCCATAATTTCTTTTTTACCGCCATAAGCACCCACCGGTAAGCCGCCGCCAATAATTTTACCCAAAGTAGTCATATCGGGTGTAATACCATACAGTTCCTGGGCACCGCCTTTCGCCAGTCGGAAGCCAGTCATTACTTCATCAAAAATAAGGATAATGCCCGTACGGGTGCAAAGGTCGCGCAAACCTTGTAAAAAGCCGGCTTCCGGTACTACCAAGCCCATATTGCCTACCACCGGTTCAATAATGATAGCCGCAATTTGCCCGGTATTCGCCTTAACTACTTCCTCAACGGCGGCTAAATTGTTATAAGGAACGGTTAATGTATCCTGGGCCACTCCCTTCGTTACGCCCGGACTATCCGGCACTCCTAAAGTAATGGCACCGCTGCCTGCTGATATCAGAAAAGAATCGCCGTGGCCGTGGTAACAACCTTCAAATTTAATTATTTTGTCGCGGCCGGTGTACCCGCGGGCCACCCGAATGGCCGACATGGTGGCCTCGGTACCGGAATTTACCAGGCGTACTTTCTCAATAGACGGTACCATCTGAATAATTAACTCAGCCATTTCTACTTCCCGTTGAGTGGGTGCCCCAAACGAAAAGGAGTGGGGCAGTACGTCTCGGATGGCATCCTGGATCATATCGCAGGCATGACCCAAAATCATAGGCCCCCACGAATTGATAAAGTCTAGGTATTCGTTGCCGTCTTCGTCGTATAAATAAGGGCCTTTGGCCGATTTCATAAAAACCGGATTACCACCTACCGCTTTAAAGGCTCGCACCGGCGAATTTACCCCGCCGGGAATAAGTTTTTGAGCCCGCGTAAATAGGTTCTGACTAGCAGTATGATTCATAGTAGTATTTTCTTTTAGGTTTATTTAAATACCGGATTAACTACTATTAATTGCAGGTTATCCAGTTTTAAAAGCGGAACGTATTGATTATCGTGCTGGGCACCAAAACCTATTCCTTGGTAAAATACGCCCGAAATGGGTCCTTCGGTATGTAGCGAAGTATTAAATTTAGAGCCGTGGCGCGCCAATATATTACCAAAATAGTAAAGCAAGTCGTAGCCGGTGTATACATTTTCGAAAGGTGGAATATTAAAACGAGAAATATAATTTCTCTTAAATTCCCGAACTGATTCGGAAGAAGTATCTACAAAACGGGGATCTAAAAAATAAATTTCCTGCTCATCCAATTGGCTTATACTAAACTGACTCATTTCCAGCCAGGAAGCATAGGTAATAACCGGTAATTTATTGTTTAATCGTTCCAGGTTACTTATAGTATTGTAGGCCACCGAAACATTATTGGAAGCCACCATTAAATGACCTAAGTTGCTCAAATTAACCCCGCTATACACGCCGCCGCCCGAACTGGTGGGGCTTACCGGTTTCATAGCTGTAACTTTACCTCCCCGCTTCTCAAATTCGGTTTTATAAGCCATGGCAAAAGTAATGTAGTCCGGGCTGTTAGAATATACCACAACTGCCGTTTTCAGGGGGAAGTTGTCGTAGGCAAAAGAGGCGCTTTTACGTGCCTGCGTGGTAATAGAAGCGTTGAATAAATATAAATAAGGATTGTTTTTTAATAAGGCAGCATCATCCGATAAAGGATTGATAGCGATAATTTGATTTTGTTGGGCAAATCGGGATATAATTTTATTCGCGGATTTGTAAACCGGACCCACAATAAGGTCCATCTTGGCTAATTCCGGTAAATTTAAAATTGCTTTTACTTTGTTTGTATCGGCGGGCGCATCGTAGGCAAATAAATTAAGCACAATGTTTTGGGAAGCCAAAGATTCTTTCGCTAACTCCATGCCAGCGTACAAATTCATAGCTAACTGGTTTTTGCGCAAGGTTTCTTTGTTCGTCTCGGCTAATTGAAAAGGTAATAGTACCGCTACATTGTATTCGTTTTTTTTACTGGCTGTTGCCTGCGGGCGGTACTTTTTAGGGTCGAGTTTAAACTGCGAAACAACTTTTTCTAAGGTTGCTTTATCGTTTTCTGTGTACCAACCACTAATAAGTTTATCGGCGTACACCACGGCAATTTCTCTATCTTCCGGGTTTTGTACTACCAAATTATTTAGCAGCGCCTTGTTGTAAATCCGGGACAAATAAAGTTGCTTCATGGCTACCTTGTCGGCGGCAAAGGAAGGCGAGTTTACGTCGTGTAAGTTGGCTAATGCTTGTTCGTAATTTTGCTGTTCAAAGGCTATCGTAGCACTTAAATATTTTGCCTCTTCTAGGTTATTCCAATTAGAATATTTTTGGAGGAGCTGATTGATCCGTTGTTGGGCTTCCGGGTATTTTTTGGCGTTTAAGGCGGCTACACTGTACAGATATAGAGCTTTCGGAATACTTTTATTTTTCTCATCAGCTTTAAAAACCAAAGATAATTCCGCCATGGCGGGTTGGTATTTTTTTTGATCCAGCAAAGCTTTGCCGTTTGCTACATGGAGCTCAGCTTCCCGGGAGGCTTGCGCCAATAGCGTTGCCGGTAGAAACAAAAAAAACAATATTCCAAAAAATAGCCTTATGTTTTTATAAAGGTTTAATTGCATAATTATTCCCATTCGATGGTAGCGGGTGGTTTAGAGCTAATGTCGTATACCACCCGGTTTACCCCTTTTACTTTGTTTATGATTTCGTTGGAGATATTGGCCAGAAACTCGTACGGTAAATGCACCCAATCGGCCGTCATGCCATCCACACTCGTAACGGCCCGTAAGGCCACAACGTTGTCGTACGTACGCTCATCGCCCATAACTCCCACCGATTGCACGGGCAAAAGCATGGCTCCCGCTTGCCAAACCTGATTGTATAAATCGTGTTTACGTAATCCCTGAATAAAAATGTGATCTACCTGTTGTAAAATATGTACTTTCTGGGGGGTGATATCACTCAAAATCCGGATAGCTAAACCAGGGCCCGGGAACGGGTGCCGACCCAGAATA
>Ga0210040_10002884_pt1 | contig 23750 bp, 21 predicted proteins | sample CryGeyCG12114_NA_FD_185462 | JGI IMG/M metagenome (GOLD analysis project Ga0210040, IMG submission 185462) | Groundwater microbial communities from aquifer - Crystal Geyser CG19_WC_8/21/14_NA (SPAdes) (version 2) | ecosystem: Environmental > Aquatic > Deep subsurface > Groundwater | place: USA... | reverse complement strand
GACGCTTGCCCTTGCCGCTGCAATGCGCAACCAGGGGCGCATCCTCGCCTGCGACACCGATCGCGGCCGCCTGTCGCGCCTCGCGCCCCGGGCGGATCGTGCCGGCGTCACGATCGTCGAGACGCGCCTGCTCGATCCCAAGAACGAGGCGGAGGCGGTGGCGGACTGGCGCAGCGCGGCCGATGTCGTGCTGGTCGACGCGCCGTGTTCGGGCACTGGCACCTGGCGGCGCAACCCCGAAGCGCGCTGGCGGATCACGCCTGCCCGGCTGGAGCGGCTGATCGCCACCCAGGCCCACGTCCTCGACGTCGCGGCTCCGCTCGTTCGCCCTGGCGGCGCCCTGGTCTACATCGTCTGCTCGCTGCTCGACGGCGAGGGGGCAGGGCAGGTGGACCAGTTCCTCGCCCGTCACTCCGGCTGGGCGGCCGAATCGCTCGCGCTCCCGGCCGGCCGCCGCCATGGCGAGGGCCTGCGCCTTCAGCCCGCAACCGACGGCACCGACGGCTTTTTTGTCGCGCGCCTCATGGCCCCGTGCTAGCGTCCCGCCCCGTGTCCCGCCTGGAGACCATGATGCGTGTTTCGTCCGTCGCCATTGCCGCTGCGCTGACCTTGGTCTGCGTCTCGACCGCCTTGCAGGGGCAGCGGCCCGACGACCAGATCGACGCGCGCTCGATGCAGCTGCTGGCGCAAGCGCGCGCGGCCCGGGCGGCGGGCAACCTCGAGGGCGCCACGGACCTTCTCGAAACATCGGTCGCGGTGGACCCGCGCAACCGCGCCGCGTTCGTGACGCTCGGCGAAGTCGCCGAAGCGCGCGGCCTGCCTGGCAAGGCGATCCGCCTCTACCGTGAAGCGCTGGCGCTCGAACCCAACGACACCGCGGCGCTGCGCGGCCAGGGCGAGGCGCTGGTCGCCAAGGGCGCGGTGCTCCGCGCCCAGCAGAACCTCGCCAAGATCCGCACGCTGTGCAAGGCGCAGTGCGCCGATGCGACCCAACTCGCCGCCGTCATCGCCAAGGGCCCGCCGATCGCCACCGCCCAGGTGGTGAAGCCCGCTACCCCGCCGAAGGAGTAGCCCGCGCCAGCGCCACGAAGTCCGCGACCGATAGCGTCTCGGCACGCCGCGTGGGGTCGATGCCGATGCTCTCCAGGGCTGCCAACGCACCGGGCACCGCCTTCAGGCTCTGCCGTAGCATCTTGCGCCGCTGCCCGAACGCCGCCGCCGTCAGCCGCTCCAGCGTTAAAAAGGCCACGCCCGCCGGCTCCTCGGCGGGGACGAGGTGGACCACCGCCGACATAACCTTGGGCGGCGGCGTGAAGGCCGAGCGGTGGACCGGCATCGCGATCCGTGCCGTGCACCGCCATTGCGCCAGCACCGCCAGCCGTCCGTAAGCCGGCGTATCCGGCTGTGCGACGATCCGGTCCGCCACCTCGCGCTGGAACATCAGCGTCAGCGATTGCCACCACGGCTGCCACGGCGCCGACAACCACCCGACCAGCAACGCCGTCCCGACATTGTACGGCAGGTTGGAGACGATATGCGGCTTGCCCTCGAACAGGGCAGGCGCATCGATCGCCAGCGCGTCGCCCTCGATCACTCGCAGCTTCCCCGGATAGGCGGCAGCCAGTTCCTCCAACGCCGGAATGCACCGCCGATCCCGCTCGATGGCGGTCACCCGCGCCCCCGCCGCGAGCAGCGCCCGCGTCAGCCCGCCCGGCCCAGGCCCCACCTCCAGCACCTCGGCCGCGTCGAGGTTGCCCGGCACCGCGGCGATCCGCGCCAGCAACTGGCCGTCGAACAGGAAATTCTGTCCCAGCGCCTTGCTCGCCGACAGCCCGTGCCGCGCGATCACCTCACGCAGCGGCGGCAACTCGGCCACGCCTTCGTTCACAGACAGGCGGCGCTCTCCGCCCGCCGATCCGCAGCTTCCGCGGCCATCCGGATCGCAGCGATCATCGCGCCCGGCTCGGCCCGATTCTGCCCGGCAATGCCGAACGCCGTGCCATGATCCGGCGAGGTGCGCACGATCGGCAGCCCCAGCGTCATGTTCACCCCGTCGTCGAAATACAGCGTCTTGAGCGGCACCAGCGCCTGATCGTGATAGCAGCACAAGGCGGCGTCATAGCCCGCCCGCGCCCGGGCGTGGAACATGGTGTCTGCCGCGAGGGGCCCAAAGGCGCCGATGCCCTCCGCGCGCAACTGCGCGATGGCGGGCTCCAGGATGTCGATCTCTTCGCGCCCCAGCGCTCCGCCCTCGCCGGCATGCGGGTTGAGCCCGGCGAAGGCGAGGCGGGGCGCGGCGATGCCGAAATTACGCTGCAACCCGCGCGCAGTCACCCGCGCCTTGGCGACCACCAGCTCGACGCTGAGCAGCCCCGGCACCTCGGCGAGCGGCACGTGAACGGTGATCGGCACCACCCTCAGCCCAGGTCCCGCCAGCATCATGACCGCGTTCTCGCCGGAAATGCCGCAGCGCTCCGCAATGAACTCGGTCTGCCCGGGATGGGTAAAGCCCACCGAATAGAGCTGTGCCTTGCTGACCGGCGCGGTCACCAGCGCCCGCGCACCGCCGGAGCGAGCGAGCCCGGCGGCCACCTCAAGCGCGTGCAGCGCGCAGCGTGCGCCATCGATGTCGGGCGTGCCCGGTACGATTGCGCCAGCAGCCTCGACAGGCAGCACCGGCAGCGCATCGGCGAACGCGGCGGTCGCCTCGGCGAGATCGCCCACGATCCGGACCGGCCCGTCCCATACACGCTGCACGGCCCGGGCGTCGCCCACCAGGACGAACGCGGGAAGGCCGTGCGCGGCCCTGGCCGACCAGGCCTTGGCAACGATCTCCGGGCCGATCCCCGCCGGATCGCCCATGGACACGACCAGCGGCCGGGTCACGGCCCGCGCTCCGTCAGCGATATTCCACCACCGCGTCGCGCCTCAAGTCGCGCAGCTTCTGCTGGGCGCGCAGGTTGACCCGCGCTTCCTCCAGCTGGCTCTGCACCTGATCGGGGTTGGGCAGATCGCCCGCCTTGGGATCGTCGCGGCCGCACAGCACCAGTGCGCGGACGCCCTGCTCGGGCGAGCCGAACGGAGGCGTCGACTGGCCGACCTGCAGCTTGAGCATGATGTCCTGCAGCTGCGGGGGCAGGTCACGGATCCGCACCGCGTCGTTGTCCACCACCTCGGCGTTGATGCCCTTGGCGACCTTCTCCACGCTGCCGCAGCCTTGCAGCGCCTGAATCGCCTTGCCGAACGCCGCCGCGCGCTCGCTGGCCTGCGCCTGGCTCACACCGGCGGGGAAGCGCACCGTCAGCTGCTTCAGGCTCAGCCGCGCGTTGCGCGGGTCCGCCATGCCGATCTGGCGTTTGTCGGTGAGGTAGAGGATCGAAAAACCGCCCGGCGTCTCGACCGGCCCCGCGACTTGCCCGACCTGCATCTGCTGCGCGGCTTCCGCCAGGCTCTCGGGCAGGGTCGACAGGCGGATCCAGCCAAGATCGCCGCCTACCGACTTGGTCGAGGACTCGGAGAACTTGGTGGCATAATATTCGAACGGCTGCTGCGCCTTCTGAATTTCCGCGATGATCTGCCGCGCGTTGGCGAACACCTGCTGCTGGGTCGCCGGGGTGGCGCCTAGGTAGATTTCCTTGAGCGCGAACTCCTGCGTTCCGCGCGCTGCCTCGAGCCGGGCGAGGATTTGTTTCACTTCCTCGTCGCCCACGTTGACGTATGGCTCCACCCGGCGGCGCAGATAGCGAGACCAGGCCAGCTCGCCCTCGATCAGCCGCTTCATCGAACGTTCCGAGGAGCCGGAGGCGCGCAGGAAGACCGTCATCTGCGCGGGCGTGCGGTTGAAGCGCTGCGCCTGGCGCTCATAGGCCTGGTTGATCTCGGCAGGCGTCACCGTGATCTCATTGGCCTTGGCTTCCTGGATCTGCAGCGTCTCGTCGATCAGCTGGCGCAGCATGGCGAGCTTCAGCCGGTCGCGGTCCTCCGCCGACAGCGTCGTCGGATTGGGGGTCAGCGCGAGAGTCAGCGCCGCGCGCTGGTCGACGTCGGTGCCGGTGATGACGCTTTCGTTGACGATGGCGGTCGGCTTGCGGACGTTGGGATCGAGCTTGCCGAAGATCTGGAGGTTGGCGGGGATGTCGAGGTTGGTCTCAGGCACCGCCTGGTCGGGCACCGTCTGTGCGATCCCCGCGCCCGCCGTCAGCGCGACTCCCGCCAGCACCAGGGCACGAGTCCGTCGAATAAGCTGCATCACTGCCGTTCTTTTCCCAAGTAGCGCCGCGGCGCTCAGCACGTGCGGCATGGCTTGCTCTAGCTGAACATGCGCTTAGCGGCCGAGATTGGTGAGCGCCAGCGTCAACAGGAAGCTGTTCCCGCGCCGCGCGTCGCCATTGTCCTGGTAGTCGCGCCGCCAGGTGAGGCCGAGCCTCAGGCAGTCGTCTTCATACTGAACGCCGACGCGGTGGCGCACGGGATCGAAGCCGTCGGCGAGCGACAGCGGGTCTTCGTTGCGATCAGTCAGGTCCACCACCGCAGACGCGAAGGCGGACCAGAAGCGGGTAATGGCGACCCGCCCCGCAACGCGCGCCTCCTCGCGGTCCTGGAGGTCCTCGAAGGCGGGAAAGATGTTGCGGTTGAGCCGCAGATAGCCAAGCATCACATAAGTGTCGCGCGAGCCGATCGTGGCGTCGATCTCGTTACGCCGCACGGCAAGGCCGTCCTTGTCGAGCCGGTAGCGCGCCGTCACCGAGATGAAATCCTTGTAGCGGACTTCCGTCCGGCCGACGATATCGGACAGCCGATCGGCTAGGCCAGTGCCTGGGTAGAGGATGCTCGGCCGGTCCGACAGGCGATAGCTCTGGCCGACAACGGTATCGATGCTCACGCCGGGCAGATCGATCGCCCACTCGACGCCATAGGTGGCGCGGCTCGAATCCTCGAAGCGGTCATAGCCGGGGAAACGGTTGAGCGCGAAGAGGTTGCTGTCCTCCAGGTCCACCGCGCGCGCGTCCTCGTTGGGGACATCCATGTTCTCCAGCCGCGGCGCCGCGACAATCTGGAGCCGCGGCGTCAGCCGCTGCGTGCCGCCCAGGAAGCTGCCGATGAAGGGCCACTTCACATCCACCGCCAGCGCACCGATGGCGCGCCCACGAAAGCCCTCCAGACCGCGATACACCGCCGGGCTCGTCAGCGTGTCGTCGCTGTTGTAGACGTCGCCGCGCGCATAGGCGGTAAAGGTCACCTCCTGGCCCCAGGGGGTCAGCCGGCGCAGATCCCACCGCAGGCTGGCGAAGGCGCGCTGCGTATCCTGCCCTTCCGTGCGCGTGATCGCCAGGCTGTTGAGCTGAAGCTGGACCGTGCCGCCCAGCACCCCGTCGTTGAAGCGCCGGCGATAGTCGATCTCCGGCAGCGCGATCGGCTGCAGCCCCTGGCTGTCGGTGGTCCGCAGCGTCTGCACATACCAGCCGGCGACCGAAAGGTAGCTGTTCGCGTCGATGCGCTCGACGTCCACCGTGGTGCGCAACCGGTCGTCATACGACAGGTCGTAGCGGCGCAGGAAGGTGCGGTCGCTCGCCAAGCGGATCGATCCGCTCACCGACCATTCGGGGCTGAGCTGATAGCGGGCGATACCGTCGATATAGCCGCGCAACGCCTCTTCGGTGGAGACGGAGGTCAGGTCCGATGACAGGTCGTCGCTTCGCCGGCTGCCGGTGAGATAGCCGGTGACGCTGAACGCGCCCTTGGTGTCGAGCTGGCGGTATTGCGCCTGGATCATCGGCAGCACGCTGCTGAAGACGTGCGGCGTGATCGTCAGCCCGCGATTGGGTGCAAGGCTGAAGTAATAGGGGACGGCCAGTTCGAGCCCGTTGACCCGGCTATAGCGCGCGTCCGGTGACAACAGCCCGCTATCGCCCTCGCCGCCGGCACCCACCGGATTGGAGAGCTTGGGCAGCGGCAACGTCGGCAGCCCGAAGAGATGGATCCGCGCGCCTGCATAATAGATCCGCTCGCGGTCGGGTCGGTAGGTGACGCGCACGGCGGTGATCTTCCAGCTTGGCTCCTTTGGGCAGCCATCTGAGTTGGTGACCGTGCACGGCGTGTAGACGGCGCGCTGGAGATGCACGGTGCCGTTGACCTCGCGGGTGCCGCTGTCAGCCGCAATTCTACCGCCGCGCTGGAGCACCACCAGCATGTTGTCGACCGTACCGTCCTTGAGCGAATCGGTGAGCTCGATCGAGTCGCCATAGGCGACGTCGCCCTGCGGGTTGGTGACGGCGATGTTGCCCGTTGCGAGCACCTGGCCGGTCTTGCGGTTCCACACCACCTTGTCGGCGCGCAGCTTTTGGCCCTCGCGCGTCATGCGGACATCCTTGCTGGCCGTGACCACGTCCGCTTCGGTGTCGTATTCGAGCGCGCCGGCGCTGAACGCGACCTGGTCCTGACCGGCGGCCACCGGGCCTCCGGCCGCTGCCGGGGGAGCGACGCTGCGGTTCTGCAGGTCCTGCGCGCCAGCCGGTGTGACGCCGAGCAGGCAAAGGGCAGCCGCGCAGCTTGCCAGCAGGTCGCAACGCAACACGATCTCGATACACCCCTTTGCCGTCGCGAGAGCCTGTCCGGCTGTTCGCTTCGGGCCTATCGCACCCTCCGCCCGCCGCTGCAACGCAGGCCTTGGCGTGGCGCGGTGGACTGGCCTAAGAGCCGGATGGCACGGCCATTCTCCCCAAAGGTAACATTTTGATGCAGATCGACTTCGTCTCCTCCACCGGTGATCCGGCGATCCTGGTCGTGCCGGTCGAGAAGGAAGGGCTCGCCCGAACCGCATGGGGGGCGATCGATGCCGGCGGCCAGGCGGTGGCGCGGGGGGCTGCGACTGCGGGCCGGTTCGACGGCGATGCAGGCGCGCTGGTGGAGCTGTTCCTCCCGGGCGATCCTGTTCGCCACGTGCTGCTGGTGGGCGTCGGCGGCGGCGGCGATGCGGAATGGGAGAAGGCGGGCGGCGCGCTGACGGCCAAGCTTCTCACCTCCGGGGCGACGGACGCGACGGTGAACCTCGCAGCGCTGCCCTCCGCCCCGAGCGCGGCGGCAGTGGCCCGCTTCGCCGGAGCCGCCGCGCAGCGCAGCTGGCGGCACGACGTATACCGCACCAAGCTGCCCGCTAAATCCAAGCCGACGCTGGCGCGCATCGCCATCGCCGGCGCGCCCGAAAGCACGGATGCGGCGTGGCACGCGCAGGACGCGCTGACCAAGGGCCTGGCGCTGACCCGTACCCTCGTGGCGGAGCCGCCGAACATCCTCTATCCCGAAAGCTTCGTGGAGCGTGTCACCGCGGAGGTCGAAGGGCTCGGCCTCGAAATCACCGTACTTGACGAGGCGGCGATGCGCGATCTCGGCATGGGCGCGCTGCTCGGCGTCAGCCAGGGCTCACCACGCGAGGCGCGGCTGCTCGCGCTCAAGTGGAACGGGGCGGGCGAGGGCGATCCCGAGGTGGCGTTGGTCGGCAAGGGCGTGACGTTCGATTCGGGGGGCATCTCGATCAAGCCGGGTGCCGGCATGGAAGACATGAAGTGGGACATGGGCGGCGCCGGTGCGGTCGCCGGCGCTATGAAGGCGATCGCGCTGCGTAAGGCCAAGGCGAACGTGATCGGCGTCTGCGGCCTCGTCGAGAACATGCCCGACGGGAACGCCCAGCGGCCGAGCGACGTCATCACCACCATGTCCGGCCAGACGGTGGAGATCCTCAACACCGACGCCGAGGGCCGCCTGGTGCTCGCCGACGCGATCACCTGGGTGCAACGCACGCACCGGCCCAAGACGATCGTCGACCTCGCAACGCTGACCGGCGCGATGATCATCAGCCTCGGCAATGAATATGGCGGGCTGTTCTCGAACACCGATCCGCTCGCCGACAAGCTGCTCGCGGCCGGCCTGGCGAGCGGCGACAAGCTGTGGCGCTTTCCGCTGTCGGACACCTACAACAAGCTGATCGACTCGCCGATTGCCGACATGAAGAATGTCGGTCCCCGCGGCGCCGGCTCGATCACCGCGGCGCAATTTATCCAGCGGTTCGTGGAAGAGGGCGTCGCCTGGGCGCACCTCGACATCGCAGGCATGGTCTGGTCCGACAAGCCGGGCGCGACCTATGACAAGGGCGCGACGGGATACGGCGTGCGCCTGCTTGACCGCTTCGTCGCCGACCTCGAGCGCGGCTGAGAGCGCGGGGGGGGGCGGTGCAGGTCGACTTCTACCATCTCACCGCCACCCCGCTCGAACGGGCGCTGCCACAGATAGCCGAGCGGGTGCTGGCGAGCGGGGCGCGCCTGCTGATCGTCGCCGCTGAGGAGGAAGCGAGGGCGGCGCTCGACGGTAACTTGTGGAGCTACGCGCCCGAAAGTTTCCTGCCGCACGCGCAAGCCGGCGGCACCGACGATCTGGCGCAGCCGGTGCTGATCGCCGGCGGGGTCGAGCCGGCCAACGGCGCCCGCCACGTGGCGCTGGTGGACGGCGTCTGGCGCGACGAGGCGTTGGCCTTCGAGCGCGCCTTTCACTTTTTCGACGACGACGCGATCCGCGAAGCCCGCGCCGCCTGGCGCTCGCTCGCCGATCATGCGGACGTGCAACGCCGCTACTGGAAGCAGAACGACGCCGGCCGCTGGGAGCAGGCCGCCTAGTTGCCCGCCTGGTTGCATTGCCCCGCGGGCCCGACTACGGCGGCGCCATTCCGCACCTTCAGCCCAGGAGCCCGTGACCGTCATGGCCGCGAACCGTACCTTTTCGATCATCAAGCCCGACGCCACCCGCCGCAACCTGACGGGCGCCGTCACCAAGATGCTGGAGGACGCGGGCCTGCGCGTCGTCGCCTCCAAGCGCATCCAGCTCAGCCAGAGCCAAGCCGAGGAGTTCTACGGCGTTCATCGCGAGCGGCCGTTTTTCAACGATCTCGTCACCTTCATGACGTCGGGCCCCGTCGTCGTGCAGGTGCTGGAAGGCGAGAATGCGGTGCAGCGCAACCGCGACATCATGGGCGCCACCAACCCCGCCAATGCGGAAGCAGGCACCATCCGCAAGGAACTCGCCGAATCGATCGAGGCGAACAGCGTCCACGGCTCCGATTCTGACGAGAACGCCGCGACCGAGATCGCGTTCTTCTTCCAGCCGAATGAAATCGTCGGCTGATCTCGACTGGCGGCTGCGACGTGCAGCCGCCAGTGACGCCGCCACGCTCGCGCTGGTCGCGGGCGCGACGTTCCTGGAAGCGTTCGCCGGCGTCCTCGGCGGCCGCGATATCGTCGACCACTGCGCGGCCAAGAGCAACGCCACAGTGTTCGGCGCGTGGCTCGCCGACCCCGCCAGCGTCGTCACCCTAGCCGAAGCAACGCAAGGCGGCGCGCCGATCGGTTATACGGTCATCACCGCGCCTGACCTGCCGGTCGAGCCGGGCCAGGCCGACACGGAACTACGCCGCATCTATATGCTCACCGGCACCCACGGCACCGGCCTCGGCCCGGCCCTGATGGCGCAGGCCATCGCCGACGCCCGCGCCCTCGGCCGCACCCGCCTGCTCCTCGGCGTGTACGGCCGCAACCACCGCGCCCACCGCTTCTACGAGCGGCAGGGATTCACCCGCATCGGCACTCGCCAGTTCCGCGTCGGCGCGACCCTGCACGATGACTTCGTCTACGCGCGGGCCGTGTAACCTCCCTCGCAGGCTAGCCGAGCTCCTAAGGCTTCTCCCGGGCCCACGCTGCCGCAAGCGCTGCAGCCGTGCCGGCGCGCTGCCGCAGCCGCAGCCCCTCGAGCTTCAGCGCGCGACCGAACAGGTGACGCCCTTGCGTCCGCCAGACGACGTCATAGAGCCCGGTGGTGGTGCGCGTCGCATCGCCGTCAACATAGCTGACGGTGATCAACACCGGCACCCGGCCCGCACGATCGTCTGCACCACCGTCGGTCAGCTTGAGGAGTGTCTTGTCGAGGCCGGTGGATGCGTCGATCACCGGATCGCCGGCGGGATGCTGCGGAGTGATGCCAAGCGGCTTGGGAAAGGTGATCGCCACGTCCTGAAGCTCGTGCCGCTCGTCCTTGAGCAGCAGTTCGCGCCCGTCATGGCGCGGTGTCGCGGATAGCTCCACCCGCGCCTCCGCACGCGTGGCCGCCGCCTGTTCGGCCACCTTCGAAGCCTGATCCGCGCGCCGCTCCGACCAGCTGTTCCACAGCGTCAGCGCGCCGATGATCACGCCCGCGACCGCCACCGCCTCCGCAAGGCTGATCCAGCGGCGCCGGGTGCGCGCCTGGTCCGGCGTTTCGCTCATCGCCCGCCCATCTCGTGCAGCCGCCGCGGCGCGGCCAGCTCCCAACTACGCGCGATCCGGTCCTCCACCTGCGCCCAGTCGACGTCGCCCGTCAGCTTCATCCCCACCCAGCCGGCCGGCCCGAGGTAGGCGGGGAGCGTATAGAGCGTCGGGTCCGCCTCGATCAGCATCGCCTGCTCGTCCGTACCGCTGGTCTGCACGCAAACCACCGTCAGGCCGTCGCCATGGTGATCGTCGCGGAACTGCGCGAACTGCTTGCCTGCCACGAAGAAGGTCGGCTGGCCGTGCGACACGTGCTCCTCCACCTCTGGCAGTTGCAAGGCGGCGGCGCGGATGCGGTCGAGCGGGCTGATCATCGCGTCACGAACCTCGACAGGACTTGGGGGTACAGCTCATGTTCGCGCGCGAGCACGCGCGCCGCAAGCGTCTCTGCGTCGTCGCCCGGCAGCACCGGCACCTCCGCCTGGCCGAGCACTTCGCCGCCGTCGAGTTCTTCGGTCACCAGATGCACCGAGCAGCCCGCCACCATGTCACCGGCAGCGATCGCGCGGCCATGCGTGTCGAGGCCCTTGTACTTGGGCAGCAGCGACGGATGGATGTTGAGAATGCGCCCGCGCCACCGCGCGACGAAAGCGTCCGAAAGCAGCCGCATGTATCCGGCCAGCGCGATCACCTCGACGGCAGCCCCGCGCAACGCCGCGTCCATCGCCTCTTCATAAGCCGCCTTGCCGATGCCCCTGGGCGACAGGGCGAACGTCGCAAGCCCTTGCTCGCGCGCCCACGCCAGCCCTGCCGCCTCAGGTCGATCGGAGGCGACCAGCGCCAGTTCGTACGGCGCCCCGCGCGCGGCGGCATCCGCCAGCGCCATCATGTTCGATCCGCGGCCGGAGATCAGCACCCCCACCCGCGCCTTACTGCTCATGCGTCGCCGACCAGGGCTCGCGCGCGCTCCAGGTGCCGGCGCTGCCCCGCACGGTGCAGCCACGTGTCCCCGCTTCGACATGGCCGATCGTGTGCACCGTCTCGCCCGCCGCGGTCAGCGCCGCAGCAATCGCGCCCGCCTCCGGCTCGGCAACGATCACCGCCATGCCGATGCCGCCGTTGAAGGTCCGCGCCATCTCGGCCGGCTCGATCGCGCCCTGCGCCTGGAGGAACGCCATCAGCCGCGGCTGCGGCCAGTCGTCGGCGTCGATCACCGCATGAACGCCGCCGGGCAGCACCCGCGGCACGTTCTCCAGCAAGCCGCCACCGGTGATGTGCGCCAGCCCCTTGATCCGGCGCTCGCGCAGCAGTGGCAGCAGGCTCGCGACATAGATGCGCGTCGGCGCCATCAGCAGGTCGATCAGTAGCCGATCGGCGTCGAACAGGGCAGGGCGGTCGAGCTTCCACCCCTTGTCCGCGGCCAACCGCCGCACCAGCGAAAAGCCGTTGGAATGGACGCCGCTCGATGCCAGCCCCAGGATCACGTCACCCGCGCCGATCGCCCCGCCGGTCAGCAGCGCATCGCGCTCCACCGCTCCGACGCAAAAGCCGGCGAGGTCATAGTCGCCATCGGCGTACATCCCAGGCATCTCCGCCGTCTCGCCGCCGATCAGCGCGCAGCCCGCCTGGCGGCATCCCTCGGCAATCGATGCGATCACCCGCTCGGCGATGCCCTCGTCGAGCTTGCCGCTGGCGTAATAGTCGAGAAAGAACAGCGGCTCGGCGCCCTGGACGATCAAGTCGTTGGCGCACATCGCGACCAGATCGATGCCGACGCCCTCGTGCCGGTCCCACTCGATCGCGAGCTTCAGCTTCGTGCCGACGCCGTCGTTCGCGGCGACCAGCAGCGGATCGACAAAGCCGGCCGCCTTGAGGTCGAACACCCCACCGAAGCCGCCGAGGTCCGCCTCCGCCCCGGGCCGCCGCGTCGCGCGGGCGAGCGGGGCGATGGCGCGGACCAGCGCGTTGCCGGCGGCGATCGAGACGCCCGCGTCGGCATAGGTGTAGGGCGTTTCGGTCATGGCCGGTGCGGGTAGCGACATCGCGCTTGGATTTCCACGCCTGCTTCGCCAAAAGGCGCGCATGCGTTCCCGTCCGTTGCTTGCCCCCATCGCCGGCGTGGCGCTGTCCCTGTCGGCGGCGGCCGTCGTCGCGCAGATCGAGGGCGGGGCGGGCGTTGCCCCAATCAACGGCGGCAACAGCTTCGAAGTCACCGGCGTCGCCGTCGACGTCGCGGCGAAGACCGCGGACGAGGCGCGCTACGGCGGCTGGCGCCTGGCTCAGCGCAAGGCTTGGACGCAGCTCTCGACCCGCCTGACCGGCAGCGCCAGCACGGTGCCCGACAGCACGCTCGACTCACTCGTCTCCGGCATCGTCGTGGAACGCGAACAGATCGCCCCCACCCGCTACATCGCGCGGCTTGGAGTGCAGTTCGACCGCGGGCGAGCCGGAGCGCTGTTGGGCGTGTCGAGCTACAGCGCCCGCTCTGCGCCCATGCTGCTGATCCCCGTGCAATGGTCGGCGGGTGTCGGCCAGGCGTTCGAAGCGCAATCGGACTGGCAGCAGGCATGGGCGCGCTTCCGCACCGGCAACAGCGCTGTGGACTACGTCCGGCCCGCCGGCACCGGCCCCGATTCGCTGCTCCTCAACGTCGGCCAGACCGGCCGGCCCGGGCGCGGCTGGTGGCGCAGCGTGCTCGCCGAATACGGCTCGTCCGACGTGCTGATCCCCACCGTGAAGCTCTACAGGCAATGGCCCGGCGGACCGGTGATCGGCGTGTTCCAGGCCCGCCATGGCCCGGACAACCAGCTGCTCGGCAGCTTTTCCCTCCGGGTCGGCAGCGCCGCCGGCCTGCCGCAGCTGCTCGACGCGGGGGTCAAGCGGATCGACGACATCTATGCGACGGCGCTGCGCACCGGCGATCTGCGCCCCGACGCCAGCCTGTCGCCGCCACCCGCACCGCCGCCCCCGGTCGTCGAGGCCACGCCGACGCCCGAGTCGACCGTTACCCCCGGCGATCTCAGCCCAACGGGAGCGGCCCAGTCGTCCGTGATCATCCAGTTCGACACGCCCAACGCCGGCACGGTCTCGTCCACCGAAGCGACCGTGCGAGGCCTGCCGGGCGTTCAATCGGCGCAGACCACCAGCCTTGCCCTCGGCGGCGTGTCGCTGATGCGCGTGGTCGTCGCCGGCGATCCGGACGCGCTGCGCGCCGCGCTGGAGGCGCGCGGCTATCAGGTGTTCGGCAGCGGCCAGACGCTCCGCATCCGCCGTGCGCCCCAGCTCCTGCCGCCCGACCTTGCGCCGGACGACGCGACCACCGGCTGATGCAGATCGCGCTGCCCCTCGGGTGGCCCCCGGACCCTCGCGCCGACGCGTTCCTCCTCAGCCCGTCGAATGCGGCCGCGGCGCAGCTGCTTTCGCAATGGCAGACCTGGCCGGTGATGACGGCGGTGCTGACTGGCCCACGCAAGTCGGGCCGCAGCCTGCTCGCGCGCATTTTCGCCGCGAGGAGCGGCGGGCGCATCCTCGACGATGCCGAGACGCTGCCCGAAGCGGCGCTCTTCCACGCCTGGAATCGCGCGCAGGCGGAGCGGCAGCCGCTGGTGATCGTCGCCGACGCTCTACCGCCGGCGTGGAAGATCGCCTTGCCCGATCTGCGCAGCCGCATCGCCGCCAGCGCGCATGCGGCGATCGAAGCTCCCGATGACGAGCTCGTGCGCGCGCTGCTCGCGCACGTGTTCGAGCGCCGCCACCTCGATGTCCGACCCGACCTGCTCGACTGGCTTGCCGCGCGGATCGAGCGCAGCCACGTCGCGATCGAGCGGGCGGTGGACGTGCTCGACCAGCAAGCCATGGAACGTCACAGGCGCCTATCTATTCCCTTGGCACGGACCACACTCAGCGCAGCCGGCCTGATCGCCCCGGCCAACATGTCAGAGGACCGATGAATCGCCCCGCTCACCTCGCAAGGCTCGAAGCCGACGACGACGATCCCTTCGCCGCCACCGGATCGGGGCGCTACTTCAACCGCGAGCTGTCGTGGCTGGCGTTCAATCGGCGGGTGCTGGAGGAGGCATGCAACAGCGCCCACCCGCTGCTGGAGCGGCTACGCTTCCTGTCGATCTCGGGCTCCAACCTCGACGAGTTCTTCATGGTCCGCGTGGCGGGCCTCAAGGGCCAGCAACTGCAGGACGTGGAGCGCCGCTCGGTCGACGGCCTCACCGTCGCCCAGCAGTTGAGCGAACTGACGGCCGAGGCGGATGCACTGATGGCCAGCCAGCAGGCGGTGTGGGGGGACCTGCGGACGCTGCTCGCCGATGCCGGCATCGCGGTGATGGGCGATTCGGCACTGGTCGGAGACGTCGCGACGACGCTGGAAACTTATTTCCGCGAACAGGTCTTCCCCGTCCTCACCCCGCAGGCGCTCGATCCGGCTCACCCGTTCCCGTTCATCCCCAACAAGGGCATGTCGGTCATGTTCGACCTGATCCGCGCGTCGGATGAGGAGCCGGTTCGCGAGATCGTGATGCTGCCGGCGACCATGCCCCGCTTCATCCGCCTGCCCGGCGACGCGGCGCGCTACGTCACGGTCGAGCGGATCATGAAGCATTTCGCGCCGCTGCTGTTCCCCGGTTATCGGGTGATGGGCGCGGCGACCTTTCGGGTGCTGCGCGACAGCGATATCGAGATCGAGGAGGAAGCGGAAGATCTGGTTCGCTACTTCGCCAACGCGATCAAGCGCCGCCGCCGCGGCCGCGTGATCCGGCTTGAGCTGGAGACGGGGACCCCCGACGCACTCGCCGGCGTGCTCAAGGACGAGCTTGGCGGGGCGGACACGATCATCACCGAAAGCGGCAACTTCCTCGGTATCGACGATCTCGGCCTGCTTGTCGACGAGGACCGGCCGGACTTGAAGTTCCCGCCGTTCACCCCGCGCTTCCCCGAGCGCATCCGCGAGTTCGGCGGCGATTGCTTCGCGGCGATCAAGTCCAAGGACATCGTCGTTCACCACCCCTACGAAACGTTCGGGGTGGTGCTCGCCTTCCTCAAGCAGGCCGCCGCCGACCCGGACGTGGTGGCGATCAAGCAGACGCTCTACCGCGCCGGCAAGCAACCCGCCGTCATCAACGCGCTGATCGCCGCGGCCGAGGCAGGCAAGTCGGTTACCGCCGTGGTGGAGCTCAAGGCGCGCTTCGACGAGGAACAGAACATCCTCTGGGCCTCGGCGCTGGAGCGGGCCGGCGTGCGCGTCGTCTACGGCTTCCTGGAATGGAAGACGCACGCCAAGGTTTCCATGGTGGTCCGGCGCGAGGGCACGGGGTTCCGCACCTACTGCCACTTCGGCACCGGCAACTACCACCCGCTCACCGCGCGCATCTACACCGACCTCAGCTTCTTCACTGCCGATCCGACGATCGGCAGCGATGCGGCGCAGATGTTCAACTACATCACCGGCTACATCGAGCCGGTGGCGCTGCAGCAACTCGTGCTGAGCCCGCGCGACCTGCGCCCCAAGCTGGTCGCGCTGATCGACGCCGAGATCGCCAATGCCCGCGCCGGGCTGCCGGCAGCCATGTGGCTGAAGATGAATTCGCTGGTCGACCCGGCGGTGATCGAAAAGCTCTACGAAGCCAGCGCGGCAGGCGTCGAGACCGAGCTGATCGTGCGCGGCATCTGCTGCCTCCGTCCCAAAGTGCCCGGCCTGTCCGAAAACATCCGGGTGAAATCCGTGGTGGGCCGATTCCTGGAGCACAGCCGCATCTACGCCTTCGCCAACGGCAAGCCGCTGCCCAGTGACGCTGCCAGGCTGTTCATCTCGTCGGCCGACTGGATGCCGCGCAATTTCGACCGGCGCGTCGAGTATATGCTGCCGATCACCACGCCGACTGTCCACGACCAGATCGTGGACCAGGTGCTGGTCGCCAACCTCCTCGACAACGAGCAGAGCTGGGAGCTCGAGCCGGACGGCACCTACACCCGGCTGACACCCGGTGACCGCCCGTTCAACCTCCACCGCTACTTCATGAACAATCCCTCGCTGTCGGGGCGAGGCGCGGCGCAGGACACCAGCGGCGCGGTGCCGACGCTGTCGCTGCTGCGCGGGCGATAGGGAGTGACGACGCTGCTTTTCCGCAAAGCTTCGGCCCCCTCGGCGGCAGCGGTGCACCCGCGCACGGCGATCATCGATATCGGCTCCAATTCGATTCGGCTGGTGGTCTACCAGGGTCCGGCGCGCCTGCCCGCGACGGTGTTCAACGAAAAGGTCATGGCGGGCCTCGGCCGCGGCCTCGCTGCAACCGGCGCGATCGACACGGCCTCGCTGGCGATAGCCCGCACGGCGCTGGCGCGCTTCGCAGCCGTCGCGCGCGAGATGGGGGTGGCGCAGCTGCGAACCGTCGCGACCGCCGCCGTGCGCGACGCCGCCAACGGCCAGGAGCTGATCGACGCCGCCCACGCCCTGGGCCTCGACGTGGAGCTGCTCTCCGGCGAGCAGGAGGCGATCGGGGCAGGGGAGGGCGTGCTGTCCGCCATCCCCGATGCTGACGGCATCGTGGGAGATCTCGGCGGCGGCAGCCTGGAGCTGGTCCGAATCCGCAACGGCGGCGTGGAGCAGCGCATATCGTTTCCGCTCGGCGTGCTACGGATCGCCGGGATGCGCGATCAGCCTGGCAAGGCGCTTGAGCGACACGTGGCGGGGTTGATCGGCAAAGCAGGTTGGGCGGGCAAGGGCGCGGGTCTGCCGCTCTACCTCGTCGGCGGCTCGTGGCGCGGGCTCGCGCGGCTCGACATGAGCCTTTCCGACTATCCGCTGCCGATTGCCCACGGCTACGAGATGAGTCCCGAGACGATCACCCGCCTCAACCGCACCATTGCGCAGCTCGGCAAGCCACGGCTGCGCGCGGTGCCGGGCCTGTCGTCGGCGCGCGCGAGCACGCTCGGAGACGCCGCCGCGCTGCTTGGCGTCCTCCTTGGCCAACTCGGCAACAGTACAACCATCACCTCGGCGTTCGGCCTGCGCGAAGGATTGCTGTTCAGCGCGCTGGACGCTGAGACTCGCGCGCTCGACCCCCTGATCGTTGCCGCACGTGAGGAAGGGCGGCTGCTCGGCCGCTTCCCCGAGCATGGCGACCTGCTCGACGGCTGGGTCGCGCCTCTGTTCGCCGGCGAGCCGCCGGCTTGGGCGCGCATCCGCCATGCCGCCTGCCTGCTCGCCGATGTCGGCTGGCACGCGAATCCCGAGTTCCGCGCCGAACGCGGCCTCGAAATCGCGCTGCACGGCGCCTGGGTCGCCATCGACGCGGCAGAGCGCGGCATGCTGGCGCAGGCACTGTTCTCCAGCCTGGGCGGCGGCATCACGCCGGTGCCGGTGCTCTCAAAGCTTGCGGGGCCGGAGGCGCTGACGACTGCGACGGCGTGGGGCCTGGCCATCCGTCTCGGCCAGCGGCTGTCGGGTGGCACCGCGGGGCCGCTCCAGCGCTCGGAGTTACTGATGGACGGCCGGGCGCTGACCCTGAAGCTCACCGGCGCCGATCGCCCGCTATACGGCGAAGCCGTGGAGCGCCGCCACGCGGCCCTGGCCGCGCTGCTTGCCCGCGCGCCGGCGGTCAGTGCGTAATCAGGCCGGGCGTGATCAGGCCGCCGCCTCGGTGCGCGTCATCGTGAGCTTGCCCCGTTGAACCGCGAACGCCAGCCGCCCCTCGACAAGATCGAGCGCGTCGTGGCCGAACTGATCGTAGCGCCAGCCCTCTAGCATCGGTAGCCCGGTGCGAACCCCGGCCGCGAGCGCCTCCAGTTCCTCCGACCGCGCAAGCAACCGCGACGCCACGTCGATGTCGCGCGCGCGGATCTTCAGAAGCAGCTTCAGCAGGTCCGCGACCAGCGCGCCATCCTTGCCCATGCCCGGCTTGCGGTCGTCACGCGGCGGCATCTCGTCCGCCGACAGCGGCTGCGCGGCGTCGAGAGCCGCCATCAGCCGACTGCCGATGTCGTTCGACGCCCAGGTGGCGGAAAGGCCGCGCACCTTGCCCAGGTCCGACTGCTTTTTGGGCGGATGGCCGGCGAGGTCGCCCAGCGTCTCGTCCTTGACGATGCGTCCTCGCGGCAGGTCCTTGGCCTGTGCCTCCAGCTCCCGCCACCGCGCCAGCGCCTTCAGCCGCCCGAGCACGTCGGGCTTGCGGCCGTTGATCCGCACCCGCTTCCAGGCCTGGTCGGGATCGTTGGCGTAGTTCGCCGGATCGCCGAGCCGCTCCATCTCCTGGTCGAGCCAGCCGCCGCGCCCCGTCTTGCGTAGCCGCTCGAGCATCTTGGGGAAGATGGTGGCAAGGTGGGTCACGTCGCCGATCGCATATTCGATCTGCCGCGCATCGAGCGGCCGCCGCGCCCAGTCGGTGAACCGCGCGCCCTTGTCGACGGTGATCCCCAACCAGCTGTCGACCAGGTTCGAATAGCCGATCTGCTCGCCTTGCCCCAACGCCATGGCGGCTACCTGCGTATCGAACAGAGGGTGGGGCGTCTTGCCGGTGAGATTATAGATGATCTCCAGGTCCTGCCCGCCGGCGTGGAAGACCTTGAGCACATCCTCGTTGTTCACCATCAGCTCGAGTAGCGGCCCCATGTCGAGCCCCGGCGCCATCGGATCGATCGCCGCCGCTTCCTGCGTGTCGGCGACCTGGATCAGGCACAGTTCGGGCCAATAGGTGCTCTCGCGCATGAACTCCGTGTCGACCGTGATGAAGTCGGCCTTGGCGAGGCGGGCGCAGAGAGTGGCGAGCGTGGCGCTGTCGGTGATCAGGGGATGGATATGCATAAGCCTCCGCCCATAGCGCGTGCGCGCGGGTTGACAAAGGAGGAGGGGAAAGGCCGCTTTTATCCTTTTCGTCACCCCGGGCTTGACCCGGGGTCCCGCTTTGTCCAGCCGTCCCGCCCGAAGTAGCGGGACCCCAGCTCAGGGCCGGGGTGACGAAGACAGAGAGTAATGCCATGCACGCCTACCGCACCCACACCTGCGCCGCGCTCGACGCCGCGAACGTCGGCGACACCGTCCGCCTGTCCGGCTGGGTCCATCGCAAGCGCGATCATGGCGGCGTCCTCTTCGTCGACCTGCGCGATCATTACGGCCTCACCCAGATCGTCGCCGACGCGGACAGCCCGGCGCTGCCGATGCTGGAACAGGTCCGCGTCGAATCGGTCATCACCATCGACGGCGAGGTCAAGCGCCGCAGCGAAGCGACGGTGAACCCCAACCTCGCCACCGGCGAGATCGAGGTGTTCGCGCGGGCTGTCACGCTCCAGTCTGCAGCGCAGGAGCTGCCGATGCCCGTCGCCGGCGATGCCGAGTATCCGGAGGAAATCCGCCTTCGCAACCGCTACCTCGACCTGCGCCGCGACAAGCTCCACGCCAACATCATGCTGCGATCCAACGTGATCGCCTCGATCCGCCGGCGCATGGTGGGGCAGGGGTTCACCGAGTTCCAGACGCCGATCCTCACCGCCTCCTCGCCCGAGGGCGCGCGCGATTATCTCGTCCCCAGCCGCGTCCACCCCGGCAAGTTCTACGCGCTCCCGCAGGCGCCGCAGATGTTCAAGCAGCTGCTGATGGTCGCGGGCTTCGACCGTTATTTCCAGATTGCGCCCTGTTTCCGCGACGAGGACGCCCGTGCCGACCGCTCGCCCGGTGAATTCTACCAGCTCGATTTCGAGATGAGCTTCGTGACGCAAGACGACGTGTTCGCCGCGATCGAGCCCGTCCTCCACGGCGTGTTCGAGGAGTTCGCCGACTGGCAGGGCAAGGGCCGCCAGGTCTCCGCGCTGCCGTTCCGCCGCATCCCCTACCGCGAATCGATGCTCCGCTACGGCAACGACAAGCCCGATCTGCGCAACCCGATCCTGATCAGCGACGTTTCGGAACAGTTCACCGGCTCCGGTTTCGGCCGCTTCGCCTCCATCGTCGAGGCGGGGGACGTCGTTCGCGCCATCCCGGCGCCGAACACCGCCGACAAGAGCCGCAAGTTCTTCGACGACATGAACGCCTGGGCGCAGTCCGAAGGCTTCGCCGGCCTCGGCTACGCGACCCGCAAGGGCGGCGAATGGGGCGGCCCGATCGCCAAGAACCATGGCGAGGACAAGATGACCGCGATGGCCGACGCGCTCGGCCTCGGCCCCGACGATGGCCTGTTCTTCGCCGCGGGCCCGGAAGCCAAAGCCGCCAAGCTCGCCGGCCTTGCCCGCACCCGCGTCGGCGAAACGCTCGGCCTGATCGACCAGAACCGCTTCGAGTTCTGCTGGATCGTCGATTTCCCGATGTTCGAATATGACGAGGACAACAAGAAGGTCGATTTCAGCCACAACCCGTTCTCGATGCCGCAGGGCGAGCTGGAGGCGCTGCAGACCAAGGACCCGCTCGACATCCTCGCCTATCAGTACGACATCGTCTGCAACGGCGTGGAGCTCTCCTCGGGCGCGATCCGCAACCATAAGCCTGAGATCATGTACAAGGCGTTTGAGATCGCCGGCTACAGTCAGCAGGACGTGGACACCAAATTCGCCGGCATGATCAACGCCTTCAAGTTCGGCGCGCCCCCGCACGGCGGCTCGGCCCCGGGCATCGACCGCATCGTCATGCTGCTCGCGGACGAGCCCAACATACGCGAGGTGATCGTCTTCCCGATGACGCAGAAGGCGGAGGATCTGATGATGGGCGCCCCCAGCTTCGTCTCCGCCAAGCAGCTGCGCGAACTCAACCTGCGCTCGACGGCGGAGCTGCCCAAGGACGTCGATACGGCCGTCGCGCCAAGCGCGGGCTGATCCGCCTCCGTCACCCCAGCGAAAGCTGGGGTCTCTCTGTTGGTAAAAGGTGCCCAGTCTCCACTGGCATGACGGATTAGGAGCGGGGATGCCTGAAAACCAGCTCCGCCCCGCCGCATCGCAGCCGCTGGTCCGCAGCCTCGGCCTCTTCGGCGTCCTGTTGCTGACACTCTCGGTCGCGACGCCCGCCTCGTCGGTGTTCGTGATCGTGCCGGGCATGCTCCAGGTCGCGGGCACTGGCGCGCTTTGGGCGCTCCTCCTCGCCGGAATCGTCTGCGTCGCCACCGCCTTCGTCTATGCCGAGCTTTCGAGCGCGTTTCCGGTCGCGGGCGGCGAGTATGTGCAGGTCGCGCACACGCTCGGTCCGCTCGCCGGCTTCGTGATGCTGGGCGTCAACGTCTTCAACAACGTGCTCTTCCCGCCGGTCGCGGCACTGGGTGTCAGCGCCGTGCTGGCGAGCGTGTTGGTCGGTCTGCCGCAAGTTCCGGCGGCGATCGCGGTGGTTGCCGCCTCCACCCTGGTGGCGCTGCTCCAGATCAGGGTTAACGCCTGGATCACCGGGCTTTTCCTGATCGTGGAGGTGCTGGCGCTCGCCGGAATCGTGCTGCTCGGCTTCGGCAACGCCGTCCGCCCGCTCGCGGACATGCTCGTGCACCCGGTGATGTCCGCGCCCGGCTCGCTGGTGCCGGCCACCGCGGCTTCGATTGGCGTTGCGACGTCCATCGCGATCTTCGCGCTCAACGGCTACGGCGTCGCCGTCTATTTCGCCGAGGAGATGCTGGACGCGCCGCGCCTGATCGCCCGCGCCATCCTGTGGGCGCTGGTGCTGACGGTACTGTGCGAAGGCTTCCCGATCGCCGCCGCCCTGATCGGCGCACCCGATCTGCACCGGCTGCTTGCCGTCGATGATCCTTTCGGCCTGCTGCTGCGCGAGCGTGGCGGACCGACGCTCGCCGCCGCCGCGTCGGTGGGCGTGGTGATCGCCATCGTCAACGCGGTGATCGCCTGCATCCTGGCGTGCGCCCGCTTCTTCTACGGCACCGCGCGGGACCGAACGTGGGGCAAGCCGATGGACCGCTGGCTGACCGCCATTCACCCGCGCCTCGGCTCGCCGTGGATCGGCACGCTTGCCACCGGGGCAGTGGGGGTGGCGTGCTGCTTCCTTCCCTTGCCGCTGCTGCTCGTGCTCAGCGGCAGCGGGCTGGTCGCGATCTACGCAGGCATCGCGTTCGCCGCCGTCGCAGGGCGCCGCACCGGCGCCACCGATCATGCCCCCTACCGGATGCCGCTCTACCCGCTCGCGCCGGTTATCACCCTGGTCGCGCTCGGCTACGTGGTGTGGACGAGTTGGCTCGATGTGGAGGAGGGAAGGCCCGGCCTGATCGCGACAGGCGCGCAGATCGCGCTGTCGGCGGCATATTACCGCTGGGTGGTGCGTCGCCGCGGCGCCTGGAGCGTTCAGCTGCCGGGTGTCATCAAGGAGCGTGCATGACGATCGACCTTTGCGACCATGAGGCCGGCCAGCACTACGAGGGCGACTACGACCGCGATCTCGCCCGGTTGCAAAAGCGCCTTGCCAGGATCCAGGTCGCGCACATCATCCACAAGCGGGCGGCCATCGTCATGTTCGAAGGCTGGGACGCGGCGGGGAAGGGCGGCATCATCCAGCGCCTCACCGCCCGCTGGGACCCGCGCCATTTCGAAGTCTACCCGATCGGCGTCCCCACCGCCGAGGAAAAGGCGCACCCGTTTCTGTGGCGCTTCTGGAACCGGCTGCCCGCGCGCGGCGACATCGCGATCTTCGACCGGAGCTGGTACGGCCGCGTGCTGGTCGAGCGAGTCGAGGGCTTCGCCAGTCCCGACGAATGGCGCCGCGGCTACGACGAGATCAATGCCTTCGAGGCGGAGCAGGTGGACGCCGGCGTCACACTGGTGAAGCTGTTCGTCCACACCACCCAGGCCACGCAGGACAAACGCCTGCGCGCCCGCCTCAAGGACCCGTGGAAGCGCTGGAAAACGGGCATCGACGACTATCACAACCGCAACCGCCGCGCCGACTATCTCGACGCCATGCACGCCATGTTCGCGCACACCGACACCAAGGCTGCGCCCTGGACGGTGATCGACGGCAACAACAAAAAGGCCGCCCGCATCGCCGCGCTGACCGTGATCGCCGACCGGCTCGAAGCATCGGTGCCGATGGTGCCGCCGCCGCTCGACCCCGAACTGGCCGAGCTGGCGCGGGAAGCCTTCGCGGAACGCTGACGGTGCTGCATTGGCCCCGCCGTGTTGCGCCGCCCGCGGTTTCGCGATAGCTGGCGGCATTCGCCTGGACCCGGTGAAATTCCGGGTGGCTATTCCGGCCGCCGATCCGCCGGACAACGCAACCCGCCTTCGATACTCCGGCATCGCCCTCCGCGATGTCGTCTGGCGTGGTCAATGCGGACCTTCCATGACTTCCCATCCTCTCTCCCGCTACCGCGCCGAGTGGTTCAGCGGACCCGGCGCGGCCCGCCGCGATATCCTCGCGGGCATGGTCGGCACCTTTGCCCTGATCCCGGAGGTAATCGCCTTTTCATTCGTGGCCGGCATCGATCCCGAAGTCGGCCTGTTCGCCTCGTTCGTCATCGGGATCGTGATCGCGATCGCCGGCGGGCG
>Ga0210040_10002883_pt1 | contig 23759 bp, 7 predicted proteins | sample CryGeyCG12114_NA_FD_185462 | JGI IMG/M metagenome (GOLD analysis project Ga0210040, IMG submission 185462) | Groundwater microbial communities from aquifer - Crystal Geyser CG19_WC_8/21/14_NA (SPAdes) (version 2) | ecosystem: Environmental > Aquatic > Deep subsurface > Groundwater | place: USA... | reverse complement strand
ATCTACAAAATGCACATGTACTTGACTCCTTTAAAATGCAAGCACCAATTGTTGTTGTCATCAAACTATCCCCACTGTATTATTATTGCTTAGCTAACTAAACCTCTTGTTCCCAATTGAATTCAACCCGAGTATAAATTACAAACACGCACTTTTACAATAGTCAACTCCTCCAAACTAACTGTATCTAATAAAATATCTGCAGACTGTCCCAATGTCATTTCAAGTTGTGGTATAACACAGGGGAGTCAAAAACGCTATATTAGTTTCGACAAAGAAAGTCAACTTTATAAAAATGTGTTTAAAGTCCAACAAAACGTGTATGCAAACACACCATGTGCATTTAATGGATCCTCCATATTGAAACACATTGATTATTTACACATTTTAAAAGCCATAAGGTACAGACAACCATAGTAGGGTGACACTAAAAAAAACGACAGATTCATTGAAACTCACTAGTCAAATCTTTTATTTCGCACCCTCACTCACACACAGTGCATGAAATCATTACCCTATTATTTATCCAGTGACTACATAACATTCCACTCCAGCATATTAGATCCCATATATGCAACCAACTAAATGTTCATCTAAGTAAGTGATAAGGATTTATGATCATAATTGAATAGAGAAACAATATAAGTAATGATATTTATGCACAAATGTATTACTAACTATAATGTCTGTCTACTACCCATGACTGTTGTTGTAATAACCAAGTGTGTGATAGGAGCAATGATAACAATGTGACATAAATGCTCCAAGGATGGACTCATGATTTATTACGTAGAGTGGGGATGACATCCATGCACACTGACTTTGGTTTCTTGTGTGGTGGCTCAGCCCCTTATGGTCCAAACAAAAGGATCAAGTCACGAGAGAGCCCCCTGCGGGGGTAAACTAAACATTGGGGGAACCAACTCTCGCACTAGTGTGTTTGAGATTTGCTTGCTTGGGGGAAAAAAGTATCCATTGGAGTGAAACCACTCTGCAAATAATCCCTGGAGATGAGAAAACCCGGAGTGAAGACTGACTGACTTTGAGTGAGTGAGCAAGCAAGTAAGTAAGTAAGTAAGTAACTAACTAACTATAGCACATTGACTGAGATGAGCCAAAAAAAAGAATAATACCGTTGGATGTGAGATTCCGGGAGTTTAAGAATGCCACCCCTACACAATTTTCCTACTATTTCATCATCTACTATGTTAATGTTATGAATGCACTTGTACAATACTGTGCAAACAATGAAAACTATAAATTGGATGGTGCTAACGGAGCGAGGGAGATGATGACCACGGGTGGAAAATATTTTTTGAAAAAAAATTTATCCGATAACCAGTAAAAATTTACCCAAAAATTCTGCTCATTTTTGAGCAAAATTTTTGAGAAATAGGGTAAAATTTTAGTATATTTTAGTAAATTTGGGCCAAAAATCAGCTAAAATACACCTTGTGGCACAGTTTCTGTTACTTTGGGCAATCCTTACCCGAAATTTTTAAAAAACCTGCCCAAAAGTTGCCCCTACCCCAAAATTTTTCCATAACCTGGTTAACGAGTTATGATGGATTTTCCACCCGTGATGATGACAATCGAAATCCATAGCTATTGCATTCTATCTATTGACTGGTGCAAAAATGCATTCATCGACTGAAATTCTTTATATACAGCTAGTTTGATAAAGTAATCACTTTAGTATATAGTTTCCTGATCCTCTACGATTTCAAGTTGGCTGCACCTGTGTTCAGTTTTAAAATCCAAATTCATAAATCAGTAATTTTTCTCTGAAGCCTCTTCCTTACACCTGTGACCACTGTTGAGTCCTTATGTCATAAATTATAAACCTAAAAACCAACTCAATGTTTGAACACATACTAAATATATAAAGATGAAATTGGGAACTCATGTCTGCAGCACAATCAGGTAGTAGAAAAAATGAGGAATCAATTCTCTCAAAGACAGTTCCATATACCCCCTTGTGAGCCATGTGAAATGAAATGCATGGAGCGATGATGATGGACGGATGTGAACTTGTGCAACTTGTTTATCGAGAATGACAGCGATACAGAGATACATATTATTACCAAGACTGTAAACTAAACTATAGTAAGTTAGATTGATTCTTATAGCAACTTACAACTTATAGAATCTACACATTGTACTAACTTACTCCAACTGGATAAGAAATGAATGGCCTGTACGTAGGAAATGTAACTAACTGGGAAAAGACACACAGTATGATAATGTAACATGCATAATATGATTATGCATGGACAACAACAGAGTTCAGAGGATAACTTATTCGGTCTAACTGGGATCCCCTACTAACTAGCAGCCAAGTAACAATCATCATTGTTGATTAAAGATTAGGCAAACTAGTGTCTTGCAGAAGAGAAAAGTCAAATGATAAGACAAGACAAGTACTGACGGACTCACTTGACTTTCCTATCGCAGACGACATGACAGCCCACAGTATAAGTCAGCCAGTCACTAACTAACTAACTAACCTTGCTTGGCTGCATCATGAATGTATGCCTGTACAATCTATACCTACCACCATGAACTAAACGTAGAGAAAAAAAGGTATAAGTGGTTGTGTCCAACAATATTTACTCATGTAGTCCTATATGGTAATGTTCATTCAGCGCCATGATGTCACAATGATTGTCAACTAGATAGCATTCATTTGTTTTTTATTTGCTTAGTCTGCTCAAACACAATGTTTCCTTTAAGATTAGACTTTTAAATTCACCATTGTTCTTCCTATAGGTTAGCCATAGGCAGGGAAAAAGTTGTACGACTGTGAAGGATGTTGGCAAGTGACAACTGGACTATTTCATCCTGTTGGGAAAAAGAGGACAACATTCTCAATGAATGTATGCATGTGTATATGAGGAGGACATGTGAGGTCTTCATTTCAAGGTTTCATTCACATATTTGCATTTCAGCAGGTTGAGTGAAAAAAATCCATCCCAGTTGAGGGTTGTGTGTGTACAATAGGCAATGTTATGTAGTAATGATTACTATTCGCACGATAAAAGTTGAGCAAGCTTGACCCGACATCTTACAGCGTTAAGCACAATTTGGTTTGGAACATGTTTGTAATGAGAAAAAAAAAGTTGAATTGTTTAGGTTTTTTTTAGTTTGTTTCATTCTTGGTTTAAATATAGGGTGTGGACACATAATAACCACCATTGGGAAAGTAAAACTAGAACAAGAGTGTAAAAACTTGTGGTGTGCATGCACACTGTTGTGCTACAGTTTTCATTTGTACTAATTAAATGGGATTATTTTGGTGAAGGAGAGAGAGAGATGAAGGCTTGATACACCTTTACACAATTATTTTCAAGTTTTACCAGTGGAATTGCGTTTTTGTGGCCAAGCACGTTATCAGAGAAAACATATGCTCAAGTCCAACTAGCATAGATTTAAGCTTTTAACAACTTGGCGTGCATGTGAACTGCTCCCAAAGAATTCGAGCAAAGCAACCGAATTCGTTTAATTGAAGGGAGGCTTTCCCGAGCATTTTTGAGTTGAGCAGTTAGTTATAGTTAGAGCTGCTATGTTACGTGTACAAATGATAGTGGCTGCTAAAATTCTTGCACGATATCTTCATGACAGCTGTTATCTAATCGCAATCCTTTCAACCCATTGGGTGCAACTTTTGAAATGGGGAACTAAACTAATAGTTTGTTATTTTCTTGGAAGAAAGTACACGTCCAGTGTAATCTGGAACAGTTATGTCCTAAACCAAATCATAGGGTTTGGTTTGAGTAACTAAATGAATCAGATAAATAAACCATTGCTCGTGTTTACTTAACATCAACAAAAATACACATGCATCCACATGAAAGACTATGATTCCAAAAAATCTAGTTAAAATCACCGTTTATTTCCCCATAAGAAAGCAAAGTATACCCAAAATCAGGCCACAGAAAATTTTCTTTGCAGACTCAAAGTTTGTCGTACATGAAACCTCAAAAAGCATTTATATATTTCTCAGACTGTGCACACACATTAAATTGAACCCAAACTTATCGATTTTCAAGCTTATCACTCTCCCCTGAAACTCCCCATAAATAACTAACTCAAAATCTATTAACTCTTGAAATCATGAATGGCAGGGCTGACACAAACTCGGTAAACCCGTATAATGTAGTGGATAGGAAGGCGAGGACTTGAGAACAGGACCACGAATGGAGTTTGTGTCAGGTAAAAAAATACAAAGGACACAACTCCACAGAAAAGATACGTTGATCGGCCAGTGATTAGTTGAGCATGTCAAGCTAGTAAATGGATGAGAAAGTGTGTATGGACAAGAGTAGAAAAGGAGACAGATGAAAAGTATTAAGCAGAGAGGGCAAGCTCCATACATTACTACATTGGACAATGCATTATGTATACAGGAGACACAAACACGTACGCATGCAATGTTTTAGGCTGCCAAAGGGATGAAGAAGGGAAAAAAAGAGAAACAAGGTTTGCCCATTAAAGTGTCCCCAAAGTATCAGTGTCTCAATCTGGAAGACTAATGAGTGTCCAACTCCATGGGTGTGGTCTCCATTTTCTCCAGAATAGGAGCAACCAACACTTCCTCACTTGCACTATTACAAATCCACCCTATAAGTCAGTTAGAGTTAGAAGCTCTCCTGAGCATCCCAAATAAATCTTCCCGTTCTCAATCCCATTCATATTATTATGGCTGGCTGCATAGTTAGTTACTATAAGTTAGCTAGTTAGCCAGTCAGTATCATATGTATGTACATAGATAGCAACTGCCAAACTAACAAACTAACTAAAACTATGTCCAACATGTAACTGCTATTACATCCTATAGTATCCGCTGGACTGTGTAACAGACCAAGTAACTAACTAGGGCTGGCCTAATGATGTATTTCAATCATTTACCATGTATATGGAAACTTGGTCGCAGATAAAAAATACAATGTCGTCTCTACATGTTCACAATTACAGTAATGCATGGGCCATTATTATTTGTTCTTGGGGATTGCATTATTATCAACAACATGTTCACAATTCTTGTATGCAACACATGCGATTCCATTCATTCATTGACTAACCAACCAAGTTACATACTAACTAACTATAGACAATGTATATGGTGATGGCTGAGCTCATTAGAGCTCTGTGTATTTTTTGAACATTGGTCATTCTTGACAACAAGGTCAGTTTGTAGCTAATTGCTTGGGCTAGTTGCCAGCATTTTGTATATAGTTACAAGACTTGTAATGAGACAACTCATAATCACAATGCTATCACGGAATTTGAACCTGAAGACATTAAACTCATGTTAGGTCAGTGTGCTAACAAACAATGTATGGATGATCCCTATCCTTATAACTTTGCTTGCTGAATGCTACTGATTAACGCCAAATGAACCTGTGAGAAAATTTTTGTGACAGACAGTCAAATGTTGCACTTTAGGGGACAGATCGTTAAGACAGACGTGTCCCATTTGTACTGGAATTTCTGGTCATCAGAAAAGAATCAATCAGTCAAAAGCTGCCAGATCATATCCCTTGTTTCTAAAAATGGTGAGTTTTGTTTCCCCAAAGTTGGAAACCCGACCAAAGAAATATCCCATATGGGCTAGCTGAATGCAAGTTCATTCGGGGGCTAATGATAATGTGCAGTTAATGAACATGGGAGAAGGGAATGCAACATGTTTGTCAACAAGTGAATGTCATTTGGTTGAACTTGTTTGATTTCCATGTGAGCGACTGAGTGAGTGAGTGACTCACTACTCTGTTAGTTTTCCTCTGGTAGATACAAGTTTCAGTTTGTCCCTGTGGAGTTAACTCGGAATATTGTTATTATTCTATTTGGGAGATGGAAATCACCTTAGAATATGTCGTGTAGACAAACATGATTATACATGTGGACACTGATGATAATAATGGCAATGGGAGTTGAAAACTGCTCCCATAGATAGATACTTTTATATGCTCTTAGTTAGTAGTTTAACTAATGTCCAGCAGAACATACACATTGTGGTGTGGAACAACAAACTTATCCATGAAAAACAAAAACATGGTTTCTTATCTCTCGTGAATCGCTATTGACCTTATAGATAGAAGGAAATAAATATAACATAAAGGAAAAGTTGATAGTCAGTTAGTTACTAGCTTGACTTTTGTAATACATAAGATACGGACAACTGATTGTTAGTTAGTTTGGTAGGATCGATAGATACTAACTAACTAACTAACTGACTATTATAGTAATCATTTGTGTGTCTGCATGTTTTCTCTTGTTGCACCCATGATGCCCAAGTTGTCATCTATGTAGTATCATGTATGTTTGGAACCCATTGTGTGGTGAGATGGCATGGACATGGTTTGGTGAGTATGAGCCAACTAACTAATGTGTACAAACAAACATATGCAAAGCAACCAAATAGAGCAGAAAGACAATGAAGTGAAACTAATGTTCCACTCATTCGATTGTGACTATGAAAAATTACATTGTGTCAAGTGAGTCGCATTCACGTCTCGTCGCATCATGTGGGGGGTAATTCCTCTATGTAGCCAGTTAGTTAGTTAGTTTCCATGCGTATAGTTAGTAAATATAACACGGTGGATTTGTGCTGGGTAATAAGAATAAGCTGGCAACAGACACTGACTCCGTTTTCTTATTATTATTGTCTCATGCTCATAATGATGACAAAAGCTCACACTTACTTATCCCTAAAAACAAATGGCTAGCCAAATCCTTGATACTATTAACCAACCAAGTAAGTAACAAACTAACTAGTAGTAATAATCCTCTACTAAAATCTCAGTCAGAGCTCACTGGGTCATAAAGTGAAAATAAGTACAGGAAAAACCAAACGTGAGCAATGCTATATGACCCTTATTGAATCCACTGTTGGCTCCTTTAAATCCTTACAGACCATTAAAATTAATACCGAATGGGCAGCCCGTCTATAGTATGTATGTAACTTATACCCAGTAGTAGATAGTTATTTGGTAGACAGTATTACTTACTTACTTAGCACCTTTTGGCACATTTCTACCATTTCTCGACAGTGAACTACTAATAAAATTGAAAGAAAAAATATTATTGAGAGGATCAGATGATGCCTTGATGGTTCCATGTCCATACACACAGAGAGACATCGTAAAAATCGAGTATAATCTTGCTACTAACTAACTACGACTGTAGTGTGTACAATGTAATGTTAGATAGAAGCCATGGGTCGTATGTCTTTGGTCCATGGCCTCCTGGAGCCCACTTGTGTTTTCTATCATTTACGTACAAATCAAGTGAAAAGGAAAAACAAAAGGCCCCTGGTCGCCTTACACAAATCCTACATGACTGACTACACACAACAAACACATAGGGAGCATAAATACTTGTGTTTTTAACTCTCATTAATGCACTTACCAAAAACGATCTTAGTTAGTTAGTTAGTCCAGCTTGGTTAGACCCTTGGCTATATACTGGTTATTAGTTAGTTAGTTAGTTAGTAGCCACTGACTACTTTGTGGAGTCCTTGGGTTGACATGTGTTAGGGTCATTTGAGGAGTGCATTTTTTTGAGAGCTGGTTGCCGTCGCACGACCGACTAGACGGCGACCAAGAGACTTGATAGGGATCGCATTCTGCTTCCCAATGTGAGTGAGCAAGCAACATAAGCTGCTGCTGTTGCTCTCTTTTGGATTCTTAGTCAGTTTAGGCCACAAACTTATACATTGTTGTCATTGGAGTTCCTCCCTCAGCTTTTGTATGCTAATTACCTAAGGCTGTACATGAAACAATGCTCACTGCTGCCACCTCATTACGTTTCTCTTAATGAACACTACAGCTGTCAGCTATTATTACCTCCCTTCAAGACTTGTGTGAGCCTATAGTGTTGCCACTGCATTAGTTTGTGAGTTAGTTTATAGTTCCAAATTTTCATCTATATTCAAACGGAATGACTTTGGTGATGAGATTCGGTCGTTATTCCAGGCAAGGGGAGCAGAGGTCACAAACAAAAGCACAGGACCCAATTTCATTAGTTAGTTAGACTTTAACCTTAGGTTTGTTTGTAAGTCAGTAAGTTATGGTGGTGATGCTGATCGTGGTAATGATCCTTTTCCAAATTGGCTTGTTGGCTGGATGACACAAGTCTGGCTCAACAAAAGGCAATTATGGGAGAAAGCCATGGGTTCAAGTGATTTCCTCACTCACTATAAGTGTGCATTGATAATAAAAAACGAGAGGGTTGAGTTAGAAATAATGAGCACTAATCACTGAATCAAGAGCTTTGCTTGTGTATCTTGTTTTGTTCTATTCATTTAATTAATATGTGAGCAGAAAACAGAAGCATTCGTTTGCACTTTGTACTGGAAACAAAGAAATCAATGAAGAGTTTTTCAGACTATTTATTTAGTTAGATTTTTTTGCCAATGCTAAAATCAAGTCAGTGAACTATTTGGTAGCAAACTATTTGTGCATTTGTTTTTCTGTAACCTTGCAGGGAACCCTTATTTAGCCGGTTGAGTTCACACCCACGGAAAATAAAAGTCTACTATGCAATGTCTAGTCACTAATTTATTGCACGTTACTGTGCAAGATGACTACAAGTAAAAAGTTTTAGATAGCTAGCCATGGCTTTAGACGCAAAGTGGATAGTTGTATAAAAGTATCGTATACACATACATCTATTTACATTATGAGTGCACATGTGTTTCTTCAAGTCTTTGAACGAACATAGTACATACGTAAAGTTCATTCATGTACACATGTTCAGGATTGTATGAGAGAAGAGTAACAGTAATCACAATCATAAGTGAATAATTTAATCAGAGACAAGATGCAGTTCTTGTCTCACCTATCAGATATGGAGATCGTTAAAGTACTCGACATCTTGACACTAACATTCTATGACACTACGAATTTGACACTTTATATATTGCGCGGATGCGGACCATAGTAAACTTTTTTCTTATGAGACGTTTTCTAATGGTTGCCAGCTGAATTTTAGAATCTCATATGGTTCAAAGGCAATAAAATATTAACTCGTCATAAGATGCTGGTGTGCTGTAGTACTTATTTACTATAGTCACACTTTGTAACTTGGGGATATCGTATCTACTTTCCCTCACCGCGTGAGTTAAAAAAAGCATATCTGAATATTGACATAACTTGAAAATTTCAAATTTTTGTGATTTAAATTACTTATATTTAAAAAACAGTGGTCATTCAGATAGTTACGAAGAGTGAGTGACAATGCTTTAAAATAAGTATTTGAAATTATTTTTCTCCCTAGTGTGCGTGTCAATGGGCAATTTTTAATGTTCCAACATGATAAACTAGAAAAAGAAAAAATTGAGATGACATAGACTCGGAAACTGTTTGTTACAGAAACACAGCGGGATATATTTGATGTACTGTGGCGAGTATACTTGTCAAGTGTAAGTCAACTTGAGACATGATGCTATTACTAGGGTACATAATGCATAGCGGAAAACATGTTGTTGCGAAGCAAACATAGGAGTATGTTACGGATTTTACGAGCAGTAGCACATGTGAGTGACTAATTTTACACCTGTTTTCTTGCAAATGTCAACTACACAGTTGAAGACCATAATTTTCTTCCCACAACCTAATTCATTAGACAGTCTATGGTTGCATGGAAAATATAGTCAGTTACTTACAAATAGTTCAATCTCAAATTGAGCCACTTATTGTTGAAAAAATGACATTTTCTTCATTCATTCATTCATCTTGATTTTATTTTTAAAAGTAAAAGTAGGTTTTAATTATAAATGTATATTTAAAATTAATCATCTTGACTGATGAATGCATTAAAAAAATAAAAAAAGTTTGATTAACTTTCGAATCGTTTAATCTTTTGGTGCAAATACATAATAAATTTAGTAAGTCTTGCAGATATCAACGCGGACAAAAGCACTGCAGCAGATGCAGTCTATTGGTCAATACCTGAGTGCAATTAAGTCATGTACAATTCATTGCGATGTTGCGCTCCAAGAAAATCCCCTAATAATAGGATATTACCAAAGGATTTAGCATCATACACTATTTCAGGAAGGATGATTAGCAAATAACTGGCTAGAGCTCGAAAAACCATCTATTAGTTAGCTGCAAAGTCCCAGTAAGTAATCTTAATAGAGTAACAGCTCTGCAATGTTTGGCAGCCAATGTTGTCCGCAGGATTAGAGCCAACGAATAAATCACATAGTGACCAGGAAATTCTGTTTAGGGTAAACCTTAATGTGGCCAAAGGAGGGGTTTAATCCTGACTATGTCAACTTTGGCAAGACAAATGGACTGGCTGTGATAAATGTTTGTCGCCCTGCACTGGGCAAAGACCAACTTCCCATCTAATGAGATTTTCAAACTCCTCTGTGTATTTTCTGTGGCATACACTAGCTTCTGTCAGCTATATGATTGTCACTCAACTGTGAGAGAAAACTAATTTTAACCTTTTAGTTTTCAGCACTTGTACAATGTGTGCGCATTTTAGTATGAGCCCTGTTACATAAAACGACCAGAGTGTGTAGACCACAAAACCCAACGAAGTGCTTTCCATGAAATTTTGATTGATGGAGTTGTCCACACAGGCTTTCCACACTGGCTAATTCTTTTACTCTACTAAATTCAGAATATTTAGTAGCAAACTATTAAATATCTAAGTAAGTAACTTAACAAATAATACACTACAGCACAAGTATATCATAAAAAAATGCATAGTGAACCAAAGCAGCGGTTAACTCAACTGAAAAAATGCAATTGACTGCAAAAAAGTCATGATAAAAAAATCTCTAGAATCCCATAGTTCACTCACTTCATAGTATCAAGCGCAACTTTTTTCTCCAAATACCCAATCACGACCCACAGTACACTCCAAGATTTTATGTACTTCCTATTTGCTTTCGGCATCCACATTTATGGGCACCAAGGAACAAGTACTATGCATTCAAGCCACACAGAATCCATATATACGAGCTTTAAAAAACTGTATAGAAACAACCATCACGCAATGTTCATTTGTCACTGGAGGAATTCCATGTCATTCATATAGGAATGTTCAAACAAAAAGACTCCCCATGGATCGTCTGTCTACTAACTATCCTCCTCTTTTAATTTTTGCAATCCTCCATTCAAAAGAATTGTCTGAACAACAAAACGTAATCAAAAAACGCTCTACTGATTCCGCTTATATTAAAAACCCTAAACTCTCAGTCAGTCAGTGAGTTGGAAAAAGTAGACTTTATCATCCCACATGACTATCATTTAATTTCAATACAGCTGTTCAGACTCCTTACTGACTTTGTTCACACAATTAAATTAACCGTAACAGATCTACCTATTCTGTACAGACAGACAGACTTAAGCTCATCCATTAGCGTTTTTTTGTGTGCATGTACAATGTAATGGTGAAGACACCTGTTGTCTCCTTCTATGAAATTATCATATAGGTGTTTAAATGGAACCAACCACATAATAGTTTGTCCATCGTCGTCGGCTAATGACAAAGTCAACAAAGTTCCATCACTATTGATCCAGGGACAGTCCTTATAGTTATAGTCAACAGTCTTAGTTAGTTAAACAATTGTATCATCGGCGGCACTTTTGCTGCTTCTTATCGTCTCATTATTATTGAGTAATCCTCTGCTCAGGTAACAATCCCAGCCGACAAACACTCTTGTGTGCATGTTATTACTTCTATTAGTCGCACACACACAAATACACATCTGTATGTACACAATGGTTTCCTTATCACCTTCGGAGGTTCTCACTTAAACATGATCAAAGTCTAATATTTGAAATCACTCATTGCGCGTTCCTTTTTTATTCCCCTTTGGTTCACTTCCTTATGCCATGCTTTGTACATGCAAATTAATTTGCGATTCCGATCGCTTGATGATTAGATTTCCTTAGTTGGACAGTTAATTAGTTAGGTTAGTTATTTAGTAAAAGGATAGGTCACTGTTTATAAATTCCTGTCGACTCTACTTATAGCAATTAAGATTGACTTAGTGTTGGGAACATTGTAAAAATCTCGTTGTACTAGTTGAAAGCCAATTGCACATTTTGTGCGTACATGTTCGGCATGCGTGCATATTTCAACTCAAGCTACTTCATATGGTGAGTATTTTAACGCTGTTCTATAAAATATATTTTAAGTTATAAAAGTGTGGACAGGACTATGAGATCACGGAAATCAAAAATTGAGGGATTGGAATACAGCGATGAAATCATGAGAGAGTAAATATCCATACGCGAATTGATTGTAAATAGAACATTGGTAAACAAATTGAAAGAATCTGTGTTATTTCAGTCCCGTAGATAAGCCCATATATAGAATCGATGAAATTGATTTCCAGCCCTGTAGACTGTATCAGCATAAAGGGGAAAAAATAACAATCACATTTGTGATTGTATGACCATTATGTAAGCAAAGTTGAGTCTTGGCTGTCAAGATAAATCGAATGTGACGATTGAATGACAGGTTGACAAACAATATAATGTCGGCACTAAAAAAAATCACAGTACAATGAAATATTTTATGTGAAGCACCTGAGAAACCAGCTAACTCGACACTTTTAATGCACTGGTCATGTTTGACCTTTACTTTGGTCCCAGTTTACATTTGCAGTTCCATTTGTCCAAAAAATGAGATGTTGACATCAGCAGTACTTGAACATTATGTAAATGCTTTTACATTTGTTGGAAACCAAGTTACCGGCAAAATTCAATCAAAATCACTGATGATTAGTGTGCTACTTTCAATGTACACCAAGATTGTTTTGTCACCCTGTTTATTCCAGTTAGAACACAAAATGCCCGACCATTTGGATTGTATATCGTTATCAATGCTCATGTAACATTTCCTACACTGATGGATACATCATGAAAGTCATATAACCCTGATCAATAATCGCGGTAAAAGAAGCACAGAGGTTGACAAATCAATACTTTTGCCACCACCATTGTATAAAGCAAGCATACATAGCTGTATGCTCGTAACAAATACACATGTTCAACACTCTAAAAGCCTTTAGTTTGTGACGCAACATGAAAAATCCATATCATCGATAACTTTCTAACATTGTAGTACACATGAGTCTAAAGAATTGAAAATCGTGAAACATGGTTCCATTTTTTTCCCTGAATTTGTCGTGTGTCGTGACTGGATAACATTGAATGGAAAAAAGTTAGCTTCGTAGCTAGTCAGTAAGTAAGTAACTACTATAGTACATTGCATGCTTTATTCCATAGCAGAAAAGTTCAACTTGTATCACCGGCGACATGAAACTTTGCACACATTCTAACAAACTGCCGTAACAAATATACCTTGTAGAAGACTGATAACACACGTAAGGTGCACTTTAAGTTAGCTTTAGTGCTGACTTGGCAAAAATATTTCATGTTTGTAACTACATTTGTCTCCATCCCCGTAAAGAAATCATGATGGCATTTCTTGTACAACGCACACACTACATATACGGACTGATCAACTGTAGCAAAGAAAACAGTTCTAGCAAAAATGGATCACATTTGAAATGGGAAAATAAAATTCCTGAGAGTGGGATCCAAATGCAATGATGTCTCTAATACACATGGTGTAAGCAATATTGGTTGCTGGCATCACATTTTTAGGGAAAGAGAACCCTACAAGCTTCCCTTTTTTATGCCAAGGTTCATAATAAGCGAGCAACTGACTGAGTGAGTGAATGAAAATCCCTTTTGCTGACTCTTCTTGAATGCATCTCTTGTGTATATGTGAACTGTTCACTTTATTCGAGTCAGTGAGACAGCTCTATAAAAAAAGAGGGTGAGAGCAGAGTGAGTGGTTCGTGCAGCACAAGAGAGTAAAATCGATCGGTTAAACCGTCTTCTATTGTGACATTTTGACTCCAACGGACCGGAGATCAACTCTATTCAGTTTGTGCTAAACCACTGGCACTTACTTACTTACTCACCAACCGGCATTGCCAGAATAGGTTCCCAATTAACTGTAGCGTAGTTAGTTAGTTAGTTACGAGTCTACTATTTCCTTTAGTTTTATTCCCAAGGTAAAGCATTTTCTCAAATAAAGGATCTTGGTTAGTTCCTTACTTACTAGCTAACTTAACTTCTAGGTAGGTAACTAACTAACTAACTATATACTCCGATTCTAGGTTTCCATACTGTAAGAATGATCGTGTTAAAGGAACGGAGAAACAGATGCTACCTAATTGTGTACCATTGCCTAGCCACCTCCATAAATTCTCACATCCCATCTTTCTTTTCTCCCTGTGTCTTCCGTGTTGACAAAAAATGTCACAAAGATGGAACGGAAAAGGCAATTTCAAAACTTTATTTCCTTTCTTATCATGTTTAGACTTTAGTGTGTACACAGTTTTGTGGGTTAACTATAGCAAACCTTGCATTTGTCAATATGGTCTTACCCATGATTTATTTACTTCAATTTTAAATAAAAGATATAAGCATAGTGATTTCATTATTAGTCAGTTACCAAATTTTCGGTAAAAAATTTTTCCCCCTACAAAAAATCTAGACTCGCTATTTCATTTCCTCATTCAAGATATAAAAAAAATGCCTACAGCACCAAAAAATGTACAAGGCACTGCTCCTGTCACGTTTCAATATACCAAAGGGAAGCTACTTTGAACCGCAAGGGTTAAAAAATAAGATCCATAGCTTGCCTGCACACTCAAAAAATAATACCACAAATTCAAGTGGCTCTTAAGTATTAACCCTTGCAATCATAACAATACCGAAAGGAGAGGGAATGAAAAAAGTCCGCTTTTTAGCTCCACTAGTCAACTTACGGTTCACAATACTAGTGACGCGTACAGTAATTGAGCTAATGAATCTTCAAAACCCAAGATAAGTACATTTTGATGAATGCATGACTGCGTTTATCCGCTGAAACTTTTAACAAATGTGAGTACCCACAGGCAATATGGATTTGACGCTCTGAAAGTATAAACTAACTCTTCCATTGATTAAGCAATGATGATTCTCCCATATGCTTACTAATAACAATGCTCCAAACACAAGTAAATATTATGCTCTGAAATGAAAGGCAGTTAATTGGACTTGTCACGACTCTCTTTCTCTTTATTAGCACATTTAAGCAGCTCTCATTAGTTATAGAGAGTTAGTCATAATATAATAATCATCGTCGGACTTACTTGCTAACTTATAAGCTAACTAACTAACTAAACCATATTGGTACAATCCATTCAGTCGTCCACATTCATACGCTGTAACATTATTATAGATTGGCAGTAGGTAGAAGTTACAATAGTAAACGTGAAATACAAAGAATTTTTTTAGACCACAACAAACACAAACTGTTACTTTACAAAAGGACGAACGAGTGTGTACATTTATAGTACTATAACTTATCATTTACTCTAAACAATAGTCGCAATCATTCCTTTCGTTTCATTTGGTTGATTCAAAGAGATTGTCTTCTAAAACATTATTAGCAAACTTAAATAATTTTTACACTCACTCTTTTTTTTCAAACATGAATAACTCAAAATATGTTATGTATAATATGTGTCACTGCGTATATAATATATTACTAATAGTTAGTAGATTTTTCTGTACATGATCTGTGTGAAATAAAACATAATATTTACTTAACATCATCATTACACTGCATATAAACTACTCATGTGTGTAACAGTTCAAATATTATGGGTGGATCAATCAGTGGGGATCTTAATATCCATTTTTCCAGTGGCACAACAGTAGCGACAGTAATGAACATGATTACCATTACTATTTATATTCCTTTTGTGTGTGCCTTTTACAATAGTTGAAATCGTATCGGTATAGCTGGAAACTCCCTAACTATTTTTTTTTTGTTCAATAAATGCCTGGATATTTCTTTTGTGTGCTTTTATCACAGGATTGGTCACACACTACTGTAAACTGGTTTACTAACAAACATTCTGGGAAAAATAAAAACAACTGCGATTTTTCCTACTATAACAATAATAATCATACCGCACATTAATATAGTCTGTGGATGGCTCACTGGGTTTTCATCTGGACACTCACAGTACAGCATAAAAGAAGATGAGTTTCGGATCCCTTCCTATATATGATGAATCTTTGGACCTCTTGTGAAGGGCTCCTTTAAAGTGTTCTGATCCCTTACATACTCGTATCAGTTCGCCCCTTCCTCTTATCTGCTATATACAAGGTCCATCTTTTCCATAGCTAGGACACTACTGGGCTATAGACAAAAGCCTCCTGATGAGCTGCCAAAGTAAACAATACAAAATGTTCATTATTAGCATTACAATCGTCCCTTCACAACAACCAAATGTATTCATGTCAAGCTCCTAACTAACAAACTCATCAATGGTTTCTCAAATGGATACACAACTGATTGACTTCAAATTCCCAACTAACTAACTAACCAACCAACAAAGTTATAATGCAGCACACTTTTTTCCCATCAAAACCACATAGTTAGTCATTAGTATACTAGGTTGTTTACACAGTAAAACTAAACCACTGTTTGGAAGCAATTCCAGAATCTTTAACAAGTGTTTTCAAGGTCTAAACCTATGATACACGTTTTTCTTGCATAGTCAGTCACACTCTGTCAGTTAATTACCATCATACTATTTCCCATAAAAATTATTTGCTAGATTTAACTACAGAGCCATTGAACACATCATTAGAGCCCCTTTCTGTGTACAAAAGTGCACAATGCCAAGCAAACATTTGAGAATGTCAAGTCATTCGCTCTGTAATACTAATATGTACAACCTGCCACTAACTTGGTGACTTGACTTCAATGCCACACAAATAAATGTAACTAACTACCAGAAACATGATGCTCAATTGCATTGTGCACACATTATATTATTGACAAGATGGATTTGATTATTTATAAAAACGGCAATAACAGTCAATGTGAGCATACCAATAGACGATGACAATCATTATAATCTCTTTTACTCCCTATACTTCTCCTTCAAATGTAAATAAACTTCAATAATCATAATAATAATGCATGTGATTGATCAATGAGACTTGTCTAGAATGATGATGCCATTTTATCATGCATCATCTCAATGTCGTCCCGTAGTAATAATGCGCACTCACCAACAAATCCATTTGGTATGCACATACTAATAATGTTTGCTCTACATCAAGTAGGATACAGACATAGGAAAAAAATCTCTCAAGACTATATTTACATAAGACGTATTACTTAAATGTGTTTTCCCAGTGCTAACTAACTAACTAACTAACTAGACCCACAGTAGAATCCATAGTTAGTTAGTTAGTTAGTTAGTTAGTTAGTAGTCATACAAAATAATTGCATGCTTTTGCAAATATGTACACATGTTCTCAAGTTGATTTGAGTACCATGCTAACAACAACTCTCATTTCATACACATACTACACCATTTACATTACACAGAGTGTGACATTGTAATTCAACCACTTCACTTTGTCATATACGACGTGTACAACATGATCCCTTAGTCAGGCACTCCTGATTCTTACAACAGTGATCAAAGTTCGTGGCTAAAAGTTCGTGAGTCGATGAAAAAACAGAACTAACTAACTAACTATACTAGCTTGCTATTGAATTCATTTGATCATCGACTAACTTATTTATCACACATGAAAAGGAAGACTCATCATTATGCATATCTTGACCAGTGCATAAAATACTTTTAACTATGATCAACTAACTAGTGATACAAAAAAAGAGCCCAAACAACTTTTAAGTGGCTAATGAAAACTTGCTCGAAAAGTGTTTAATCGTGTTATTTCACATTTTTTCATGTAGAACCAAAAATCATGTACATCATTTGCATAGATTTTGTACCCTGTCCAGTTGTAGACTTGTTTTCTGCTAACCAAATGCCCAACCAAGTTACTAAAAAATTATATTTTCTAGCACATTACATTAATAATAACGGGCATGAAATGCCTAATTACGATCAATTAACTTCACAGTTTACACAGTGTGTACATTGTTGCAAGCTACATGACGAGCTACAATATTGTTAGCCGTGCTAATGATACCATTAATGAAAATTATAGTCCAATTCTTGCGCAGTGCGCCTAAATGCAGGAGTCAGTGAGTGTATACTGCTCCTGTAGATAGATACGCATCTATTTAGAATCCGTGGGATGCATGTATCCCACAGAAGAATAATATAATCATATTATAATATCTTCATTATTTTTCACTGCCTGTCTGTCTCACACTCGACCGCTTTAGTTACACAACCTGTCTGTCTTCCTCACCATTTCCTATCTAAACTATCATCTTTGTCGTTTCAACTCGTCAACTCAAACTATACATTGTTTCACTCGTTCATCTTAAAAGCTTATACCAACTTATAATATATTTAGAATCTACAGCTCACAATAATGAGATCACCATCTTTAATGCCTGGCCTGCCCATAGTTTCAAAATTGAATCCTTATATAATAGTTTGTTAGTTTGTCTAGTTGACTGACTACTGTTTTTTTCTTCCTTTGCCCCTTTTTTATGCTAACTAACTAACTACACTCTTATGTAATAAACTTAATATCATTAGCTTCACGCTGACTCTGCTTGATAGATAAAAACAAAAATGGGTAGCTTGGTAATCCAATGAATATGCATCCAAGTAGCTCTCCTGCCTAAAACTTATTACAGCGTCAAATGCTCACGAGAGTGTGAATTAATTAGGATTAGTGCTAGCCAGAGAAATTTAGTTAGAAAACTTGTTTCGTTTCACGTCTACAATGCCACACTCACATTCAATACAAGTAAACCAGTTTGCAGTAACGCATAGGATCAATCCTTGGAGAAATAATGCATAAGTGACTGACGGAATGTAAATGGTTTCCCAGTTTCTCTAAAGTCGTGCAAAACAACAAGTTCAATAGCTATTTTATCTAAATAACATGGTCTGTCGGTAGCGGATTTTACAACATTAGTTTACAAAAGAACATTTACCGCTGTAACAAACTTTGTGTAGTACATAAGCATAGTCTTATATTGCATATAAAAACAAAATCCTGCATATCAATACACTCTACTTCAATCCAATAGTTCAAATTACGATACCAAGCAGCTCCCTAGCTGCCCTAGCACTCAACAAACTCCATTCATTCAGCATACTTAAAGTCTGACTAAACCCAATAATCTTCAACAGTCTCATATGACAGATAAACCAATGAAAAAATAATCCCTACCACCCTGCATACTAACTAACTAACCTTCTAAACTTATAACATATTTATGAAATCAACCATTCATCATCTCCTCCCACTTTTAACACATCTTATTTTAATGCTATAAGTCTTGAGAGTCTTGTAAAAGCTGCACCCATCAAATCACCATCTTACATTCAACAACACATCATTATGTTGACTCTTCCGATAAGCTTTTGGCCTTTCTCGAAAAAAAACACTGTAGATAACTAACTAACTAACTGACTAACCACACTGCATTATTTACTGTATCCAACCAACTGATGAGTTCATTTGACTTTGTCCCTATTTCTTCCTGCATAACTAAAAGAAACGAAAAAATGCAAACTTTTTCTTACCTTTTAAGGACAGGTTTGAACGCAGTGGAGTTCAGGTCAGCTGATGAGTTGAGTGCAGCCACTGAACCACTCGTCCCTGGTGTGAAATGAGATAAGCTACCAGGCAATAGGGGCACTTTGAGATTTGGAGGGGTTTGTGGTGGCGTATCGGTCCCTACACCTTCATTCCCAGATCCCATATGTGGGGGCATAGGAAATCCTCCATATCGGTAGGCAGGAGGTAGCGGGAAACTCCATGAGGAGGATACTGGTACGGGAGGAGGTGGTGGACCCCCTCCATTCATCATACCCGCCGACGGATGGTGAGGATGGCCATGACTACCGCTACTACTACTACTAGAGCCACCTCCATTGCTATGGTGATGATGGTTATTGTACCCTTGAAGATGACTATGGTGCAGTGGGTGATGAGGATTGGACAAAGGGTGATGATGGTGGGGATGATGAGGATTGTTTTGTGGAGGTGGTGGCGGCGTTTTACACGCAGCCGTGTCAGCCAAGGACCAAATCTTTGGTTTTGTTGTGGACGCACAGTCAGACTTGAGCTCTTGACCATCGTGCTTGATTGTATTGTTATTGTTAGGGAGCCCGGGTGAGCTGGAAGGTACGTGAGAGGAATCATTGTCATCTGAAAAGAGAGGAGAAATTCATAATGTGCAATCTATTTCACGGGCAATTAATTCCCACGATAAGGGACTTTGAGCACACAAAAATCGGTGCCAAAAGCAATTATTATTGGTAGACAAGCAAAGGGTGTGAAGAAAATCCTTGGAGTCGACTTCAAAGCATACACATAAACTAATGACAGCAAAATGAAGCATTCTATTTACTATGATCCTAAATCTATACAATATCTGCATTTAATTTGCGTGTTCCTACCAAATTCACATTCATGTTCAAACAAGCTAATCCGAGCTGCAAACAATGATGGGACTCATCCAGTCAGTTCTTTGTAAATAGAGCTAAATAATGTATAAGCAGTAATAATAGTGAGCACAATTAAGTGTCACCCTTTGATTAAAGAAGGATTATGTGGAGACGAATAGCTCATTGAGCCCATGTATTATGAAATGAATACAAGGAGCATGATAAAAGAGCTACTGGTATACAAAAACCCATAATATAGAGTCGAGTCAGTAAGTCAACATTAGTTAGTTAGTTCCCTTTTCAATGGAATTATATCATGATTGTCTCCCTTTGCGATTCACCCTTTGGAAAGCTGATGAAAAACACGTTTAGTTCTTATGCACGACTGAGCGCCATCCAGTAAAAAATAAAAGCAAAAATACATTACTACATTGCTCGTTATATCGTTAATCCTTGATGAAGTATGGCCAAAGGGGAGCCTATATAATCCTCTTTTTATATGGATGTCTCTAACCCTTTTACCCTTTTTCTCTCATTGTCCTCCCATTGCTCATTTTGATAGTTCTGTTGAATACTACTACTACTACTACATGTCCATATACGGAAACACAGAAATTCATTATTTTTTCCTTGTCTTTCTCCCACTCGCTCACTCTGTAACTATAACTAACTAACTAACTAGCAAGTCAACATAATATCTTGCTCCAAGCTTTTGCTCGTTAGCTTTTGTTCTCCCAAATTAAGTCAAGTCACAAAAATAATTTTTCCCTCACTTCATCGTTGCATGTAAGTTTAGATCGTCGTGTGCACAGACAGAGACGACATGTCTTTTATCTTTTTACTGTCCAATGTACAACTCTTGCTCAATTGCAACTCTCACGTAATAGCACAACAGAATCTCATAGTTAGGCCTAAACAGCTGTGGTAATCATACCAAAAGCAACCATCCCTTAATCGCTCTATCTCCAATGTAATCTATCGAGTTATATGGTAAAATGAAAATGCTAGATTACAACAAACTACCAAAGTCCGTGCTTTTAAACCGTTAGCAGATTTTCATTCACTCGTCATTCACAAAACCAACACACACAGATACACCTAACTAACCAATGTCAAATGACAGTCAGTAGTCTCTCGTCATAATAAATGCTGTACAAAAGGTTTTTAATACCAGTCTGTCAGTACGAAACGTTTATACTGATGACAACTAGTCAAACATGACCATTACTATTTACGAGTCTCCATGTGATTAATAATACTACTGGTACAGTACAATTTACTGTCATTACAGGGAAAGAAATTAAAAACGCACGTACTGACTAACTAACCAACCGTCTACCTTTTGAATGAAGTTATTCAGTAATCCAACTCACAACATTGGATTACAATTGCAGATTGAACTGTTAAGCTTCCAAGTCGATAAATCAATCATTGGCAAGCCAACGTATGGCATGAAGCGAGCATTAAGTTGGTTTAGACAATGGACAAAGCAAATATAGCAATCAAACGCAAAAACTTACCATCATCATCTTTAATATCTTCATCATCATCATCCGTTTTGTTCTTGGGCTCCCATGTCATTTTGTTTTCCTTCTTGAGCCTTCTCCTGGCATTGGCAAACCATGTGGAGACCTGAGTGAGTGTCATTTTTGTGATAATGGCCAACATGATTTTCTCCCCTTTGGTTGGGTACGGATTCTTCTTGTGCTCATTGAGCCACGCTTTAAGGGTAGCAGTGGACTCTCTTGTAGCATTTTTGCGACGGGCAGCCAAATCGTAACCACCTCCATATCTGTTGTGGGACATGAAAAATTTATGCATGAGTTTAGCAAGAAAACTTGTATTGTCTTTTCTCACGACATGGAATTGGTTGGGACTCTGCCATTTTTACAAGGGCACTTTTTTATGTTCCCTTGCATATAGATGAGCAAACATAACGTATTAAACTTTTATTGCAAAATCCAACAGGAATCAATAAAGTTGCCAAGTTATTCTTTTTTTACTGCATTTAGTTAGTTAGCCAATGAAATGCTGATAATGTCAACGAAACATTTGGACATGTCATGCTATTGTTATTACAAGTTTAGTAAACACTCGTAAAATCACATTTATGGGAGGACACTGATTGATTTCCACATTACCATAATAATACATAAAGACATGCTCATTTATGGCATCAAATGAATGGGTAGGTAAGTAGCTCCAACGCAGATAAAAGGCAATGTTCTCTAAACACAAGTATAGTAAACACCATTTCATAAACTCTTAATGAGATGGATGATTATCGTAATGAGCGTTTAAATTTAGTATGCACGCTCATTACAGAGTCAATAGCGCGAGGTATTTTTTGAGGCGAAATGGGCAGTCTGATACCTACAGTATTTGCATACGCACTTGTTCCCAAGCAAGTTTTCAGTTTCTATAAAAAGAGCACTTTAGTTCACACCTTGTCGACAGCTCGTAAAAATTTTGTTATGCATGCACTATTAATTGCGAACTAGATAGTTTTTTAGCTAGCACCATTTTTATAGATCCAAACACTAGACATATAGATTTTTATAAACTCAAGGTAGGTCAGTTTTGTGCTTAACAAACAAAGTCATAAAATCTTGAAAATTTTTCATAGATTCTCATCAGCTCTAACCTACTCGTTTTATAGATGATTCCATGCATACAATTTGTTTCTCATTTTTTCAGTCAGTCTAACTTAATTGACTTGATTTAAGAACACATTATAGTGGATATTCATTTTTTTCACTTTTTTTTACAAAAACTCAAACAGCTAAATAATACTCAACTCTGCCCTTTAAACTTTTCTATTCCAATCCAAAAGCTCCATTCATTTGATTGTTAACGATCAAAACTAAACATAACTACCTAGGTGAACCAAAACTACATAATATGCACGTGATACAGCAGATGATAAACAAAATAGTATGATAAGCATGTCAGATGCATTCCTGAACTGTGGCCAGACTGGAGACAGACGATGATCATGTTATTATTTGTTTTTGGCCAGTTAGACGGACGAATCCTTCTTGCTTTTTTTAACAACCAGCGTGAAACACGGAGAGAGAGAAAGAGACAACCCTTTACGTCGTTTGATTTGTCCCCTGCTGTGACCCCCACTTAAAACCGCTCCCCTTAATGTATTTCCTTCCTCCAACTCCCGCTTCCGTTGGTTACCCGGGCATTTCCGAGTCACACACGCTATTATATCAGGCCACATCTTTCTCGCGTACACAGAAAGTAAGAAACTTTTCTAAAGTGCTCGCTCACTCTACTTTCTCTTACTCTATCCCTCTAATAATGGATTTTATAT
>Ga0210040_10002882_pt1 | contig 23764 bp, 10 predicted proteins | sample CryGeyCG12114_NA_FD_185462 | JGI IMG/M metagenome (GOLD analysis project Ga0210040, IMG submission 185462) | Groundwater microbial communities from aquifer - Crystal Geyser CG19_WC_8/21/14_NA (SPAdes) (version 2) | ecosystem: Environmental > Aquatic > Deep subsurface > Groundwater | place: USA... | reverse complement strand
AGAATGGATCGACGACCCCACGGCCCCAGACGCCCTCTCCCCCTCCCCCGCCCGCCTCAACGAAGCAATCGCCTTCATCACGACCTACCTCCCCCACCTCGACAAGTCCGCCATCGACCTCGACTACTGCGGGATCCGGCCCAAACTAGGGAAGACGAGCGGCACCGCCGGCCCCACGTTCGCGGACTTCTATATCAAGGAGGAGAGCGACGCGGGCTGCGACGGGTTCGTGAATCTGCTGGGCATTGAGAGTCCAGGCTTGACCAGCAGTTTGGCGATCGCGGAGTATGTGGCGGATTTGCTGTATGGGAGTCGGAGTCAGAAGGGGAGGAACAAGGACGTTGAAGAGGCGAAGAGGAGGGGCAGGGAGGGACAGCGGAACCACGAGTTTCATCATTGATTGATTGTGTTTGTGACTGACCGTGAAAGGACAATCTAGATCCGGATCTCTGCTGGACGGATTTGCGTTCCTTTGAGGTGTGGGAGCGAATAAAATGGCTAATTCTAACTACAGTAGCTAGCGCTCAGGCGGACTTGTTGGGTTACAGTAATCAAGGTTGTCAGTCTGTGCTCTAACTTACTGTAGCTCGCTACCTGCGAAGCGACACTACAGCGGCTTTTAGATTATAAGTTAGGTTGGAAGTAGAGCTGCACGAGCAATGCGCTAGAGATCTCATAACGGACTGGACTGTTGTATCGTTCATTACGACCAATGTTGGCCGAAGCTCTAATCCTGGCTGTGCACTGCAGAAGGAAGAATACAAGCATATCGATAATAGTGTGCACTGTGAGGAAGGGTGCTCTTCCATGCAGGTTAAATAGAATTACTTTCATTGATGGCGGCAGACGACGCCTGGTAAACAAGCAAAGTTGACCGTTCCCAGGCCATTGGGGGTATATGTTCAAACATGACCAATATGCCTTCGACTCCGATATTCTCTTATCCTAACCTTCTGCGCCAGCGTGGTTTTTGAGATGTTCCTATGGGATCCGGGTGTCATCTCACTCTTTCATGTCATTGTACGTCGCCCGTTTCATTCGTTGCTGGCTCAGGCGACGGTGTCGCTCTTGCGGAGTTAGACTGGCTATTGAGTTCTTTGAACTGCTTCGAGAGCAGCGAATCTCTCACTTCGACCGGTATGGGCGAGTAGCTTCTGGTGGACACGCTGCCGCTGGGTGGTGACTTCCAAGGAGTGGGCGATCCTCGTAACGGGGTCATGTTAGCAAAGCCTGTAACAGGTGAGAGCGGTCGTTCAGGACTCCTGGCGTCGACTGGCGTCTGCGCCATCTTGATGTCAGGGAAACGGAAAGGAGTCTTCTCGATATGAGCGTCCTGATCTCTGATGCTCCACACTGCTGTTTTGGCTCTGGAAGGTGCGAGTGGGAACTCGAATATGGGTGCCGTTGGTCTAGGTCGAGAGCTTGGCAGCGGCGTCGGCGAGGCCGGCGTCTGCGCTTCGGAAAAACCATCCATGTCACCAAAGAATTGTGGTGGCTCGAACTCGAAAGTCTTGACTGTTGGCGTATCTGGGGCGCTGTTCGGAGCCTTCGATGCTTCTTCTGGGCTAACTGGTTTCCAGATGCTGTATTTTGGTTCAGGCTGCTGCAGTTCATTGCGTAGTTTCTCTTTGCCATCCGGAACACGGTTTGCGAACACAATTCGAATTGTGTCGAACAGGTAGAAACGGTTCTTGGCTGGACAGCAAAACTTGAGATGCACCAAGTATCGCAGAATGTGTTTGTGTTGAAGAGGATCAGCCATAGCTGCCTTTGTACTCGCATCACCTTGTATGCTGTCTATTATGGGACCAGTTGAGAAGCTTCTTTGTCTCACGAAGGTCTTCGTCCCCGTATCCATACCACTCAGGTCGTAGGGAATCAAGAAGAGCTTGACGGCCGTCTTGTTGGGGTTCTTGATCATGATTTGAAGCTGTCCCTGCTGAGGCACCCGGTAAGCACCGCCAACATGCAATTTGACGGTGTCGCCGGAGGACCCTGGGTCGCCCTTATGCGGATGATCATCTGATGCATTTGTTCGCTCATTCCTTATAGACCTCTCTCGCTTGCTCTTGTTCATCGCGAGTATTACTGGCTTCAGGTTCTGATTAAGATCGATTGTGCCGACATAAGGGCTTGGAGTATCGTCCGAGACGGATCTGGTTCCAGCAGACACATGATAACTGTAAAAAACAGCGGGAAAGGGTACGCTGACATGAGCTGGACATTTCAGACTTGACGGGCAGTCGCCTTTACCCATCACACCTATCTGAGCTAAGAAATGCAGAGGCTTTGATGGAGGAGTCGACATTCGACCTCTCAGTATGGATTCTTCGAATGATCCCACCATTGATTTTCTGCGCCTTGAACCGCTTTCGGAGATCATGCTGGATCCTCGACTTCGAGCGAAGGGTGTTTGAGGGTTCGATCTAGGATGGTAGGTGAAAGACGACAGTGAGTTACGGGAAGCGTGGGTTTGTGCAGGCAGACTTGCCTCCCTACGCAATGCTGGGGCAAGGGGTCGACTGAAATTTGGGGGCGTAGCATCGATGGGAGTCAGGCTGAAGGAATGGAACGAGTTGGGAGGCATAGTGCGACGCCTCGCTTTGTCTTTGTTTGGCGTCTCGTGCTCTACATCACTCGAGGACTGGTCTCTGTTGCTAGTAGAGTAGACGAGTGGACTTGTCGGTGCTCGCATGACAAAACTCGACGACAAACTGCTGCCCAGCGAAGGCGCCCTCCGTCGGGCAAAAACTGCAGTATTGAGCTGGCCAAGTGCCCGCACCCCCGACATGACATCGAGGGAAGTCGGCCGTGGACTGTCAGATAACCAATTTGGTGGAGAAGCACTGACTTCTGACGTTGAGACGGCGAGGCCAGGTTGATAAGGTAGATTTGAGCAGAAAGTAGACAGAGGATCTGAGTCAGGTTGGGAAAAATCGCCTCTATGCAAAGCCGATCGCGGTCTTTGCAACGGCGGCAGAGGCTGGGCACTTTCGGTTGAAGGGCGTGGGCCCTGCTCTTGTTCAGCTCTCTGCATACTGGACTCTTCCCGCGCAGGATTTGTCCGGCGTTGTGCGATCAGAGCGTCCTCTTCATCCCGCAAAGCCTGAAAAGCCGAGTTTGGTACCCAAGTTGGCCGCTGACCTCGTTTGATGCATTCCATCAGTTCCTCTCTACTGCTCGTCCTCACGACTTCTGCCGGATATTCGACTCTTCTCCTCTGTTGTAGATCGTCGGCCCCGTATGGCAGGCCTTGACTCAGGCGCCATTGTTCCTCGTCCATCGAGGCCTCCTTGTGCCTCGCCATGGTCGGGTATATCGGTGGGTGGTTCTCAAGTTTCCGTTTCTTGTTTGGGTGGCTCTGTGTCTCTATTCTACCGCAAACGAATGGCATTCTCTTTGCCCGCGTCAGCCATCGATGGCACGAAGAGCGGTTGCACTTTTCTAGTCAGCTGATTAGGCCTATCCGGCGTGAAACATAAGCTAGTCAGTGGAGTCATTACAATGAGGAGGTTGAGGCTGAGGAGCTGGAGGTGTCAAGGCAGAGACATGGTCATGGCGAAAGACAGCAACGGAGGGTGGCGGGAACACCAAGGCAGCATGGCAGGAAGGAGCACAAGTAAGGAGGGTGGGAGTCATCATTGACGTTTGAGGCCAACAAAGCATGCGAGTCCGAGAACGTGATGAGGGCTGCTCGGGCAGGTGCTGTCATCCGGCCCGTGGAGCATGACCGTGCAGTGCAGTGCAGTGGGGTACCAAGTACTTTTCCTTAACTACTAGTACTAGCTACTAGTCGTGTTAGTGCCCGTGTTATCGATTCGTCACAGTAAATATTCAATTCGGCCATTAGTCCTCCCCACTGAAGCATAGAACAAAGCCTGCCCATCTTCATCCCCCGACTCGCGCCAAACATAATGAGCAAAAGAAAAAGAGAGGACGCGGGCGATGAGCAGGGAGAGAAGAAACAACGCAAAGGCTTCAGTGTTGGTCCTGCCAATCTCCCTGACGGCACCTACCGCCGCAAGACACAGAAGATCAAGAATGATCTGATCCAGAAGGCCAAAGTGAAGAAAGCTTATGCAAAGCTCAAAGCCCAAGACCCTGCCGAGCCTGATCAAAGACCGACCTACGATCCATATGCAGACGCTGAGGACCCTACTCGGCCTGTTGTGCGAGTTGAGACTAGCGAAGATGCCCAGACGGGGTCAAATGAGATACACCCAGAGCGGCAAGCTATGCTCGATAGGCCAGAGGAGGAAGAACCGGTCCAAGAGCGCGTTCGACGAAGAGACAGGAGACCGAGAGATCATCGAGACGCTCCAGGTGGCGGGCATGACAATGACAGACAACCAACGGCAACCCGCGACATGGAGAGGCCCGCTAGATACAAGAAGGACTTTGCGCAGGCCGAGGAGAGGAAAGCCCATATGGCTGCAAGAGAGAAAGCGAGAGAGCAGCGTGACAAGGAGCGACGCGCCATGGCAAAAGCACGGAAACCGGGCAAAGATGGCAAGCAAAAGCTCGGGAGACAAAGTGACGTCTTGCTAAGTAGAGTCCAACGGCTGCTTGAAGACAGTTGATATCATCGGTATTGGGCCCTCAATTGGGCCGCATCTATGTCTATGCCTCGGCCTCTGCTAGTCTAGATGATACACCTTGTAGACATATACTTCCCCTTTCTAAACCTACTCCGGTCTGTCGGTGAAGACGAGCTCGCAGTGGTCCTGCAACGTAGTTAGCAAAGTTCAAATGACCGACGTGTCTATGCTTGCTCACCTGAGGGAATATGGTGGCAAACACCTCAATCTCCTCGCTCTTCTCCGTCGGGAAATGCTCCCAGTCCAGGAACATACTCGCCTTGCCCAACATGCCTATCAGATTCAGCTGAGCGTAAGTTTGGCCTAGGCAGTAGTGAGGGCCTGTGCCAAAGACGAGCCAATTCTTAACTTGCTGATCTGCCGTGCCAGAGATCCATCGCTCGGGGTCAAACGAGTCTGGATCTGGATATGCCTCAGGGTCGTGTGTCGCCGGCCAGACCGTGGGGATGATCATCTGTCCCTTCTTCGCCGTGAAGCCTGGTGTGACCGGGAAGTCCTTCTTGACGAGGTAGGGCACCATGAGGACTGGAGGTCTGTACCGGAGGGTCTCCTTGACCACAGCTCGGGTTGCGCTCATCGACTCCAGAAGACCCATGGAAAAGCGGACATTGCGGTCACCACCTCGAAGTCTCAAGTTCTCCTCTCTGACCTTGGCAAGCCATTCTGGTCGATCGGCCATCAGCTGGAAAAGCCAGGTGCAGGCACTGCTTGTAGCATCTTGAGAAGCAAACAAGAAGGTGAAGATTGTCTGAGCAATTTCCCAATCTGTGAACTCTCGGAGCAGCTGCGGTGGCTTCTCCGACGTATCCACCTGTTCTCCTCTGGCAACCCGTTCGTTGTATCTGGCAGAATCTTGCATCTGCTTGATCCAGGCATCCATGATGCAGGTAACGTCGCCCCCTGCCGCCATGCGAACCTTGGCCTTAGCAGAGCACTTCGCAAACTCGTCCAAGACCATGTCCGCAGCCTTCTTGCCGTACCACGACTTGGTGAAGGGCAGGATGATTGGGAAATTGACCAGCTCGAGAGCGGCCGTGATCAGGTAGTAATCGTGGGCGATCCTCTTGACGATTTTCTCCGACATGTAATGACCGACGAAGGTGCGGCAGCTGACAGCGCACATCAGCTCTCGAAACACAGGCATAAAAGCTTTCGGCTTGCCCTCTTCCTTGCTGATTCGCACGAATTCCTTGAAGTATTTGTCGTAGACCTCCTCTTGGCCTGGCAGGTAGATCTCGAGCGCTTGTCGGGTGAACAGCCCGTTAAGACCCTTGCGGTAGTCGACGTGCTCCTTGCCATCCATGAACACCCAGTTGGTTGGCCGCAGAAGTTTGTAGGCGGCGTCTACCACACACGGCTTGACGTATGCTGGGGAGTTGAAGATCTTGCGAGCCATGTCTCGGGTTGAAGCAATTATGACGAACCTGTGTCGCTGGTTAGCATTGCTGCTCATTCGTTGTGCCGATTGGCCTACTTGTGGAAGACTGAAACGCAACTGAGCTCGCCGCTGTTCCATTTTGCTTGGTACTTCTTGAAGTCTGGTCTCACGCTTTCCATAAAGGGTCCGATGAATGGAGTCTTCCATGCCGGGCCAACGATGCCATGTTTTTGGAACTTGTATGACCCTGTCCACAGTCAGTGCCTTCGATCGCTCTCGTGTGTTCGGTACCTACACTGATCGTATGTGATCGCGACCAACAGCAAGGTCAGCGATATGGTCCAAAAGTTGACTTGCTGCAGTATGCGATCGACGAAGAGAGACGACGAGGGGACAGCATATTGCGCGTTCGCTAAAGGCGACACAAAGGCCGTGTTGTTGACCTCCATGATTGATTCGTCCACCGGCGATTTCCACTTGTACACGCCGATTGGGGCGAAAATGTACACAGTGCCTTTCAGATAGATACTCGAAGCTTGCGAGCGTGCAACGAGCTTGCTGAGCCAAATATAGTCGCAGGACGGCGTGGCTCGAGTGGTATATGCCTGATGTTCTGCAATGCTCACCTGCAAATTCCCTGGCGGTGGCTGCGGCCTCTTGCTGAACGAGCGGTGTTCGAACTTTTTACCAACGCGGATTGGTGCATCGTCGGAATTGTTGGCGCCGATGCACCAAATCGTGGGATCATTGCAAAAACCTTGAAGCCGGAAGGACCCCTGATCGCCACATACGGTATAGGTACCGAGTCGCGTGCGAGAAAGAACTACAGTACCTAGGTAATGCCGAATGAAGCTTAGCATGTACCGGTAGTATGGATCTGTAAATCCGAGTCCAGGTTCGTACTACTTATGCACTAGCCGACCAATATTAGAGCCGGCAGTATCTTTTTGATCTTCACTATTAGTGACTCGCACAGGGCTGCGAATAGTCCGTCCATAGCAAGATGTCTACATTCGACTGTGAGCGTGCCCTTGTATTTTGACACTTTGTGCGACATGGACCTGCAGATGCATCTGATCGACGTGCAGCCTGGTTACTACTCAACCCGCTTGAACGCTGAAACTCGAATGTCAAACGAAACTATCATCTGTCCCATACATTGCGCTCTTCCATACTGCCATACTGCGGCACCGCACATTTGGGATCATTGCTCGAGCCTGCTTCTTGCTCCTGCTGTTCCGAATCGCTGACCGCGTGCTCTGGGACTGGATATTCGGGCGCGAGCTTGCTCGGGTCGTAGCCTTCGCGAATGTCTTCTCCCTCCTCGTGTGAGCCCACTGAATAAGTCCTCACGAAATGCCGCTGTTCCTGATTGTTCCAAGCATCTCCGCCTTCCTTTCTTGCCCTGACTCGTTCCATCTGCTCTGCCTCTTCATCCTCCACCACTAGATCGACCAGTTGCGACTCGTCAATATTGCCGATCTTGGATGAAGGACTGTGGTCACGGTGGAGTTTCGACTCGAGTGGGTCTGCTTCGTCGTCACTCGATGGAGAGGTGCTCCTGGTCTTGCCTTTGTGGATGCGCTCTTTCAGCTCAGTCCTCCGGCGACGCCGATGGTCTTTGGTTGGTTGGAGGAGATTCCTATTGGCGGAAGTTGTCAGCAGCGACGGATCCCCGTGCATCCAATCGTCTCTGGTTGCGAAATGTACTTCAATGACAGGATAGTTCCAGTCGCCAAACTCTAGAGCGCGGGCATTGTTGTATAGTCTTTCGTCCTCTGCGTCAATGGCAATTTCCCAGTCCGGGTCGGCGGCTCTATAGTCATGAGCGTCGCCACGAGCATCGGGGGCGGCGCCCTCGCCACCTGTTTTAGACAATAGTGGTGTTCTGTCGCTTGGCTCGCCTTGTTTCGGTAGCCAATATTTCCCTTGCCCTCCTCGTTCATACCGCATGCCCTGCATCATCCGTGCAACTCTAGCGTGTGACTCTTCGTGGGCAATAATGCGGTCGCCAGAGTCATATGTTCTGTAGTCGTACTGCTGACCACGGAAGGTCTCTTTAGTATCCTCTATGAGGTCTCGCGGGCCAAACGCGTCTCTCAATGCGAACTTGACGGGCATGCGTGCCGAAGAGATGGTTACATCGGCATAGTCGTGCCACGAAAAGGCGTACCAGTGGCCAATGGCAAAAAGTGGCATTTCGAAGCATATCAGGGCATCTTGTATAGCGGCAGCTAGGTTATCAGCACTGTAGCCTGGCACATCGTTCGGTATGGCTCCGAGAAACTGTAGTATTGACAAGAAGAGGCCTTGCCAGTAGGAAGCGAAGATGACAAGCTTGATACACAAGAACTTCGGCATAGGTCGAAAAGGAGCCAAGTCCGCGGACATGCAGACCCAGAACATTGCAAGAGCATACAAGCAGATTGTGATGCTGACGTTGTAGATCAGGCCTGACCAGAGATAGCCCGAGGTGAGGCCAATGTATCCTTCTTGGTATGTATCAGTCGATTTCATGACGATGGTAGAGATGGCCAGAATTGGCTTCAAATAGGCATACTGCAGAATGCCCCTCTTGATGGTAACAAAAGTATGAGGATCAGATATGTCGATCTTGGAGAAGCACAGATTGAGAGGCCATGGGTGTGATTTGGGCGCTCGTCCATGCATCATGATAATCAGAGATCTTTCGCCGCCAAGGAAATTGATCAACAACTGGAGGAAGGTATAGATGGTGAATGCTTCGTATATGTCGCGGAGAGGATCGAGGTAGAAGGCGGCGGTCAGTGAGACGACAGAAGCCCATGACGAGGCAGCGTATATGGGCACCATAAGCAAGATGCGAATGACATATCGCTGGAGGAGCGGCTTTCGATAGTTCTTGGTCTGCAGCCAGATGGCGCTGAGAGAATGTTAGCCAGCGCCTCGCTGAAGCATGGTAGAATTGCTCTTACAGGAAAGAGATGAGCGACGAGACCAGAGCAGCGACACCAGCCACGACTATCACAGCCTTGGCCAATCTGATGCCTGTTCCCGCCGTCGCATGTATCTCATGGCCCTGGTCCATTCTGTGTGGTAGAGGTTGATGCAGTGCTGGACAGTTGACTACCGCATGTTGTTGCTTCAACAATGCGGCTGTTTCGGTGCGACGCCCAGCGTCTCGACGTCTCGATGTGGAAGCTAGCTGGTCCGGCAGTAGCAGTCGTGCCTGTTCGTAGATCCTCAATACAACTAACAGGCCCGTCTTCCAAGTCGCGATCCTTTGTTAGGCAGAAGGGTTGGTCTACCAGGTCACACGCATGAAATTCAAGTTGCCAGTCACACGCCGGCACTCAAGCACTTTTGGCTGTAACTTTCACCGTAGTGCCGGCCACGTACTAAGATCGCGCGTGCCAGTGATCTGCAAGCCCCACACCCAGAAAGTCACCTCAGGGCTCTCGTGCTAGAACGCGTGCAGCAGGAACTTCAGTGACAGAGTACTACTCGTGGTCTCTGATCAGTGCCCTCAAGCTCCGCAATCTTGGTATTGTTGCCGATGAGCACGAGTCTGAGTAGCCGTGTCGATGAGCTGTCGCAGCGATGAGTGAGGTATCTCACGGAGCTCGCAGTGTTCATGGCCGGCTTGTCAGGCTTGGTATCCCAGTCCTTGGGCACGTCTCAGTCCTTCAACTGGTAGGTGGATGGTAGATGGTCTGGTCATGCACATGCTGATGAGGGCAGGACGTGGTTCATAGAACTGGTTACATCTGCCATACTCGTGCTATGGTTCCTCTTCTACCTCAACCGCCTCTTCGCTACCGTCGTGTCTTATGCCATTCGTCTATACACGTGGCACAAATTCAGGGTCTACATTGACATCCGTTCCTTGCAGATCAGCTTTCTTGCTGGCCGTATATTCTTCAAAGGCGTCCGCTACCATGGCGAGAACGAGACAGTTTACATCCACAATGGCCATGTCACCTGGAGATACTGGCTGCGCACAACCAGGCAGCTCGATCTCTCCGACTTGGGAGCTTCTGGCAGTGGCAGTGGTGACGATGGCAGAGGAGTGAAGGAGAAGGACGAAAGTTCAGACCCTGAAGTTGAAGACGTGGGACCCAAGCGCAGTTCAAAACAGACCGAACCCAGAATTCTTGCATCTATCACCGGCCTGGAATGGTTCATCTATAACCGAACCCCTGTCTACGATGCTATTGTACAAGAAGCCGGTGCAAAAGCAAGCAGTAGCGCCGACGACGAAGGCCTCAATGCCACGAATGCCTTCTCTAAAGCGGTAGAGAACAAGTTGAGGAAGCATGCTAGAGCTCATCGTGGCTCTGAAGCCACTGTCTCTATGTCGGACGTGGAAAAGGACGAGAAGAAGGCCAACTCGAAGTCCACCTCTTCGCCCTCCCAATCCCGCCTCCCTCTAGACAGTGACCAGAGCTCCTCTGCAAGCGGCGCCCCCGATATCGAGACCGATGTGAGCTCCTTCTATTCACTCATGCTTCGTTTCTTCCCTCTGGGCATCGAATGTTCGAGAGGTGCTGTATCGGTTGGTAATGAGCATACCAAGGCCATTGTCGTTACCACATTCGATAAAGCACGAGGCCACATTGACGCTGCAGCTTCGGCACCGGCCGACATCTTCCGCCAAGTGTTCGATTTTGACATCGAACACCCGGTGGTGCAGATGAAGCCGAACCCAGATTACCACCTACCACAAATGGCTGCAGCCGAGCGGATCGTTACCGGACATGAGGCTGTTCTGCAACGGAGGGCTTGGTGGCGTCCTAGTCTGGATTTGAGAAAACGCCGACGGACTTTCGCCCACCAACTGCGCAGCCTCATTCCTCTCTTCCGCACTTCTGTAGCCAGTCTTCACGGCGATCATGGCCACAAAAAGGACGATCAGCCTTACACCGCATTCACCGATGCTCAACCTGACAGTCATGATTGGCACGGGCTTGATCGCTATATGGACGAAGATGAAGCCGATGATCATCATGCCTGGGTACATATCGACTATGCCCGCTTTTCTACTATCCTGGATTGTCCGCGAATCCACCTCAACTTCTATTGGGACACCGCAGGTAACATCCAAAAAGAGCACCAAACGGCACTTCCTTCCGGCCTTGCTGCCGACCTCAATGGCATAGCACCACCAGCGTACGGGATGCACCTAGATGTATACGGCGGCCTAGTAAATTACGGACCCTGGTCCGATCGCTTGCGAGTAGAAATACAAAACGTCTTCGTGCCAGCTGGATACAAGAATGCCGAACCCAAGGCTAACTTGTCGGAAGGGGATACACGATTGAGTACGACAATGACCATCACTGTTAATATCAGGGACGAAATCACGCTTCGTGTACCTAGCCGAGAAAGCTCAAAGGACTGGCGATGGCGTGGGCGAGCCACGGCCGTACGAGACGCGGCTGCTCTGCGAAAGCAACAACAACGTCGACATTTCCGCTTTCGGAGGTCTGCGAAACGCAGGCTGGGTCCTGACGTGAGACCATTTGGCTGGATTTCGATTGCGGCTCAAGCTCACTCCAAAGTGCGTTATGTGATGGACATGTACCCTGGGATTGATGGATATCGTAACACTCTACAGCTTAGTCTCAGACACACCAAAGCCACCTCTAGCGTCAATCACGCAACGCTCTGGGAGTGCGAGGAACAGGAAGTCTCCGCCGACCTGTCGAACCCCCTGGGCTGGAACCATCTACACTCTTGGCGTTTTGATATTATGAACAAGAACATGGACCTGTTTCTGTTGAGAGATCATACATTTCTGCTACTGGATCTGATCTCTGATTTCACCGCCGGACAGAAATCTGAGTACATGACTTTCGTGCCATTCCTCTACACAATCGGACTCAAGTTCTTGAACTTCAAGCTGTTCCTGAATGCAAACGACAACAACATCATTGACAACCCTGTCGACCTTGAGGAAAATGCGTTTCTAGTGCTGGGTTTTGCTAGACTCGTAGGCCAGGTGGATATACCCATGCGATTCTTTTCACAACACCAAAGCAGCGTGAAGTTCCAGGGTGACGGCACCGACGCAACTTTGACGCTGAAGACTCCCTCGTGGCACACACTGCATAACTTCGGTGAGAGTGAAACGATGGCCACTCTAAAAGCGTTGCAGCTCGAGGGATCATACAATTACTTCGCAGGAACAAGCGCTAAATTGACCGACTCTTTGTTTATGAGCATTGTTGGGGGCACTCCCAGATTTCATCTTCAGGGGTACTTGATACGTTATTTCATGAACGTGAAAGAGAATTATTTTGGTGACACCATACATTTTAGCACTCTTGAAGAGCATCAGGCTATGCTCGAGAGAAGTCAACGTGGAGAAGAAGACAAGAAGCCACCTCCAAAGAAGGAAAATGATCTCGATGTCATACTTAGCGTACGTGCAGAGAATGCTGCCGCTCTGATGCCAGCGAACATCTACAGTCGACAGGACAACTTGAAGGTCGATGTGCTGCTCATAGAAGCCGACATGCGCTTCACCAATTATTACATGGACCTGCAAGTTTCTTCCAGCCCGGTAGAGGTCTCAACGGAAAGGGACGTCTACAAAGATCTTCATACTAAAATGAACTTAAGTGGATGCCAAATGTTCATCGATGGCGTTTCTGTTTATGGTCACAGGCTCTTTGGTGCCCCGCCTACTGAGCCTACATATTTGTGCAATTGGGACTTCGATGTGGGCGAAATTCTGGGGGAGTGTACTACTGATTTCTTACGGATTCTAGTCTCTGCCGTGCTGGCTTTTGTCTACACGATGGACGATGACGAGAATACACTTCCTCACATTGAGGCACCTCTCATCCCTGACGTCACTTTTCTGCGCATGAGAGCAGCAGGCATTCGTACGTGGATTGTCTCGGACGACACAGCTTTCCTGGTGGAAGTCGCCCCGACAAACATTGAGTTCAAGGATTGGGCGAAGCAGCATTTTTCGAAGTCTGTCAAGGTCAATTCCCCTCTGCTGCTTGTGGCCGCGGTTGATAGCACTTGCGCGTACAGACAACGAGACGCCACAGACAAGTCTGTGCCGACTCTTGCTTGCATACAGACTTCCATGAAGCTTGCAGTCCTTAATCGAAAAGCCGAATTCGGACACAGTCGAGCTTTACAGCAGACACATATTCGCTCTCACGATTCAAGAACACATCGAACGGACTGGCTGCTTTACAAACATCATCAATTTGCTACAGAGCAAAGGATCACTAACTGGAGTCGTCAACCGCCAGCCATGCCCGTACCTCTCATGCCCGAGCCTGTGATGATCTCTTCTACCGCTGGACGCCCAGGCCCTGGGTCGTCAGGCAATAACGCCACGAGCCGTTCCAGCTCCTTCATCACAACAACGCCATTCGCAACACAGGAACAGGCACAGGCGCAGATGGGAAGAGTCGGAACCCAGCCGAAAGGACCGGTTGGCTATGTGCACCACAGCAACGCGCCGGACTCACAAGCACGGCACCCACGAACATTGCCGGCAGTCCTCCCTCGGTCTGCCGGCTCACACCCAATCTCATCACGCTGGGCGAAACCGCAATTCCAACTTCAAAGAATACAGCTAGACTTGAAATACATGCCGAACCTGAGTGAGGCAGAGCGATCCTCTGACGATGACACATACGAGGATAGCATGGAAGACGATGATTTCCCCACGACCAACGAAAACTACAACCATGATGGCATTTTCTGTAACCTCATGAACGGAATAATTGGCTTCTGCACACCGCAGCTGGTAGAGTCCATCGTGACTTTGCTCAACGAGATCTCGCCGGCAGGACCTGAATCAATCCTTGACGACCTGCAGATGCAAGTTGTGTCAGGTATCAAAAAGCTGACCAACAAGCATGTCGGTCAAATTGATGACCTCGCTTTCCGGCTGCCATTTTCACAGATACGAATTATCAGCCCACACGATCTGCTTAATGCTGATGCAGGGTTCGATCAGTACAATCTCAAATTAAATGGTGTCCGAGCCACGGTGCGAATCACCCCCGAAAGCCATACAATTGGTGTACAACCACAGATATTGACGCACGCGCACATCAAGGCTCTTAAAGTTGAAGTTTCGGAATGTGTACCACACGAGGACTCTTCCATCTCCGGTGCAGAGGTGTCGCTGTCTGACGCGGGATTATGGTTAAGCGTGCGGGGTGAAATACGAGCACGTACTCAGATCAATGACTTCGAGATGGTCACGGCTGGTAAGAACCTCAACAGCCTCGCCGGTCTGATACAGCGAAGTGAACATGTTGTGTCTCAGATCACGCGGCAGGTACAGCGTATCGACCTGCCCGTTCGGACACAGCACTTACTTTATCACTTGACAGCGGTCAAAGATTCTGTCGATCCTTTCTTCCTAAGCAGACCCGTTAATGTGCTCCGAACGGTCGAGCAACACGTCCGGGACCACGATTCGTGGAAGATGATCACTAGACTCCGGCATATCCTTTTGACACGTCTCGGTAAGCGATACAAAACGGAAAACTGTGCGCAGGATTGTCTGGACGACGATGGACCGCGGTTTCGCGAAGACATCCTATCATCTCTCAAACAATGGAAAACCTGGGACAACGCCGAAGGAGACAATGATGCCCTTGTACAAGCAGTCTTTGGCCCTTCAGCTTCAGAGACTGCTCATTCAACCCAGCAGCCAGCTGACATCGAGCTCGAAGTGTTGTTAGGTCGTGCAGCCGTTACACTTGATCCAGGCCCGCGCCAGAGTCAGCTGTTTGTGCAAAGTCTTGATCTCAACGTTGCCGTGAAGCCAGTCCATACAAAACAGCCAAGCCAACCCTTTAGCAGCCCAGATAGGGAAAGTATAGGGGTACAGGCTTATTGTGGCGCTGTGGGTTGCCGTTTGCACTGGGAACTTGTCGACCTTGCCGAAAAGGTCATCGACTTGTCCTTGCCATATGGCCTTGGACAGTCATCCACGGAGCTGTCCGCAGAACCTGGGACTAGTCCGCCACGCAGCACCATGAACGTGTCCGTTACAGTTGGTGCTGACGCGGCCTCGCTCGAGGCTGAAAGCAATAACCTCAAGCTTATGGCTGGAGTTGAGCTTCTGAAAGCATCATTCGTGACTGGCACGCAACAAATTGAGAATGAAGCCAGGAGTCTTGTCCTAAATGCAGCTGCAGGCCGCATACAGGTACGAGGTAAGAAGAGAGGCATATTGGGATGTAAAGTCGCATCGCCAACGGTCTATCTTTGCATAGAAGACGATCTAGCAGCGACTGAAGGGAAGACCGTCCTTCACTCTGCTGCTACCTGTTCCAAACTACGGTTTCACGTCAAGCAGGATGTACTAGGGCTTCTACCAGTGGTCCAGGCCGTCCTTTCCGATGAGGTTGCGGGGATGCAACGCCTTTTGAAGCTGGTTCCAACAAAGCCCGAAAACGCAGGAGATGGTAGCACCACGCGGCGCAGATCCAGCAAGGCAATCCAACCTCACGTTGCCCTCTTTCTTGACGATTATGTCATGAGATTCGATCTGATGGCCTACTTGCATTATCAGATTTCGGGTACGGTAGCGCGAACATCGATAGTGCCTCATTCCGCAAAAAGCTTCACAGTGCACCTCGACATCAAGGAGACCAACCACACGTTCGATAACCCAGCCGCGAAGACTGATAGATCGAAACCAGCCTTGAACCTGCCACCGCTCAATACGATAGTGACAGTGGATTTATTGCCCGAGCGGGTGGTAATCGATACGAAGGCCATGATAGAACCTATGCTCCTGGATGCATCCGCTATTCGCACTTGTTTCGATGCTGCATATCGGCCCCAGACCATAGAGTATGTGAAAGAGGTGGAGAATCACATCTCTGAGATCCAGCGCAATTTTCGCGCAGCCTTCCCTCCTCATGATCCGGTTGCGGGAGAACCTTTACCTAAAGCCGAGTCGCGATCTGTCCAATACGCCGGATATCTGATCTTCGATGGAATACTTGTCCGTTGTAGCGCGCCAGCACTCCGACCGGATGAGAATTATGGTGTCGACCTTAACGTCACCTTCGATACTACAGCCATGCAAATCAGCAATGCCCGACCTCATACCAGATCGTTGACTAAGAAGCCCAACTTCCAGTTCGCTTTGCAAGGAATCACCGTGGACCTGGAGCGTGTGCGCCGAGAGAAAGAGAACTTTGGACAGCTCAGGACCAGCTTTCGAGCCTCAGCCGTCACAGACACTGATGAGGATGGGCAAGAAGTACAAAATCTACGATTCGTCAGCAATGCCCTCAGTCTTGACCTTTACGCAGAAACAGCAGTGCTTGCTGTTGACATAGTCACATTCTTGCAAGCGCGCATCAAATCGCTCGCAGCCAAAGAGGACACGAAGAGAAGAAGATCCTTGCGGCGGCTTACATTAGCTGCAACGGATCCCAGGCCGCCCAGTCTCGAGAGAGAGGTACAACCCGACGAAGAGCCAGTAACGGGTTTGCTCAATTCCACTTATTCGTTGGAACTCAATGCTATCTGTGTGCGCTGGCTACTTGGAACTCAAGCAGCAGACCCTCCTGCTCGCTCTGCTGAGGATATGGCATTTACTGTGACCAAGGTGGAGCTCCAGACTAAACGCGAGGCATCCGCACGACTCTCCATCAAATCCATGCAGATACAGCTAGTGCCCCAAACATCTTCAGACCCGTTCGAGCGTAGTGCAAACTCGGCTGTGCTCCCCGAAATGATCTTCAAAGCAGCATATGGACGAAACACAGCTACACGTAAACTCGCGTTCAAGGCTGCGGGCAAGTCGTTAGACGTCAGGCTGGCATCGAACTTCATCATACCCGCGTCAGCTGTACAAAGGTCCCTTGCCCTGGCTAGTTCTGAAGTCCGCAGCCTTAAGTTGGCTACACCAGAGGCTGGCACTGCGTCTTCGCAAGCCCAACTGCCCAAGTTGCTTGGTACCAAACGCCTTGCTCAGTTGCTGGTGTTCGCAGATTTTGGTGGAGCCGTAGTGACCATATCCCCCACGAAGGAAGAGGAGCGAGAACAAACCTCCGCTTTCGGGTTCTTGAAGGGTGCAAAAAGGTCTCGTGCCGGTCGATACGGTCAAGCGGTCCAAAGCTCAACTGGAGAAGAAGCTAGTCTGCGTGCTCCCGGCATTGCTTTCCAGGTCGAGTACGCAGACAACGGACAGGATGACCCGACGCTTAGCACGGAGGTTCGTGTGGCGGCTTCGTCAAACACACTCGCGCCATCAGTGGTTCCCCTCATCCTAGAGGTCTCGTCCAGCGTCACAAACCTGATGGAACACGACAATAATATGTCGGCAAAGGAGGAGGACAAAACCAAAAAGGATGAAAAGGACAATAGCAACCAGACCCTACAGCAGGTTCAAGCTAGCGATCCTACGGCTATCCTTGGCAGAGTCAAGCTCAATGCTGAGCTTTGGGTGCAAAAACAAGAGTTCAGTCTGACGTGTCAGCCTATAGCTCGTGTCTCGGCTACTGCTCGATTCGATGAGATCTTCGTCGTTGTCAATACTGTGAAAACCCAAGATCAAGAGCGCTTCTTCGCGATCACGACTACGTTCAGCAATTTGGCCGCATCGGTTTCACATGTTTACTCTCGAGAGTCCACAGCTAGCTTCGAGGTCGAATCTATCATGGTCTCTCTGATGAACAGTAAGCACTTCAGCGACAAGAGCGGTATTTCTGCCATTCTCGATATTTCCCCTATGAGAGCATACCTGAATGCAAAACAAATGCAAGACTTCTTGCTTTTCAGAGAGATTTGGTATCCTCCAGAGCTTCGCGCGGCTCCAAAAGCAGCCGACACAGCAGAGAGACAAGGTCCCAGCCAGGGACCCGTCATCCAAAGAGTTCAGGAAGCAACATCCACTACGGTACTACCATGGCATGCCATCATCGCGATCCAAGAGCTTAAAGTACAGGTTGACTTTGGTCAAAGCATTGGCAAAGCAGACTTTGCCATTCAGAAGCTCTGGGCCTCATCCAAGAAGAATTCTGACGCTGAACAAAACTTATGTGTCGGATTCGACAAGGTCGGCATGGAGAGCACGGGTCGCACGAGCGGCTTTGTAGAGTTACAGGGTTTCCGTGTTCGATCAGCAATCAGGTGGCCGAGAGTAAAGAACGAGATACAGGCACCTCGTGTACAAGGGTCAGTCGGGTTTGAGCATCTACGCGCAAAGGCGATCTTTGATTACCAGCCTTTCGCTGTCGCAGATGTGTCTACGTTTGACTTCTTAATCTACAACGTACGACAGGGTACTAACAGAGATCGACTTGTTGGCATTCTAGATGGAGGCAAGATACAAGCTTTTGCAACGACAACGGCAGCAAGTCAAGTCTTATCGATTTCGCAGGCGTTCGAGCGACTCATTCAGGAGAAGCAAGAAGCTTTTGAGAGCTCGTTGCATGAGCTGGACAGATACCTTCGCCGCAAGTCAGTCTTCCCTTCGTCGACCTGGAAGTCGCCTCCTGAAACTGCAACCACGCCACCACGCAAGACGCACAAATCGAACCATGCTCCAAGCCTGCAGGTTGACGTGGTGATTACTCTCAGAGCGATAGACGGAGGCGTGTTCATGACGTCCTTCTTCGACGAGATGACGTTGAAGCTAGCGGCTGAAGACGTTCAGGCTCGTTTTGCAGTCGGCGAAGCAAGCAGCAAGACTCAAAGTGGGCTTGGCATGAGTCTTGGACAGGTACGCCTAGCACTCGCGACCATGACCAGACCCAATGCGAAAGCGCTAGGCGAGGTATCAGTCACAGAAGTCATTGACCGAGCGACAAGTGCCAGAGGCGGCACAATTCTTAAGGTCCCAAGACTCGTCGCCTCGATGCAAACATGGCAACAAGCACAATCCAACGTCATCGAATATATCTTCTCGAGTACATTCCATGGCAAAGTCGACGTCGGCTGGAACTATTCCCGAATCAATATAATCCGCCGCATGTGGGAAAACCATTCGCGTGCTCTAGCGCAGAAGATGGATAAGCCCTTGCCAGAGTCAGCCATCAAGATTAGGGCGGAGCCAAAGAACAAGGCAGCAGGCGAACAACAGGAGAAGATTACGGCAGTGGTCAATGTGCCACAGTCAAAGTACGAGTATGTGCCTTTGGAACCTCCCGTTATTGATACGCCACAGTTGAGGGACCTCGGCGAGGCGACACCGAGCTTGGAATGGATCGGTCTGAATAGGGAGCGATTGCCACACGTGACGCATTCAGTGATCATTGTGAGCTTGCTTCAAGTCGCTACGGAGGTTGAGGATACGTATGGCCGGATCCTAGGTACAGGGTAAGCAGAAAGCTTGGGGTCTTGCAAGTGCATTTGTTTTAGCGAAGGCGTCAGGAGTTGTTGAGTAGACGGGCAAACACAGCAGACATTGTTCGCACCAGCCTTGGATACAGGCGTCCTCGGTGTAGTTGTCATTCACATCCAAGTATTAATTGCGCTGATAAACTCGTTGAACTTTTGTGGTGTCCTGCCAGGATGTGGCAAAATCATTGAATTCCATCCGCCGCACCTCTCGTTCTAAACAGGCACTTGAGTTCCAGATCCACAGGTAAGTCGGTTGTGTTGACCTTTCCGTGTCTAGCAGCAACTGTGACTCTTGAAATGAGTCTTGGTGACTCGACACCGGCGTGCTAGCGGATTTAAAACCCAACACGCGCGCAGCAAACTCCGCACGTGTGGCCGAGAGTGGGTCTTCGAAAATGCCAGTGGTTTAAATGGAGGGGTCGCCAAGCCCCGTCTGTCGCACCTGCTGGCTGCCAATTCTTCTGCTCCCCATCGACAATTTTTGTACCGTGACCTTCCTCACCGCCGACCTTCATCTTTGTCTGCGTCGACGAACGCAGGCGTTTCTTACCCATCGAGTTCAAACTCGATACTGTCAGTTCGTTCCAAAGCCCGTAGGCGGCATATCATACATCCAAGCTCAAGGGAGCGCCCTAGACAAGTCTAGCACGTCTACCATCCGTACTTGCCCATCATGGTCAACTTCACCGTGGACGAGATCCACGTTCTGATGAAGCAACCAGGTGAGTAAAGAAACAGCGATGTTGGAAACACATTGGTGCTGACTTGCGACAGCCAACATCCGTAACATGGTATGCGACCACCCCACCTTCGAGCGGATCAACAGCAATACTAATGAATATCTCAGAGTGTCATCGCTCACGTCGATCACGGAAAGTCCACCCTTACCGACTCCCTCGTCCAACGTGCCGGTATCATTTCTGCCGCAAAAGCTGGTGAAGCGTAAGTGGACAACTAGCAAGAAGGTGGTAACAACGGCTGACACGTAGGTAGTCGGTTCACGGACACCCGTCAGGATGAACAAGATCGAGGCATTACCATCAAGTCGACCGCCATCTCTCTATATGGCAAGTTGTCAGACCCAGACGATCTGAAGGATATCCCCCAGAAGGTCGCGGGTAACGAATTCTTGATCAACTTGATCGACTCGCCAGGCCACGTCGATTTCTCCTCCGAGGTCACTGCAGCTCTGCGAACCACCGATGGTGCCCTCGTCGTCGTCGACACCATCGAAGGTGTCTGTGTCCAGACGGAGACCGTGCTTCGACAAGCTCTTGGTGAGCGTGTCAAGCCTGTCGTCATCATCAACAAGGTCGATCGAGCTCTGCTCGAACTCCAAATTGAGAAGGAGGATCTATACCAATCTTTCTCGAGAACAATCGAGTCCGTCAACGTCGTCATCTCCACCTACTTCGATAAGGCCATTGGTGACGTCCAGGTTTACCCATACAACGGTACCGTTGCCTTCGGCTCTGGTCTCCACGGATGGGCTTTCACCATCCGACAGTTCGCTGTGAAGTATGCCAAGAAGTTTGGTGTCGATCGACAGAAGATGATGGACAGACTGTGGGGTGACAACTACTTCAATCCAAAGACCAAGAAGTGGACCAAGTCTGGTGAGGATGGTGTTGAGCGAGCTTTCAACCAGTTTATCTTGGACCCCATCTTCAGAATCTTCGATGCCTTCACCAAGGGCAAGAACGAGGAGCTCCTTACCCTCTGCTCTAAGATCGACGTGAAGCTTACCACCGAAGAGAAGGAAATGCAGGGCAAGGGTCTGCTCAAGTCCATCATGAGGAAGTTTTTGCCAGCTGCCGACGCTCTGATGGAGATGATGATTATTCATCTGCCATCTCCTATCACTGCTCAGAAGTACAGAATGGAGACTCTCTACGAGGGCCCGCCAGACGACGAAGTCGCTGTTGGTATCCGAGACTGCGATGCTAGCGCCCCGCTTATGTTGTACGTCTCAAAGATGGTGCCGACCTCCGACAAGGGTCGCTTCTACGCATTTGGTCGTGTCTTCTCTGGTACTGTCCGCTCTGGCCTCAAGGTCCGAATCCAAGGTCCTAACTACACACCTGGCAAGAAAGAAGACTTGTTCATCAAGGCTATTCAGCGAACTGTCCTCATGATGGGCCGTTTCATTGAGCCAATCGATGATGTGCCAGCTGGTAACATTGTCGGTCTCGTCGGTGTTGACCAGTTCTTGCTTAAGTCTGGTACTCTCTCCACCTCCGAACAGGCGCACAACCTGAAGGTCATGAAGTTCTCCGTCTCCCCCGTCGTGCAGCGATCCGTCGAAGTCAAGAACGCTCAAGACCTGCCCAAGCTGGTCGAAGGTCTCAAGCGCCTGTCAAAGTCTGACCCTTGCGTCTTGACCTTCATCTCTCCGTCCGGTGAGCATGTCGTTGCTGGCGCTGGCGAGCTTCACTTGGAGATTTGCTTGAAGGATCTTGAGGAGGACCACGCCGGTGTGCCACTCAGGATCTCTGACCCCGTCGTGCAGTACCGAGAGACAGTTGGCGAGAAGTCCAGCATGACTGCTTTGTCCAAATCGCCCAACAAGCATAACAGATTGTACGTCATCGCCGAGCCGCTCGGTGAGGAACTTGCCAGGGACATCGAGCAAGGCAAGATCAACCCCCGTGATGACATCAAGGCTCGTGCTCGTATACTTGCTGACGAACACGGCTGGGATGTCACCGATGCTCGAAAGATCTGGGCTTTCGGTCCTGACACCACTGGTGCCAACTTGTTGGTTGATCAAACCAAGGCCGTTCAGTACCTCAGCGAAATCAAGGACTCCATGGTCTCCGGTTTCCAGTGGGCGACTCGAGAAGGTCCTATTGCTGAGGAGCCCATGCGATCCGTCAGATTCAACGTTATGGATGTCACACTCCACGCCGATGCCATCCACAGAGGTGGTGGCCAGATCATCCCAACTGCTAGACGTGTGTTGTACGCCTCCACGCTTCTGGCTGATCCAGGTCTACTTGAGCCTGTTTTCATGGTCGAAATCCAGGTTCCCGAACAAGCCATGGGTGGTATCTATTCCGTCCTTACCAAGAAGCGAGGCCACGTCTTCTCCGAGGAGCAGCGTATCGGTACTCCACTCTTTACCGTCAAGGCCTACCTGCCAGTCATGGAGTCCTTCGGTTTCAATGCTGATTTGCGTGCCGCCACTGGTGGCCAAGCTTTCCCACAGTTAGTGTTCGACCACTGGCAGATCCTTCCAGGTGGTTCGGCACTTGATACCAAGACGCTGCCTGGTACAATCGTTACCAACATGCGAAAGAGAAAGGGTCTCAAAGAAATGGTTCCAGGTTACGACAACTACTGTAAGCTTACCCACGTTCCCAATTCGAGGCAAGATGCTAACATGTTATTACAGACGACAAGTTGTAAACCGATTCTTTTGTTCTATGCGTTGCTTGACTTGCTTGCTACATTCATCGAGGCATGTCGGCATAGAACGGCTGTTTTGTCTTCGCAGCATTTGCTCGGATTCGAAACAGCCGCCATGAAGTTAATGTGTTAGGAACGAAATTCTCTCGCATATGAAGCATTTGGCGAGTATGAGGGCATGAATCATGATGATGCATTAAAGACATGGCGAAGAATTGAATAAGGACAAGAACAAAAGCTGCTGCAGGTAGAGATAGAACATGAACTTGCATGAGATCGACGTTGTGATACCCCTTGCTTTCGGCGGCTTTGGCCATGAATTTTCGTGCGATGTGCGGTATAGACAATGAAGACGCAGCAACAAGTACAGGACTACTGTATTTGCCTCCAAACCCACAATACCACTCGACCCACGAACGGCCTTCTGTGTCTCAAACCTTAGCCAGAATACTAATTCCATGCATATCAACGCGTCTGAAAGCTATCATGCTGGTGGTCGCCAGTTAGTACGGGGCGGAGCCGGCTTTCGAGCAGGCCACCGACGTGTCTACTGTAGACTAAAGGCGACGGCTCAGGTCTCTCATACACAAGAACAAGAATGAACACTGGGTCTAACAGTGCATGCGTGGTATAGATCGCACTACACTGATTTAAGGCACTAAATGCCGTAAATGCAGGCTGGCTAACCCGTACCATCACTCCGCAACACCGGCCGTGAACGGCTCAAGCAATGCCTCCTCGCACGCGCCCTCGACCTTCCGGCACACGAACATCCAACACGGCGTGAAGATGTCCAGTTGTACGCCCTCCACGACGCCGTCGACGTACAGCGACAGCATGTCGTTGAGGTGGACTAATTCTGGAGGCCCTAGCTTTAGCCACGCGAAGATCTTGGTGAGGAGGAAGCGCCATTTGCGGTTTGAGTGGCGCATGTCGGAGACGGTTTTGTGGTCTTCGGATGTGACTGTCATTGCGACTGCTTCTTTGGTGCCCATGAGGGGGTAGGAGAGGGGGCGGTGGGTGGGAGGGATGGGGTTGGTTTTGGTGGAGG